>ERZ724522.2-NODE-2-length-329314-cov-14.155899_pt1 | contig 329314 bp, 288 predicted proteins | sample MGYA00376055_ERZ724522 | MGnify/ENA primary metagenome ERZ724522 (study PRJEB28724, sample SAMN07190884) | wastewater metagenome | isolation source: effluent of sewage treatment plant in Hong Hong | place: Hong Kong | collected 2016-03-17 ... | reverse complement strand
TGCCTGGAATCTTTTTATTCCCAAACACCCCATTTACGAATTATTTTAATATTGGTATAGTATCACCATACATTTAACAGACATATATGTCAGACTTCATCACCCCATCATCCAACTATCTCATCCCAACCGTTATTGAAAAAACATCCTACGGCGAACGTGCCTACGACATCTACTCTCGCCTCCTCAAAGACCGAATCATTTTCCTCGGTACAGCGATTGATGATGGTGTCGCCAATGCAGTCGTCGCACAGCTCCTCTTCCTCGCCAACCAAAACCCAGACGAGGATATCAAACTCTATATCAACTCTCCAGGTGGCTCAGTCACAGCAGGACTCGCAATTTATGACACCATGCAGCACATTAAACCAGATGTTTCTACTATCTGCGTTGGTATGGCAGCGAGTATGGGATCAGTTCTCCTCACTGCTGGCGCCAAAGGCAAACGATTTTGTCTCCCAAATTCTGAAGTGATGATTCACCAAGTACTTGGTGGCGCTCAGGGTCAAGCCAGTGATATCCAAATCCACGCAGAACGTATCATCAAAATGAAAAATCACCTCAACGGCATCCTCGCCAAACACTCAGGACAAACAGTGGAAAAAGTAGAAAAAGATGCAGATCGTGATTATTTCATGACAGCTGCTGAGGCAGTGGCGTATGGGTTGGTGGATAAAGTGATTGAATAATTAGATCTCAGGTCACAAACACCAGATTCCAAACAGATTACAGATTTTAAATTCAAGACTCTAAACATCTTTGTATGGCAAACAAAGGAGAGTACCAAGATCTTGAGGAAAGAACATACAAATTTGCTGAACGCGTTCGAGAGTACGTCAAAAAATTGACGCGTTCTATTTCTCATATCGAATATGGAAAACAACTTATCCGTTCTTCAGGTTCTGTCGCAGCAAATTATATAGAAGCAAATGAGTCAATTAGTAAAAAGGATTTTTATCATCGCATTAAAATTTGCAGAAAAGAAGCAAAGGAAAGTAGACTTTGGATTCGACTTACTACACCCACCACTCCGGAGCAATCCGAACAAAAAACCCTCGAACAAGAATCAATGGAACTCATGAAAATATTCAACGCCATCGTAGCAAATCACGAAAAAGAATAAGAAACGCATTTTGAATCTCGTACACCTGAAATCTATAATCTGTTTGAAATCTGGTACCTGGAATCTCAGTAAGAGTTACAGTCTATTTTGAAACTGATCACTGAAAACTGGAATTTAAAAACTGCCCTAAAAAGGCAGTTTTTTGATGCATGTTGTGAGCTGTACCCAAGAAGGTGTGTCAGAGGTCGTGCGCGAGCCGTAGCCTGCGTCAGCCTGCAACACACCCCCATGCTTGTCGTGGATACAGAAGGGTACTTATTTACGAACGCAAGCATTCCGTGTAATAACTAAGTACTATCTATCTCCAAGAAGCAGTGCGTAAAAAGGGATGAATATCGGTCAAAATCAAGGATGAATCAAAGCCGTTTTTACTGGTGTCTTACTTGTGACTGGGCAATATACCAAAAAAAAGCCTTTTTGTCAAGGCTTTTCTGTGGATAGAATATATAAATTGGCTCTATGTAGCTCTTTTTTGCTATTCGACAATAACAGGAGCTGAGGGTTCTTCTGTTTGTACAGGTGTTTCTCCTGATGCCGTTTCTCCACTTCCCCCATCATCCGCCACAGGTGGCGTTTGCGTCTCACTTGAGAGCTCAGACACACCCACCAGACAGATACGCGGTAGCGCACGATAATGACTTACAAACTCACGCTCTTCTTTTTCTTGTCCTGGCAACTGTCGAACATAGGTAAATCGTGCTACCGCTCCACTATGTGGTGACTGACAGCTTTTTTCTCCTGGTGCCAACTTGGTTGTCTCAGTCAAAATATCAGGTCCATATGGAATCCATGTATCTACCGTTGGCTCAGTATAGTACGCTTTGCGTCCGTCACTCGTACCCCAGAGCGTAAACCACAACTCTTGTGTAGACTCATTTATCTCCGTAGTCACCAAGATATGATGACCTGTGTCATTTTGAAATTTAAAATCAGGTGCCGGATCATAGATCGTCGCATCTACTCCCGGCTTCCCATTTCTATGATCATTATAATAACTAATCACAAGTGAGTGATTACGTCGTTCTACAATAGGCAAACCAGAATTCATTGCGGCACGAAACATCGTACTGCCCACCTGACAAAGTCCGCCTCCCACTTCTGGTTTAATTTCATTTCCTTTGATCACAAGCTCCGAGAGATACCCTCCCTCAATAGTAAATGGCTCCAACGCTTTAATCATAGAAAATGTTTCTCCTGGTGGAATCAAAATACCATTGAGTTTTTCTTTCACCGCAAACCGTACATTTTTGATACGATTCGTTGGACTTCCTTTATAACTTGAATATCCGACACCTAAAATCTCTTTAATACCCAAATCATTGACTGATCCAGTTGCAATAGAAGGTTCCACGACAGTCGTTACGATTGGTACTGTTGATGATGTATTTGTTTGACTCAACCGTGCATTGAGTACATGTTCTACTGCTGCAATAGTAGATGTTACATCTGTAGTCACTCCTGTTTTTGCACCCAAAAACTCTTCTACTTTATTGTCCGACCCAATACGAAAACGAGCGTCGCTTGGAGCAATATCCACACTCGGCGACACGACATCTGCAATATACTGCGCAAACACCTTATCAGAGAGATGTATTGGTGGTTGTTTTGTCATATCGACCGCCAACAACTGACTCAATCGCTCTGGATACAAAGTAAACTCAATATCTCTTTTTTTGTTTGGATCAGTATGTGTCAATACGATTGGTCCACCCGCAAAAATATATCCAAATTCTTTACTTAATTTTTCTACATCACTCTGGCGAACTGTCGGCTCTACTGTTTCCAATACAACAGAAGCAGAAAATGGAGAAAGAGTAGCGAGATCACTTGCAACTTCCAAAACCAAAGTATCCACAGGGATACGACGACCTTGCTGCTCTGAAATGATCGTATAGGTATAGGATCCATCTTTTTCCTTTTTAATTGTATCTATCTGTGCATTGCGCACATCTGTCTCAAATGCCTGTAACGCCTCTGGATATGAATCAACAATAGCCTGCTCATATACCACACCTGTCTGCAGTGTCACTGGTACATCAAAAAAATGCTGGCGCAACGCTGTCAATCCACGCGGAATAGAAAACCAAGAATTATCCGTACCAGTAAGACGAGCGATTTCTGTAGGTACATCTACGGTAAAAAATAATTGGACACTCCCATCATCTTGCATGTCTGGCAAAATAGTAAATGTCTTTGGTGTCCCACTATTTGTCTGAACAGTGATATCAATTCCCTCTTCACTACGACGCGCTACCAAATCATTAAATACCTGTTCTAATTCTTCACTGTTGAGGTTACCTATTGGAACACCCCCAAGTAATGAACCGGGTAATACACGCCCCTTGGTACTCATACCATATACTGAAAGACTAATACACGTAGCAAGTGTAATAAAAACAAAAAAGACAGCCACTCTGTGTCGTCGTATCCATGTGTGTGTCATAGGTATAGTTATTTGCTCTTCATCCATATACTTATTCATCAATGATGTGTACTGGAATTTTAGATTCAATATGTGCTTTTGTCAATTCAACTACCAAAATACCGTTGGTATATTCGGCCTGCACTTTGTGGGAAAGCACCGCATGAGGCAGCACAACCGTACGGGAGAATGGACCCCAAAAACACTCTGTATGTATCCCTTGTTCTAAATCAAACGCTACTGGAATATCTCTCACACCACGAATAGTAAGTACATCATCATGAAGCGTTACGGAGATAGACGTCGTATCTGCCCCAGCCATCGGTGCGATCACTACAATAGAGTCTGGTGTGGTGTATACATCTACAGAAAGTTGTCCTTCGGTAACGCTCTGAGATTCCCACAACGCACTTGGTTGTGTATGTGGAACTTCTTGCATCACAATAGAACCATCTCCTGTTGCAGAAGCGACCATATGGACAAACTGTTTTCTCTGTTCATTCATAGAAATAGTATTAACCATAGTATATCACAAACATACTGCAAACAAAAAGTAGCTTTTGGCATAAAGCTACTGTATGATGTGCAAAGAGGGCGAGATTTACCCCTTGGCGGGCATAAACTTCTCATCTCGCATATAGATACTGTACTTTATAAAAAATAAAATAGCTTTTGATATAAAGCTACTTTATGATGTGCGGAGAGGGCGAGATTCGAACTCGCGGAGGACTTTCATCCTCAACAGTTTTCAAGACTGCCGCCTTAAACCGCTCAGCCACCTCTCCATGTTTAACAGTTGACTTTTAACTGCTAACAATTAACGACTTTATAGCAGTCAATTGTCAAAAGTTAATTGTTTCTCGTTGAATACGCGGAGAGGGAGGGATTCGAACCCTCGGTTCCTTGCGGAACACAGCTTTAGCAAAGCTGTACGATAGGCCACTCTGACACCTCTCCTCATCTCCTGGCGGAGAGACAGGGATTCGAACCCTGGGTCCTCTTGCGAGAACTACGGTTTAGTAAACCGTTGCTATCGACCACTCAGCCATCTCTCCACAACAAATACGTTGTGTATGGTCAATATACTACAAGAAAAAAAAGAAAACGTCAATATCTCTTAGCCTCTCGCCAATGTTAGCACATATACAGACTGTACCCCTGCTTTCTTCAAAGATACAGCACATGCATCGACTGTACTCGCACTTGTAAGCACATCATCAACCAATACCACACGCCTCCCCCGCACCATATCAGAATCAATACACACAAAGGCGTCTACTACATTTTCTTTTCTTTCCTGTAGTGATAACATGGCTTGTTGTTTTGTTTTCTTATTTCGCACAAGCACAGAACATACTACAGGTACTCCCACAACAGATCCTATCGCATGCGCAATATACTCAGATTGATTAAATCCCCGCTCACGAAATCGTACAGGATGAAGTGGAACCGGAATGATCATATCAACACAAGACACGAGTGATTGCAAATACTGGTGTCTCGCACATAGCGCTGACACTGCCAGTACCACATCAGAAGCACCATGATATTTTAATTGTTCAATCATATCTGACATAAGTGGTATCTGATGTGAATACAACGACCAATAGACATCCACACATCTCTCTGTACGACACACATCACAGCACGCATTGTTTCTGAGAGTCACACCGCATGAAAAACAAGACGTCTGTGTCAATGGCGATATCTGCAGTAAACACTCATCACACACCCACTGCCCCTCCCTGCGACATCCCAGACAAAAAACAGGAAACAGCACATCATTGACGTGCTGTTTCACCGCATGAAAAAACGTCTCTCCCCAAACCATATAACGACGAATTATGACAACACTTTTGATTTCAATTTTAGATATCGTTGTCATCCCGATCGAAACCGAGAGATCCCTTTCGTAAATCACTTACTTTTATTCACTTCGTTCTCGTTAGGTCAGATATCACAAAAGGATTCCTCCAATCGCTACGCTCAGTCGGAATGACATCAGAATGACAAAAGAAAACATAATATTATTTATCCCAGAAAAATCCATTTACTTTCCACACACCGTTTGCGTCTAGCACCAATTCCACTCGTCCTGTTTTCTGTGCACTCTGTGTCGTGTTTCCATTTTCAGTCAGCTGCGTCGCTTCTATACGAACTGTTGCTGCACTATCCGTAATAGTAGTCACATCTGTTGTCACCACATCTGTACGCACTCCCACATATCCACCACTTTGAGTAACTGTCTGCGTCTGCGTCCATCGTGCCATAGTCTCAGTCACAAACGGTAACACCGCATCAATATGTGCGTTTTCATTTTGATTTGAACGAGTTGCAAAACGCTCAACAAACAATTCTGCCACCTGCCGTGCCAGACGTTCCTTTGGGATATCATTTGGAAATGATGGTTCCAACACACCTGTTGGCGGTGGTACCACACCAGGCTGCTGGATCAACGCATTAGGCGCTACTGGTGGCTGATCACCAGGTTGCTGTGCTTCGTTGACTGTCTGTGGGTCAGACTGTCTCAGACGACCAGTGATCAAAATACCAGCAACAATAATCGCAATAATACCCAAAACAATAGAGATGATGATAAAAATACGTTGGCGGAGTGAAAACATATGTATAAAAATTACCAATTTCTAATATCTAATTTCTAATAAATAATATATCATCCTACTATCTCTTAATCTCCAGTTATCTGGCCTTTTACACTTCGTTGCTTCCTTACTTTGTAGCTTTTACCTCATCTGTTCTTCAAATTCTTTTTTTGCTTTATCAATTTGCAACAACTGTTCTGGATTGGTTGTCACAAGCTGATCTTCGGTATAACTTGCCACAACACGAATTGCCGCATGTTTCAGCCCCGCAAAGAAAATACCCTCACCAACCGCTCCTTCAAGAAGAAGATACTTTTCTCCTTCGGTTAATAAAAATGTTTTTTGAATAATATCTACTGCAGCAGGAGATTGACGAAGTAATAATTGCAACGCAGAGTTGGTCACAATCGCCTTGCCATATGGAGAACCCAAAAAGTCATTCACATCCTGAGTAATTGTAGTCACACCCAAATAATATTTGCGACATCGTTTAACTAACGCATAGATAAACTTTGCACTATCTTCATGCTGCATCAACCACCATGCCTCATCAATAATCAACAAACGCTTTTTGCGTTCAGAGCGAACAATATTCCAAATATAGTTGACCAATGAATAGATCGCCAGCGGACGAAGCTCATCTTCAAGATCTCGAACAGAAAATACCACCAATTGATTATTTGTATTGACATTTGTAGGAGAATTAAACAGTCCAGCAAACGTTCCTTCTGTGTATTTACGTAATTTGAGTGCTAATGTCTCAGCACCTTCCATCCCTTCCAAAACATCAAGAAAATCTTGCATGATTGGCGCTTCAACCAATGATAAATCTGATGAACCAGTGATATCTTTTTTTGCAAATGTCTCAATCAATGCGCGATCCACAATCGAATCTTCCTGTGGTGTCATAGATCCAAACATGATACGACACAATCCTTTAGTTGTAATTACTGCGTTACGAATAACATCCTCAGTAGAAATCTGTATATCAGCTGCTGGTCGAGGAAGATCAAACGGATTGACTTTACTCTCCGAAGAAAGAGAAATATTGATATATGTACCACCGACTGCTTCGCAGAGATGATTGTACTCCATTTCAGGATCAATAATAATGACATCCGTCCCCATCATGAGACTACGCAATACTTCAAGCTTTACTGTATAGGACTTACCCGCACCAGAGGTTGCAAACACAACCATGTTGGCATTTTGCAAACTAAATCGATCAAAGATAATTAAACTATTATTATGACGATTGATACCGTAGAGAATTCCAGAATCACTCGTCAATTCAGATGACATAAATGGAAATGACGATGCAATTGGACTACTATTCATATTAAATGACACTACCAAATCATCCATACCTAGTGGCACAGTCGAATTAAAACCCTGTTCAGCTTGGAAGAGAACATGTTTGGTATACATCAGTTTTGACCCAAACATGTTTTCAATATCTTCTGTTGTTTTGTCTAGTTCTTCCGTACTCTTGGAATACAAAGTGACATAAAAAGCAAATTGAAAAAAGTGCTCAATCCCCTGTGTCAGATCATCACGAAGTTGCTCGATGTCACGAAGCGCTGTCTCACGTAGTGGGTCACGTGGCGCACCCTTTTCTGCATCGGCAGAGAGCTGTGCCTGCACCGCACCCACTTTTTTCTTGAGCTGCTTGAGGATGATGTGCGACGGTACAGGATAAAAAAACATACTGACATCCATCGTCAAGTTCAAATTGAGCATCGGTGCCGCCCACCCAACACTAATATAGCGTGGATAAGTAATCACATAGATCGTACGTACAAATACATCACCTAGCTGAATAAAACTGGACTCAACTCGAAACGCACTTGGTGCAATCAAATCACGGATCGCGACGGTACCAGCTCGATAGATGCGCTCTTCCTCCAGTGAAATAATATCATCCTTTGTTGTATTTGTTTGTGATTTTTTGGTAAATGAAAACAAACCTCGTTTGACTGGTTTTTCAATTGGTGTAGTTTGGATACGCTCTGGTTTAAAAACAGCCATATAGTAATTATGTTTCTACACGAAGTGTATTGAGATCTGTAAGCTGCTCAGAAAATGCAATGTCTGGATTGTACGTATTATAATACAACTCAATCAATGACTGTGTATCAAGTCGTGCAACCGTGAGACTCAGAGCACCGAGTCCATTTTCTACTTGCCTCATTCGCCCTTCTAGTTCTTGTTTGCGCTGATCAAATAGTTTGTCAGATACACGCACAACTCGCAATGGTTTGAACACCTCTTTGACACGAGTAAAGAACCCTTTCTTTTTGTTTGTCATCGGATCATAGGGCACTACAACATAAAATCGTTTGGTCATAATATCACCCAACGAAACGAGCTCAGTCACAAATGAACGATAATCCGCTGTCTGTGCTCGCAACAATTCATTACGTTGTCCTTTTTCAATGGCTGCAAGTTGTTCGAGGTACGGTTTGATTTGAAGTCGTCGTGACTGCATCACAATCTGAAGTGGGTGATCAAGCCCATTGAGAAATCCTACATACCCTGACACCAGCGCATTTTGTTCATCTTCTGATTTGAGTGAAAAATTGATACTACTTACCAAAAATACGCCACGCAACGTGCCATCTTTGAGAATCACCACCCCGTCACGAATCTCAGCAATCGGCAGATACTGCTGTGCTGATGGTTTTTTGGCTGTCTGTTTTTGTGCTTGCTCATTTTTCATACTGACATATCATCAGATTCCTGGTCCAATCCTTCTCTATAATATCCACCCGTATTGACCACGAGAGATAAATCACGCATCCGCTGAGGACGTACTGTCTTTTTTTCTTCAGGGACAATCACTTCTGGGATACCTTGTTTGATAATAAAAAGCAGATCACTTTTGGTATAAAACTTTCTCCAAATACGAATGCTCGGGCGACGCAACGTCTGAAACAAATTCAATAAAAAATAGTGGAACGTCTGCCCATTGATCTTGGCAAATGCAAAAAGCAGTGTAGTGCCACCAATCAATGCAGTAAGTACGACAAACAACTGGAAATCTGCAAAACGATATACTAAAAACTCAAGTAAAGAACCGACAAGCAAAATCAAAAATTGCCGTACAGTAATCGGCCCAAAAATTTTATCTTCAACTTCAATAAATTGTGGCACGATAAATTGTTGTTGCATAGACACAGTATACCACAGAACTCACATGGACGCCACGCACCCACAACGGACAAACAAAAACACTAGTGTGGATAACTAGTGCTTCTATCTTGTTTTACTTAAGATATGACTTTGTCCACTTTTTTCTCTACACGCTCAACACGAGCAGAAAGAGCAAAGATTTCTTGCTCCTGATCCTTATGTAAACCGATAAATCCATCAACATGCTCAAGCATTTCTGTATGGTTTCTGTCAACTTTTGCTTCCAACTCCATATGGTTTCTGTCAACTTTTGCTTCGAGTCGCTCTATTTTACCATCCATTCGTTTTTCTAACGCAGCCAAATCTTCTTTGCTAGCCATATTATCACGAATAACACCAAGAATCTCCAGCATATCTGAGAAGTTTTTTTCCATTGTATCCAAACGCTGTGAAACAGGGTCCATATACTACGAGTATACCAAAAAATATAAATAAATCAACTATACCTCCTCACACGCCCGATGTATATCCAACAACGCAAGCACCTCATCTTTTGTTAGACTGTTGGCATCTTGCGCAATATCAGCAATAGAAAAACCATTTTCAAGAGAGTCTGCCAACATACCCAAATACTCAGTATACAAAGGACTCAAAAACCATGCTCGTCGCACAGAAAGTCCCAGTAAAGGAGATTCTTCACTCACATGCTGCATCTGCAAAAGCAACATGTGCGCTGCTTCTTTGGGATTGGCACTCAGACGACGGAAATCATCTTTGGTAAACGTCTGTATTTCTTCCACAGGCCCCATAGGTTCTACCACAAGAGGTGTCTCTGGTGGTACAGCATGTATCTCACTCTGAGATACATGTGGTGCTGGTATGGCTGGCGGAAGGATAATATCCGTAACACGCGGACGTACACCGCTCTCATGTACAGGTGCATAGGTTGGTTTTGGCACCGTGCGTGATATTTGTGGCTGTGACACATACACAGAATCAAGAGAAGTGGTGTTTGATGGTGATCGTCGTGCTACTGCCACGCCTGGACGAAGATGAAAATACTCTTGCGCCTGCTGGACCAACGATCTAGCCTCTACATCAGAAAGTTGTAGTCCTCCTGTTTCTACCGCTTTTACCGCATACTCCATGACCTGCTGTGAACTTCTCACCCCCTTTAGCAACGAAGAAAGGAGTGCAATCGTTCGACCTCGTAACTCTGGTTTGATAGGTACGGATGACGTAGACAAAAATGCCACCACCTGATCCTCACCACGAATAGAGGACACTTCATGTGGTGTTTGTGTTTGCAGCACTTCAGTCAGTGGAGACAAGTGATCATCGGCAGACCATTGGGACGTACTGCGTACAACGTTCTGCGTACTACGCGTGAGATTTGACACATTATTAACCGGTTGCTGTACCACCTCACGCTGAGCCACACTGTCGCGGGGCGCTGTAATACCGGGCTCTTGTGACGCCTCATCATCTTGATACGATTCCTCAAGCAGCATCTGTGGTGGTTCTGGTGGTAGCATTTTTTGATCCACATGTTCAATAGCTACTGATTGAACTACAGACGTATCAACTGGCTGTTGCGTTGCAGTACCACTTTCTGACCTTCTGACCTTCTGATCTTCACCCACCACCTGGCTTGTTCCTTGTTCCTTGTTCTTTGTTCCTTGCAAAGACGACAAAGGCACCCGCACAGATGTACCATCGGGTTTTTTGACGAGGATCATGGGTTGTTGTGCTTGATCATCTGCCATACAAGGTATTCGTTTTAATCTCAATATTTTTCTTACTACTTATTTTTATGTATGTATTGTACTCATATCAAAATCTGATGGCACCAATTCTAATTCTTTGAGCAATGCTTCATCCCATTCAAATTGACCCGTAGATTCATTGTAATAATAAACATCGCGAATACGTGGTTCTTCGCGAACATCTGCCATATCGTTTAACTCTGTAAGTACTTTGTCCAATGGATATACACCATCATCTTTTTTGATAAACGTATCGAAATATTCGAATATATTAAATGGTTGCATCAGTAAATTATTCGGAATTGTTGGAACACCACTTTGTTCTAACAAAACATTCATTTGTTGTGCTTCACTCAACCATCTAACCACATCTACATCAACAGGTATTTCATTTCTTTTTCTTTCAAAGGATCTAATAATTGGTACGATATTTTTAGTCGCATCACAAAATTGAAGAAATTGAAACAACAAAGATATGCTTTCACTTTTTTTATTAGAATCCAAAAATATAGCCAAGTCATTTTTTTCAAATATTTCTTCTTGGGTACGTAAATAAAAATCAGCTTTTTGCAAACTATCCAAAGATGAAAACCGATGTACTACTGTATCATACAATTGACTTACGGTCTGATGCATGTTCATGCCTCCGTATCCCAGAAATACTTGTGACTGTCTTAGTTCAGCGACACATTGTGTATGTATTTGTTGCACCAACCCTTCAGACGCCAATGAACGCGTATGAGCAAGATATTCTATATATATATCTATAGGAGAAAACCCCATGCTCACACTTGAAACAAGTATAGTAGAAAAAACTTTTGGAAATAGTATAGGATCAATAACACGGGTATATGTTGAACAAATGCGAACAAACCATTTCCAATAAGAATCATAATACACTTCGATCACCTCTTTTTTAAACCCTTGTTTAAAAAAGAAAGTAAACATTTCTTCAATTGCTTTTTGCGCACTTCCACTTGACTCAAAAGACGCAAAAATATCTGCTTCAATTTGCATTTTTTTATATACATCATCAATACGATGCGGTTGATATAATGAAATGGATACGCTACTCATAGACATTATTAATTACCATCAAGATTCTTCTTCATCTCCGTCTTCATCATCATTATCAGCTGGTTGTGACTGATCTCTTGCACGACGCGGTTTTGGTGATATCGCAGACGTAACATCCCCGTCGACACGACCAATTATACCTTGCACCAATTCATTTAACTGACTTTGATTCATACTTTCCGTCTTTTGACGAGAAATACCTAATTCTTGCAAACCATCCAAAGCAATCTGCATGTCGTCATTTTGGAGTGTTGACGTTTTTAATAAGTCAGCAATATCTTCCAACTGTTTTCTCATTTCTTTAAAGGTATTAAAAGCACGTATCTGCGCACCAGAGGCAAACAAATCAACAGGTGTATTTGACGCTGCAGCCAAAAACTGTGGCAATGTCTGCGGTGTACTAAATTGTTGAGTTCCACCAGACTGAGAAACTGAATTGGAAACAGCACTAGAGGCTACAACAGGTTGAGTTGGTTGTGTTCTACTCGCCCCTCCCGTAAGCACGGTAGGCGCGGTCGCAGTCTCTGGTTGAGTTAAGGCAGATCCTTGAGATTCGGTACTATTTGTATTTTTTGAATTAACTGCCTTAAAATTAATATCCCTAAACTTTTGTTGCAAACCAGCAACAGCACTTTTATCTGTACCACGTACATCAAAAGTTAATCCCTTGATAAAATCTGCCATCTGTTCTGCTGATGCAGTAGTAATACTCGTTCCATCCAAAAGTTCTGTTACACCATTTGCAGACAACATATTTCTAATTCTTTTTTCAACATCTTGATGCTCTTGCTTTGTTTTATTTGGATCATGCAAAATATCATTCCATCCTTTTACCATCTCAGCAAAATATTCCACATATCCAGCCTCACGTATCTCCCATTTTCCATCACCTAGATATGCCCCATTATCCCCAGAGCCACCACCAAGACGACGCCACATTCCAATATCCACCTGCCCCGAAGCAATCAATGCAAGCTGACGAGCATATGCTTCCATACGTTTGCCTTGTGGTGTTGAAATACCAAAATTTTTACCAGTTGCAAAAATAGAACGAACATCCGGTATTTTTTGAAGTGTTTGAGATCCATACACGTTACTAATTGCCAAATCTTCTTGAGCAGTAACACCATCCTGTGTGGTTCCCGTAGTAAACCGACGCTGTCCTTTTCCTCCAGGTTCTTGGATATCAAGACCTCTCCCTGCCAACGTCAACAGACCGATCTTTCGATGGCCAAATTCATCATATCCATATGCAAATTGATTATTATAGTGTCCAAGCCCAGTTCTATTGGCAGCATTACGCAATGCAACCATAATTTCTTCTTTTTTGTCTTTAAACTTTGTCTCTCGAATCTCTTCCATCATTTCAACAAGCTCTTCATCTGTCTTTTTTAACACGTCAGTAATATTTGCACCTGTAGAAGCTGCCAAAAATGTTTTCGAAAAAGTTTCTGTATCGTCCAAGGAAACCCCATCAGCACCCAGACCATCTACCAACTGTAACACAGCACCAAATGCTCCTTTAAACTCAGACATACCCCCCGCAAAAAGTGCTGCTATATCTTGGGTAGCATTTTTTAATGCATCTGCCTCAACATCACTCAATTTCTCCTTCGCTTCTTTCTCTCTGAGTCTACGAATTTCTCTAAAACGATCACTCATCGCTTTGACATGCAAATCAAAAGAATCCTTATATCGAGAACCTGTAGCAGTAACTTTGTTTGCTTTTTCTGTCAATTTTTCATCAAGCTCATCCATTGGCTTACTTTCAACACCACGTACTGCGTCAGATGCAGTGGCAGCTATAATCTCTTGGAGACTTTTTGCTTTAGCAACCTGCTTTTGTTGCTCACGTGCATACACCTCACCACCGTATTTGACGAATTTTTTATGAATACCCGCTTTTTTATATGCAAGTGCACGTTCCTGTGGAGTGATACTATCTAACGCCATTTGATCAGCAGCATACAAAGACTGCAGGGAGCCACTAGCATGTTCTGCTTTCTTTTTCTGTTCATCAGTTGCACCATCCGCAGACCCAATTTTAATTATTTGTTGGAATTCCTCTTCTTTTTCTTTTCTTCTTGTCGCATCCGTACCCAAAAGTGCTAATTTTAAACCATCAACAACCGCCACTTTATCATCCACATTTTTTTGGAGAGATACTCTCTGTGTTGCAAGCCGTCTTGCTTCCTCTTTATCATCATTTCGATTTGCTTCTGATATCTTTGTATCAAGATCAACTAGTAATTTATTTGCAGCCGCTACGTCATCTTGTGCTTCCTTAATTTTTTGAGGGAGTATTTCATCTTTTACTGTTTCTAATGCCTTTTTTGCTAAAACCTGTTCTACTTCTGCAAAAGCTTTTTGTATTTCTTTCTGTTCTGTCAAAGAATACGCCACATCATAGCTTCCCTCAAGACCCTCGAGTGCATCTTTTTCATCACCAGCACTTTCTTTTGCCTTAAGCTTTTGAACCGCAGCGTCACTCATAACAAAAGGACGTGCAACCATCTCATCGTTTTCACGCCGAGTTACATAATCCATTTCTTTTTGTGCTTTTTCTAACGCTTCCTCTACATCAGCCTGCGCTTTTGCATACGAACCGCCATGTTCTTCATCATGCTCTATCGCATGTTCTAAATCATGCTCTGCTTTATGCACAGCCTCAGCATCACCACTTCTTTTCGCTTTTTCAAGTGCTTTTTTGGCCTTCTCTATCTCTTTTGAAGACTCGCTTCTCGCCTGCAATGCAGCTTTCAATACCTCTCTTTGCTCTTCACTTACACCAGTAGCTGATCCATCAATGATTGCCCGTGCATATGCGTCTACCTTCTCCACATCTTCTTTGTCACGCATTTTTTTTGTTTGTGTCTGTTTTAGATTTGTCTTCATACCTTCCAGTGCATCTTGTTTTTGTTTTATCACAATATCATGCTCTATGGCATGGTTCATTTGGCCTTTTATTTTCTCTCCATATTTACCTTCACGCATTTCTCGCTCTGTCTCAATCTTTGTCTCCTCCTCTTTTCCATGTGCGGCATGTTCTTCATTTTCAGCCAACACTGTTTGTTCCGCAAGAGACTTATGTGCCCCTTCAGTAAACGCAAAACCAGTTCCAAACAATCCACCTTTACCCTGCACACCCAACGCACGATTCATGGCTTCTTTCTTCTCTTTTTCTTGCTCTAACAAATGTAAACGACCCTCAGCGGCCTGCCCAGCTCCAGCAAAAAACCCTTTACCAGTAAATACCCGCTTCCAACCCTGTATCACACCCGTCTGCGTACCTACAGACAAACCAATATTCTTGGCAGTATTAGCCGTCATATCTCTCCCCTTACCCAACAACCATCCGCCAAGCGCCACACCAGACCCAATCGTCGCTACGTTTTTAGCAAAACTCTGAGCGCTATCCAGCCATCCTGACCCGTGTACCCCAAGACTCTGCACTTGTTCAATCCCTTTGAGCAAAAACGCCATGGCCACCAAAAAACCAGCCATTGCTGCCCATGTAGATGCAGCATTGATAGAGACACTATTTGTACCAGTCTGCTCAGCTCCAATACCACCTGCTACCGAATCACCGGCTCCATTTGCCTGACTAGAAACATCTTGCATTTCAAATCCACTACTATATTGATTCAAATGTTCTACAGCACTATTGGCCCCCATTGTTGCAAATGCCAACCAAAGAAAAAATACGGCGATCGGAGCTGAGAGTACGTTTTTTGTAAACTCACTTTTCCATTCTTCGAAATAATTTTCTGTCGCAGGAAGCACTGACAAGACAAAAGCCAGTGGCGAGAAAATAAGTAGTGACCAAATTGCCACCATTCGATACAATAAAATAACACAATACGCACCAATAGTGAGTGCGGCCAATGCAGAAAAAAACAACGCCATAGCAGCCCCACCAAATAATGCTAAATCAAAATCACCAGCCTGACCACCACCAGTATTGGTGACAATACTTTGCATACTATCAAAATTGAACATGGTGATTAGATTGCCCGCAGCTACTGGCGCAATCGCATTGATAAACGTCACAGTAAACACATGTGCAGCGTCAAGCACCACCCCACAAATCAAAAGACTAAAATTAACGACAATCGCCACAAGTACAAGCTTGACCATTGCCTTTTTCCACTCATAACTCTCACGACCAAGAATCGTCGCAAAAGCAATCACAAGCAGTGCTACCACAAAAAACATGTTGGCAATATCTCGCAACATCACCCAACCCAACCGCACAATCGGTGCATCCAAAAATCCATTATATGCACCCAGCTGAATGAAAAACCGCAAAAAGAAAATCGCCATCGCCATGCACAGGCGAGCAAAAAAGAGAGCTACCTTGGTCAAAACATTGAGTATACCGCTGGCTACAGAATCAAGCATTGTTTGGGCATGCACCAATCTCACGTCAACAGCAAATAACGCTATACTTAATGACACAAACAAAATCAAAAACACAGCGATATGTTTTTTGGATATGGTCGCTGGGAGACACCGTCGTATATATTGTGCTACACGTGTCAACATATACTCAAACTCAATGAATACCCCAATTTCTCGAAAGACGATCCGAAAGAGGCTCGTCTTCTTTTTCTATATTTTCTATCAAAAAATTTTGCAATGTATGACGCACCTCTACTGGATTTTGATCATAGAGTGGGATACGCAAACGTGGATGCCAAACACCATGTGTCTCGACATACAGTGTTTTTACCTCTGGAGGTTGATAGATAATATAAAATTCTCTCAACTCACTAAATGCATAAAATCGATCAGAAATAACTATGCCCAGATCAGTAATCATAAACGGGACTTCGATGGGGTGTTGTTGTGATTGCAAAAATAAAATAATCGCAAACAAAATAATAATAAGTGAAAACAGAAAATTACCCGTAAACAATCCAAATCCAACCAGCAAAATCCCAATACTCATCATAAAAATGTACCAAAAAGGAGCACGATCGTGATGTTCGTACTCAGTAACATTCCATTGATGCTGTATAGTTCCTATACTTGCAACATCGTTTGTTTTTTTTGGCACAAGTTTGGAAAATTAAAAAGAAAAAGATACAAGGATACAAACGCACATAGATACTACGTTGTATCTTGTGTCCTTTTGATTTTTTCTTTTCATATACAGTATAGCACATTTTGAATAAAGCAAGTATATATATGCCATTGAGATATACACAGGGAGGTGGAAAAGAGAAAAGAAAAAACACAAGGATACAAATCTAATACACAGTACACCGCACAACCTTGTTTTGCCCACAGGTAATATGGTACAATATGCGCAATAATAGATATAAAAACAAACTTAGGTGTATTGTATTTTGCGTCCTTTTTCTTTTCCACCTATGTACGACCTAGAACAAAGAACATCTGAATTTGGAAAGCGCATCGTACGTCTAATCCAAGCACTGCCTAATAACCAAACAAACAAGATACTCAGCGGACAATGTCTTCGTTCAGGCACATCCGTGGGTGCCAACTATCGCGAGGCAAATGATGCTACGGGTACAAAAGATTTTCTCTTTCGTCTCAAAATATCACGAAAAGAAAGCAAAGAAACCACACACTGGATTGAGTTGATAGCCGAAGCAAACCCAACCCTCGCACCTAGGATGAACGATCTACTCCAAGAGAGTAGAGAAATAACATACATCCTCTCCGCCATCATAACAAAGACAAGAGAAAACCATACAAACATGTAGCAAATTGTGTCCTTGTATCTTTTTCTTTTTTCTTTTCACAACATATGCCCGAACGATCTCGAATTAATTTTCTCGACGTACCACCGGAAGAACACACCACACCGCTCGTACAAACAGAATTAATACCCAAAACAATTCCACATATACAGACCAAAGAAACACCCTCTCGTTGGCCTCTTTTTTTTATTTTTAGTACAGGCACACTACTTTGTGTCTGTTTTTTCCTCTACAAAGCAATACAGTCACAGGTCAACTATACCAACAACGATCCACTCCTCTACGACGACATCACACTTGAGCCAAAACAACCAACTGGCTTTCTCAGTCGTCTGAGTCACATCTTTTTTTATGAAGAACAAACATTAAAAGGTGAAAAGGAAGATCGTATCAACGTTCTGCTACTTGGTATGGGTGGTCCAGGACACGACGGCCCCTACCTCACTGACACGATCATGGTCATCAGTATCAAACCATCGAATAACGAAGTGGCTATGATCTCGCTCCCACGTGATATGGGCGTAATAATTCCTGACCAAGGCATGCGAAAAATCAACCACGCCAACCACTTTGGTGAACAAAAAAAAGAAGGCTGGGGTGGTGCATTTGCCAGTGAAGTCATCGGTGACACACTAGGTATACCAATACATTATTATGTACGTGTAGACTTCAAAGCATTTGCAGAAATTATCGATGAGGTAGGCGGTATTACTGTACAGGTAGACAAAACATTTGTTGATCCACTGTTTCCTCTTGAGGGAACTATTGAATACAAAACGGTTCAATTCACAAAAGGAATCACGACAATGGATGGAAATACAGCCCTCACCTTTGCCCGCTCACGACATGGCAACAACGGCGAAGGTTCTGATTTTGCTCGCGCTGCTCGTCAACAAAAAGTCATCCTCGCACTCAAAGAAAAAGTGCTTTCCTACGAAACCATTCTTAATCCAGTGCGTATCAACAATATCATGCAGTCACTGGATACCCACATGACGACCAACATGACGTTTGATGAGATGCTCACCTTTATTCGCAAAGCCAAAACTATCCAAACAGATACATTACACAAAATTGTATTTGATAGTAGTGCAGAAGGCCCACTCAAAGACGCGATTGGCGACGGAGGTGCATATTTATTATTACCAAAAACAGGATCATATGATGACATCAAACATCAAGTCGCTGCCATCTTTGATTCCACATCATCTACACATACATCAACTATTGACGACACACCACCACAGACCACCCCAACACAACCAATCACAAGTGTAGAAATACAAAATGGTACCTGGTCAGCTGGCATGGCAGCCCGTATAGAAAAACGACTCGAAGATGCACATATTAATGTAGCTACCATTGGAAACACAGAGACACGCCCAGTACCACAAAGTGGTATCTACACACTCACCTCTACTGCCCCGCTTGATGTCGTACAGAGCATCTCCTCCCTCCTGCAGATACCACCTCGCGATGCAGACACTATCACACCAATAACTGCGACCGGAACAGAGATTTTGGTTATTTTGGGTGAAGATTTTAGTGAATAAAGTGAATGATCAGATGATTGTATGACCAAATGATCAAAAACTGAAACAGGCACAGGTGTGTCACGATCATTTGAACACACAATCATCAATACTCAGTACCTTGACAAAACCACAAAAATCCGCTATACTCAGACCAATTTATAGAGTGTGTCATATCTTCTTCTACATATATAGCCTACTCTGCTTAGTACTTACTCTGCTTACAAACATTCTCTATGCCTACACTTGGCGTGAAGCAATCCCACAACCTCCCCATCGTTTGTCTCGTTGGGCGTGTCAACGTAGGTAAATCTACCCTCTTTAACCGTCTCATCGAAGAACAAAAAGCTATCGTCTCCCCTATCGCAGGTACCACCCGCACTCGCAATGAAGGCTATATCAACTGGCGAGGTAAACAATGTATCGCTCTGGATACCGGCGGTTTAACATTTGATGACGAAGTATTTTTGGAAAAAGAAATTATTGACCAAACGAGTAAAGCAATCGACGAATCAGATGTGATTGTCTTTGTCACTTCAGCGGAAGGTGTCCTCCCACAGGAACGCGCACTCGCTCGTCTGATCCAAAAACGCCACAAAGACAAACCTGTCATGCTCCTCGTCAACAAAGTAGACAGCGTCAAAGATGAACGTGTCCTCGATCTCTCTGAATGGGCACCACTCGCGTTTGGTATGCCTCGTACTGTCTCTGCCACCAACGGCCGCGGTATTGGTGATTTTCTCGATGAACTCTATACTGTATTTCATCGCAACAAAAAACAAGCCAAAGCATTCAAAGAACCACTCCCCGAAGAAGCAATTACTGTTGCTCTAATTGGAAAACCAAACGTCGGCAAATCATCACTCTTTAACAAGCTCGTTGGCGAAGACAAAGTGATTGTCAGTGACATGCCCCATACGACTCGTGAGTCATACGACACACTCCTCACCTATACCCATGATATTCCCGGTGAAGAAAAGAAAGATTATCTCATCAACTTTGTCGACACTGCTGGTGTGCGACGTAAAAACCATGTCGAAGGTACACTCGAACGTGAAGGTGTAGGCAAAACACTTAAAGCAATTGATAGATCTCAAATTATTTTGCTGACGCTTGATGGTAGTCAGCCAATTAGTTCCCAAGACAAACAGCTTGGTGGTATGCTTGAGCGCAAATCAAAAAGTGTCGTCATCCTCATCAACAAATGGGACTTGGCAGAAGACAACTCAGATACCAAACGTCAGGAAGTAAAGAAAATGATTTATAGCCACTTTCCACACTTGAAATTTGCTCCAATCCTCTTTGTCAGTGGAAAAACAGGATACCGTATTCATGATATTTTTGATCTCTTGGTGCAAATTTGGGCAGCGCGTCATACACATATAGCCAATCGTGGACTTGATAAGTTTGTCCTCGACGCCGTACATCACCGCCTCCCTACCAAAGGTAAAGGTACTCGACACCCAGCGATCCTTGGTATGCGTCAGCTCAATGAGAACCCTCCAATTTTTGAAATCTTTATCAAAGCCAAAACTTCACTCCATCGCTCATACGTACAGTTCCTCGAAAACCAACTTCGCGAACGTTTCAACTTTGTCGGAACACCAATTGTGATCAAGATGACGAAGATGAAAAAGTAGGTAAGAAAATTAAAAATGAAAAGGACATAAGGATACAAACTTGTGTCCTTTTAATTTCTACAAAAACTTTGTATACTACTGACCATTAGACAACTCCATATGAAACTCATAGTCGGTTTAGGTAATCCAGGAAAACAATACGAAAAAACACGCCACAACATTGGCTTCATTATTTTGGATACACTTCACGCTACTTGGAAAAAAGAAGGTATTTCTGACTGGGCAATGGACAAAAAATTCAACGCAATGATCAGTGGCGGCACAATCAACAGTGAAAAAATCATTCTCCTCAAACCACAAACATTCATGAATGATTCTGGTGTGTCAGTACGTGCCGTTTGCGATTTTTACAAACTTACAGAAGCAGATATTCTCGTGGTTCACGATGAAAAAGATATTTTACTCGGTGACAATCGACTCCAAGTAAACCGCAGTGCAGCTGGACACAATGGGAACAAGTCCATCATCGCACATCTAAACACCCAAAACTTTGCCCGCCTCCGTGTCGGTGTCGGACACAAGAACCCAGATAAAATGAAAGATACTGTTGATTTTGTACTAGGAAAATTTGGCTTTTTTGAACGTGGTGCGGTAGAGAGAAGTATTATGGATGCGGTGGACCAAATACAGCACTGGATTAACAAAAAGGATACAAATTAAAAATCCCAAGGATACAATTTTAGCTGATTTAAGATTGTAATTTGGTTTTTGTTTGTATCTTGTATCCTTTTTATTTGTACCCTTTCCAACATATGCGTCTTGAAGCCTTCCTCTCCTATTTTCCAAAAATTACCCATAAACGCTTTAGAGACGTCCTCTCTGTTTGTTCTTCAGTCAACGACATAAGGAATGCTCCCACACAAACATACAAAGCACTCGGTTGGAATGATGAACTTCAGTCAGAATTTCGTTCGTGGTTAGAAAAAACAAATGAAGAAAAAATGGAAACCATACTCGCACAAGAACACATCGAAACCATCACCCAAGACGATCCACGCTATCCAAAACTACTTTTGGATGTCTACGATCCACCCTACTGCCTCTTTGTCCGCGGGACACTACAGCAAGATACCAACATGATCGCTGTCGTAGGAACACGTAAATATAGTCCCTACGGCAAACAAGTCACAGAAATGATTGTCTCTGAGCTTGCAAAACAAGGACTCACTATAGTCAGCGGACTTGCACTTGGTATTGATGGTATTGCACACGAAACGACACTTCGCGCTGGTGGAAATACTATTGCAGTACTCGGAGGTGGTGTCAACACACGACACATCGCTCCGCGCGAACACATCAACATGGCCGAGCGTATCATCAGTACTGGTGGTGCAATCCTCTCAGAATATCCACCTGGAGCTATCCCAAACAAATATACATTTCCCAGACGCAACCGTATCATCGCCGGTATGACACGTGGCGTGCTTGTCACTGAAGCAGGTGAAGACAGCGGATCTCTCATCACCGCCAAATACGCCCTCGACAACAATCGAGACGTCTTTGCTATCCCCCACCCAATCACCACTGAACACGGACGAGGCCCAAATGAGCTCATCAAAGCAGGGGCATTTTGCGTCACCAGTGCAGAAGATATCTTTACTAGACTTTCGATTGTCAAAAGAAATACAGAGTCACCAATCACACCACCATCACTTTTACCAAATGAAGAGGTACTCTACAAATTACTTTCTAGAGAACCAGTGTTGATTGATATGCTTATCAAATCTTCTGCGCTTCCACAAACGACAGTTATGAGTACATTAACACTGATGGAGATGAAAGGGGTGATAAAGAACGTGGGTGGGATGAGGTATGTGAGGAGTTAAAAAAAGGCTTAAGGCCTCTTTTTAATGGTAATCTTCTCTCCCATCACTAATACGTCGCGCTTGCTCTAACGCTTCACTTGGACTCATACGCCCTGACAAAAGTTCCTTCATAATTCCTTCCAATGTACGAGGGTCCATAAAACCAGCACCACTCTGATTGTATTGCTGAATCATCATACGTATTTCATCAACTACTTCTCCTACAGATAATGTAGGACCACGTTCTTTGCTCATATGCATATTATAGCTACAATAAGAAATTATATATTTATCGTAATCTACCTATAAAGACCTGTCAAAAAATCTGTGGATAACCATACAAATATTCACAGATAACATACTCTTTAGCCGATAACAACATCATTGAAAAACAGGCGGTCTACAAAAAAACATGATATACTACTGGTCACTGGATGTATTTTTCTCTCAGGTGAACTACGCCCAACTCTCGTGTCATAACAGTACACCATTGACAAAACCTCCACTTTCCCCTATCCTCCCTACGTATTGACCCCACACTATGAGTAAAACTCTCGTTATCGTCGAGTCACCCACCAAAGCCAAAACAATCTCCCGCTTCCTCGGGAGTTCCTTTATTGTAGAGTCTTCCTTTGGTCATGTGCGTGATTTACCAAGTTCAAAAATGGGAGTAGAGACAAAAGATGGCTCATTTGAACCAACATACGAAATCTCAGAGGACAAAACCGCTCATGTTGAAAAACTCAAAAAGCTCGCAAAATCAGTCGACAATAATATTATCTTTGCAACTGATGAAGATCGTGAGGGAGAGGCCATTTCGTGGCACTTGGCTGAAATTTTTAAAATCAAACCAGAACAAGCACAACGCATCGTCTTTCATGAAATTACCAAACATGCAATTGACGAAGCACTCGCTCATCCGCGCCACATCACCATGCCGATCGTCGATGCCCAGCAGGCTCGCCGTATTTTGGATCGTCTCGTCGGATATGAGCTATCACCATTACTGTGGAAAAAAGTAGCTCGCGGACTCTCTGCCGGACGTGTTCAGTCAGTTGCAGTACGACTTGTCGTTGAACGTGAACGTGAACGTGAAGCGTTTGTGGCTCAAGATTATTTTACTATTCAAGGACTTTTTGAAAAGAACAAAGAGCAAAGAACAAAGAACAATCCAGATAATGACGCACTATTTCCTGCCGAACTTGTTGCAATCAACAAAGAGAAATTGGATAAATTTGCGATTCCTACAGAAGACAGAGCGACTGATATTGTAACAGCACTGACGGATGCAACGTACGTAATTGAAAAAATAGAAAAGAAAGAGGCAAAGCGTCTTCCTCCTCCACCATTTACCACCTCGACACTCCAACAGCAAGCAAACCAAAAACTTGGCTACAGCGCCAAACAAACTATGCGCCTAGCTCAGCAGCTCTACGAAGGTATTAATCTTGGCTCTGACGGTCACGTCGGTTTGATTACGTACATGCGTACTGATTCAATCAACTTGTCAGAAAAATTTAAGACAGAAGTCAAAGCACATATTATAGAGATGTATGGTGCGCAGTATTTTGAAACACACAGTTACAAAAACAATAGTAAAGGCGCACAAGAAGCCCACGAAGCAGTCCGTCCAACTGATCCAAACAGAACACCCGAGAGTGTCAAACCATATCTCGATCCACAACAACACAAACTCTACACATTGATTTACAAACGCACTCTCGCCACACAAATGGCGACAGCAAAAGTTGCCAAAACAACTGTCGACATCTCTACAACCGTACAATCCACATATACTTTTCGTGCTACAGGACAAATGATTTCATTTCCAGGCTGGTTGATTCTCTATCCAGAATTACAAAAAGAAGAAGCACTCCCAACATTGGCAGAAAAAGAGACACTATACTGCTCTGAGATCAGACATGAAAAACACACTACCGAGCCACCAGCTCGTTACAATGACGCAACGCTGGTCAAAATTATGGAAGAATATGGTATCGGCCGTCCGAGTACCTATGCACCAACGATTGCAACAATTGAAGATCGTGGATATGTTGAACGCGATGAGGATAAACGCCTCGCGCCATTACCAATTGCCATGACAGTAACAGATTTGCTTGTTGAGCACTTCCCTACTATTGTCGACTACCAATTCACTGCGCAGATGGAAGAAGATCTTGATAGCATCGCTGAAGGAAAAACGAAATGGCAGCCAATTATCCATGCATTCTACACACCATTTCATGAAACAATTGTCGAAAAAACAGAAGATCTCAAAAAAACCGACATTATCAATGCACGCATTCTTGGTACAGATCCAAAAACAAACAAAGAAATTTCTGTCCGCGTTGGACGTTTTGGTCCGTTTGTTCAACTTGGCACCAAAGACGATGAAGAAAAACCTCGTTTTGCATCAATTCCAAAAACAATCCCAATGACAAGTATTACGTTAGAACAAGCACTCCAACTTCTTTCCCTTCCACGAACATTAGGAAAAACAGACGATGGATTTGATATTATCGTAGACAAAGGACGTTTTGGACCATACATCAAAATTGACACAACGTATTATAATTTAAAAGAAAAAAATCCATATACCCTCACACTCGATGAAGCCAACAATGTTATCAAAGCAATCAAAGAACAAAAAGCCAAAGAGCTCATCAAAACATTTGATGGAACAGAGGTGAAAATAAAATCAGGACGATATGGTATCTATGTCACCGATGGTGAACATAACGCCACAGTACCCAAAGACACAGAACCAACAACCCTGACACTCGAAGATTGTCTTACACTCATCGAAGAAGCAAAAAAGAAACCAAAACGTGGCTGGGGCAAGAAAAAAACAACCAAGATCGCCCCACCAAAACCAAACAAAGAAAAGAAGCCTAGTACAAAAAAAGCGAAGAAAAAGAAATAATCAAACACCCCGCCATTGCGGGGTTTTTGTATACACACCAAGCACTTGCCAACACCCACAAAAACCGAGTATAGTGTATATACACCTATGCAACAGACAATTCCTCAAACACAGACAATTGAAACGCTCATAACCATGGTTGCAGGGTATGCACCCAATGCTGACATGGATTTGTTACGTCTGGCGTATGATTTTGCCAAAAACGCACACGAGGGGCAATTTCGTAAATCCGGTGAACCATATATCATTCATCCACTTGGTGTTGCGCACATTCTCGCCAGCATGCACATTGATCCGACACTTGTTACTGCATCTCTCCTGCACGATGTACCAGAAGATACTCAGGTAACTCTCAAAGAGATTGAAGAAAATTTTGGTACAGAAATTGCCTCACTAGTTGGTGGTATTACAAAACTTGGAAAACTCAAATATCGTGGAGTTGAACGATATATCGAAAACTTACGCAAGATGTTTGTCGCCATGGCCGAAGACGTCCGTGTTATGATTATCAAATTTGCTGACCGTATCCACAACCTCCAAACACTCGACGCACTCCCACCACCCAAACAATACCGTATTGCACTCGAGAGTCTCGAAATCTTTGCCCCTATCGCGAGTCGCCTAGGGATGGATGATATGAAAAGCGACCTCGAAGATCTCTCGTTTAAATACGTCTATCCAAAAGAATATATAAAAATGAAAGCGCTCCGTGATGAGCAAATTGCTGGACGTGAACAATACTACCAACAAATTGTAAGTGAAGTTCGTGAAGCACTCGCCAAAGCAAATATCAATGCAGCAACTACATACGGACGCAACAAACGCTTGTATAGTTTTTACAAAAAACTACTACGCAAAGGAAATGAAATTCAAAATGTTTACGATCTTGTTGCTATTCGTGTTATCCTCAACTCTGTAGCTGATTGCTATGCAACACTCGGCATCATACATAATCTCTGGACGCCAATGCCAGGCCGTATCAAAGATTACATCTCTCAACCAAAACCAAACGGATACCGCTCTCTTCACACAACCGTATTTGGCAAGGACGGTAAACCAGTAGAATTCCAAATTCGTACAGTAGAGATGCAAGAAGAATCTCAGTATGGTATCGCTGCACACTGGAGTTACAAAAATACTAGCGGACACGAATCAGTCCAGCAAACAATTCGCTGGGCGACAGAACTTGCAGAGATTCAAAAAGAAATTCTCAACAAACTATCAGATCTTGAAGAGTTAAAAGTAGATTTTCTTCAAACCCGTATTTTTGTCTTTACACCAAAAGGTGATGTGATCGATCTCCCCGAAGGTGCCACACCGGTTGATTTTGCCTACCACATCCATACTGATATTGGTGACAAATGCAGCGGCGCAAAAATAAATGATAAAATGGCATCAGTAGACACCATACTCAAAAATGGTGATGTGGTCGAAATCATCTTGGATAAAAATAGAAAAGGACCAAGTCCTGATTGGATCAACTTTGTCAAAACACACACTGCCAAAGCACGCATTCGCTCAGCACAAAAAGCATCTATTGCAGATTGGTTACGGAGAGTACTGCCTACAAAAAAATAATACAAAAAACATTCTCGATTCCTCGAGGATGTTTTATTTTTTACACCACCGCCTTAAGATAATATTTCAAAAAGATGTTTCAATTCTTCTCGTGAATGAAACTCAATAGTAATATTTCCATGATCTCCTTTTTGAGCAATGCGCACTTTACTTCCCAGACGTTCCTCGAGTATCCGTTCTTGTGCCATAATATTTGGATCACGCCGCACCGATCCTTTACGAGATGCAGGTCCTTTGTGTTCTACAACTGACTCTACATCACGTACTGACATCTGCTTGCCTTGCATACTCGCAAATACTGACAATTGCTCTTTTTCATCTTTGAGACTCAGCAACGCACGGGCCTTTCCTTCACTCAACTCTCCATCAATCAACGCTCGCTGAATCGCATCAGGTAGATCAAGAAGACGAAGCGTATTAGCAATAGAAGACCGGCTTTTGCCTACTTTTTTTGCTACATCTTCTTGTGTAAGGCCAAACTCATCCATAAGTCTTTGATACGAAAACGCACACTCAATTGGATTGAGATTCTGACGCTGAATATTTTCAATCAATGCAATTTCTAGTTTTTCCTGTACAGTGGTCGTACGAACGATCGCAGGAATAGTAGCAAGTCCAGCAATCCCTGACGCACGAAATCGACGTTCCCCTGCAATCAACTCATACCCTCCATCTTCACGTTCGTTGACCAAAATCGGCTGAATCACACCATGTTCTTTGATAGAAGCGGCAAGATCTTCAAGCTGTTCATGTGAAAATTGTTGACGTGGCTGGTGTGTATTTGCCACAATCTCAGAGAGTGGAATCTGCCAGATTTTTTCTGTCTTGTGTCCAACATCAACTACAGGTTTTTTTACCTGCATAGTGTTTGCGTTTGGAATGAGAGAACCAAGTCCTTTACCGAGAGCCATAGTGATTGGAGTTTGCTAAGTTAACGAAGAGTTGACTACGTTTTCTAAGTTATATATTTAAGAAAGAGCTTCGTGAATATCTAAAATTTCCCGTGCAAGCCGTTCATATGCCTTTGCTCCTTTCCCATTCGGCTCGTAGTGGAAAATAGATTTACCAAATGATGGTGCCTCAGCAAGACGAACAGTACGTGGAATCACACTTTTGAAAATAGTATTTGGGAAAAATTTGTACAACTCATTCATTACATCAGTAGAAAGTTTGTTGCGTCCATCAAACATGGTGATAACTGCACCAAGTACTCCCAATTCAGGTTTGACATGTTTTTGAATCAATCCAATAGTCTCCATCAATTGTCCCAACCCTTCGAGCGCATAATATTCTGCTTGTACTGGAATCAATATCTCATCCGCAGCCACAAGCGCATTGATCGTGAGCAATCCAAGCGATGGTGGGCAATCAATAATGATATAATCATACGCATGACGCATCTCCTCTAGCAAATCAGCGAGTTGAAACTCACGTCGGTTGACGGAGACCAACTCCACAGCAGCGCCTGCCAGGTTTCTCGTAGCCGGTGCAATCCGAAGCCCCTCATGAGCAGTATTGAGGACAATATCATGGATACGTTTCTGCCCTGCCAACGCTTCATAAATACCATGTGGGAGATCAGTATGCACAATTCCAAACCCACTCGTCGCATTGGCCTGCGGATCCATATCTACAAGAAGCACAAACTTTCCTGTTTCGGCCAAAGAGGCAGCAAGATTCATAGTCGTGGTTGTTTTTCCTACACCACCTTTTTGATTTACTACAGCAATGATTTTGGACATAGTGCCCACTATTATACACCCAATTGACAATCCGAGCAATTTGAGATACACTGGTACCCACAAACATACTGCCGCGATGGTGGAACTGGTAGACGCACGGGACTCAAAATCCCGCGCCCGCAAGGGCATGAGAGTTCGATTCTCTCTCGCGGCACATAAAAAGAGCCTATTTGGCTCTTTTTTTCTTCCCCCAATACAACTCTTTTTGTTTTTTAAGTTTCTGCATAATTTTTTCAAACCCAACAATCTTGTATGAACGTGGTGGGTATTTGGGAATATTCGGACATTTCTTTCCACACAACGCCGCAACGGTAGCAAGTACTGAAGACTGTAGAGCTGCAACGCTATACCCACCTTCCAAAAAACAGACAACTCTCCCATTACAGTATGTTTGTGCAACTCGACACACATCAGAAACCATATTGTAGTAGTCTATATGAGAAAGTTGGATCGCAGACAGACCATCATATTCATGTGCATCGTACCCAGCAGAAACCAAAATAATATCTGGCTGAAATGATTCTAAAGTTGGTACCACAATCTCTTTCATGAGACGCGCATATTCTGTACCCGCACACCCTGCTGGCAATTCAATATTCACCAAATGCCCTTTGGCGGGTGCTCCCCCCACATCTTCAATACTACCACCATATTCAGGAAATAACTCTTTTTGATGAAAATCAATATGCAGACATGCAGGATCACCATTGATGATATCTTGTGTTCCATTACCATGATGTACATCGAAATCCAAGATAGCAATTTTTTTAGCACCATGTTTTTTTGCATGTGTAATTGCAACTGCCACATTATTGATAATACAATACCCCATTGCTTTGTGTACACAAGCATGATGTCCAGGTGGACGCAACAAAGCAAACCCACGGTCAATCTCACCTTTGAGAACACGTTCCACTACTGAACATCCAATACTCGCCGCCATATAGGCAGCATCAATTGACGGTGCTGAGGTATAGGTTTCTTTGAGCGCATCCAAAACCATGTTTTTGCCACGTGCTTTTTCTATACGCCGCAGATAGGTAGCACTATGTGTTTGTTGTATCGAATCCAGTGCAAGAGCAACATCACTCTGTTCATACGTATATCCAGATGATGAAAGCGCATGAAGTATCGCCTGTAATCGAAATGGATTTTCTGGTTGACCAATTCCAGGATCATGTGCGAGACACAACGGATGCGTCGCAAGAGCAACGCGATATGTGTTTTTCATATATTATGATAAAAAATTATGGCCACTGATACGATTGCCACACAGACTGTGCCAATGCTAATGCCTCAGTAAAACGCGCCTCATGTGTCTGAGCACCGAGAACGACGACACTGATTGGACGTGTATGTGCTTCATCATATGTTACCATAGTAAAATTATATGCGGCAGCAAGCGTATGACCTGTCTTACCACCAACGAGCTGCAACGTGTTTGGGATCCACCCAGTCAACAACCAATTTGTTGTTAAAATTTCCCGTTGTTTTTTTCGTTCTTTTGAAAACAACACGACACTTTTGGTGCGTACCGTCTGTGCAATTTTTTCTTGTACCATTGCTTTTTGGACAAGTATTGACACATCACGTGCTGTCCCCACATTTCCATCACTAAGACCACTCGCATCTACAAATACAGTACTTGTAGAGAGTCCCAACGTTCGTGCTTTTTCATTCATCAAAGACACAAAAGCACCCTCACTTCCCCCCAGCGCAGTTGCAAGTGTCAATGCCGCCTTATTTGAAGAACCAATAAGCATCGCATCCCACAATTCTTGATATGTATAAGTATCCCCGGCATACATAAACGAATCAAGTGAATCAGCACCAATCACCACTGTCGTTGTCGAATAATCCGGCTGCATATCCAAAATCACGAGTGCAGTCATCAACTTGGTAATACTAGCCAGTGGCCAGACAGCATCTGGTTTTTGTGAGATCAACACGGCCCCACCAACAGTATCCTGCACCATAAATGAAAAAGCTGTTGTGGATGGAGCTACCACCTCTGCGATTTGTGTAGGTACTGGCGGTACATACACTTCTACTTCTGCAACCTGCTCCTCTGGTGTGGGGATACGCAGTAACACCATCACCGCATTGAGAAGTGCGGTATTTGTTGGTGTATACAGAAATAAAAAGAAAATAATGGTAGAACAAATACTAGCAATACTCACCACCAATGCGGTATACATCAAAACAACACGCCAGTGTGCTGATCGTGTGACATCAATATCAGTTGCCAAAAAATTTCCTCGTTGCTCCATACCGATTATGCAGCGTGAGCATCGTCGTCCGTCGGCTCCTCTACTGCGAGCACTGCATCGATATGTGCATGAGTACGCAATGTATCATATTCTGGCAGTTCAGAAATACTGGTCAAACCCAAATGTCGTAGTGCATCAAATGAAAGTGTATACACTGGCATAAATGATGCCTCATCTTGACGTTCTTCGATCAACCCACGAACCAATAGGTTGCGTAAAATCACAGAACAATTGACACCGCGAATCTGTTCGATCTCCGCACGAGTAATTGGTCCGCGATAGGCAATCACAGTCAGAGTTTCGAGTTGTGCTTTTGGTAATTCACCCGCAATCTCATCTTTCATAAATTGCTCAACCACGGCGGCATGTGCTGGATTGGTGCCAATACGAACCGTGTCATCAACAACAAAAATATGAATACCTGAAGACTCAGTATTGTACCGCGCTTTGAGTTCTTCGATTACCTCTGCGACGACTGATGTATCAGCATCGAGCGCTTGTGCAATGTCACTATATCGAAGTGGTCGTGATGCGACGAGGAGAATTGATTCAATGTGTGAGTGCATACATTAGGAGGCTTAAAATGCTTAAGAGGCTTACACGGCTTGTTCTATGTTCTTTGTAATAACGATATCCCCAAACGACTCTTCCTGCTCGAGATGAATTGATTTTAATTTGAGCAATTCTAGAAGCGCGAGGAAGCTTACAATCATATCAGTCTTGTTTCCTCCTGATGCGATAATATCTGAAAACGAAAGTGTCTGTGATGAATTGAGTAGTTGTCGGATAGCATCAATTTTTTCTTTAATATTTACCGACCGATCCATGTGCGTCTTTGGCAACGGTTTTGGTGGTGTGAGACGTCGAATCAATGTCAGCATATGCTGGTACAGCGACTCACCAGACACATTCATCGGCGGGACAAAGTCAGGACTCTTGCGAGGTGGTTCAAACCGAAACATACTTCGTAACGGCGAGAGCCATGTCTTCTCGAGCACTCTACTCACTGCGACAAATTGTTTGTACAGTCGCAATTGATCTTCAAGACTCTCCCCTTTTTCTTCCTCTTCAAACCCAAACTGTGGCAAGAGTAATCGAGATTTGAGCAAAAGCAACCGCGCAGCCACACTCAGAAAATCAGCCAGCTCCTCTGGATTCTCCTCCTCTAGTGTATCGAGATAGGACAGATACTGTTCAGTGATCGTCGAGAGAGATACGTCTGAAAGTGACAACTTCTCCTCTTCAATCAATGAGAGAAGAAGATCATATGGCCCTTCAAATGTTCCACTCTTAAATTGCACTGGCATAGAGACAAAATACCTTCACAGTATAGTCGAAAAAGAAGAGAAAGAAAAGGGCTACAAATCACCATTATCACAGAGCAAATATGGGTCAAGTGTCTCATACAACCACCTTCCACTACGCGCATCATACCACACAAGAGAGATCACCTCTTTGTCAGCACACCACTGATCTGACACTTTCAGCGATACTGACTTGGCGAGGAGTGTTCGTCTATCTACATTTCCCAGTGTCAATACACCATGTGCCACAGAACTTGTCGGAAACCCAATTATATTTTGATCCGTAGAATGCAATGAACACTGACGCCCGCCAATCCGACACGTAACACGCATCGATGCACGCGCTGATGTGTCTGGTAGTTCGAGTACAGATGAGAGGATATACGGACTTTCTCCGACAATCGGCCGATCATACAACATCTTCATACCCTGCATAAATCCATTACGCAACAGATGCGCACCCTGATACGAGTCAGGCAGTCCAAGCACATAGACATACCCCAAATCATCCCATGGCAACTGCTGTGCTTCGTCAAACACCTGGGCAATCCACTCATCTGCCTGACGCCAGTTATCAATCTTACCAAATACGGTAACCAAGGAACCCACCATCCACACGCCAACAACGAGGCACAACCCCACAGACAAGATTGTTTGAACACGTTTTGGTGTCAACGACACTACTTCAGAAACAAAGAAAATAACTGCTGTTGCAAAAAAGAGTGCAGGAAAATAGCCATACCGCTCCCCTTCATATGAATAAAAATTGAGAAATAATGGAACGTATGGAATCAACACGATCAGACAAAGCAGAGAGAAAAAGACAGCATTATGTTGTTTCTTTTTGAGCAGAAATAGTGATACAAGTACCAAACATACAAAGAGAATTTCCTTGTACACAAACAAAAACTCCCAGAGTTCTGCACGCTGACTAAATGGAAGTACATGACTGAGTGTAATCCCAATAATAAACTGAGAAATATGATAATACGTTAATGTATCAAACCCACCGCCATAATATGACACTGTACCCGTCTGCGTCACAACATATCGCAGAACAAGAAAAGTACTCAATGAAACAAACACAGGAATTGCATCTTTGAGTGAATGAACACATGCTGTGTACAATGACACACCCATCTGTTTTGTACGCAACCACAAACCGATGAGCGGTAACAGCAAGATGCTCGTCACACTAATTTCTTTGGTAAACAGAGCAAGCGCAATACTGACCATACCCAGCACATACCAACGTCGGTTCTCAATCTGGATACTTTGTATATAGGCAATAAAACCAACCAAGAGAAACAGTGTCGCAAAAAGATGTACCTGTGATGCTACCCACACAACCGACTCTACGTGTCCTACCAGTGTCAAAAATAGCAGACCTGCAGCAACAGAAAGACTCTTTCGCTTGGTCAGTAACTGTAGGAATACCACAAGCAACGTCGCATTGAGTGCATGTACGACAATACTGACACCATGAAACCAACTAGCACGCATCCCAAAGAGTGAATACTGTGCCTCGACAATCCAGTTCCATACTGGACCATAGCTTCCACCCCCCTTTTGCCCAAAGATATTGGTCACTAGATACGACCACCACGATGACGCCTGATCAGCGACAGAGAGCGCGAGAAAATCATCACTAAAAAATCCGAGTGTCAATGATTGTCCAAACCAAAGGAAGGAAAGAAGCAACGAAGCGATGAAGTATAGCAAGAATGTGCGTTGCAATATATGTCGATACACTTGTGGAAAACGAATGTGAAATAGATCAGTGAGTACAGAAACACTGGAATGCAAAAATGTCAGTCCACCTACACCACGAGCACACTGTGGTTTGATAGTCACTGGAATTGTCTCAACCACATCACCCGATCGAACCAGTGTTGAGAGTACCTCAATATCAAAGACCCATCGTGACGTCTGTAATTGCCCAAAGACACGTCTCGCTACGTCCGATCGAAACGCCTTGCATCCTGCCTGAGTGTCAGCAAACACTCGCACTTCAGTCGGGACAAAAAGACGAAATAGTTTGGTCGCGAGCTGACGGTATTTGGAATACTGGAGCCCCTGCGCACGCGTCCGATCCCCAATAACAGCAGACACCTCACTTCTCTGCTGGAGCACCTCCACACCTTTGACCAGCGGCTCAAACGTATAGGGAATCTCAATATCAGTATATGAAATAGTGCTAACATTTTGCGGAATCATTCCCATCGCATAGGCGATCGCTCCACCCTTGCCCCTATTTTGCTCATATGACAATACCGTCACAGATGATGAAATATTTGCAGGGAGTAGGTTCAAAAGCTGAAGCGTGGTATCAGTACTCCCGTCATTGACGATATAGACGTACCAATCGCTCTGTGTAGCCAAAAAAGCCTCTAATTGAACAAACAATGAGAGGATGTGACGCTCCCCGTTAAAAACAGGAATAATGAGGGCATGCTTGGCCTGCATAGAGTGGGAAATATGGCTGTAGCGTATCAAAAAGATGTGGTATAATCAAGCACAAAAAAACAGCCGCATATCAAGGCTGTTTTTTAATCTTCGCAATAAAAAATCCTTCAATATCTTTTGTTGGCAGGACTCGCAATGCACGCTCTACCACATCATCTCGAATCTGTTTTTTATTCCACTGCTGCACCAACGGCATCGCAGTAAGTCCATCAATTCTCGTCATCTCTAGTTGTGCTCGCTGCCCAACTTTATTGAGAAACTGACTAATCTGATATTCATTTTCCTCCGGAGCAAACGTACAAGTAGAATACACAAGTGTACCACCTGGACGAAGTAATGCAAACGCAGCGTGGAGTAAAGACCATTGTACGCTTGCCATTTCACGAATTTTTTCCTCTCGCCAATATCCATATGATTTCTCATCATTGACATCAAATCGTGCCTCAGCACTACAAGGTGCATCAAGCAACACACGATCAAAATACTCAGGATACTTGGAGACCAATTTGGTCGCATCAGTATAACGAAGATCAAGTGTCCACCCATCCTGTTTGTCAGACACTCCCAATAGGTGCATATTATGTTGCAGTTTAAAAAAACGCACCTTACTCATCTCACTTGCTACCAACTCCCCCCTCTTGTGCATCAGCGCAGCAATCTGAGATGTCTTGCTTCCTGGTGCAGCTGTCATATCAAGTACCCGAAGATTTGGTTCGATATCCATCAGGAGAGGTGGCACCATGCTCGCGAGGCTCTGAAGGTAAATTTCTCCACGTGTATAACTACCCGTAGACATCAATTCTCGTTTTGTTTTATTACGAAGTACGTACGCACCACGACACCACAAAACCGGCTCGAGTTCAAACCCCAAAGAAATCAACTCAGTATACGTCTCTACTGCATCACGACGAATCGTATTGCAACGAAATGTCGTCGGCTTATCCACACATGTGGACAAAATAGTTTCATAATGGTCTCCAGCAAGAAGTGTGAGGCGCTGTAAAAATACACTTGGCAATGGTGACATAAGTAAAAATTATCTCTATAGAGCGAAATTATCCTACCACAGCAAGACAAAAACCGCAAGTATGCACAAAAAGAAAAAGAGGTGTACAATAGGAATATATTTTATTCATTGTATATAGATCCTATGCCAGAATTTTCTTCTGAAAAAGGAAAAAACATCCTTGGTGGCATTGCTGTTGTTGCGCTCACAGCAATTGTCATCGTCTCCATCCTCCGAGACAAAATTGTCAATGAGCCATATAACTCTATCACCGTCATCGGACGTGGTGTAGTACAATATGAACCAGACACCGCACTTATTTATGCTGCGGTAAACTACAATAATGAAAAAACATCAGGTAGTATTCAAGAAAAATATAACGCATTATTCAAAAAAGTATCAGAAAAACTTGCAACACTTGAAGATGCTGAGGTAGAAATATATCCATCAGGCTCTTCACTCAATCCAAACTACGAATACTCAATGGACTACTCAGGCAACCCACCAGCTGTTACCGGATACAGTGCAAACTACCAAGTCATGCTTAAAGTGAAAAATATTACTACACACAAGACATCAGTAGATCGTACACTTGCCCTCATCAACGCAGAAGGACTCAACCAGATCACCTCTGTCACATATACACTCTCTGATATGGATGCTATCCGCTCACAGGCATGGAGTAAAGCATATGATGCACTTGAAAAAAATAAAGCAATGATTGAACAAAAGACAAACAGCGAGCTAAACGATATAGTTAGCTGGTATGAAAATATTCCAAGTACAGGAGACATGATCCAACCACCAGGATACTACGGATACGGCACACCAACATATCTACCACGTGAATATGTTCTCGAGATAAATGCTGGATACCGTGCAGAGGATAAAGACTAATATACCACATAAAAACAAAAACTCGTCTGGTATTCAGACGAGTTTTTTTATGGCCGAAGTCGTTGCACATCACGAGGAAATATCGTTGCCTCTTTGATATTTCCAAGTCCAAGGATATTTTGAGTTAAACGCTGTAAGCCAATGGCAAATCCACCTTCTGGTGGGATACCATATTTATGCATCGTCAAGTAATCTTCAAATTGTGCAGGATCCAATCCTTTTTCTTCTATTCGACGCACCTGTTCAGCATACTCGTGAATACGCATACCACCAGAAGTAATCTCACTTCCAAAACCGATAAGATCAAACGTGATTGTATTTTCAGGATTCTTTGGATCTAATTTTGCATAGAAAGGACGTTTTGTTGCTGGCCAGTCAGTCACAAATACAAAACCAGAACCATGCTGTTGTGGAGCCCACACCGTTGACAACCACCGTTCCGCTGCGGGTGACAAATCAGGTTCGTTTGTTTCATCTATACCAGTATTATCACGATACAGTTCAAGCGCTTCTCGCAATGTAACACGAGGGAATTTAGCACCAAGTGGAGGAAGAGTCACCCCAAGAATCTGCAGCTCATTTGCACAATCTCGCTCTACTGCCGCAAACATTTCTCTTATGGAACCTTCTTCTATCTCCATCAACTCCTCCATATCCTCAACAAACCCTAACTCAAATTCAAATTGATTGAACTCAGTAAGATGGCGAGATGTGGCATATTTTTCTGCTCGAAACGAATACGACAAACCATACACTCCCTCATATACACCCATTGTAATTTGTTTATACAATTGTGCTGATTGCATCAACGTAGCTTCACGTCCGTAATAATCGACTTTGAAAAATTCTGCACCGCCTTCTGATGCAGCTCCACCAAGTACTGGAAAAAAAATCTCAGTAAAACCCTGCGCATCCATATACTCACGATACCCGCGCACAAGTGCAGCTTGCACACGAAAAATGGCACGCTGTTTTGGATGACGAAGTGTCACCACACGGTTATCAAACAGTGTATCGAGCTGTACATCGATCTCAGGTTTCCCAATCTCCACTGGTGTTGGCTCAGTCACCGGTGAGAGCACCTCAAGTGTCTCACACTGCACCTCCACCTCTTTTGCGTTTGGATCTTTTGATTTTTTTTCTTTGACAGTACCAGTAATTTTGAGCACTGTTTCAAATTGTAATCCTTTAAGCTGTTCGAGGTGTGCTGACTCAAGTACGACCTGTACCAACCCAGTACGATCACGCAAAATAGCAAAGCCAAAGTTTTTCATGTCACGAAGGTTGGAGAGCCAACCTGCGATGGTGACTTGTTGCCCCAAATGTTGGGGAAGTTGTTGTACTAATATTCTGTTTTTCATAAAATGTAATACAAATATACGAATGCATACGAATTTAACGAATACTACAATCCATCAAGATACTTGTTTAGTACGTTCCTCCCCTTAGAAAGGGGAGGTCAGGTGAGGTTGATGGTCTAGTGGCTTCGAATCAACCACCCCTATCCCCTCCTTTCCAAGGAGGGGAACGTTTCTACCACACATATGACCACTACGGTCTATTTCGATTCAACATTCTGGCAAACGGAATGGTCTCACGAATATGATGCACACCAGTAATCCAGCGCACCGTACGCTCGAGTCCGATCCCAAATCCACTATGCTCAACTGAACCAAATTTACGTGTATTGAGATACCATTCATATTCTGCAAGCGGATAGTTGCGATCCTGAATTTCTTTGAGGAGCACATCATAGTCTACCTCACGCTGACTTCCACCGATGATCTCACGACCCTCTTCTGGGGCGACGAGATCCGCATTGCGTGCACGAGGTACACCTGCTTCGTCAATATATCGTTTCATATAAAACGATTTGACAGCGAGCGGATAATCTTCAATAAAGATTGGAAGTTGGTATTTGTTTCCGAGGTAAATTTCTTCTTCTGTCGTCATATCATCGAGATGATCTACCGTGAGTCCATCTGCCTCGAGAATCTTTTTCGCTTCTACATGTTTCATGCGGACAAACGGTTCATCTACGAGACGCTGCAGAAGCGTCGTATCGCGCTCCAAAATCGCAAGTTCTTCTTTGCAATCACGAAGCACATCAGAGACGATTCGTTTGACCATTCTCTCCTGCACATCCATGTTCATGCTCTGATCAAAAAACGCCATCTCTGCATCCATCATCCAAAGCTCTGAGAGATGGTGACGAGTTTTACTTTTTTCTGCACGAAATACTGGGCCAAAATCATACACCTTGCCAAATGCCATGATCCCCGCCTCACTATAGAGCTGTCCAGACTGAGAGAGATACATCTGATCCTCGTAGTAATCAACTGAAAACAACTGTGTCGTATCCTCACAACTCGTTGGTTGCAAAATAGGGGTATCAAAACGAATAAAACCTTCCTCATGAAAGAACTGCTCAATGGAGAAAAAGACACGATCACGAATACGCAGTACTGCCCAAGGAGTTTTGGCACGCAAATACAAATCACGATTATCAAAAAGAAACTCAGGGCCGTGCTCTTTGAGAGCGATTGGATATTCTGGTGACAGATGAATGACTTCCAAACTAGATACTTGGATTTCATATACACCCGGTTTCTTTGGATGTGCCGCAACACTCCCACTCACACGCAGTGATGACTCCTGTGTCAATGTCGTAGCGGCAGTCCATACCTCCTCAGAGACCTTTGCTTTTTCCACAATCGCCTGCACAAAACCAGAACCGTCACGAAGCTCTAAAAATGCCAAAGAACCACTAGAACGACTGTTGTAAAGCCACCCTTGGATAGTGACTTCTGTGCCGATAGCGGATGATAGTTGAGAGATAGTCATAATAATCTACGTTATCTTAGTTGGCTAAGTTGACTGAGTTATCTAAGTTTTCTAAAAGCTTTCTAGGCCTACTAGGCCTCCTCAGCTTCATACATATATAAGCCTACAAGAGGAGAAGACTTTTGGCAAGGGCTACGCAAGATACAGGGCCAAACCTATAAGCGAACTCCACCACAACACGTCAGAAACCAATAAACTCAGCGCAATTTTGATCTGCCACACACGATCAAGTAGTTCCTCTGATCTCCTCTGTCGTTCTCGCTCTAGGAGGTATGGACTCACCACAAAACTCAAAAATATCCCATTGAGTATGAGTATAGTAGCCGCCACAACATGATAGAGTACCACCCCGCTGAGCGTCTCAAATCGATAGTAGATACTTCCCCCGATAATACACAGCAGTATGCCAATCCAGATCAGTGGTTTGGTCACCTTGTGAACACGGGTGGTCGTCTGTGTCCAGTAGGCAGACCGTATGCCGAGAAACCCATGGATGTCGATGACTGTCACAGCACCTAGTCCAATCACAAACCCAGACAAAAGGAGAAATAATCCAAGACTGTCAATAAACATATATTATCGATTTCCAGGGAGTGCATCCTCTGGTACGACAATAATAATACCGTTGAAGTATGACCATGCAGTAGAATTGGTTGGCGCACAACCACCTGTACCAACTACCGCTGGATATTCACCACTATACTCACCTGCAGGATTTGGTGTAGAACTAACCACAATTCCATTTACCATACCATCACTCGGTATAGTAGAAGCATTACACCATCCCCAGTTATCAAGTACCTGAACACCCGGTTTATAGACACACACACGATCAGCATCTGACAGACCATATCCAGACTTGAGACGACTATACATATCTCCATTTATACTTTGAATTTGTGAAACTGACATGCCATTTTCTTGTAAATCACCCGCATCACAGCTATACGTGTGCTGAAATTCGAAATATCCTTCTTGACATGCACGGGAACTATTACCGAATGAAACACCTGCATCTATACACTGACCACTATTACCAAATAACCCCTTACACTCTTCATCCAACTTACAAGTAAGCTCTGTATTTCTTAGTGGATCCACATAACTATCTACATTATGAAAACATTCTTTTCCGCCCAATGCGTTTTCACCGAAACAATACGGCTTACGATTCTTTTGGAAACCAAGTACATCTGGTGTCGTACCATTATTATTACTCTCATCCCACCGTACCATCACACGTCGGATCGGCATATGATTGCGATCAGCCATACCAAAGAACCGCACTTGCGCCTGATACGAGTCCACAGCAATTAGATCGGTACCATCAGGTGTATTGACGGCACCCATCTGATCTTCATCAGGTGCACCATCACCATTATAATCTCGCGTATTGGCATTTTTACCATTCACAGTAATATATCCACGCTCACCAGCAGTACATGTCTTTCCACTCTGCTCGTCGTTACAGATAAATGGATTGAGAGAGTAAATTTGTGGTTTTTCTGCGTCAGACACATACGTAGGCATTTGACTTCTATCATCCACAGAACCGATAGAGAATACACCTGTCTGTAAATCTAGAAAACTATTTTTAAACGAAAGAGCAAATAGATCTGCAATGGAATCTTGTGCATTGGTGATAGTTTTTGTGCCAATTTCATTGGAGGTCACAAGCGATGTGCCTCCAAATGTTAACCCAAAACAATTATTACTAAACGCACGTTCTACCATTGACGATTGTGCACAGCTACGTGGTAACCCAAATATAGTCTGTGAGAAAACCGAATTATATAATAATCTTCCTATTGTTGCACTAGAAACATCTGAACTTTCAACTACAAGTGACGCAAATGGTTTTTGTAGTGCTGAGCGATTGATATGTATGTACCCAAAATCTTCAGGTGCTCCTGACCATACACGATCTGTCCATGCTTTATTGTATTGTTCATGTTGGACAGTCTGTTCATGTGTCACTGCAAAGTTTGTACACATGTCATACTGTGTTGCAACAACAGCGTACTGGATACCATTACTACCGCCACCAGAATGACAGAATCGACTAATATACCCCAAAAATGCCCCATCTTCATTGAAATCCATACCAATAACAAACCAGTTTCTTCCATTATTTCCACCCTTACCATCACATACCGTAGCAAAAGGATCTTCAGTGAGCATTCTAGGTTCTCGTTCTTCCGCAGTTGCAGCTGAAAGAAACTGCGGTTTGTATCTCTCAGTATTGCTATAAAATACAGTCACATATCTTCTTTGAATGCGATTTTTTCTATCATTTGCAAATGTAGTGTAAGTAGCATCAAGTGAATACCCATTACCACTATACGAACAATTTGATAATAGACTCCCACAATCTGTATCAGAACCACGATCCAAAACATAACTCCAACGCGCACCATCATTTGTAGTATCATGTCCAAAACGAAAATCCATACGATCGCTTGGATCATCAGTGGCACACCCATCATTACCACTTGGTATTACACCATCCTCATCATTTCCTCCATTACTACTATCACAACTCCTTTGCATATCCTTATTTTGTGCCAAACCAGTCTCAACTTCAGCTAAAGAAGTATTTTCACCTACACCTTCTATAGCAGATCGAAGAATGTCAAAATTAATTTTCACATCTTTTCTTACTAATGCAGGATTGATCCCCTGCTCACCATCTGGATAACTTAAAGGTAAAAAATATACTTCTTTCAAAGATTGCTCATGAATTTCTTTTTCAAGTGGTGAAATAGCCACATGATAAACGCCATTTGTACCGGCATGCAATCCACTAAACTCTGGACCAAATAAATCTGTATATCCAACGCCACTCTTATTCATAATACCCTGCGTAATACTACCAGGACTACTAGACCAGGAACGAGGTGGATGCATACGAACACCACTATCACTATCCAAAGATACATTTGGTGCCAATGTAAATGCTTGTTCAATACCGCCGACGTTAAATTTATCAAAAGAATCACCTGAATTATGATGTTCTATGCGTATTAACGAAGCATTAACCCCATACTCAGTTGCAGATGGTTTAAGATAGTTCCAAGCCCACAATTGAAATGTGGTATACAACAACTGAAGATCATCAAGAGATCCATTTCTACACATAAAATACGATCGATACAAATCTTCGGGCGCGTCATCTGGATCACACTCATATTCATCTCCGTGCCAGTTTTCCCCCCAACTGTCAAAACCGCTACTCCCATCACTCACAATGCGAGGGAAACCTTCTGAAGTAAAGACATCAGACAGTACCATTGGACCTAATCCACTGACTGAATACGTATTTGTAAAATTAGAAAATGTACTCGTTGCTGGATGAGATGCTGTTGGAAACAAGTCCAAAAATTCATTTCTTGTTGAAGTGGCTATTCCTTCCAACTCAAGCACATTATCCAAATAATTTCTTTGTGTATTAGTTAAATGACCAGACTGAAAACATGTCCAAATATTAAAGGAGCTTGAAAAAGATGGACAAACACCCGGTACACTAGTAGGAACAAAATGACTACTTGAGAGGATCAGATTAATCATATCCGCATTAGTAAATACTTTTTGCCCCAAAGCGATAGAATCAACACTCTCGACTGTACTAGGTGCAGGAATTGTACTTAAATACATATCACTAATATACTCTCCACCACTCCTATTGGTACTCTGCGCACAATACACCTGTCCATACCCATCTGCATCTTCATCCGGACTATACCCCGCCAACACATCCTGATTATACGTATCAATTCGTGATGCAGAGATCTCAAGTGGCAACCAAGTCAAACAAGCATACTTCGGTGCATTGATACCATCTGCTCCAGTACCATTGATTGGACGACTCATATCATATTCAAGACAAAATCCGAGTGTCCCCATACGACGTTCTATACGTTCTTTTTGTACACAATATCCTGGCGTATCTGGAACATCAGAACACTCTGTATCAACATCACATGGAGCACCAATCATATCTGGGGCACCTGCAGCACAGTACCCTTGGATACTCTCTGCACTCAATGAACTAGCAGAAAAATAATCTTGTGTTCCATCCTCATACACCACCTTGTTGTAATCACACATACAGTTGCCATCCTGACACACTGCAGATGTAATATATTTGTTTTGTTTGGCACCAAAGATCCATCTCTCTTCTCCTGACGTCGATAGTACTCTTCTATTTAAGATGGTATTATTTTCAATCAACACCGTCTGAGGGAATGGACTATCTTCCTCTGGAAATGCTTTACACTCGTTTGGTTTTGCGTATGTGACAAACTGTGTGTACTGTGACTGTGCAGTGGTACTACTAAACTCAGCTGGGAATGAGCCACTAATTGGATACAAACAACTTCCAGAAAAACAACGTCCACCGCTATTGCTACCACATACCGTCCAATCTGCTTTTGGATTTTCTGTCGCAGTGTCAATACATGAGCGAGCCCCATTTGTTCCCTGCATGAGCTCATTTGGGACTTGGTAGAACAAGAATGGATTTTTCATCTGTTGTGCATACTGCTCATTATTTGTTGGCACTGCGATAGAGCCAAAGACAACTGATTGAAAATCAGCAACCGGATATTTATTGAAAAGTGAATACCCTGAATAATCGCGACCATACCAGCTGGTGTCGCGAGAAACATAATTTTCTTGACTCAAATACTGACCAGTAAAACCGGTGGATGTGTTACTGACAAAGTTGCCACAATTCTCTCCACTCGCCTCATTACACACGTCATAGTCATAACACAGATATTCCTGTCTCCCATCAGCATTAGTATATGGAATACTACTACGACATGCGAGCCATTCACTACATTCACGGTTACGACCGACTTTGAGAATCGTATTACTATCGAGGTTTCCTGTCGTCTCTGGAGAAACCAACGACGGTTGCTCTGCCCCTGTATACTGACCCAAACTGATAGCCGCTTGTTCACTGCGCGCATAGGTAGCAGTAGTATCATACAGACGACTTGGGTTATTTGTTTGATCAAAGAGGACACACCCTTCACGCAGACTTGCCTTGCCACCACACTCACCAGCAGCTTCCAGCGCATTGTCATCCAAAATAGTGTAGTATGGTCTTCCATTTCCACCAAACGCAGGATTGGTATCAGCCCGATCAATAAATTCAGTACAACCGTTTTGGGCAGCAGGACACATACCGACATACCCAAGATATTCATTATCGCCAGCACTGTTGCTATAGAGACCAAACTCACCATTATTGACCAAATAATTTGGATAACAAGCAGTTTTATTGACTGCACGGCACGTAGTGGTAGTACCACCAATGGTATATCCACCGCAATCAACTTCGGTACGACAATACGGCAACGTGGTGCTTGATGCCACATCTACCTCAAGAGCCTCTGGCAATCCGCAACGCCCAATTCCATCCAGATACCACCCAGCTCGCTGAGAAATACCATCACCTTTACTATACTGACACATTAGTGAGCCTACCACAGCAGGATCTTTGAAGTAGCTTAGACCCTTGTCTGTACTATATTCGCTACAACCAATTTCTGCCTTGGTACACAAGGTATCTTTATAAATATATGGAGAGTTGATCAATGTTGTAGTAACAAAGGTTGACTTATCATTTCCTGGCAATGCTTCCGTCTCAAGCCCAACAATTTCACAACCTAAATATTTACTACCGTCGCAAGAGTACTTACTATGTGTCGAGAGGAAGATTGGGATTGTAGTTGGCGTGTCTGACGGAATCACAATGGCATAAGGATCAGAAAACCTTAATCGATTGAACACAGCAGAAGAACTTGTAGACGTAAACTGAGCAGATTCCACCACACACCCTGTTTGTCCTGGCTCCACCATACAACTTGCTCCGGTCAAATCTTTCCATTCAGTACATTCTTGTGGATTACTTCCAAACGGAACTTGATATACTGTTGATATACCACCTACAGTAGTAGTAAGTGTACAATGTAAATTGTACAGCGTCCCAGTCTCTGCCTCAGTATTATATGTATCCACAAGTGCACGACATCCGATTGCCTCTTCACGACACAGCTCTTGGAATCCAGTTGCATACGCAGTCTCACCATTACTCTCTTGAGTATATGCAGTACAGCCGAGTTGTTCACCTGGGAACACATCGACTGGGTTAGTATCACATGCGAGTGGTGCATTATATCCTTCTGTAGTTTTCCAAGAATCTTTGATAAACGCGTATGTATCCTCTACTCGACTCAGACGGAGATTATCGATAAAGTACGCACCACTTCCACTACGAGTAAATCGTACTGTTGTTGAGACACTCTCGCTACCAGTAAATGCAATTGGACCAAACTCATAGCGGCGCCAATTGTCACCAATGGACATGGATGTAGTATTACCAGTAAATGACCCAACCTGCGTATCACCTTGATAAAATTCAATACGAATAGTTTGTGATTGTCCTCGTGCCCACAACGACAACGTATGTACAATATTTCGTCCAGCATCAGTGCTCACATCACCGGGAGCGAGCTCAAATGCAACAGTATTTGCATTAACTTGCAAAGATGAACCACCCACCTGCACCGCCTCAGCAACCACAGATCCACCATCCCAAGACCCACGCGCAGCATTGAGGGCTGCGGTAGTATTTCCTTGTGGCTCAAAATCAAAGAAAGCAACAGTGCGAATATTACTTGCAAAGTTTCCCGTATAACTTCGACATTGATTGGCACTTGCAGGGCAACTATTTGATTCTGATGCCAAGATATTATAGATACACGCACCATCACGATACTCACCACCACCCATACAACGTTCACAAAAAGCTGCCACAGGTCCATTTGTTGGAGTCCACAGCCCTTTTGCATTTTCACATGTTTGAGGTGTGATAATGGCCCCATCCTTTTCTAACACAGGCTGACTAATACGATACGGACTACACTGGTCACTCACACGTACCACTTCACCCATCAAACGATAGTATCGATTACCTGCCTCATCAATAAACTCACGACAGTCTGCATCTGCTGGATTTGCTCCACCATTGATCAGGTCACGATATGATGCTTCATTACATCGTGCATACTGTGCCTCGATTTCTGTTTTTGACAATTGCGGTACTGCAGGAGCATTTGTATTGGCAAAACTACTCTCAGTCGCACCCTCAAGTAATTCAACCAAAATCGTTCTATCTGTATCTGAGACACGCTTCAGACGATGCGTCTTGATGACGTATCCACTTTGCGCAGAGCCTTCCCATGTATAAAATACTTTTTCATTTGACCGTGCTGCGTCAGCAGGCTTTTCACAATATGCAGTGTCGGTAAAGTAGGCGCGTGACTCACCACCACGAGCGAGCTCATCAAGATTGGTAAACTCACTGCACCCAACATATTCCAAACTGCACGCATCCGCATCTTTTGGAATAAAGTACAGCGGATCTTTGGCGGGTTCAAATGTACTCGCTAATTGTTTATATGCAGCATATCCAACACATTGTGCATTACATGCATTTTGACCAATAATCCCTGGCACCTGCACCGTATCATTACCATCTACTGGTGTATACCCATCACACCCTACTTCTTCTGGTAGACAAACAGGTGCGTACTGTGCACACTCCGCCGCATTGGATAGAAGTGGCAACTCACTCAAATCAGCTGGCCACTGCACACCCGGCTCATTTGGTTTTGTGTCATAACAGTTGAGGTATTCTGGCGCCTTTTTGATATTGACTGTTACTTTTTGATTGTTCTGACGGACAAAGTCATAGGCAAATGGTGCGGTGGTAGTTGTTTTGTCGAGCAAGAAGAAAGCGCTACACCCTGCCTGATTATTTGGACAAGTCTTTGCCAAAATGTCTTTATCAAAGAAAATACTACGATTGCGTCCAAATTGTTTAAAGTTTATCACTTCATTTGCATTATTTGTAACAGCAGCAACAGAAATCCATTCACCATTTACCTTTTCAGTACTATACGCGCGACACCCAACAGAATCAGATGTACATTCATCAGTATCAAGAGTGCGAGTCAAAAATGAACTTGCCTTTTTGGTTTGTGTATCAATAAATGTCTCACATGTTGCAAACTGCTGATCACACTGTTCACCTGGGATCTCCCAAACATTTTGCTCACGAGTACAGTATCCATACTGTTCACATTTTCCATTTTCATCAAACGCAACACACGTAGAGACATCAACACACTCTTCACGGCGAATATTTGTATTATTCCCTGCTAACTCTGGGCCGTACACCTCAGCCTCACAGCGAGACACTGGTTCACGCAACACCCAATTTGGATCAATCAGATGACAGAACGGATAAGTCTCGGTATCTGGATTGACAGATCCATCCGGATTGCGTGGTCCACAGTTTTCAAAATTCTCTACCACTTGGCCCAATGTCCATGGTTGATCTGGATCACTACGTAATGCGGCCACCTCAAATCCAAGTGGCAAAATACGCAACTTTCTCATTTTTTGAATATTGGAATAACAATACCGACCATCATAACAATTAAGATCATCATTGAGTCCGTTTGTCGGCGGAATCAGTGGCCAATCACGATTGAGTAACCCTTCTTCAATTGCTTCTGCAATCGTCAAACGTTGTTGGTTGCGGCTCTCACGAATCAATGCAGTATATAAACCATTGTCCATCACACAATTATTAAGTCCAGGACTATCAGATGGACACGCTGCCATCGTCGCGACGATATCAATCTCTTCGCCTGTCCGCGGTGTTGTCGCTTTGAGAAAAAATGATACCGCATCTTCAATATCACGTGCTGTGACACGCCCAGGACCACTGTCTTCACCTGCTTCACCTGGTGTTTTTTGTGGAATCAGGCCTTTTTTAGCAAGTAAATTTTTAAGTCCTTCAGACACGAGAGTATTGAGAAAAATACTTCCTGCCTGAGGAATGATATTGAGTGCTTGCACACCATAGATACCCGCAATCTGATCTGCCTGTAGCTCTCCTTGATCCTTTTGTGTAGCTGATTTTGTCTCATACCGTACTACATCCGCCGGAGTAAGTATATTCCCTGAAATAAGATCAGTAACCGACTTAAAACCACCCCCTTCTAAACGATCGAGTAGGTTGGCCTCTTTTGCAGATGCACGAGCTCTGTCAATATTTCCCATAGCACCAAGAGCAATCCCAAAATCAGAACTATTAGTATCCACCTGAAGAGAACGAGAAAAATTTTCCGCCAACCGATCATGTGTTTGTTCTCTCCAACGACGGCGCCCCTCATCATTCCAATTATTCTGTAATTGTTCAAATGTACATGATGTGGTTGGACCATAACTATCCTCTGGATACAGCTGTGGAATACTCAACTGAAGATATAACTGCAAATTAATATTTGGCAATGAACATAAACTCAGACCAAACCCCTGTCCAAACTCTTCTACTGCTGTTGCACCAGCATCAGCTGCTGTCCGCTCCACATATTTTCCAAATCCATCTTTAAACGCCAATGCAGATTGCCCTTTCCCTCCATTCGCCACCCATTTTGCACTATCATACGCCAATTTTCTCGTAAAATACGATGCACCCTGTACTAAAGCAGAAAGAAAAGATTGTAGCAATGCATTTTTGAGAGAAAGTTTTGTCTCTTTGACCGCATCTTTAGCCGCCTCTTTCATACCCAAACCTACCAACACACCAGTGTTTGCATCTGTAATAGGTACACTTATTTGTGCAGAAACAGGCTGTATAAATCCAAACACACCCACAACATTGACAAACAAAAACAATCCAAGCAAAGAAAAAATACTGAATTGTCTGAGACGATGTGAGTGCGTAAGTTTCATACAAAAAAGTTATTGTGTTTGCTCAGTTGACTGTTCAGTTACAAGCTCTTTGACAGCTTGGAGGAGGGTTGTATCATCAATCTCCTGAAGTTGTTCTGCGGTCAATTGACCACTACTAAGCAAAATCTGACGAGCATATGAAGCATCAGTAAGTAAACGTTGTGTATCCACTACCCCAGCAGCATTTGTGACTTGATTTTGTGATTGTTCACCCAATTGTGTTGCCAACACATCCAAAGGTCCTCCCTCAGATAAAAGAGGAGAATCAACTGATGAAGTAGTACTCGTACCACCCACTACATCAGACTGACACACGTCACCTTCTGCACAAAGAGGATCTGTACCACGATCGATCTCAGTCTTGTCAGAAAACCCATCAGAATCAGTATCAGGGATATACGGACTTGTCTCATGAAACGTCAGCTCTTCATAATCATTGATACCATCTTGATCTGTGTCAATTTGCTGAAGTTTTGTCTCTTCATCAAAAAATGTTTTGACTTGTCCCTCTTCTTCTTGTTCGAGAGCGCTCAAATACAGTGAGGAATAAATTGTCTGTCTCATTTGTACAAACCCAAGTCCAATAGAGAGAAAACCAAAAATAAGCAACAAGACAAATCCTGTCTTTTGCTCAGAGGTCAGACGCCGTTGTTCTAGCTCAGGCATAACGCTTTTTGAATATATAACATGCACGGAACAACATACAACATTATATAGACATAGTATACCACAGAAATAAGAAGAAAAGAACAAAAAAAGGTGCCTCTCGCACTAGTTGTCCACACCTTATCTGAGTTTGTAAAGTAGAAAGTTTATAAAGTTCATAAAGTACACCTGCCATATAAGCTCTTTATGAACTTTTTACTTTATGAACTTGCAACTGTTTCGCTATTTCTATCCACTCCCCCACTCCTACATCCTGTGCTCGCACTTGTTCATTATCAACCACGGTTTTAAGCGTGGCTTGAACTTTTTCTTTTTCAATTCCCAATTCTTCACTCATATTTCTCCATGCCTGCTTACGTTTATGTGCGAATGCTGCTCGTACAACAGCAAAAAACCAATCATCCCGCTCTTTGGTAGATGTATGATTCTGGTTTACCTCAATAGCGATTACAGCCGAATCAACTTTTGGCATCGGCCAAAAATTACCCCGTGAGACTTTGGTCACGATTTTTGGTGTACCGTAGTACTGTACAGAGACTGCCAACAAACTCATATCCCCTCGTTTGGCGCATATTCGTTCCGCTACTTCTTTTTGCACCATCGTCACAATACATGCTGGACGAACGGGTACTTCCTCAAGAAACAAACGAAATATTTGTGATGTAATTTGATATGGGACATTGGCAATCACCTTGTAGGTATTTGGCACGATATTCGCCTTCCCTTGCATCTGATGCAGTACATTACCCCAGACAACCTCTACATTTGGATATTCTTTTTGACGAACATCCCAATACGCTTCAATCTTTTTTTCAATCTCAAATGCGAGCACTTTTTGTACTTGGGGTGCAAGCGCAAGCGTCAATACACCAAACCCTGGGCCGACTTCGACAATGGTATCATTTTTTTGCACACGAGCAGCTTCAATCATCGCTTGTATAGGTACTTCTGAGAGAAGATAGTTCTGCCCATACTCTTTGGATGGACGCAAACGATACTCAGCACAGAGTGCTTCGAGATAACTCGGTTTGAATAGATTATGATAATCGAAATCCATATGTTTATTCTTCATCACGTTCTTGTCCTTTCCGATCTGGTCTTCCTTCCTTGTCCCAACGCAGATACGCCTCGATAAACCCATCAATCTCACCACCAAGCACTGCGTCTGGATCACTCTCTTCGTAGCGTGTCCGCACATCTTTAACCATTTTGTATGGATGGAGTACATACGAGCGGATTTGATTTCCCCACTCAGCTGATTTATGTTCGCCACGCATCTGCAGACGCTCTCGCTCTTCTTTTTCTTCTTGAAGTTTTTCCAATTTTGCAGCCAACAATGCCAATGCTGTCTCACGATTTTGATGTTGACTACGCTCTGTCTGACAGGTCACCACAATACCACTTGGTTTGTGTGTGATACGCACTGCTGTTTCCACTTTATTTACATTTTGTCCACCTGCACCGCCCGCACGATAGGTATCCAGCTCAATATCTTTTGGATCAATAGAGACAATCATACTCTTGTCCGCCTCGGGTAACACCTCTACTCCACAAAACGAGGTGTGTCGCATCTTGTCAGCATCAAATGGTGAAATACGCACCAACCGATGCGTCCCGTGCTCACTTTTGAGATGTCCGTACGCATATCGTCCTGTGACAGAAAATGTCGCAGATTTGATACCAGCCTCCATTCCTACTGACTCTTCGATCATTGTCACTGAATACTCTTTGTGTTCGGCATATCGCATGAGCATTCGACGAATCATCTGCGCCCAATCCTGCGCCTCTGTACCACCAGACCCAGCAAAAACAGATACCACTGCACTACGCTCATCATACTTACCTGATAAGAGTGTCAAAAACTCCAGTTCATCAATCGCTTTTTGGCACATATCCAACTGCGTATTGAAATCAACAGACAAAGAACTATCTTCTTGAACTAGCGGAAGAGTGGCGTGCAAATCAACTACCTGTTTTTCAAGTGCTTGATATGAGGCGATCTCATTCTTAATATCTCCGAGTTGTTTACTCACTGCAGTTGCCTGCGTCTGATTGGACCAAAAATCAGGAGCGCTCATCGCCTGCTCCAGCTGTATCACCTTTTCTTTTTTTTCTTCCAAACGCAACAATGCTCCGATTTCTTTCAAACGAGATTCGAGCAGATCAATTGAATCTTGGACAAGTTCAGACATAGGGAATTACCATGCAATATACATGGAATAGAGTACAAAATCAAACTGTAAGGTGCTCACGTGTTGTCGTGCTCGCATGTTGCAGTGCTGCAGTGAGCTCCGCCACATTATCTGGATTTACAAACGTCACCAACTGCGGATCATACAACTCCAGCAATGACGTGCGATTACTCGTAATAACAGGGGTGCCCACAGACAATGCCTCGGCTACAGGCAATCCATACCCTTCATACAGTGAAGGGTATGCACACGCTTTTGCATGACGATACAGTCCCCATTTTTCCGCTTCAGACACATATCCACGATACACTATACCAGGAGTATGTTCCATTTGCTTTCGCAGTCTCCTAGATTTCCACCCTTCTGATCCAACCACAACAAGTGTGATGTGGTGTGTTTCATATATCTTTGAACACACAAACGCGTCAATAAGTGTCTCTATATTTTTCCTCGGCTCTACTGTACCAATACACAGAACATACGATAGAGGCATGTCTGAGGGAAGTACAGCATCTACACACTTTAACACAGTCGGTGGGACTACCACTATCTTGTCAGGTACAATTCCATATGTGGCAACCACATCATCTTTGGTATACGCCGAAGGTGTCTGGATCATCACCGCCCGCTGACATTGCTGTTTGGGACGCAAAAGTGCATGACGAATTTGCTGCCACATTGTATAACATTCTGGCAAATGCTCAAACGATAGATCATGGATTGTAACCACATGCTCTACTGATTCAGATACAGAAACAGCATGAAGATTGAGAGATAGAAATCTATCAAATGAACCACCGACCACACGAGATACCAAACGATCAATATGTGGACGTCTAAATACCACCAGACTTGCATGCAACAGTTTATTTGGCCAATGTGTTACCACCGTACTCACATGGGGATATTCCCATTGTGGAAGTGTGCCTGTCTGTATACCGTTGTACCACACGACGTACTCATGTTCAGTATGTTCTGCAAACAATCGATGTAACACCGAAGATGCATACGCAGACACACCCGTCGCATGTGGTGTTTGAAAACAGCGTCCATCAACGAGAATACGCATACTACCACAGTTCAATTTTGCATTGCTGCAATCCTCTACTGAACTCATCGTATCGATCAGTAACATACTGTGCAATCCGTTGTTTGAATCGTTCAACTGCAAACTGCTCCGCGCGAGCACGAATCACCTGTGGATCATATTTCTTTGGATCAAACTGGAGCACCATGTCAAACACCGCTTCCCATGATTGCTCCATAAAAAACTCACCTGTCACACCCGGAATCACCGTCTCTGTCACACCACCTACTCCGTAGGCAAGCACAGGTGTCCCAACAGCCATAGACTCAAGCGGAGTAATCCCCAGATCTTCCACCTGTGGATGAAGAAAAGCACGAGCATTGCGCAACAACAAAAACTTTTCTTCATCACTAATACGTCCAACAAAGGTAATATTACTTCGTGCAGACTCTTTGAGTCGCTCGAGCTCAGGTCCATCACCAAAAATAACCAATGGTAATCCTGAGCGATTAAAGGCACTCACCAAAATATCAAATCGTTTGTACGGCACCAATCGACCCCCTGAAATAAAGTAATCTCCTGTTGTCTCTTTTGGTACCCAGGCAGGAAGCGTAACTGGCGGATAGATCACATCACTTTCTTTGCGATAATACTTGGCAATGCGCTGCGCAACAGTGCGAGAGTTGGCGATAAAATAGTCCACTCGATCCACACTCATCTTATCCCAGAGCCGCATCTTGTGAATCAATCTTGGAAGTAGCATTTTTACAAACCAGCTATATTTCAAATCAGCGATATACTCATGTGTATCTGTCCATAAATACCGCGTTGGCGTATGACAATACGAAATATGTAATGTCTCAGGACGAGTTAAGATACCCTTGGCAAATGCACTCGTACTACTGAGTACCACATCAAACTCATGAAGGTTGTGTCGTTCCGTCGCGATCGGCATCAGAGGTAAATACCACTGATACTTCGTTTTGCCAAATGGCAAAAACCGAAAAAAAGATTCTCGCACATCTGTGTTATCAAACGCCGTAATCTTATTCCGATCATGAAATAAAACAAAAATAGGCGCATCAGGATATACCTCGTGAAATGCACGCAGGACCTGTTCTGCACCACCGTCTTGGGATAAGTAATCATGGACGAGAGCTATTTTCACAGCGCTTTTCTTCTCTTAAACAAAATAAACGGAGTCTTCAAACAGATGATAATATCAAGCCACAAACTCCAACGTTCCATATACAGCACATCGAGACGAACCTCATCCTCAAAGGACAAATCGCTCCGACCTGAAATCTGAGACAATCCTGTAATACCAGGTTTGATTGAGAGCACTCGTCGATGATGTGGCTGATACTGTGCCACTTCGCGAGGCTGATGTGGACGAGGACCCACCAAACTCATACTTCCAAACAATACATTAAAGAACTGTGGCAATTCATCGATACTAAACCGACGAATAAAGGCGCCGAAACGTGTCACTCGAGGATCATTGGCAATCTTGTACACAGGGCCCTGTTTAATACTATTTTGCTGTATCAATTCACGCTCTTTTTCTTCGGCTTCTTTACCACCAAATCCATCGCCCGTGGATTGATGAACATACATAGAACGAAACTTGAGAGTAAAAAAATGTCTTCCTTCTGTTCCTACTCGTTCATTTTTGTACAACACCGGACGACCTGTTTCAAACAAAATAATAATAGCTGACAAAAGCATTAGTGGACTTGTCAAAATAATCCCAACAACACTTCCAATAATATCAAACACACGTTTTACTACCCTCCCCCACCCTTCAATCCGAGCGCGTCGCACCTCTATAATCGGTATACCTGCAAGAGGATGCACTGACATGTTAGCAGTAAACGTCGCAAATAAATCTGCAGAATAGCTAAATGCAATATGGTGTTCATTAGCAAATGCCAGGGCAGCCAAAGCCTCAGATTCATTACTACGTGGATTGGCATACACAATACCATCAATAGAAAGTGCTGAAAGTTCCTGTGCAATTGAAGCGGTAAAGGAACCATACGAGGCAACCACCAAATATCCTAGACGTTTTTGCGCCGTCAATTCATGCAAGATCGCCTCTTTGGTGGAACCACTCCCAATCACAGCTACACGACGTAATCCAACCCCAGAACGATAGCACAGCCCCTTCACTCCGCGAACAACCAGACGTCCAATAATAATATACAACACAGCAAATACCCAAGACGCAACCAACAAAAAACGAGAATCAAACTGCTGTTGAGTAAAAAGGAGATACAAAGCCACCATCGCCAACCCACTGGCAGTTGCAGTAAAAATACCAATCACGTCCTGAGCAAACCGGCGAGCAGTTGGTCGATACAGTCCATTGAGTGCAAACAAAACAATCCATGCTACACAAACAAAAACAGCAATCGAGAGAAAATCAACAAGTGAAAGGGAAAAAAGTACTGGTTTGACCGCAACCACAGACGGATGAAAACGAAGAACATACGCAGACATCGCCGCACACAACAGAAGTACAAAATCAAGTGGCACCTGCAATACCATGAGGAATAACTCAAGACGTTTCATAGAAAAAAGAAGAGAAAAGTACTCCTATCGTACCTGAAAACCAACCCACGGTCAATCTCTTGCAAAAGATGAAATACTATGATATAGTGATGCGGCACCAATTGCTCAGATGGCGAAATTGGTAGACGCACTACCTTGAGGTGGTAGCACCCGCAAGGGTATAGGAGTTCGAGTCTCCTTCTGAGCACATGAGTGGTCAAACACTCAATTCATTATGACAATCGCCCTGCTTCGGCGGGGAGGAAAGTCCGAGCTCTATTCCAAACTTGTTTGGGATATACGCAGTGGGTAATACCCACCCTTTTGTACCGTGAGGTACAAAGCGGGAAAGTGCCACAGAGACAATACAAGTCGCGAAGCAATTCGCGGTGAAAGGTGAAAAGTGAATGGGTGTTTTTGTCCCGCGGAGAAAAACTTCTATTCTCGACCAATCGTGAGATTGGTTCGTGGTAAACCCTACGTGGAGAAAGTGCAGCCCTTCGGCTCACATGCGTTCGCTCAGGGCAGGCTCAAGATATACAACATATCAACAGTGTGCTTTAAGCGAATGTATGTGTGATTGATTGGAAAAGTTCGCACGTTTGATTCATCGCAGTAATGCAGTGAACAGAGAAATGATTGTCATTCGATTCGCTACGCTCACTCATGATAAATCTCGCAAGGGAATTTATACTGAGCGAGTCCGCCCATGGCGGGCGAGTCGAAGTACAAAATTCGGCTTATATAATGAGCAAACCCCGCCCTTGCAAAAGAGCGGGGTTTGTATTTTACATATACAATTCTAAAACGTAACTAGATACATAACTCTCCTAAAAAACTATATCCGCCGCATCACAATAAAATCCTCACCTGAATTGTTGATTGATGTGTATACGTACTCCGCCATGCAATCTTCCTGTTTTAAAAGCTGAAGCTCTTCTTGTGTAAACCATTTGACTTCACAAACATTTTCGTCTTCTTTGTTATACTGAGTCGTGACATGTTCGTTACCAGAATACTTTACATCAAAAATAAACAATATTTTAGGGTTTTCTGGCTTACCATAGTGATATATCCAGCTAAGAGTAACCTTATTAATATCTTTTAAACCGACCTCTTCATATATCTCACGAATTACACATTCTTGAAGCGTCTCGCTCGAGATATCATATGTCCCCTTAACTAAATTCCATTTATACCCCTGCACCTCCGTATACTTCTCTTTGATCAGTAATATTTGACCTTCTTTATTTTTAATTAAAGCAGCGACTTTAAGTAAAATATTCATAGTTTTAAAAAATATCTCATCTCAACAATTAAACCCAATATGATGTATAATCTCCACACATCAGCTATACTATTTAAAAATAGAGGTATATATTTTTACATTCTACTAATCTCTATTTTTTGTATACTATTTTTAGTATATCACAAACACTACTTAATCTAAAGTATTTGTGATTTCCAATATATACACACGATGATACAATCCTTTTGTGTCCTCTCTAAACACATAACCAAAAAATAAATCTTCAATCACTTTTTTTCGCTTCTCAGTTTCACCACCCTTTCTAAGATACTTATTATAGTAAGCCACAATCTGAACATCCAGTTTGCTCTGCTTACACAGATGCACCGTCTTATCTAACAAAAAATCAAATAAAAGCAAATACATTCGACCATCTTTATTTACATACTGGCTGAAACCACTGATAATTTTACTAATAACTTCCATACCATCCTTTCCAGAAACGTCGTGAATTTTCCCCCCAAAACCATCTGGTATTCGATTCGACGAGGATGATCTCGACATCAACATAACGTTGACTCGCGATGAGTTCGATGCGCTCACTTCTCCCATCGTCGAAGGCATCATTGGGGAACTCACAAAGTTTCTCGACATAAATAATACAACACCCAACGAGATTACCAACGTCTTTGTGACTGGTGGTACGTCCCATGTATTGGCGTTTCAACGCCGCCTCAGGGATGTGTTCTCCGATCCAAACAAGATCGTTATTGGTGATCCGTTCACATCGGTTGCGTACGGTCTTGCTACCTATGGTGCACAGAACAGCTGAGAAGCTGAGCGTGTCAAATAGCAGGATGAAAGAACCCTCTCCAGACCGGAGAGGGTTCACTGTTTTTTTAATCAATCTCAGATATCTTATTTCACTTTTAACAGATAGGATTTCTAATAAAAAATTACTTAAAACTGCAATCGCAAACTCAAAACTGCCTCTCCTTCCCCACCACCAATGAAATCTTTTCCTTTGCTAGTTTAATTGTAATTGAAACCTCTTTTGACTCTTTCCCATCTGCCACCACCACAAACGGTTTTTTAGCACGCACGACCATTTCAGTAAACGGAAAGATACTTGATTCTTCATATTCCTGCCTCCACCATCCCACTTTTGTTAATGGACGCAAAAAGGCTTCAAGTTTTCCATCCTGAGGATGAATAACAAATCCCTGTGATTTCGTATCTTTCCAAAAAAATGGCTGTAAATTGCACACCACCAACTCAATCTTACCTGTCTGCGACGAGACAACAAACCGATCATCATACTGCACTTCGATATGACTTGGTGGAATATAGAGCTGGTTAACGAAAAACCGCCCATTGAACCACCCTACATCCAGACTCATTTTTCTTCTTCGAGATAATACATCACACGCATCATCGTTGTATGGAATACCCAAAATAGGGGCAATCGTATTCCCCTTTTCTCCAATAGGAATAAACCCAAATGTCACCTGCTGATGTGCCGCCCGCGAGAGCACGTATCCAAACGTCTCATCATTTCCCACCACTACCACCGTCGTCACCCCCTGTCTGATCTCCTGTTCAATAATACTATCTGCATTGGTAAAGTTTTGAAGACGAACAATTTTTCCCGCAATACCAATATCTGTCAGACGGTTTTCTACCTGTTTGATAATCGATGTATATTTTTTTTCTTTGATGTATTGATCGTAGAGATAGAGGTACATATTCAAGTTTAAAGTTCTCAGTTCACAGCTCTCAGTTTACAACAAACCAAAATCTGATACTTAACAAAAAACGCACTGATGAACCACAAACTATTATGCCTCACTGACTGATGATGTCATCTCTTCTCTCATGCGTGATGAGCGCGAGACACGCTCTGGTTTTGATGGAGTGTCTTCGAGGGCACCGCGCATAGACAATTTACCCTGAATCACGGCACCCGAAGCAACAACAAGTGTCTGACACTGAATATCACCAACAATCTGTGCTGTCTCAGTCAACTCAAGTCGATCAGCCACACGTACATTTCCTTTAATATGCCCTGAAATAAGCGCTTCCCCAGCCTTCACATTAGCCAAAATCTTAGCACCATCTTCTACACGAAGTACTCGACTTGTGGTTACATTTCCTGACACTGTTCCTTTGACCAAAATATTTCCATCCGATGCAAAATCACCCTCAACCACAACAGAAGGACCCACGACGGTCTCTACATCATCTTGCGATTGTGGCATGACATCTGGGATTGGATAGGATTGATCTTGGATGGTTTTTCGAAACATACGATAAAAAAAAGAAAATGTATACACATAGTATACATTGTCTTACAAAGAAGTGCAAAATAGTATGGGGAAAACTATTTCTTTTCTCCCAACTCCGGTGCTCGTCCATTTTTCCATGTTTCGTATATCTCACCTGTTGGTATAAGCGGTATCCAAAAACCAAACTCACTTCCCTTACCAATACCATCACTTTTGACATATACCTCTCCTCCATGCGCTTCCACAAACTCTTTAACCACATACAAACCAAGTCCAGTTCCTTGAAAATCTCTAAGAACTTTTGGGGAGCGATAGAATTTTTGAAATAAATTTTGTATATCAAACTGATCCAACCCAACACCCTGATCTTTAACAGAGTAAACAACCCGACCATCGCGATATGCCAAAGTGATAGTAATTGTTGATTTTTCAGGACTATACTTAATCGCGTTATCAATATAGTTAAACACACCATGACGAAGACGCTCCTCATCAGCAATAAGTGTTGATGGGATTTCTCCTTCTTTTAGCACCTTCAGCACGATTTGCTTTGCCTCTGCTTTTGCAGTCAACTCAGTAACTACACCATCCAATAATACGCTCAGATTGGCTGCACCAAAAGAATATTGTGTACGTCCTTGTTCAAGACGACTCACATCCAAAAATTCATCGACCAACTTTACCAACCGCTCATTACTTACTTCTATATTTTGTAAAATAGGGTTCATCTTTGCAGTAGGTTTTCCATATGCACCATCTTGGATAAGAGAAATATATCCTTTAATAATTGAAAGTGGCGTACGTAACTGATGGGCTGCGATAGACAAAAACTCAGATTTTTGTTTATCCAACTCACTCAGTTTACTATTCACTCTTTGTAAATCAGCCGCAAGCTGTAGTGCTTGTTCATGTTGATCTATCTCATGTTTTACAGAACGAACCAAAATAAATCCGAAAATAATAACCAACAAAAATGCAATACCATTGAGCATCATATTTGTCGGATTTTTGATAAATGTAAATTGTGCACCTATCAAAATAACTAACCCAACAACCAATGCCTGTGCACCAAATAGACGTATATGAAACGCCTGATAACGAACAATAATATATGCCAAAATGGCCAAAAATAACACCATTGCAAACAAACCATATATTTCTAAACTATACAACTCATAATTGTCAGCAATGTATCCACCACCAAAAAATACAATAAAAAATGAAATTAATGCCACAAACAATACGAGGGTTTCTCTCCTATTTATCTGTTTATTTCTAAAATATTGCACTAAGCCAAATCCAATCAGTGCAGCAATAGAGAGTGCTTGAGGAATAAATACATACCCACCATACAAATTATCTACAGCATAGCAATAATCAAAGTCAAAACCGACCAAATTTAGATCAGAACTTTCAAACCAAATTAAAGGAAATACAAGAGCAGAGAAGATAAGTTTTAAAAAAAATGGTACATGTCTTTTTGTAACAAATGTATACAAAAATAAAAAACCAAATATATACACGAGCGTTGTAACTAAACCCAACGCAGACCATACAAACATGATGAGGCGGCTATCATGACTTACCCATGCGATAAAATTAAGTAATGTATATACAAAAAATGTAAGAGAAAAAATAAAAAAATATTTTGAAGAAACATCTTTACGTGCTTGTAAAAAAATAAAAAAACCCATGAGTAGGGATACTGCCATGACAGGAATATGCGCATAGTATATCAAACTCGTGTGATTATTCATGAGTTCATTTACCACGTCGACGCATCCACTGATATTCGTAATGAAATTAAATTCCATATTTTTCTTTAATTTCTTTTGGATAAAAATTCCAATACTCAACACCTTGGTCACTATCTAACAGCTGAACAATCAAAGGCTTCACACCAAACATATCACGCACACTTCTAAACGCAGGAAGTACCACATCAAGGACGAAACGACGCTCCTCTTTGGAGGATACATCATAATCTTCAAACAAAACCCCAAATGTGGTAAACAATGTGAGATAAAATGGATAGGTTTCAATTGCACACCTTCCACTTTTGGCTGCAAAATCAGATATATCATACACAATATTTTTGTTTTCAGCAAAAAACATACGATGATGCAGATCGACTAAACTCTCACCACTAAAAGTAGTGATATCACAAAATCTTTTCCCATCGTTTGTGGCTAAATCAAAAATATTTTTTTTTGCAACAATATAATTCCCATGCTTGTCTACACCGTTTAAAATAGACATTCTCCCCAGAGAACGTTTTTCAGGATTAATCGTGCAAAATTTATCTTTAGTAAACTCTATATACAGCAAAGGCAGACCTAATATGTCTGATTTCCGTGCCGCTAACCCAAATTCAAAATTGGGGGTAGCAACGTAACGAAACAAAACGGCCTGAGGAGAATTACCTAAAAATGGTGCAGGTACCTCACCAGCAAGAGCGTTTGATGCTATATCACGTAACACAGTATCATTCCACCTGTTTAAAATTTCATCTTTGGCCTCACCAATTGGTGTATAAATTTCAACTAGAGCTTCTCGAGTAAGCTGTATTTCTTCTATCTCATTATCCCCTTGAGGTGTAACCACCATACAATTCTACAGATTATTGTGTACAATATGTTCCATCTTCTACTGTCTCTTCGTTACATACTATAGTAGTACAACTTTTATCGCCCTCACATGTTGGATATGCACAATCTTCACTTTGCGGATCACAATCAGGGAATAAATATGCCTTTTTAAGTAAATATTTATAATACATTACAGAGTCGCCGCTATCTGTTGTTACACATGCATCTGCGACACCACTGACCTCGCATGGAGCAGCAAAACAACTCTCAACCACAGGATTGCACTCTACTTGTACATGAACCAAAAAATCTCTTTGTATCATATATCGATAATACGTATATCCAATAGACGTTATACCAGCACACAACATGAAAAAAATAAGAATATTTGATTTTGTAAAAAAATTCATATGAAAAAACTAAAAAATATTTTTTATAAAATTCACAATGGCTGTAATCACCTGTATACCTACGTATGATACTCCCATCCAATATATGTTCGCAACAGCCGCGCTGCCAAAAAATATTTTCCAGTCTCTCTTACTCAATCCATTGTATTGATAACTCCCATGCCTCATGTACGCAGTCGTAATAAATGGATCAAATTGTATAGACAAAAGAACTAAAGCAGCAGTATCCCCTTTATTTAAAATCCAGTTAATAAATCTGCGAGCTTTACTGTGCCCGACCTCTTCTCGAAACTCTTTGAGAGTCTCAATACCAAGCCAGTCTTTTTTTGACCAGTCATAAAAAAGTAATAAAAAATAGCAGACCAGTGTAGACGTGACCATCATAATAATACCACCATATACAGGACCAAGCCTCCAAATCACGTATGGGTATAGTACATAATCCCAACCATAATTAAAAATAACATTATTTACTATTGTCCCAATAAAAAACACGAATACTCGTTGTATTTTGGATCCAGGATTGTATTGCGGGACAAATGATATATCCATACACCTATTACATAGGAAATTCTAAGCCACGTTTAACTATCTGAAGCTCATGTTTTCCAAATCCAAATGTTTCTTTAGTATAACTCATGATTTTATCCACCTCAGAAGCAAAATCACTACATGAATAGACGTCCATCGTAAAAAAGCCTTTGTCTGGAAATGTGTGAATTGAGATATGCGATTCAGCAATAATCACCACACCAGTATACCCACCTGTATCAAATCCAGTACCTGTATCAGTCGCCTCGAGTACGACCGGTGGCATCAGCGTATGCATCCCGATCCGCGGTGGCAAATCTCTCAGAAATCGAAACACGCGTGCCATATCGTTGAGTTTGTCATGGTCAGCCTCATACGCATCGAGCATGAGATGAAGACCAAACTGGGCTTTTCCATTTACTACTGGAAATTTACTCGGAATAGACATATATATTACTTAGTACGTTCAAAAATTAAATATCCACTACTAATATTATCTTGTGAGGAATTCACATCATACTTTATATCAACCCCAACCCAGCCCTCCTTAAACAACCCATTAAGCTCTTCTATAGAAGAATTCAATGGAACCTCTCTCCATTCGTATTTTTTTATAGACACCTCAGTGACCGGTGCAAGATCAGATGGTATAGGAAGTTGCAACTCTCGCCACTTAGCCTCATCAGTATACTCTACCGGCCGCACACCTACCAAATAATTATCTGGCATACCATGACTAGGTGGAAATACAGAGACAAGTATAAATGGATTGTCCTTATCTCTCAATTGGACATTAATCGCACGAGGGTTTTCGGTACTCAATTCCACACACACATAGTCCGCACCTATAGCAGACGCCCACTCGTTTCTTTTCTTTAACAATTCTCGATGTAAATTTTTTCCTCGAGCATCCGACTTCACAAACGCATATTCAAACACCACACCTTTTTTATTTGAAAAATGAGGTGGCAATCGAAAATAATCTTCAACCTCACTCTCTTCAATAATAGCTGCCTTTCCGCCCGCAACAATCTCATGACTATCTGGATCTCGAAAAACAAAAATTTTTGTTTTTTCTGGTTGAGCTATTGCATAATCTGAGGTATACGCCTCTGGCGTATGACCTTCCCAATCAACTCCTAAAATAGGATTTGCAACTGTATAAAACTCATCTACACTTTTGGTGTCCATGAGTTCTTCTTGAAGCATCCCACGTTCTACATCTCCTCTTTGAAATTCACTCATATTATTAATATATTACATTTTTTCAACCCGTGGAATACCCAAAAGATCTAGTCCATGCTCCAACACCTGTCGTGTTGCGTCGATGAGGGTCACGCGAAACTGCTGCACATCGTCTGTGGCCTGTGAAACCGGACAAGCATCATAAAACGAACTAAACGTCTGTGATAGACCAAAGAGGTACTTGGCCACCTCTGACGGATCATGACTCATCGCGGCACGCTCTGTCACCTGCGGATACTGTGCGAGCATGAGAGAGAGCTGATGTTCCTGAGCCTCAACGACTGATGGTACCACAACACCAGTAGACACACCCATCTTGCGCAAGATACTTTTGATACGAGCGACTGTATAGAGAATATAGACACCACTATCTCCTGTCGTACTCACAGATTCATTGATATCAAAGGAGATATCATTGTTCACACCCGTTTTTAGCATCGCATATTTGACTGCACCGAGCGCAACTGAGCGGATGGTCTGCTCCTTGTCATCCATCTCACGATCAACCATCACCTCTGCAATGGTCTTTTCCACCTCATCAAGCAACCATTCACCAAGTACAACATTGCCTGTACGAGAACTCATCTTGCCATGTTTGAGCGCCACCCAGCCGTATGGAATGTGACGTTCTTTTCCTGCCAGTTCTGGAAACACACGATCAATCGCAGCAAACACTACCTTGAAATAATCACTCTGTTCACGGCCAGTGATATGGATCACCTCATCAGGAGCAAACTCTTTGTTTTGTAGCTCTGCTAAACCAATCTCTTTTCCCTCATAGGTAGGGAATCCCTTGCTATTGATGAAGACACGGTCATGTAACCCCACTTTGGAACCTGCAAAAATAACGGCACCATCGCTGTGCTCAAAAATACCATTGTCGATATTATTTAACACGAGCTCTTTTCCACGCTCAGCCACTTCTGATTCAAAAAACAATCGCTCAAATCGTGTTCCCACACGTGCATAAATCGAATCAAAATATTCAAGACTCCACTGACGCGTGAGTGTATAGAGCTCTGCGATACTTTCGTCATATGTATAGATTTTTTCATTATACCCAATGATTTCTTTTTGGACCGATTCATTCTCTTCAAACGTCGTTCCACCTAGTGCATAGGCACGTCCGAGAAATGAGACACGCTCTGCGAGACTCTTCTCTTTTATTGTCTCAAACTCTTCATGAAGCTGTGTAATCCCCCACAATGCTTTAGCAATATGCATCCCCACATCTCCCTGATAGTTTACCGCTGTCGCACGGTACCCGACGTTGTTGAGTAATCTCAAAATACTCTCTCCTGTTGTAATGTTACGCAAATGTCCGATATGGAATGCTTTGTGTGTATTTGGATGTGCAAACTCAACAAGGACTTTTTTATCTGCACCAAAAGTGTGTGTGCCGTATGCAGATCCAGATGTATACACATCTCCCAATACGAGCGCTGCCGTAGCCTGTGGGTTGAGATAAAAGTTAACGTATGGTCCTACCGCCTCAACACGCTCAACCAACTCATGTGTTGATGACGCAATAGACGACTCAATATCACGTGCCAACTCGGCTGGATTTTTTCCAGCTTTTTTTGCCAACTCAAAACATGGGAGTGAGATGTCTCCCTGACCTGCTATTTTTGGTATAACAAAATCATCTACACCAACCTGGGTAAATCCTACGTCATGACACAGCAAAACTAACTGATCTATAATTATCTTCATACCTAGACAATTTTTACAAAAAACCGCTTTCCTTTCTGAACCACATCTCCACTTTTTACCATAGCATCATATCCATCAACAAGCACATCATTGATACGAACACCTTTTCCATCAATCTGCGCTCTGGCCTCTGATTTACTTTTGCAAAATCCTGCCTCTACGAGCACGGTAACAATATCATACGCAGATGGAGTGAGGTCAGCAATTTCTTCTGGTTTATCTTTCTCTTGGATCACACTTTTGAAGTGATCACGTCCCTGCTCCGCAGCAGACTCACCCAAAAATGTTTTGGTGATCTCAAATGCAAGACGAAGTTTGGCATCGCGTGGATTTGCACCACCATCAAGTTCTGCTTTAATACTCTCAATCTCACTCATTGGCACACGTGTTGCTAGTTCAAATGCATTGACAATCATGCCATCAGAAAAACGCATAACTTTACCAAACATATCTTCTGGAGAGTCTGAGAGAAAAATCGCATTTCCTTCACTCTTACTCATCTTTTTTCCACTATCATCTGCGAGCAATTTGGTTGTCAGAACAAATTTTTCTTTTGTCTTTTTCTCTGCTCCATATTTACTCATGATCGCTTCGTTGTTCATCATGTCGCGACCAGTAAGCATGTTGAATGTCTGGTCGTTTCCACCGACTTCACCATCAACATTCATCGCCACTGAGTCAAAGCCCTGCATGAGTGGGTAGAGGAATTCGTGCACAAAGATTGGCTTTTCTTCTTCAAGACGCTTTTGGAACATGTCACGCTGAATCATCTGCTGCACTGTAAAGTTCGAACTAATCTCAAGCCAATCACTCGTTGTAAGTTTACTCAACCACTCGCCGTTATAGCGAACCTCCACAGGATTCTCCCCTTCAAAATTGAGAATCGCACTCGCCTGTTTCATGTACTCTTTGGCGTTGGCGACACACTCATCATGGGTCAATGTTTTGCGAGCAGTTCCCTTGTCAGTCGGGTCGCCGATCATACCAGTAAAGTCGCCAATCAACATCACAATCTTGTGTCCGAGATCCTGAAACTGACGAAGCTTGACCATCGTAATACCGTGACCAATATGAAGAGACGGAGCTGTCGGGTCATATCCTGTGTAGAGTGTTAGATGTGTTCCACTTGCGAGACGTGCAGCCAAAAAATCACGTTTTGGATAGACGTTTTCGACACCACGACTGAGAAGTTCTTCAATATGTTTTGGATCAGTTGAAATCATACAAAATTAGACAAGTGATGAACGTTGAGAAACTAATTTCTCATATTTTTCTTTTGCATCTGCCAGTTTCTGTCGTTCTTTTTCTACAATTACTGGTGGTGCATTTGTGGCAAAATCTCCTGCGAGTTTTGCTTCGAGTTGTGTGATATATGGTTCCACCTCTGCGAGTTCTTTGGCAATGCGAGCTTTTTCTTTTTCCACATCAATTGCACCTGAGACATCAACAAAAATTTCTACACCTGATTCCACCACAGCCACTGCACCATCTGGTTTCGCAGCACTTGCTTCAATCTGACAGTTCTCCAAACGTGCGAGCGCAACAATAACGACAACATTTTCTTGTAACAATTGTGTCTGATCACCCGCACTCATTACGACGTTCACCTTTTTCGCTGGTTCGATTTGTTGCTGTGCGCGAATAGAGCGGATAGCCGTGATCACCCCACAAAGCAAACCAAATGAAGAGATTGCCGCGTCGGCTTCGCCTCCTCGCAATGACACGTAAGGCCATTTCTGTACCATCAATACAGACTCTTTTCCATACACCTCCTGCCAGATTTGCTCTGTTACAAATGGCATATATGGATGCCATAGTTTCAATATTGTATTGAAAATGTAATTAAGAACTTCTGATTTATTTCCTTCTATTTTTGCAATTTCCAAATACCAATCTGCTAAATCATTCCAGGTAAAATCACGGAGCATCTCACCTACTGGGGAGAATTGATATGACTCGAGTCCGTCCGTCGCCTGACGAACCACTTCATCGAGTCGAGAGAGAATCCACTTATCCGCAAGTGTCGTACCAGTAGGACGAACAATTTCTGTACTCGGTGACTCAATATTGAGTAACATGAAACGAGAGATATTCCACAACTTATTTGTGAAATTTCTAAACCCTGCAATCTTTTCTTCAGAAAGTTTGACATCGTTTCCTGGGCTACCACCGATCAACAGAGAAAGACGTGTCGCATCAGTACCGTATTTTTCAATCATCTGAAGTGGATCGATAATATTTCCCAGTGTCTTACTCATCTTTCGCCCCTGTTCATCACGAACGAGACCATGCAGATACACATCTTTAAATGGCACATTACCGATCGCATATGTCGTCATAAGAATCATGCGTGCAACCCAAAAGAACAAAATGTCATACCCCGTTTCAAGCACTGCTGTTGGGTGATATGTCTTGAAATCATTTGTTTCGTTTGGCCAGCCTAGTGCAGAAAATGTCCAAATACCAGCACTAAACCAAGTGTCAAGTGTATCAGGATCTTGCACCCACCCATCCCCATCCAAATCTTTTATACTTACAGTCGCAATATCACTCAATACAAAAGTATGAGGTTCTCGTTTGGCAGGACTTGAAAGATACTCTATACTCAACGGAGTATTTGTCGCAAGATGCTCAATAATTTGATAAGTGCCTGTGTGCCCAATAATAGCAATACGTTTTCCAGAATACATTTCTGAAATATCATCAAAGAACTGTATTATTCTTGCTTTTACATCTTGATAACTTTCTCCGTTTGGATACGTGCCCATTCTTAACTCATCTACAGCATGATCATCAGCACCATTAAGGTCACCGTAATTAATTTCTCGCAAACGTGCATCATAATGAATCTCAACATCTGTACCAAAAATAATAGTGGCCGTTTCTTTTGCACGACCTAGATCAGAACAAAATACTGCATCATATTGTGAAATATCTCCAAATAGTTCTTTTGCTTTTTGTGCATCTTCTCTCCCTTTTTCAGTCAAAGATGTCTCCATGTGACCCGCAGATTTATGCAACACATTCAGCTCTGACTGCCCATGTCGACACACCGTAACGGTAATTGGCTTTTTAAATGTTTTATACCATACAGGAATCTGATGCCCAAACCAAATCTGACGTGAAATACACCAGTCACGCAAATTATCAATCCAATGAAAATATGTTTTTTCAAAACGATCCGGAACAATCTTGGTATGCCCACCACGAACGGCTTCTTGCATCATTTCTTTGAGAGAGACCTGTCGTCCTGCAAAGATTCCTTTACCAGCAATCTTTTTGTTTACATCGATAAACCACTGTGTCTTTGGTAATGGTTCTACGACATCAGAAAATCGATCAGAGGTGCCGACGTTTTGAGTAATATCTTCTTCCTTTTGCAATCTTCCACTTTCACGAAGCCAAGAGACAATCTTTTCTTTGGCATCACCAACAGAGAGGCCTGCATATTCGCCGCCTGCATGAGCCGTCATGTTTCCATCCTCACCAATCACCGAAATCAACCCGATATCATTGCCCAGTGCTTTTTGTTTTGTATACATTTCAAAGTCAATCGGACTGTGTGCCGTAGTCACACCGAGCGCACCAGTACCAAAATCATCTTCTACTCCTTCATCGCCAATCACTTTCAACGTCAGTGTGTGACCTGACTGTCCAAAATCAGAAATCGTAAATGTTTGTCCAATGTACTCTTTCCACCTTCCTTCAGGATGCACTGCAATCGCAGTATCTCCGAGTTTTGTTTCTGGACGAGTCGTTGCGATCGCAATCGGACATTCTGGTCCGTAGGTAAAGGTATAGAGTTTTGCAGGACGTTCAATCATTACAAGCTCATCATCACTACACGTTGATTGTCCTTTGACAGACCAATTGACGACACGATAGCCACGATAGATCAAACCGTCAGCATGCATCTGCGCAAACATTGTCCGCACCGCGAGGTTACGTGCTTCATCAAGTGTATATGCTTCACGAGACCAATCCAGTGACGCACCCATCTTCTTGGCCTGGTTCACTATCGTATCATGAGAATCCTGTGCAAATGCACGAACACGTTCCAAAAACGCTTCGCGGCCCAACTCTTCTTTTGGATTAGTATATCCCTCTTCTTTAATCATTTTTCCTTCAACTTTGACTTGAGTCGCCACGGCAGCATGATCAGTTCCTGGCACCCAAAGCGTTCTATCTCCCTTCATGCGGTGGTATCGAATAAGCACATCCTGAATGGCAAGCATAACAGCATGACCCATATGCAACGTTCCAGTCACATTCGGTGGAGGCAATACTATTGAATACCCTGTCGCATTTGGCTCTGTGTAGCCTTTTTCTACACAAATATCAGGGTTAAACAGCCCTGATTCTACCCATTTTTTGTACAAGAGATCTTCGTACTCTTTGGCTTCGTATGATTTTGGTAATTCAATAAGAGACATAGTATCTGGTATCGTACCCTAATAAAGGGCGAAAATCAAGCATTTTTAGCGTATTTACCCACAGATTTTGCCTTGACAGCACACTTCGTATAGGATATAGTGAGCTGTCGACTTTCCGACAAACATGAGGAAGGATGACCCAAGAAGACGATCCGATCATCATTTTCCATTCCGTCGAGACGCCCGTCGCCCTCGTCACTACCACGGTAATTACAGGAATGCTCTTTTCCATAGGAGCGTTTCCGGATGCACCGCGGATGATGGGGACGTCGTTCGTTCTATTCGTCTTTATTCGCGCCTATCTCTTTTTGAGGAAATGGCGCCGACAAAGGCGAAACCGACGTCCACCCGTTACCTACGACCCACGTCTCGCACGAGCGCGTGGTCGCAAACTGTAGCCCAAATCCAAGGAGGAAGGAGGGGCTCACCAGAGACACCGCTTGTCGTCTGTGGTGAGCCAAACAATATGGTACTCGAACAAAAAGAACAAATTAAAAAGCTGATAAGCGACAAATCACATATTCTGATTGCTATTCCCCGCTCTCCACACGGCGACGCGATTGGGAGTGCTTTGGCATTGCTTACATATCTATCAAACATGGGCAAACGAGCAGATATCGTCTCGCCTGATTTTGTGCTCAGTAGTAATTATCAATTTCTCAAACACAGTGACCGTATCGCACCCTCGCTAACGCAAGTCAAGACATTTATCATCACTTTAGACGTCACAGAGACAGGAGTGGATGAACTCCGATATGATCTCGTCTCAGACAAACTTCGCATCTTTATCACACCCAAAAACGGCATCATGAAACAAGAGCAAGTAAAGACTGCAGAATCAGACTTCAAATATGATCTCGTCTTTACACTGGGGGTTCAAGATCATGCACAGCTGGGTATCGTACACAGTGCGCACAGTGAGCTCTTTCACAAAACACCTGTTGTTAATATCGATCACGATAGTAGTAATGAACATCACGGACATATCAACCTGGTGGACATCACTGCAACCGCGACCGGAGAACTTCTTTTCTCACTCATGAAAGAAATTGGAAAAGAATATATAGACAAAACAGTAGCTACTGCATTACTTACTGCTATCATCGCCCGTACTCGTAGTTTCAAATCAGAAAATGTACGTCCACACACTCTCTCAACCGCGAGCGAACTCATCCGCATGGGTGCAGACCGAGATGATATCGTCAAGCACCTCTACCGCACACGCACCGTCTCTGCGCTACGACTCTGGGGTACTGCACTGACACATCTCAAACTAGAAAAAGATATTAATCTCGTCTCAACTACTATCACACGCGAAGACTTTACACGCTCAGGTGCAACCAAAGAAGATCTCATCGATATCATCGATGAACTCATTATCAACTCTCCTGAGGCAAAACTCGTAGCACTCCTGTACGAACAAAGTGAAGCAGATAAGACATTTGTCACCGCACATCTCAGTACAAGCAAAGAGTATAACGCACTGGATCTCCTCAAAGGATTCAATCCAGTTGGCACAAAACGACTTGCACAGATTAAGCTAAGCAATAAAACACTTAATGAATCTGAAACAATACTCATTGAGAGTATCAAACAAAAAATGAATCCATAAAAACACCCACGGTATCGTGAGTGTTTTTGTCTATACCAATGGTCTCCCTGTCATCTCTGGAGGCTGCTCTATCTCAAGTAATCTCAAAATAGTTGGCGCCACATCTGAGAGCATACCTACTGGCGGCATCAGTGAGAGATCGCCATTTGGAGGATCTCCTGCTGGACCAGCAAGTCCTCGATACTGATTGCCAATGATAATAAGTGGAACGGGATTGGTACTATGTTCTTTATCCATTGCTCCTGTTTGCACATTGGTCACCTCTTCTGCGTTGCCATGATCTGCAGTGACTACCAACACACCATTTTTTGCCAATGTGTGATCTGCAATTTTTTGCAAACATTCATCCACAATTTCTATCGCTTCAATCGTTGCTTTAAGATTTCCTGTATGCCCCACCATATCTGGATTAGCAAAATTGAGAAAAATACAATCGTATTCCTCCCCATCAATCACACGAATCACCTCTTTGGTAATTTCGTATGCTGACATGGCAGGTGCCTGATCATACGTAGCAACTTGCGGAGAAGGAATAATCGCTCGATCCTCTTTGGGAAATTCATCCTCAATGGTCCCATTTAAAAAGAACGTAATGTGTGCATATTTTTCTGTCTCAGCAATATGAAACTGTTTGAGCCCAGCTTTACTTACCACTTCTGCGAGTGAATTGACCACCACATTTGGTGGATAGGCCACAACAACTGGCGTTTCTTTTTCATATTCTGTCATCGTCACAAAAAAAAGATTTTCAATATAGTGTCGCTCAAATTTTTCAAATGCAGGCAACACAAATGCTTTGGTCAACTGTCGAGCACGATCGGGACGAAAATTAAAAAATATAACTGCATCTCCATCAGCAATGACTGTGGTAGGTTTTCCTTCTTTTCCAATCACTGTTGGTAAAAACTCTTCATCAAATACATTATTTTTATATGACTCAGTGATCGCATCAAGTGGATCTTTGGCATATGCTTGCCCAATTCCCTGTGCCATTGCCAAATATGCTTTTTCAATACGATCCCAACGATTATCACGATCCATCGCATAGTAGCGTCCACACAGTGTCGCGATTTCGCCAACTTTATGTTTCTTCATCACCCCCTGAAGTTCTTCGATAAACGTCGCCCCACTATCACGTGAAGCGTCACGTCCGTCGAGAATCGCGTGGATATACACTTCATCCAAATCTTGTTGTTTTGCAAATGCTAAAAGCTCATGCAAATGATCTTGACTCGCATGAACATTACCATGACTCACCAATCCAATCAGATGTAATCTACTGTTATTTTTTTTAACATGTTCAGCGGCTTGGACAAACGCACTATTGGTATGAAATGTTCGGTCGACGATTGCATGATCAATACGCGGAAGGGTCTGATAATAGACACGCCCCGCACCAATATTAAGATGCCCCACTTCAGAATTCCCCATCTCACCAAATGACAACCCAACCTCAGCTCCTGAAGCAAACAATGTCATACACGGATACTCACGCAAAAAACTATCCATTGCTGGAGTCTTGGCATGCATGATAGCGTTACCCTCACTAGGCGGAGCGACGCCCCAGCCATCGAGGATGGCGAGTACAAGTGGTTTTGGTTTCATAAAAGACTTTTTCCAGTCATCTCCTTTGGTTTCTCAATTTCTAACAATCCCAGCACCGTCGGCGCCACATCACACAGCGCGCCACCCTTATGTAGTTTTTTCCCATAAAGTCTGTTCGAAACAAGGATAAACGGTACAGGATTAGTCGTATGCTCAGTGAATGGAAGTCCAGTTTTAAGATCAATCATCTCCTCAGCATTCCCATGGTCTGCTGTGACTATACACAATCCATGATGTTGACGCAAGCAGTCTACCAATCTTCCTAATTCTTTGTCCAATATCTTGACTGCCTGCTTGGCTGCTGCAAAATCGCCCGTATGTCCCACCATATCAGCATTTGGTAAATTGACACAAATAAAATCAAATCTCCCTCGTTCAATATGATGAATAATTGTATCAATTACTTTTTTGATCTCCATCTGTGGGCGTTCTACATAAGACACATGACTCGTAGACTGAATAAGTTCTCGTTTCTCCCCATCAATTGGATCTGGATATCCACCATTGAGAAAATAGGTAACATGAGCGTACTTCTCTGTCTCAGAAATATACAGTTGTTTTCTCTCCATTCCAATCGCCTTGGCCAGACACATAGAGACGTCTGGACTCGGAAACGCACTAAGTACATGATCAAGATCTGGACCAAAATCAGTCATCGCCACAAAGCGAATGTTTTTTGGTGCGTCACGACGAACAAAAGCACCTGGGTTAAGTTTAACAAACTCTTTTTGTACAAACGCTTTGGTGAGCTGTCTCGCTCGGTCACTGCGCGCATTGAAAAAGAATACTACATCATTGCTCTCAATCGTCCCAACCGGACCATCATCTGTAACAATTGCAGTAGGGAGAATATATTCATCACTCTCTCCATTATTATACGCATGCATAATAGCTTCCTCAGCACTACGAGCAATACGTGTCGTACCAACAGGATGCACCAACGCTGCATATGTTTTTTCGGTACGGTCCCAATTTTTACCTCGATCCATCGCATAAAAACGGCCGGAGATAGAGGCAATACGTTCATGTGGTAACAATCTCAAACGAAGCTCCTTGAGGAACATCACCGCAGCATGCGGTGGCGCATCACGTCCATCGGTAAACAGATGAAGATACACTTTTTTAATTTTCTTTTTACGCAGATATTCAAGCGTTGCATACAAATGTTCTGGTCGTGCGTGTGCACTTTGATTATCTGTCAAAAGTCCCATTACATGTACAGCGCTTTTATATTTTTGCACATGATACACCGCCTGTTCAAATGCAGTATTTTTGAAAAAAGTCCCATCACTAATCGCACGTGAAATTCGCACCAAATCCTGTTCAACCACCCGTCCCGCACCAATATTAAAATGTCCCGCCTCCGAATTTCCCTCTTGATCCTTGAACAACCCCACCGCTTCACCATGCGCCGTCAACGTTGTCGTCGGATAGTGGTGCATGTAGGCAAAGATATTTGGAGCTGTTTTTTTGGTAATTGCGTTGCCTTTGTTTTTTTCATTTGCCAAACCGAATCCATCCAAAATAACCAAAACAACAGGTGTTTTTTTGACACGTCTTTCTTTCATTTTACTCACCTTTTTCTTTTGAGTAAGGCGAGTAGGCTTCTGACTCTTTTTTGTGTTCATAATATAGATATAGTATACCATACATGGAACAAAAAAGAGAGTAACGTTACTCTCTTTTTTGTTTTCTTTTCGTTTCTTCACAACTTCTTTTCTTCGTCACTTATTACATTTCCTCTTCAATCTCTAACATCCGATTATACTTCTCAATCCGCTCACTACGAGAGAGCGAACCAGTCTTCATATATTCAGCATTCACAGCCACAGCGAGGTCAGAAATAAAGGTATCCCCCGTCTCACCAGAGCGATGCGACATAAAGATCTTGTACCCATGTTTTCGTGCAAGTGCAATGGTATCCATTGTTTCTGTCAGCGAACCAATTTGATTGACTTTGATCAAAATCGTATTCCCTGCTTTTTTCTCAATTCCCATTTGCAAACGTTCAACATTTGTGACAAACAAATCATCTCCGACAATTGGCATTTTTTTACCCAATATCTTGGTAAACTGTGTCCACGCACTCCAATCATCCTCTGCAAATGGATCCTCAATAGAAACAAATGGATATGTTTTTATCAACCGTTGCAACTCAGTTGAAAGTGCATCTGATGTCATCCCGTCTTTTTTATTTGCAAAAAAATATTGTCCCTTGAGATAAAACTCTGATGCCGCAACGTCCAGTGCAATCCCAACCTGTTTTCCAGGAATATACCCTGCGAGTTTGATTGCCTGAATAATATATAAAATTGCCTGCTCATTATTGGAAAGTTCTGGTGCATATCCACCTTCATCTCCTACACCAATATGAAATCCTTTTTTACTCAGCAACGCACCAAGTGTATGAAACACCTCTGCGCCGACACGCACACGCTCAGAGACAGTCTTCATCAGTGGTACAATCATAAACTCCTGCACTGTCAATCCGTTATCCGCATGCCTACCGCCATTGATAATATTCATCCCAAAGAGTGGAAATGAATATCCTTTTTCTTTGATGCGAAACGCGGTGCGTAGATAACTATACAGTGGTTTCTTTTTACTCATTGCAGCCGCACGAGCAACTGCGAGCGACACAGAAAGTATCGCATTTGCACCAAGTTTCTTTTTGTTTTTTGTCCCATCCAGATTGACCATCACACCATCGATAAACCGCTGCTGCGTCGCGTCGAGCCCGCGCAATGCTTTGGCAATCGGACCGTTGACATGGTCTACTGCTTTTCGTACACCCTTACCACCATACCGTTTGCCCCCATCACGAAGTTCACACGCTTCATGTGTGCCCGTACTTGCCCCGCTTGGGACAGAAGCCACGCCGATAGAACCATCTACGAGGGTGACATAGGCACGAACTGTTGGATTGCCGCGGGAGTCGAGGATTTCTAGGGCGTGCACTTGCTTTATTGTTGTATTCATACAATCAGTTAATAAGTTGGTAAGTTGGACAGTTGAAATATGCACCAACTATCCATACCCCTATAGTGTACAACACGCCTAAGAAAAAAAACAGCCCTATTGTAGCAGGACTGTTTTTTAGAAACTACACTTAGCGAACTTCGAAAGCAATATTTACTACTACGTTTACATCTTGACTGCCTGGCTCTACAGTGGACTCCATTGTTTTTGCCATTGGCATCCCAGCGTTATATCCATAATCATACATTGGATACCCACCATTATTAGTCTCATAGTAACTTGACATACGAACAATTGAAATACCGAGCTGTTGTGTCAGCACACGTGCTTTTTCATATGCTTCATTGATTGCTTCTTGTCGAGCCTGTGCTTCATAATTTTTTGGTTCGTCTACATCAAAGGTAAGTGGAGAGACAGTGTTTGCCCCTGACTCACCAGCGAGTCCGATAATGTCTTGTGATTTTGTTAAATCACGTACCTTTACTGTCACATTTTGATTGATATCATATCCATTTTGTGTACTACTTCCATCTGGATTCCATGTCATACGTGGATTGGTCTGAGGACCACCTGTTTTGATATCACCCTCTGCGACACCCAGTGCCTTGAGACCTGATACCATCTTATTGATAATCTCATTATTTTTTGCAATACCTGCTTTGAGATCATCAGCCTGTGTATAAAAACCGAGGTTGATAGTACCAACATCTGGTTTGACTGTTACCTTGCCTTCACCAACTACGGTAATAGTAGTAGGCATACTGTCTACCTGACCGATCGTATTATACTTTTGCATGTTATTGCGGATCATGGTACCGACGAGTACGATAACATACACCAACAAAATACTCACTAATGTGGCCATAAATTTACGGCCGAACTCACCAAAAAATGGTTGTGGTTGCTGCGTATTGGTTGCCATAAGACAAAACAAAAATAAAAAATGAATAGAAAAATATAAAGATAGGCGAAACAGAAATTATACAAAAATGAAACAAATATCTAAAAATAATTTATGCTTAATTTTTGTATAATTTTATTTCATTGGAAGTATACCATATTTTTATCGATGATACCATTTTTTTGTCACCACTTTTACACCAGGCAGTTGTTTCCCTGACAAAAATTCAAGCATTGCACCTCCGCCAGTAGAAACAACGTCGACATACTGTGACATCTTGGTCTGACTAAGAGCGGTAATCGTCTCACCACCACCTACTACACCATATGCCTGACCACGTGATCGCCCTGCGACGAGTCGTGCGACAGTGAGTGTGCCCACATCATACGGTTTGACCTCCATATACCCCATACCGCCATTCCATACAATCGTCTTTGCTGCCTGTATATACGTAGCATAGTGCAAAAGTGTTACAGGTCCGAGATCCAAAATCATCTCCCCTCGTTTGCAGATCTGATGCGGCTTTTTTTCAATTGACACCACGCGGTATTGTTTCCCGTCAGGCGTGCCCACCACCACATCAACTGGCAAAACCACTTTCTTTTGTTTTGCATATCGCACAATCTCCTTTGTATATGCACTATCAATCACTGATTTTCCTACTCCATATCCTCGTGCAGCAAAGTACGTATTGGCGACACCTCCACCGAGCAACACTGACTGTGTTTTTGGTAACAGTTTTTTTAGTACTGGAATCTTGGTTTCCATTTTGACACCACCGAGTACCAAGCAAAATGGTTTTTTGGGTTTTTCCATAACTTGTCCAAGACTTTTGACCTCACGCTCCAGCAACACCCCAGCATACGCTGGTAGATACTGCGCCACACCAGACACTGACGCACTATCACGGTGCGACACTGCAAACCCATCGAGTACAAACGCATTAGCAAACGATGCAAGTGTTTTTGCAAACGCACGATCATTTCTCTCCTCCCCTTTGGCAAACCGAATATTTTCAAACAAAGCTACATCGCCCGCGTTCATCTTTTCTATCTGTACACGAATAGAGGGAATATCAAAAATAACTTCTTTACTCGAAGATACAACTTTATAGCTTTCTACCTTTATAACTTTATAACTCAATATTTTTTCAAGTACTTTTCGAACTGGTTCAAGAGAATACTGTACATCGATCTTGCTCTCTGGTCTGCCCAAATGTGACACAAGCAATACTTTTGCTCCCTTTTGTTGTAATGCATGAATGGTTGGGATTGAAGCTCGAATTTTTTCATCCTCTACTACTTTTTTGTTTTTTATCGCCACATTATAATCAACCCGAACCAGCACCACGTCACCTGGTGATATATGAAGTGAAGACAAAGAGCGAATCGCCATATATTATCTTTTTGCCACTAATTTTGCCATCTCCACAAGACGATTTGCATATCCCCACTCGTTGTCATACCACGCAATTACTTTGACCAGATTTCCACCAACCACATAGGTCAGCGGTAGATCAACCGTCGCAGAATGCTCGTCACCAATAAAATCAGATGAGACGAGCGGCGCTTCTGAGACTGCCAGTACTGACTTCATTGGACCTTTTGTTGCTTTTATAAATGCACTATTGAGCTGCTCTTTGGTCACCTCTTTTTTGAGCACCGCAGTGATATCTACCATAGATACTGTAATCGTTGGCACACGCACAGAGAGACCATCAAATTTTCCTGCAAGCTGCGGGATCGTCAGCGTGGTTGCAATCGCCGCACCAGTAGTCGTCGGTACCATATTTTGTGCCGCTGCACGTGCTTCACGCAGATCTTTGCTTGGACCATCTTGGAGTGGTTGTGTGGCGGTGTAACTATGCACAGTAGTGAGCATTGCTTTCTCAATTCCAAATGTATCTTCGAGTACTTTCATCACTGGTGATGCACAGTTAGTCGTACACGATGCATTACTGACGATACTTTCGCCTTTGTATTGTTTCTCATTGACTCCGATCACAAAGGTTGGTACATCAGCACTTTTAGTTGGAGCAGAAATCACTACTTTTTTCGCACCAGCTTTGAGATGAAGCTCAGCACCTTCTTTACTCGTAAATCTTCCGGTACATTCGAGCACCACATCCACTTTCAATTTTTTCCATGGCAACAGCTGTGGTTCTTTTTCTGCGTACACAGGAATTTTTTTCTTTGCAACGATGATATTTTTTTCATCATACGACACAGCAGATGCGAAATCAGGATAGGCAGTGTCGTATTTCAAAAGGTGTGAAAGTGTTCGACTATCAGTAAGATCATTGATCGCAACTACTTCCATTCCTTTGGTCGCTGCGATAATTTTGAACGCATGACGACCAATACGACCAAAGCCGTTGATTGCAATACGAGTAGTGCCCATAGAAAAAAACATAAAGAGTGGAATTACCACTCTAGTATACTCTTTTTTTTGTGTTTTGTGTAGATTAAATTATATATTGATAATGACCAGCAACAATCTAAAGTATAAAAAAGTCAAAGTATCAAACTATAACGACATCAAAAGAACAAAACAAAATACTACTTACTGAAAGACGAACGAATAGTGAAGACGAACTCTCTGTCAGAATCCCAATTGAATTGCGGCGCGCCCACGAAGCTGATGAGATCCAAATTATTGGCATTGCAATGGAGACCAAAAATGAACGGAACATGTTCCACTATGACTGGATCCATAGCAATCACCAGCCGTTCATCCATTGGCTGATCGACATATCGCAGGCGATAATGGGGGCCGAAATCTAACGGACACAGACCAAGACCAAGTTCTTTGGCTTTGTTCCATATTTGTTCGGTGGTGTGGGTATTGGCATCACCAAAGAGATCGCGGACAGTAAGGCGGACAAATTCAGTTTTTATTTCTTGTTTGGGTATAGTGAAGTCTTTGTGATACATCATCTTTTTGGCAAGTCCACAAAACCTAAATCCGAGCTGTGCCATATCAACTACAAGCTGACCTGCTGTTTTGTTACCGTGCGTAATTTGTTCTTTTCGTACTCTGCGTTCGGGAAAACTGATGTAGATGTGTTCGACGTCTTCTAGATCGATGAAGATGTTGGGGTAAAGTGATCCGACGTATGCCTTGGTTTCAATGTTTTGCTCTTTGTTCTTTATTATCTGTTCTTTGGAAAATGCTATTTGATTTGGTTCGCAGTCAAAGATAGTAAGCATATCTGCTTCAAGCAGGCTGGCGTCTTTGCGAGCAGCTCGGAGTTCATCCACTCGTTCATCTTTACCGCCAAACTGATCAAAACCAACAATCTTATCTTCTATTTCATAGAGAAATACCAGTTCATCTTTAGTGAGCGGACGTTTCCACTGTTTAGTTTCTGGGTCATATTGGCTGTAGATGGAGGTCATCTGTTTCATGTCTCTGCCTTTTTTAGCAAACTTGTCGCCGCCTGGTAGGGATTCATATTTAGCTTTGGCAATATCCAAAAGTACAGGTTCTATTTCTTGCTTCTTTCCACCTTGTATTCCTTGTACATCAGACACTTCGCCATTACTCATATGAATTGCCAAGCGTGGTTGAGTATATCCTGATTCTGTTTTAGTGTAGTATACATACGCATCCCCTCTTTGGAGATAGCCTGGTGCTGATCCTTCGGCAGTGCACCAGCTGGTTTTTTTGTTTCGTAAATCTGCTTCGAGAATACTAGGATCGCTGCCTTGTTTGTAGGTTCGCCACTCACCGTCAATGGTTTCTTTGTTGGCTTCACCTGCGGTTTCAAGAGTAGCTATAGCGTAGAGAGAGGCGAAGTCTTTTTTATCGAGTGCTCGTACAAGGACATCTCGATGAGTAGCAACTGTCTCATCGCGTGGGACATACCAATCTGATGGTATACTTTCGCCATCTTTGTTTGTGATACGTTTAAACACCCAAGCAAGTGCCTCAGGATCAAGATCTGGAAATGGTACAGCGGTATTTTTACTCCGACGTGTGTATGTGAAATGATCGGTGTCAATATTACCCATTTTTTTGAGCTCACGGACGACGAAGTATTGGAACCACATGGGGTAAAACGCCTGATTTTGATTGAGGTAATCCAACCAATCACTAAGTGATTCTTGTTGTTTTTTGGCTTTTTTCAATACCAAATCATGATATTTGGTGTATATATCCTGTGGACGCAGTGTTTCCAACTGTCGCACTTGTGCACCATGACCATTGTCTCTGGCAGTCTGTTTTTCGGATTCATACAAACTACGAATAACTGCTTCTACTGTGACTTTGTCTGTCGTGTCGAGACAGTATTCTTTGAGGATACGGTCTTTGAGGTATTCTGCAGTACGTTCTGGATGCTGTGCATGTTGCTGGGCCGTATGATCGGGCGTTTCGTCTACTTCTTCAGTTCGATCGTACGCAAACAAGGCACCGCGTTCGGCTGGTGTTTGTCCGTCTTTCTTTTTGGTGATTGCCTCCAGACGAGCGAGGTATCGCTCGACTCGGTCTACTCTGGTATTTGGTCCTTTTTCACCACTAGCAATACTTTTTGTAACTGCCGCCTCTACTGGTTTTGAACCAGCAAGGTCGGGGTATTTTTCAACAAGATATTGTGAATTTCGTTCCATATGTCAGTTACTATAGTGGATCGAGTATCATATATGCAAACCGATAACTACCGTGAAATAAATCCCACCGTCAACGCAATCGCCAATGCATCCGCCATATCATCCTGCATTTTTTTATTTTTCAAACCCAACTGCAATGCGACCATGTGTTGTATCTGTAATTTATCCGCCTTACCATACCCTACCACTGACTGTTTCACCTGCATCGGTGTCGCTTCAGTAATCGGCAGTCCTGCATCAAAAAGTGTAACAAGAATCACGCCACGTGCCTGCCCCACATCCATCGCCGTCTTGGCATTTTTGGCAAAAAATAATTGCTCGACACCTGCACGATCTGGTTTGTATGTTTTTATTACATGCTGCAAACAATTACGCAACTCCTGCAAACGTTTAAGAAACGGCGTTGACGCCTTGGTTTCCAGACACCCTGAAGAGACGAGTTTCCACCCGTTTTTGTTTCCCTCTATCACTCCCCAACCCATGCGGCCATAGCCGGGATCGATACCGAGTATTCTCATAAAACTTCAAAACACTAAGATATTTTGCCACAGCATTATCCAGTCTCGCGACGGACAAACACCAAGATAATTTGTATCTTGTTTCTTGTATCTTTTAATTTTCATTAGTAAACACTTCTTTCACATCATCGAGCTCATCAAGTGCTTCGACAAACGTCGCTACCTGCTCAGATACTTCTGCTGACACAGGCACAGTATCTTTGGCAATCCACTCAAATCCAGCACTTTCTGTCGTCACACCAAATGATTGTACCACCTCCATCACTTTTTGAAATGCAGGAATTGAACAACGAATTTCTACACCATATTCACTCTCAATGAGATCACCCATCCCAGCATCCATCAATAGCAATTCTTTTTCCTGATCCCTGATCACTGATCCTTGCTCTCTGTCGAGGCGAATCACGCCGAGACGTTGAAACTGCCACTGAACCGCTCCGGGAGCACCCAAAGACCCACCATATTTATTAAAGAGATGTTTCATATCCCCCGCAGTACGTGTCACATTATCCGTCATTGCCTCTACCAATACTGCCACACCACCTGGTGCATATCCTTCATAGAGGAGCTCGACGATGTCAGCCCCATCTTTGATATCCCCCGTCCCACGCTTGACTGCACGTTCAATATTATCCTTTGGGACACTCGCCTCTTTAGCTTTTTCGATTGCGACACGCAGACTCACGTTGGTATCAGGATCTCCCCCACCTTCACGTGCTGCTACCGTCACCGCCTTACACAGTTTGGTAAATATATTAGAACGCAGCTTATCTTGTTTTCCTTTTCGAGCGGCAATATTGTGCCATTTGCTATGACCTGACATAAAAACATTGATTACACAGATATAGATACAATATACAATATACACAGAACAGCATGCAATATAGGACGAAATTACATACCCTTTACAACCATTTTAAATCGGTGTACTATACTTTCTAATATGCTCAAACAACTCCACAACTTCAACACTTTATTTTTGAGATAACATCCCGACATGCGGGATGTTTTTTTATAGATATATGCATACAAAACCCACAATCTACGTCTGTCCACCCACCTCATTTACACTCGCATACGAAATCAATACATGGATGGACACCACGAACCAAATCGATACAGCTGTTGCTATACAACAATGGCAGATACTCTGTGATACACTTATCCAAGCTGGCACGGACGTCAAACCAATTGCAGGAAATCTCTATCCTGACAGTGTTTTTATTGCCAATGCAGGACTCATCATCAACGACACATTCATTCTCTCACGTTTTCGTTTTAAAGAACGCCAAAGAGAAGAATCAGTCTGGCAAGAATTGTTTGGAAAAGAAGGATATACAGTCATCCAACCACCAGAGAAACATTATTTTGAAGGAGCGGGCGACGCTCTTTTTTTTCGCAATCACCTCATCGGCGGTACCGGATTTCGTGGCACAAAAAATACATACAATTGGATAGAAAAGACGCAACCGATTTCAACACTTCCAGTAGAACTTGTTGATCCACACTTTTACCACCTCGACACCTGTTTTTGCCCCCTTGATGACAGCACTGCCCTCATATATCCAGGTGCATTTTCCAAAAAAAGTTTTGATGATATCAAAGCACTTGGCGGCACGCTCATCGAGGTGTCAGAAGAAGAAGCGCACCGGTTTGCATGCAATGCAATCGCTATACAAAAACATATCATTCTCCCATCACATAATCCAAAAACCGCAACACAATTACAAAAAAACGGATACACACCGTTCTTTGTCGAGATGGCTGAATATATCAAATCAGGTGGCGCAGCCAAATGCTGCACCCTCTCACCTTATCGTGGAAGCTGATCAATCAAATCTTCAAATCCCTTTCTATCTACCTTATTTACTTTATAGGATTGAGTATCTTTGTATATTTCACGTTTCATCTTGTTGCGCATACGAAGATCAAACCCAGATCCAGTTGGCAAACTTTTGGCATACCGACGTACCAAATCTCGAAAATATTTTTGATCTGCAGCACTGAGATTTTTGTATTTACCCGGCATCGACTTTACCATACTAAAGAGACCTTTCTTAAACTTTTTTGCTGTCCCAGCAGCACGACCCGTTCCAAATCGACCCAATACACTTCCCTCATATGAACCCTCTTGCTCTTGACGTTGGCGAATCATTTTTCTCGCATAGCGATATCGTGCATCGTCACGAATTTGATCACGCATCGCATCATCACTTGTCTGTGCTGCCACATCACCATTTTGAATATGTGTGATAGATGTTGTCCCTGATTGTCCATACCCAGCAGGATGAAAGATAGAGGTAGAACCACGCTGTGCAGAATATGCTTCATGAAACACAGAGCTAGAGGCCTTGGCAGTCGTAGCACCCAGCGCTGAAGACACTGCTTTATTGGTACCAGAAATATTGCCAATACTACTAACAGGTCGACTCAAGTTACCGCGAGAAAAAATAGAGGAGATTGGAGACATACGAGTGAAAAATTCAAAAGAAAAAGATACAAGATACAACACAACCTAACGTATTATTTGTTTGTATCCTTGAGATTTTTAATTTGTGTCCTTTTATCATATTCTATCACCTTTTCAAAAACTCCGCGACACGCTCCTCCATCTCCTCATACACCTTACACCACACAATATCATTTCGTCGTTTGAACCATGTCATCTGTCTCTTGGCATACTGCCGTGTATCGGTTTTGAGTTTTACGATCGCTTGTTCCAATGTTTCCTCTCCCTTTACAAACCCCTCAAACTCTCTATATCCAATCCCACTCATACTTGGCAAACTGAACGGATATTTTTTCGCCAATTTTCTGACCTCCTCTACCAAGCAACCCTCCATCATCATATCAATCCGTCTATCTAACCGACGATCTAACTCTTCTTTTGGCACAGAAACGCCTAAGTACAGCACGTCATACAGTTTTTCCCCTTTTATTCGCTGAGCAGAAAATGGTGTACCAGAAAGTAATGACACTTCAAGCGCACGAATCACACGACGAGGATTGTTTCGATCAATCATTGCTCCGGCTTCTGGGTCAACTTCATTCAATTGAGTCAAAAGCTCTTCCAAAGATTTCTGAGAAAACTCATCTCGTAATTTCTGATTCGCTACCACTTTTGGGAAAGACAAATTATCTACCAACGCATCAATATATAATCCAGTTCCGCCGACCACAAACGGTACTTGTTTCTGTTTCAAAACACGGCCGATCCACTTGCGTGCTCGCATCTTGAACTCAGCAGCACTAAACACCTTTTTTGGACTCAACCAATCAAGATTGTAATGCTCGATTCCTTCCACTATGTACACACGACGAAATCCTCGCCACTGCCACCTCCCGATAGGCTTGGCCGTCCCTATCGTCATCTCTTTGTAGAGCTGTCGTGAATCAGCAGAAACAATAGCACCACCAAATCGTTTCGCCAAACGAAGAGAAAGATCAGTTTTTCCACTCCCAGTCGGACCACACAGGACAATCAATTTTGGTACATTTTGAATCATACGACCATAGTATACGAAAAAGCAGCAATAGATACAACGGCGTATATATTGACAACAACCGTATTTTATTGTATACGTGCCTGTTTTTTAGTATACTATCTCTATCTTTTTTTCCATATATTTATGGCATCAGAAACACATTCACCAGAACAAAGAAGGGCACGCATAGAAGCTGAAGCAAAAGCATTGCGTGATCAGCGTGATGCAAAACTACGTGCAGCAATACCGATTGAACCTGAAGTTACTGAATTGGAACCGGGTGATTTTGAAATTATTTCAGTTACAGATGATACTGATAAAGATGACGACGAACCTGATCTTCCTATTGTAGTAGAAGACGTGGATGCGACCGATTTTGAACCAGTTACTGCACAACTACCAAGACAAATACGAGATAGCTCTAAAGTTGTCCCAACAAAACCTACAACCACACCACCACGTCAACGCACCACTCCTCACGGCCTGCCAACCATTAACGTAGGCCCAGACGAACCAGCTGCCTCCACAGAAGAACAAACTACACCACCCTCCTCTACAACAAAAAGTACCCAGCCCCTCTCAACAGTTAGACCAAGAAGTGATAGCACAGAAGAAATAAAAAGAAAAATAAAAATACTACAAGACATAAGAGATAACATTGCAAGGAAATCAGCAAAAACAACAGGAGACGGAGTGCATGTAGGCAAAACACTTGTCGCAGAAGAGAGAGAAATAGCAAAACCATCAGATGATGTTGCTCGTTTACTTGCAGAACTACAGAATGATACAAACCAACCGACACAGGGCAGTGAAACGCCCCCACCCCTCACAGAAACAGAGCCTATACGAAACCCATACGACTATAGCATTGTACTCTGGCCACTAAACACAGCTGAAACAGAAGCCAATAGAGGTGCACGAAGAACTACAGGAGAAATCCCCGGTTTTGTTTCCTATGTAGGAGAAACTACCGCTGGTGGCCCAGCAAATAAATTACCAAATAAACGCAACGAAGATGCATACGTTACACTCGTTGACCCAGAGGGTAACTACTCTGCTTTTCTTATTGATGGGTCCAGTGACTCTGGTAGTAAGTCTGGCGTAACACACCCTGGATATGTCGCTGCTGAAGTTGGTATCGGTTCCTTTGTGCAACAGACAAATAATGGTACCCACACATCATTGACAGATATAGTAAACGCCGTTTCTGGTGAAATTCTCAGTCATGATGCATGGAAAGACGAAACAGATCCAAACAAACGGGGATACGCATGCGGTGCAGCCATCCGAATTGACAAGAAAACAAGAATGATTGAAATGGTAGGTGCGGGAGATACTCGCGCACTCTTATTTTCCCAAGACGGCACATTAAAGGCAGCCACAGAGATGCAAAATTTAGCTGCTGCCCACACAAACGGAGATACAGAACTCTCATTATTACGGCCTAGCAAAGAACAAAGCACTGTACTCAATACACTCGGATCATCCTTAGGTGATGTAGGAGAGGCACATTTTAAACAAATAACAGACAAAAATGTCACTAAACTAGATACACACGAAGTTCCAAGTACTTTTGGGGATGTCGCTATACTTTTTAGTGACGGTGTAGGTGATGTGATAAGCGAAACAGAACTATCTGACCTTGTCGCACAGTACAGCCATAACCCAGCACAACTCCAAGAAGAGATACTCCATCTCGCGTATCACCGAAACAATCTTACTAGAGGAGTTTCCTATGAAATGAAAACCAAAAATGGTACAAAGATCACACGGGAAAGTAGTGGCAAAGGAGACAATATCACTGTCCACGTCACAAGAATTGAGATACCATCAGTTGCTCCTATAGTACCAAAAACACAAGCTCAGCAACTTCAAAAGAAGTTGTCAAATATACCGACACCACAACAACCGCCAACCAGAGAAAGTCAGGCAATCCAAATCATTCCTACGAATGCACCCGTTAAACAGCCTCTATGGAAACATGTTGGTAAATGGGCTGCTGGAGTTGCACTCGCTGGCACGGCAATGTTTGGTATTTTTGGAGGCAAAGAGAAAAGAAGTGAACAATCTGAACCAGAAAGTCCAGCACAAATAGCCCAAACAGTGGATACACCTGATGCAAATAGGCTCGCACCAGAGATGAACTTTGCAGATGATGAAGGATTTATAGCCGAGACAACAACAGCTACAGCACCACAAAATGAAATGGTGTCTACTGACGAAGAGGTAGGAGATTTTCGAGATGAACCACAACAACACGAACATGAAGATGTACCACCAACCCGCATCAACAGACAACATTCCACCGAAGCCACAGGAGTAGACTCACCTGAAGTCCAACGAGCACTCAGACACATCGAAGAACGCGGCGGTGATCAACAAAACACAGACCGTGTCGCACGTGTCATTGCAGGAGAACGTGGAAGAATGACAGCTGAACGTATCGCAAACAAAGCACAAATAGTTGGCGACCTCAGCACACTCAATGAAACTCCTCCTCGTCGTATCCCTATAGAAATACCGGCCCCAAATCTCAGCCGCTATGCAGTACGTGCTCCGCTTGAGCGAACACACGTAGCACTAGTACCTGTACCACGTCCACCAGAAATAGCGCCAACAAACATACCCACTCCTGAATCCGATGATGATATCATAGAACTCGATGACAGTGATTTGGAAGAAATTACTCCAGAAAACCCACCTCAGCCAAACCAAGTCGCACCAACAACCCAAGCAGAACAACCACGCAGTGAACAAACACCGTACCAATACAACGGACCATCAATTGACTATCTCAACTCAAGACTTGGCCTCACACTAGAAAAAATTGCACAGCAATATCCAAATGGTATACAAAATCTTCCGCCGCAAACCATTCGTGATCTCCGCTATCGATTACGTGCCAACTCACCAACACTGATTGATTGGATACGCATAAATAGAGCATTTGAAACCATGCTTCGTGGAGAATAATAAAATCAAAAATAAAACCTCCGATCTCTACTTCGGAGGTTTTTTATGTATGATATTTTTATAATGATCGAGATGAAATTTCTTGTTGTAATCGACTGACAAATACATCCATACTCATACTCACTTGTTCTTCTTGCCCTCGCACACGCACCATTAAGTCTTCGCCACCTAGCTCTTTGTCACCCACGACGAGGACGTATGGAATCTTTGCTTTCGCAGCATTGCGAATCTTTTTACCCACTGACTCATCCGCACTATCTACCGACACACGTAGACCATACCCACGCAACTTCTGCGCCATTTCCTCTGCTCCAGCAGTATGATTATCACTTGATACTGGAAGGATTGCTACCTGTACTGGAGCGAGCCACAGCGGAAACGCCCCCGCAAAATGCTCAATGATGATACCCATAAATCGCTCGAGTGAACCAGAGATCGCACGATGGATAACCACTGGACGCTCACGTTCACCAGATTCGTTGACATACGAGAGATCAAATCGTTCTGGGAGATTGAAATCACACTGGATTGTTGCCAGCTGCCACTCACGACCAATCGCATCCTTGAACATAAAGTCGAGTTTTGGACCATAGAACGCTGCTTCACCCTCTACACGACGATAGTTGAGTTCCATACTTTTGGCTGCATTCTCCAGCGCCCCCTCTGCTTTTTCCCATACCTCGTCTGACCCCAGATATTGCGTCCTATCCTCCCCACGCACAGAGAGACGCACCCAGTAGTCCCTCATCAGTCCCATCGTCGTATAAAACTGCTTGATCACTGAGACAATGGTCGCAACCTCATCTCCAATCTGAGACACACGACAAAAGAGATGCCCATCATCCTGTGTAATACTGCGCACACGAGTCAGACCACCGAGCTGCCCACTCTTTTCATCACGATACACCGTCGCTGGTTCAAAGTAGCGCACCGGCAAATCACGATACGAGAATTGATTATCTGCAAAAATCTGCATGTGATGTGGACAATTCATTGGTTTGAGAAAAAACTTTTCTTCCTTGCCCTGCACACGAAAGAGCTCATCACCAAACTTGACAGCATGTCCTGAGGTCACATAGAGATCTTCTTTGGCGATATGCGGGGTCCAGACACGGTCATACCCCTTCTCTTTGTGCAATTCCCACAAATAATCCTCAATCACCTTACGAACAATCATTCCTCTTGGTTGCATCAATGGCAAACCAGACCCAATCAACGGTGAGAGCGTAAATAGACCTAGCTCACGACCTAGTTTTTTGTGATCACGTTTTTTTGCCTCCTCCTGTTGCCAAATGTAGTGAGTTAACTCTTCTTTGGTAGGAAATGCCGTACCATAGACACGAGTCAACATCGCATTCTCCTCACTCCCACGCCAGTACGCACCAGCAACACTGAGTAATTTGAAATTGCGCAATTCTTTCTTTGGCTCCTCGCAGTGCCCACCACGACAGAGATCTGTGAAATTACCACACGTATACAGTGTAATCGCTTCTCCACGTTCAACAATTCCATCAATCAATTCGAGCTTGTATTCATTGCCCACAAAGATCTGCCGTGCCTCATCGACAGACACTTCACGATGTGTAAATTCACTCCAATGCTTAACAAGTTCTTCCATCTTCTTTTCAATCTTTGGTAATTCCTCTTCAGAGAGTTTCACGTCACCAAAATCCATATCATAATAAAACCCATCTTCAATCGCAGGACCGAGAGTTAGTTTGACGTTTGGATATAATTCCAACACTGACGCAGCGAGAAGGTGGGCTGCAGTGTGGCGGAGATGTTCGAGATTCTGTTCTGACATATATAAAAAGATTAAGATTGAGATTGAGATTAAAACTAAATATATAATTCCTATTGGCTTCGAACTACTGGCTATGAACTAGTAAATAAAAAAACCCCGACACAACACCAACAACACTGTTGATACCGCATCGGGGCCTTTCGGCGGTTCCACCCGAGATTATACTTTTGATACATTGTCAGATCTCCAAGAGTGGTACCATACTATTCTTGAGACTAGTCTTTCGGCTGTACTCCGGGCAAGCTGGGCTGGTTCTTTGACGAATATATCTATACTATAACCTTACAGAGCTATTGTCAAGGTTCAAAAAAATTGCTAAGAGGCACAAGCAATGCTATACTCACATAAAAAAGCAACATCAACTTCAGACATGCGTTATGGTACTTTCAAAAAAACAAAAGCACATATTATACTACGTCAGTACATCTCTTGGGATACTTGCTATTGGAAGCCTAGTAATACCGTTTATATATGAACACAGAGGATTTATCAGTTACCAGTATGATATAGCCACATCCAAACAATACTCATCATATCAAGACGAGCTCATCGAACTCGTCCGCCACGACCCTCCTGCAGCATTTCATCGATATCGAGAAATACTGGCAGCCACTCCTATAGCACATAACACATGCCACGGCATTGCTCACAAAATGGGGCACGAAGCATTTGAAACATTTGGATTTTCAAAAGCCATGTCATATCAAGATGGTATCTGTGGTGGTGGATATATACATGGCATCATTGAAAGTCGCTTCGGTTTACTCCAAGAAAAAGATATTATTGAGCAACTCCCCGTCATCTGTCCTATAGGTGATGGTTCATGTTACCACGGTATTGGCCATGGACTGATGATTGCCACCAAACTTAATACACCCGCATCATTGTCATATTGTGACCTACTCCCAATAGTAGGCCGTAGAAACTGTTTTGATGGTGTCTGGATGCATGTATTTGACTTAGAAGAAACTGGTATGCATGACACAACAAGTACTACTCTAACCACAGACCTCTCAACTACCGCACCCACTTACTGCATAAATACCAAAACGCCATACAAAACAAGTTGTTATTTTTATCTTCCTCGTATATACGCACATCAAAAAGAGGTATCATTTACCTATTATCAAGACCTGTGTGAATCTGTAGAAACAAACTACATGCCAACCTGTGCAGCAGGGACTGGTCATTCGCTCATGAAATATCATATCGACCATCCACCAACAGCACTTAATACCTGCAAAAATTTTACCAACACGACATTGTCAGATGCATGTATAGAGGGTGGTATTTTGTACTATTTCTTTGACATTGAAAGTATGGAACAAACTACACTAACCAATGAAGAATCCGAGCATCTATGCGACACCACATTCAGTGACCCCACCCAACACACACTATGCAAAAAAGTAGCAGTATATAGAAACAATGAATAAAACACACAAGCTGGTACAAAAAAATCTCCCAACAGCGGGAGATTTTTATATTGTTTAACAATATTATTTCACTTCCTTAATCACCACATCTACATGATCTGCCACATGTGGTACTGTCTGCATCCACGCTGGAGAAAAATGTATATCTACTCCATGGACATGATCCATCGTGAGGACATAGCGACGAATTTCATCTTTTGTTTTACCAAAAAATACTGATTTTTCAAGTTTCGGACTATCTGGATTGAGTGTCGCTACACCTGAGAGTACTACAGAAAGTTCAGTTGTCTTTGGCTCAGTTGTGAGTGACCCTATTGTAACAACAGGCTCCGCACTCCCCAAATCAATATGTTCTGCATCATCTACCACACGTTCATAGAGCGATTCCGTGGCTTTACTTTGTATCATAGACGCATCATAGTACACACGAGTAACATCAGCCGTAAGAGAGCCACCAAACTCACTAACCGTATCTCCTACTTTTACCCCGGTACTAAACTGTGTGTTATGTACTGAATATAACGCGTTTGTACTCGTACTTACCAAATCTGTAAACAATGTTGCTGCGGTATCCAATATCTTTTGTTCAAGTGTTGCCTGAGCAACATCAAGATCTTTTTGTGACACCACCCCTTGCGTACGAATACCACCCTGCATTACACTTTCTGTTTTCCCATACACCTCTTTTTGTCTCACAGCATCAAGTCCTGGAATAGTAAAAGAATCTGGACCAATGTTTCCTTCTTTTCCTTCTTTGTCAGCAGCTACTTCTGCATCAATAAATCCATTTGCAGGAACCACTACTCCTGCTTTGAGACGAAAGAGAACATTACCAGTTGAAAGAAAACGTGTCGTGGCTACCAATGGCTGCGCAGTAGCAGAGGTATTGTAAATTCGCATCATTCCTGTAGCCTTACCAGGGACTTCAGCACCCCCAGTAACAAAAAATGTTTGTGTTTGAGTAGTAGTGACCGTTGAAATACTTCCATTTACGTCAGAGAGTGCGACACGAACATTGGTCTCCACCGGAGTTTCTTTGGTCGTGATGGTAATCGTCGCACGCTTGGAAGACATAAACCCAATCACCGCAAGAAGAATCACAGTAATAGTGAGAAATGTAATTGCAAGTATTTTGTAAACGCGTACTGGCTGTGTGGGTACACGTGTCTCGATATGTCTGGGTGTCATAGTGACAACTAGTATAACACAAAAAATAAAAAATAAGAAATTATCCCGCTACACGCAACACCTCATCAAGTGACGTAATACCATTGAGTGCTTTAATTAATCCGTCTTGTGCCATTGTCAGCATCCCCTGCTTTTTGGCCACACGCTCGATATCATACTCTGACACAGATGGTGAAAGCATCATCTGTGAAAGCTCTGGCGTCACCTCAAACATCTCATAAATACCAATACGCCCCTTGTACCCAAGCTCTCCTGATTCTGTATACTCTGGTGCGGTATAAAATATCTTTGGCTTTTTTTCCACCTCTAAACGGACTTCTTCTGGCATATCAGCAATCAGCGCATCCACACGAGCCTGCTGCTCTGGTGTAAGTGTTGCTACTACTTTGTGTTCTGGTGCGAGTGTTCGTACCAAACGCTGCCCCATCACACATGTCAATGCTGGTGCGAGTAAAAAAGGCTGCACCCCCATAGACAAGAAACGTGGAATTGCACCAGCCGCACTATTAGTATGAATTGTCGAGAGAATAAGATGACCTGTCAATGCTGCCTGCACTGACACTTCAGCAGTTTCCAAATCACGGATTTCTCCCACCATTGCAATATCAGGATCCTGACGAAGTACCGAACGAAGTGCTTTGGCAAACGTATATCCTTTACTATGATCAATCTGACTTTGGTTGATTCCATCCATACGATATTCCACCGGATCTTCCAATGTGACAATCTTGACTCCTGGCTTATTGAGAAGATGCATGCAGGCATACAATGTTGTTGTCTTACCACTTCCTGTTGGTCCTGTGGTGACAATCATACCATTTGGTTTTTCAATTGCAGTCATCAATACCTTGTAATCACGTGCGGATAGACCCAGTATATCAAGCCCAATACCCTCTCGCGATTGACGCAATAGACGTAACACAATGCTCTCACCAAACACAGTCGGAATAGTCGACACACGCACATCAACGTCGCCTGATTGAAACTTAATAGTAAAACGACCGTCCTGAGGCACATTGGAAATATTCATCTTCAGCGATGAAAGTAACTTAATACGTCCTACCAGCTTGGTATACATCTCTCGAGGCATCTCTGCTGCATCATGCAATATTCCATCGAGACGAAAACGTACCACCACACGTGTTTCTTCGGCCTCAACATGTATATCTGATGCATTAAGTTTAAATGCAGCTCCCAGTATCAACGTCAAACTACTTGACGCATTCGCATGAGCGAGTAACGCTGCAAGTGACTGCATATCATTAATATCTGCAGATACTTTTTGTAAATCTTCCTCAGAGATGGATACATCTTTGGTAATCGGCTTGACATACGGCATCGTCTTGTACATCTCCATCACATGATCAAAACTATGCTGTGAAATCATATATACTGAGACATGTGCGCTTGTCCGAGTATGTAGTTGATCTACGATATTGGCCACACTACTACTCTTTGGTTCAAGTGCTCCCACACGAACATCCGTTTCAGTAGCAAAAAAACAAACAACACCATTGAGTCGTGCCTGATCTTCACTGACAAGCCGCAGAGCCGCATGAGAAAGTGGAAATTTATCTAAATCAATATATGGCACCCCATATATTTGTGCATTCTTGATTGTCTCTGCTTCTCGCTGTTTCACACCCACTTCATCCATTTTTTTTTCAAAAGCCTTTTGCACCTCACTTGTAGAGACAGCGATAGTTGGGTGCGACAAATCACCTGTATCATGTGACACTGCTGTTGGAATTTTATTTGGAATCAACGACTGACCAAACCCATTCATACAAAACACTATTTTTTATATGCACCGGCAGCGTGAAGTACCCGACTGACGATACCCTCTTTGTGCATACGCATAAAGAGATAACTCCATAATGCCGTGGTAAATACCGTCATTCCAGACCCCACAAACATAACAAGTAATACTGCCAACGTCGCCACAATAGCAATACTGAGGACAAACAAAGGGAATGAAAGAAGCATAATAACACTAGACCACAAATATATCGTTGGTATGAGTACTACAGAGAAAAATGCCAATACAAGAAGACTCACAATAACATCTACTGCCAACACAATCAGACCAACCTCAAGAGAGACAATCCGGTGGTTCATAAACAATCTCCATGCTCTATGTAACGCTTCCACAGGTCGATATTCCTCAATCACAATATAGAGTGTCGCATACACACAGACAAATGATACGACCATCGCCACAAGTACTGCGAGGATAAACAATGCAATAAAGAGGAACAAATCAGAGAGTGTTGCGTCTATCACCCCATTGACCAACGCAAATCCCACTGCCATCATAGTAATAAACAAAACCAGCTTGCGAACAATATGGATACTGAGTAATTTCCAAAAATGAGAGAGTCCTACATGCCACGAGACACTCATATGCGGTGTACTCCCAATACGACGAAACGTCTTGGCAGTCGCATATACCAGTGCACCATGAGAAGTAACAGAGACAAAAATCAGAAAGAAAAAAAATCCAGCACAAACAGTAAGAAACAACCCCACAGCTGCCCACTGTGGTGCAGACAGATGTAATGATGGAAGCAAAGAAAGTGGTGAAAAAACAAAATCAGGCATCACTACCCACCACGGCACCATCGAACGCTCTGGATCGACAAACGCCACACGTGTCACTACTTCCAAAATACCAAGCTGTCCGACAAACGTTGCAAAGACACCAAGCAACAATAAAATAGGATGTGCGGTAGTACATCTCCACGCAGCACGAAGTGCATCGCGGTAGGTGGGTTCATGAATCATATGATGAAAATTAAAAGAAACAAGATACAAGAAACAAATTAACTTTATGCGCTCTATTTGTTTCTTGGTGTTTGTATCTTTGGATTTTCCAATAGTATACCACAAAAACAAAAAACGCGCTTGTCGCGCGTATATTTTGTTCCCTACTCTTTGCTCTATGTTCTTTAAAATTTAATTTTCATCGCCTCCTTCATGCTATCTGCCACACCGCGTGCAATCGTACGAACTTTCTGGCTTCCCTCCAGTGCAGACGCAAGCAATTCAGCTTTTTTTCCCTCTGCCTCAGCACGTCGCTGACGAATCGGAGTAAGCACTCGATTCATTGCAACAAAAAGACGATCTTTGACCTCTGCGTCTCCTACAGTTCCTGCACGGTAGCGAGCTTTGAGCTCCTCCACCTCAGAGAGATTGTCGTTAAAAAGATCATGATAGGTAAATACCGTACTATCCTCGACCACACCCGGATCAGTCGGACTCTTACGATTTGGATCGGATTTTGTTTTTTTGATTTTGACACGAAGTTCATCCTCAGTGTCAGAGAGATAGATAGCGTTCCCGAGACTCTTGCCCATTTTCTCTCCTCCATCAATACCTGGCACATTTTTAGAAACACCAAAAAGTGCTTGTGGCTCATGGAGTGCTGAGACAACATAGGTCGCATTAAACTTGCGTGCGAGCTCACGACAATCCTCGATCATCGGTGCCTGATCACGTCCAACTGGAACCAAGTCAGCATTGACACAGAGAATATCCGCCGCCTGATGCAGTGGATAGATGTAGAACCCAAGCGGAGTGGATGATTCAAATTTCTTTTGTGCAATTTCTGTTTTGAGTGTTGGGTTGTGTGAGAGCTGCTGGAGTGTTGCAAAGTTGGAAAGATAAATAAAAATCTCATGAATCTCTGGTACTTCACTTTGGATAAAAACGGTACTTTTGGTAAAGTCGATTCCCACTGCGTAATAGTCACACAGCAATTCTTCAATATTTTCTCGCACCTTCTCTGGATGAGCAAAGTTATCTGTCAATGCCTGCACATTAGCAATCATAATAAACTGCTCATACTCATCTTGCAGTTTAACGCGATTTTGCAGGGAACCAAGATAGTGCCCAATATGAAGTTTGCCGGTAGGACGGTCGCCTGTAAGGATTCGTTGCATAGTAGAGATATCGTACCCTAGAGTAGAAATAAAATCAATCACGATTACACAATAACTCTATACCCCCTCGAAGATCTGCATCAGTTCCCCCAAACGACAGTCGTACATACCCCTCCACCCCAAACGCACTTCCTGATACCATCGCCACACCTTTTTCTTCCAACATTTTTTCACAAAACCCAACAGAAGTCATATCGGCTACACCAAATGAACTCAACGGAACAAACGCATACAATGCGGACTGGGGCATGGGTATTACAACGTCATGTTTTTCAAATGAAGAAACAAGTACATCACGACGCTGATGCATCTCGGATCTAATATACCCAGAAATTTCATCTGCATGCTCACACGCAGCCAACGCGGCATACTGGCTGACGATAGATGGTCCACTCGTACTCTGTCCCTGTATCGTACCGCAGGTACGAATAATATCTTCTGATGCAAATAAAAATCCGACACGAAGTCCAGTCATTCCAAAATTCTTTGATACACTTTGTACCACCGCAACACTCTCTTTGTGCTCGGGAAATGAACCACACGAAACATACTCACCACCATCATACACCAATCCACTATACACCTCATCAGAAACGACAAATATATCATGCGCCTGTGCCCATGCCAAAATTTCTTGTATCTCTTGACGAGAATACAGCACACCTGTTGGATTGCTCGCATTGTTAAACACCAACATCTTTGTTTTTTCACTTCGCTGTGCCTCAAGCAATGCAACCGATACTTTCCACTGCTGTTCATACTGCGTCTGCACAACTTTTGGCACACCACCAAAAAAGGAAATCATCGGTGGGTACGACACCCAATATGGTGCGATGACAAGTACCTCGTCCCATGGATTTATCAATGCGCCAAACAGTGCAAACAACGCAAACTTTCCACCTGCAGTCACGAGACACTGTGATGAAGTGTAGTCAGTGTAATATGCACTATTCATCCACACACAAGCAGCCTCACGCAAGGTAGGAATACCGTTGACTGGTGGATATCGAGTATCTCCTCGCCGCATCGCAGCATCTGCCGCTTCGATAATATGAGCAGACAGCGAAACAAGGGGTTCACCAACAGAGAGATTGTATACTCGCTCCCCACGCGATCGTTTCGCTGTAGCAAGAGCATTGATACGAAGTGTATCAGATTCTTGAATTGAAGCGCGTTGTGCAAAATTCATCATACAAAAACAATCATAACAAAACACCGTCCCTCTGTATAGAGGAACGGTGTTTAAAAAATCTATGTAATCCCCTGTTGCAAGACAGGATAACGCTGTGGCGAAAAATATTTACACTTCGATAACTACTGGCAAGATCATCGGACGTTTCTCCGTCTTTGTGTAAACATACTGGCCTATCTTGTCGCGAATATTGTTTTTGATAATGTTGACATCTGCCCATGTCGCTGGGTTTGATTGAATCACCATCTCAGAGACTTTGTGACGCATATCCTCAATCAATTTCTTGTTGTCCTTGAGAAAGACAAATCCACGAGAGATAATATCTGGATTCTGTACCAGTGCACCAGTGCGATGATTCACTGTCACAATCACCACCACCATTCCCTCTTCAGCGAGGAGCTGACGATCACGTAATACGAGATGCTGTGTATCTGACACTCCGAGTCCATCGACAAAAACATAATCAGTCGGTACTTTTTTATCAAGCACCTTGGCACCATTTGGCAACACTTCTACAACAGTCCCATTGTCTGGCACGATAATCTTGCTTGGATCAAATCCATTGTTGCGTGCCAATTTTTCTGTCTCTTTGAGCATGAAATGGTTAGCGTACACCGGCATAAAGTATGTCGGTTGTACCATCTGTATCACCTCCAAAATATCTGTTTTGGTTGCATGACCAGAGACGTGCACATCCATCACTTGTCCGTGAATCACATTATCACATTGACGATACATGTTGTCTTTGAGACGCTGAATCGTGCGCTCGTTTCCAGGAATGACAGAGGATGAAAATACTACTGTGTCATTTTTGATCAAACGTAATGTACGATGTTCACCATTGACAATACGTGAAAGCACTGCATTTTCTTCACCTTGTGCGCCAGTACAAAGCACAACGATTTGTTTGTCGTCATATTTATTGACATCTTTGATATCCACGAGCACTCCTTTATCAATTTTTATATACCCAAGCTCTTTGGCAATCTCGATATTGTTTTTCATTGAGTATCCATCAAGAAAGACTTTTTTATTGAGTCTCTGTGCGGCTTCGATCACCCACTTGATACGCTCGATTTGAGAACTAAAGGTACCAATAATGACACGCCCAGGCGCTTTGCGCAAAATGTCTTGGAGCGAATCATACATCTCCTGATAACTCACACCACGTTTGTCGTGGAGCACCCCCAGACTCTCAAGCATGAGTACTGATGGTTTTGTGACGTTGCGCAAGTGTGTATAATCAAGTGTTGATTTGCCGTTGGCATCACGCTCAAGTGTCCAGTCTCCTGGATGAATCGCACTTCCTGATGGAGTTTCCACTGTCACACCCACCGCATCCATGATTGAGTGTTCGACTTGAAAATACGAAATCTTGATTGCGCCAAATGTCATCACCTGATCAATACTGTTGATACGTACAGTTTTGAGTTTTTTGCTCGTACCTTTTTTATAATCCTCTACTTTGTGCTTGATCATTGCCAACGTCAAATCACGACCAACAATCATTGGGTTACCCAGTTTTTCAAGCAAGATTGGGGCTGCACCAATGTGATCAAGGTGTCCATGACTAAAGATAACAGCACGAATATTTTTTTCTTTTCCTTCGAGATACTTGGTGTTTGGAACGATATAATCAATTCCAGGCATATCTTCCTCTGGAAACTGCACACCCATATCAAGAATAACAATATCATTGCCATATTCAAAGACAGTCATATTACGACCCACCTCTTCGCATCCACCAAGTGGAATAATACGCAAGGCGAGCGGTCCTCCAGCGACTGGCACTGAGGCGACTACCTCAGGACGTTTTGGCTGGTTGTGCTCAGCACGAAATGGTGCTGTTACCTTGGCACGTGGACGACCACCAAATGATGAACGACGTGATTGTTGTGATGCACTACTGGTACGCAGATGATTCTGCGCTATTGATGTAGTAGGGATAGCAGCTACTGGTGATGGTTTTCTCGTTGGAATAGGCGGTACCGGTGGTAGCGTATGACGTCGTACCTGATTTTGTGTATACGACTGAGTATTCTGCGCTGGACGTGGACGTGCTGTATATTGCTGCGCACGTTGCGGTGGCACAGTAGGCACACGTGGTGCTACAGGCTTTGGCTTGTTTGAATGAAAAAACATAAATACTACTTCAAAATATCGGCACAAAGGCCGTAAAAAAACAATTAATAATTGACTTTTAACAATTAACATTCACACCCATGACGACCGCTTACGCTCTGTGCAACGAGAGTGTATAGAGTGTCAACGGTTAATAGTTACCAGTCAACAGTTAATTGTCGGTGCGTGCCGAGAAGAGGACTTGAACCTCCATGGGGTTGCCCCCGCTAGAACCTGAATCTAGTGTGTCTACCATTTCACCATCTCGGCGTTTGTAAACGATAATGAATCGAAAATTATACAGAAATCAAGCAAATATTAGACGATAATTTCTGTTTCATTTTTGTTTTATTTTTATTTAATTCCTGACTCAGTTTCTCATACTATTTATCTTACTTGTCTCTGTAACTCCTTACTTGTTGTTCGTATACTACTGAGACGGTATATCTTTTTTCCACTGCCATGACCCCTCTGTCTTGGTATACCAGTGAATCACACCAGCAAAACGATCAGATGGAACAAAGATACGACTCAACGAGGTACCTTGCATGTTTGATGGCAACACATATGTATACGTTGGCGAATACAAGAAAATTGCTGGTTTATCTTTTTTGAGTGTCTCTGCTAGCTTTTGATATAGCGGCTCCTGTGCAGTCAGATCAGAAGCTGCTCGTGCCTGCAACAACAATGCATCAACACTTGCATTGGTATACTGTGACAGATTTAGTCCTGGATGTGCCACCTGTGAAGAATGCCAAAAAGCAAACTGATCGGGGTCACTTCCCAAAACTACTCCATACAAAAGTACATCGTATGCACGTGAACGCAGTGCTGTTCGAGAAAAATCTTTAGCAGGAACAAAAGAAAGTTCTGTCTTAACACCTATTTCTTGCCAAAAGCCAGATATACGCTGTGCGACGGCTCGATATTCTGACGTATCTACTGTCACAATAGATAAATGAAGGACTTCACCACTCTTACTTTTGCGATAAAACGTCTGTGCCTCAGATATATCTGCTTGCAATTGTGCGTCTACACTCGCCACAATATCACTTGGCAATGTCGATGTAGTAAATGGTGTGGTCGACACAGTAGACGATGTATCACTTGCAGTATATATATTTGTATTTGCACTTACTACTGCCGCAGCCAGCAACTCTTCTCGTCTTTGAGCCACATAACTCTCTGCAGTAATACGAGGATATGCTGCATCAAGTAACGTATTTGCTTGTTCAAGAGAAAACACAGGCGTGGTCGTACTCTCTACATACCCAGGGAATCCAGGAAGAATTGGGCCGTCAATAATAAAACCATTACCATCAATTGCCTCCTTCAATAATCGTTCTTTATCAATAGCCAAAGACAATGCATCGCGAACCGCACTTTGCTTAAGTGCAGGATGTTGTTGATTAAGAAACAACGCGGTGTATTGTGAAAACTGCAATGTATGCAACTCAATACCACGACGAGCTACCTTATCCTTGAGTTCATTTGGAATTGCATGCAACCCATCAACATGACCCTGACGAAGTGCTGCAATTGCACCACCATCTCCATCATAATCACTAAAAAACACAAATGACAATTCTTTTAAAAAAGGAGGTTGACGATAATACTCATCAAATCGTTTCAAATTGATACGAGTAATTATACCGTTTTCATCTTTCACCAATGTATCTAATGCAAATGGACCAGTCCCAACCGGCTGAAGATTTTTTTGTACAATGGGCAATGTAGCTAGTGCAGTATCACTCCAAATATGTTCAGGAATAATACCAACTGTCAATGCGTTGAGAAAAGCAGGAAATGGTTCAGAAAGTGCAAAAGTAATAGTATGATCATCCACTACAGTCACCACCACTCCTTGAAATGACATGAGCAGAGGGCTCGCTGATTCTGGACGTTGGATTGTCTCAATCGTATACGCAACATCTTTGGCAGTGAGTGGCTCACCATCATGCCAAAGCACATCCGTACGTAATGTAAATGTATACAACTTTTTATCTTCGCTCAACGTATAGTTAGCCGCAATATCTGGAACTAACCTTCCTTTACTATCAATACGCATCAAACCAGAAAACAACAAGCGAGAGACATCCATCTCAGCATCAGAAAGTGGAGCATACAATGGATTGAGACGTTGTACAGTCCCCACCACACCCTCAACATAACTACCACCCACAGCAGGCACTTGTACACGAAACAAAGATAATCCTAATATAGCACCCCAAAACAAACTCACTACCATGCCAGTAACACCGATGGTATACAGTTTTTTCTCATGTGAACTGCACATGTGTATGGTATGCCGAATTTGACGAAATGACGGAAAACGAATTCCTGACACACGTCGAAGCAGCGTCATATCATGATGCAATGATCGCAACGGCGATCGATGGCGATACAATGAAAATACTGATGTAATGCGTCGATAAAGAGACACAAAAAAAGAGATAACACGACCCACTCCTCCCAAAATAAAGAGGTGAAGACGATGATATTAGAACAATACCACTGCGAGTGATACAGCAAAAAAGAGAACAGCAATAACGATAGTAGCAGTAAAGAGAGCTTTTTCAGGACCACGACGAGTGGCACGAATACCACCATTGGAACCACCGCCAAATCCAGCACCCAAACCAGAATCACGCTGCTGGAGCAATACTGCACCAATCAACAAAAGAGCGAGAACAAATTGACTAACAAGAAGAATCGTATTGAGCATAACAAAAATAAGTATATACATACTATACCACAACCCAACAAACAAATCAAGAGATAGCACAGTACGGCTCACAAGACTTAAAATCGTCTGCCCCCTACGTATGCTACACCTCATAGACGTCTGTCAATCTGAGGAATTGCCCTTGACAAGCTAGCCAACCCATGCTAAGATAAGGCCACTTTTGATACTTTTCTATGAAAAAAGATACCCACCCAACCATCTATCCAGTCGTCTTTGTAGACACCTCTTGTGGGGCTGAATTTGTCAGTACCTCTACGCTCAAGAGTTCTGAAACACGTATGATTGACGGTGTTGAACACTTTGTTATCAATGTAGAAATCTCAAGTGCATCTCACCCATTCTTTACTGGTCAGCACCGCTTTGTCGATACTGCCGGTCGTGTGGATAAGTTCAAAGAACGCCAAGCCAAAGTGGAGGCAGCAGCCGCTGTTCGCAAAGGCAAAAAGGCAAAAACAGTGGCTACAAAAGCAAAGAAAGCTGCAAAATCAGACGAAAAATAGCTTTTACATTCCAAAGGACAGGTTTGCCCATCAGCACCTGTCTTTTTGTTTCAATGTGGTACAATAGCATGTGAAGACTTAGTAAGCTCAGCAAGCTTACAAGGCTTAGGAGGCTACCAAATGAAGTGGAAAAGCCTTGTAAGCATTCTAAGCCTCTTAAGCCTGTTAAGCCTTAAAAAGTATGAATCAAAAATACACCGACATCAAAAACCGATTTCACTCCCTTGAAACTGATTTGCAAAATCCAGTTATTCTTGGTGACCAACAAAAACTCAAAGAAACATCACAAGAATATACCGAACTCAAAGACACTGCAGAAAAAATTATTCGCCTCGAGTTGCTCGAAACCCAGCTCAAAGATGGGGCCAACATGCTCTCACAAGAAACAGATAGTGAAATGCGCAGCATGCTTGAACTCGAACAGGCCGACCTGACAGAAAAATGCTCTTTACTCAACGCAGAGCTTGAAGAGGAAACGAGGCCAAAAGATCCGCTTGATAAAAAAAATATCATCATGGAAATTCGTGCTGGTGCTGGTGGAGATGAAGCAGGTCTCTTTGCAGGAGACCTCATGAAGATGTACATGCGATATGCAGAAAAACACGGCTGGCGTGTGACACTATTGGACGAGAGTATGAATGAACAGGGTGGATACAAAGAAGTTATTATCCAGCTTGAAGGAACCAATGTCTATGGTGCACTCAAATTTGAGATGGGCGTACACCGAGTGCAGCGTGTTCCACAGACAGAAAAAGCTGGACGTATTCACACGAGCACTGCCAGTGTCGCAGTCATGCCTGAAATAGAAGAAACAGAAGTAACAATCGAAGCCAAAGACCTCCGTATCGACACATATCGTGCTGGTGGGGCTGGTGGACAAAATGTGAACAAAGTGGAGACAGCGATACGTATCGTTCACTTACCAACTGGACTGATTGTGCAGTGCCAAAACGAACGCAGTCAGCAACAAAACCGTATCAAAGCAATGCAGATTTTACGTTCACGCTTGTTTGAAATGGATCAAGAAAAAAAACGTGCAGAACTCAGTGCACAAAAAAAAGCGCAGATTGGTACCGGTGATCGAAGTGAAAAAATTCGCACCTACAACTTTCCTCAAGATCGTATTACCGATCATCGGATTCACCAAAGTTGGAACAGTATTGAACGTATTTTAAATGGTGATCTCGAACCGGTGATTGAAGCATTACAAAAAAAGAGTATCGAAGGGTTTGATACAGTAGGAAGTGAGGATGAGGAATAATCTCCTCATCTTTTTTACTATGAACATAGACGCTATTCTCAAACACAGTACACCCAGACGAGAGTCAGAACTCTTACTTGCATACGTACTCAAAAAACCACGTGAGTTTTTGATTGCACATCCAGAAGTGAAAATTTCAAAACTCCAAGAAACAAGATACAAATACTTGTCATGGAAACTACGACGCGGATATCCGCTTGCGCATCTCACTGGCCATCGTGAGTTTTATGGACTAGACTTTTTGGTCAACAAACACACACTCGTGCCACGACCTGAAACAGAGCTGATGGTGGAACTTGCTGTGCAAGCAATCAAAAGTCAAAAGTTGCAAGTTAAAAGTTGTGTGCTGATTGACGTAGGCACAGGCTCTGGATGTATTCCAATATCTATACAAAGAACACTGAACAAAGAACAAGGAGCAAGCGAATGTATTGCCATAGACATCTCTAAGCCAGCACTTCGTGTGGCAAAAAAGAACGCAAAAAAACATGGCACAAACATTACTTTTTTGCACGGAAATCTACTACAACCACTCACCAATCATCGATCACTGTTCACTGATCACTGTTCACTTACTATCACCGCCAACCTTCCCTATCTCACAAAGTCTCAATTCGACTCCGAACCCTCAATCCAAAAAGAACCCTACTCCGCCCTCGTCGCCGACGATAACGGCCTCGCACTCTACAAAGAATTACTAGAACAAATCAAATTGTTCGTTACTCGTTACAGATTACAAGTTACTCTTTTCATGGAAATCGACCCAGCACAAACAGTATCACTTACCACACACTGCACAGAACAATTCCCTCATGGTACAATAATGACACACAAAGATCTCCTTGGTCATGACAGAATTGTGTCACTTACTCTATGAAAAAGATAATTACTAGAATTGGATTGTTTATAATTAGCATACTCATTGCTTACACTCTATTAGTTATTGTTCGTCGCCCGAGTAACGACCGCAATTGGAATACTGACCAAGCAATTCTCCCAATAATCACAATTGACGGTGACACGGTAGATATCAAAAACATTCGCAACTTCACCTACCAATCTACAACAGAGTATACTCCAAACTACTACGATGCTACCTACAACATTTCAGATATCACTCGCGTCTGGTTTGCTGTCGAGCCATTTCTTCAAAACAAAATTGGTGCCGCACATACCCTCGTTTCATTTGAATTCCGTGATGGACGTTACCTTGCCATCTCAGTAGAAATACGAAAAGAAGTAGGAGAATTATTTTCTCCACTCAAAGGAATACTACGCAACTACGAACTCATGTACGTCATCGCCGACGAGCGTGACGTGCTCGGACTCCGCGCCATTCATCGCAAGGATGATGTCTATCTCTACCCAATCAAAACCACGCCTGAACGCGCCCAACGACTCTTTGTCTCCATGCTCACCCGTGCGCAGCAACTTCAACAATATCCAGAAATATATAACACAATCGCAAACAATTGCACTACGAATATTGCAGCACATGTCAATGAATTATTTCCAGAAAGAATCCCATGGGACAACTCATTTCTTCTCCCAAAATCAGCTGACGAGTACGCACTCAGTATCGGTCTCCTTGACACCGACCTTCCGATTGAAAAAGCAAGAAAAAAGTATCATATCAATGAACGTGCGATGCAGTTTGAAACCGATCCACTCTTTTCTCAAAAAATACGCCCGTAAAAGACACGCAATAAAACCGCCCTATCTGAGCGGTTTTATTTATTTCACCTCTGTCCTCTCATTGACAACCTCCACCCAAATCTTTCCCCGCTGCAACGGAATCTCCGCTCCCGCAGCATCATAAAACCTCGTTCGGTCATTCACTGATTCCTTTTTCCACGTACCAGTCACCTTGTATCCACGACGCAGCACGATCACCTCACCACTTCCAAGCGTCTCAATATCAAGTCGTCCCACATCGTCCAAAACTTGCGAACTGACAAACTGAATAACTACAGTATCAGCCGTCATCACACCACCGAGACCATCAGTATGTGGATCACCTGATTGATATCGCACATAGTCCATTGTTGTCGTATTGTATCGCCATTGTACGCTATATGCCAATCCGTTAAAAACAATGGACGTCGTAACAGTACAATTATTGACACATGGATCAACATCTTCAAACTTCCATCCATGAGAAAAATTGGTCGTATACGACGATGCGTATTTTGTCAGTGCTTCATTCCAATTGGTACTGTTGGTATAGACATTGTGCGGAGCGAGACGATCAGTGCCACGCCAAAAGAGCCATCCGCGATAAAATTCATTAACATCAAAGACACCACGCTCTTTGAGTATTGCAAGCGCCTCGTTACTCCCGCCCACATGCAAATATGGTGGCGTACCGTACTCCGCAAGCCAATCGAGATAGTATGGTCGTGCACTGCGCACAGGCCCAATTTGTGACACCTCAGCATTGGCTGGATAAATCGCCATAAAGCGGGTGAAATTTGCCTCTACCGGTGATTCATAAACAATAGACGCTTTACTGAGTCCATACTGTGGACGCGCTTCGAGTGAGTTCTCAATCATGATCGCTACAAGCTGTGGATTAGCCTCAGCTTGAGTTGTCACACACACACCATCAAGCACTCGCTCATAGACACACTCACTTACTTTTTTGTTGTCAGGATTTTCTACGATTGCATCTGGATTTTGTCCGATCGTCCCACGCAACACAAACCACAGAATAACCAAAATAGCTAACCCTATACACAGCGCAGAAATGCGATTAATAAGTTGGGTTGTTTCTGGTGTGTATTTCATAAACACTACAGATTTCTCTTCTATCTATCTTACAAATATGAGCGAATAACTTCTGCTGACTTCTGAAACTTCTTTTTTTCTACAGCAGACAATTCTGTCGTCCAAATTTTTTCTACCCCATACTGACCGATCACAGCTGGTACCCCAATACAAACACCCGATACACCATGGTACTTTTGTACACACGTCGAAACAGGGACAATAATATGCTGATCAAAAATAATTGCTTTGAGAATATTTGTCACCACCTGTGCAATACCAAAATATGTTGCCCCTTTTTTATTGATAATTTCGTATGCCTCACGTCGAACAGACTCTTCAATATCTTTGGCGACAGTAGTGGTAAATCCAGGAATTTTATTGATCGGTACACCACCGATAGATACCGTACTCCACGCCACAAACTCACTATCTCCGTGTTCACCCATCACATAGCCATGAATATTTTTGGTGTTGATGCCAAACGCATGTCCAAGCTGTGTCTTGAGACGTGACGTATCAAGTGCTGTACCAGTACCAAACACTTGATTGACTGGTAAACCAGATGCTTGTTGTGCGACATGTGTGAGTACATCGACTGGATTGCTCACCACAATAATAATTGCACTCTTTTTTATCTTGCCAATACTTTTGAATATTGATTTGAAAATAGCAGTATTTTTTTGTACCAGATCCAGTCGTGTCTCTCCTGGTTTTTGTGCGGCTCCCGCGGTAATAACGATCACATCAGCGTCCGACGCAGCTCTCATATCCGCCCCCTTGATACACCCAGTCTCGACAAAACACAACCCATCATCAATATCCATCACATTCCCCTCTTCTTTTGGTGTATCTTTATCAATCAACACAATCTCTGCAGCAATATTTTTGATCGTTGCGGTATATGCGACGGTGGAGCCGACTGCACCTGCACCAATGATAGCGACTTTAGAGCGAGATGTAGATTTTTTATGTGAAGAAAAAATATTCATATACACATAGTATACCAAAACTCGCCCAAAAGGGCGAGTTTTCTGTCTAAATCTTTTTGAATCAATTACATCAATGTTATGCTTCCACTTTCACACCCATCTGACGAGCACTTCCTGCAATTGTTTTCATTGCCGCTTCGACATTGGTCGTATTGAGGTCTGGCATTTTTTTGATAGCGATCTCACGAAGCTGTGCTTTGGTGAGTGTCCCGACCTTCTCTTTGAGAGGGTTGTGTGCGCCACTTTTGATCTTGAGCGCTTGTTTGATAAGCTCAGATGCTGGAGCCACCTTCATGATGAAATCGTAGGTACGATCTTCATACACGTTGATAACCACTGGCACGACTTCACCTTTGCGATCTGCGGTACGATCGTTGAATTCTTTACAGAATCCTGCGATGTTGAGACCATGTTGACCAAGTGCTGGACCAACTGGAGGTGCTGGGTTTGCAGCGCCACCCTGAATCTGAAGTTTGACTTGTGTAATAAGCTTTTTAGCCATATACATGTAACGTTAATGAGACTTATAAGGCGTGTGATATAGGCAACACGAGTGTGAGAAGCGTCTCCCTGCGGGAGACCACATGTGTTGTATACATCATAGGCCCTAGAGCCTATTTAGATTTTTTGTACTTGGAGCGCATCGAGCTCAACTGGAGTTTCACGACCAAACATATTGACCATGACTTTCACCTTGCCACGAGTCGCATCAGCTGCACTGACTTTTCCTTCAAAGTTCTTGAACGGTCCATCGACAATTCGTACCGCATCATTGACTGCGACATCCAACGTATGTGTTGGTTGCTCGACTGCGACACGTTTCATCAGTGAATCTACCTCTTTTTGATCAATCGGAGTTGGTGTGGTACCTGAGCCGATAAATCCAGTCACATTTGGAGTATTGCGTACGACGTACCATGAGTCATCAGTTACAATCATCTCCACGAGCACATATCCAGGGAAAATCTTTTCCTCAATCGTCTGGCGTTTTCCATTTTTGATTTTAATTTTCTTTTCTTTTGGTACCAATACATTAAAAATCTTTTCCTGCATTTCAAAGGTATCGATACGCTGTTCGAGATTGCGTTTGACATTTTCCTCGTAGCCACTGTAGGTGTGGAGCACATACCAGCGACGTCCGAGGTTGAGGGTTTGTTTTGCCATAGTGTTGAAAGGCTTAGGAGGCTTACAAGGCTTAAAATGCTTAAAAGGCTACTTATTTGAGTATTTCAGTAAGTCCCAAGTTGAGAACGTAGTCGAGTGCGCCAAAGAAAATCGCCATACCAACAGAGAGACCAATCACGATCGCTGAGTAGACAGTGACCTGTTTTTGGGTAGGCCAAGAGACTTTGCGGACTTCTTCGAGTGCACCACGGAAGTAGGTACTAAGAGATTGAACGAGGTTCATACAGTATAAAGCTTAAGAGGCTTAAAAGGCTTATGATGCTTAAGAGGCTATTTTGTGAGCTTTTTGAGCTTTTTAAGCCTATTACGCCTTAAAATGATTGGTACTTAAAAACGGCCCGCGGCCGAATTACAGAGATACTATACACCTTTTGGGTGAGAAAGTCAAGAGGCTACTTTAATATCTGATTAATACCCAAAACTGGCTATTTTTAGAAAAAAAGTGTAATATTTTGAGTAAAAAATATGATTCCAAACACATACAATCCCGTGCTATTTCTTAAAAAAGGCATAACATGTCCGCTTGATGCCCTCGTAGAAACAAACTTTAAATACAGAGATAAGGAATACTTCATTGTAAATTCTAACGAAATTCTTGACTACTCGATCCCCCATGCACCTGGAAAATCTGGCCAATTCGGCCAATATACCTATTTTTGGATGGGAGTACAGTATGAACCAAATGATGTGTTCATAGTATTCGAGAGAAGTTTAGAAATTGCCACTATTCTTTCCTTACTCATTAACGAATATATTTTTGATACAACATGGCACGGATACTACAGATATCCAGGTGTATTGTCAGCCAATGTACTACTTACTTATCCTCAGAATTATAGGGGAATTGAAATCAGAAATGCCACTACAATAAGCAATGAGTTTATTAAAAATATATTTGATAAAATTGACAAACTGACAATGGAAGATACTGGATACTTTACGTCCGCTACATATCTAATACATGAATCAAAAATAAGATTTTATAAAGGGGAGGATAGCTCTTCCATAACTTCCGCCATCTCTGCAGTTGAGGCTATATATACGAGACCAAATAAAATGGGGATCTACTCAGATATTGACACAAGATTTTCCCTCAAAGAAAGAAAAAAAGAAAAAAGATTTAAAGAAATTTTTTGTAACAATACATACTCTGAACTCATATACAACTCAATAGAAAACAATTTTGGTGAAAATCCATATGCAGTGAGATCTGGACATCTCCATTCTGGAAAAATAAAAAATTATAACTCTTCTCATCCTAGAAAAGATGAAGATAATGATACGTTAAAATTTATTTTACGTTGTCAAGAGATAGTACATACTAGCTTGGACAAACTCCTTATACAATAAAAATCCCTCCGCAAAAACGGAGGGTTTTACAACTTAGCCAACTCAGAAAACTTCCAAAACTAAATATCAAGATTCTCCACCGTCATCGCATGTGTCTGAATAAATTTCTTGCGTGGAGCCACTTCAGATCCCATCAAGATATCAAAGATTTCACTTGCTTTTTCAGCATCTTCAATCGTCACTTGTTTGAGCACACGATTGTCTGGATTCATCGTTGTCTCCCAGAGCTGTTCAGGATTCATTTCTCCCAAACCTTTATAACGCTGAATGTTGAGCTTCGCTGATTTTTGATTTGCGATTTTAGATTTTTGATTAGATTTTTGTTCAACTTCGTCAACTTCTGCAACTCCGCCAACTTCATCACCCTCCTCAGCAACCTGCAAATCAGCATCAGAAATACCAAATTTCTTTTTGTAGTCCTCAAGCGCTTCGGCATTGTAAATCCATGTCACCTCTTTACCACTCTTGATACTATACAGCGGTGGCTGTGCGATATACACATGGCCCTGTGTAATCAAATCTGGGAAATAGCGGAAAAATAATGTGAGTAACAATGTACGAATATGCGCACCATCCACATCCGCATCGGTCATGAGAACAATTTTGTGATAGCGCAATTTTGAAATATCAAACATCTCACCAATATTGGTTCCCATCGCGATGATGAGTGACTTGAGCTCATTGTTGGTAAGGATGCGATCAATGCGAGCACGCTCTACGTTGAGCACCTTTCCACGTAGTGGCAAGATCGCTTGGATTTTGCGATCACGCCCTTGTTTTGCACTACCACCAGCAGAGTCTCCCTCTACGATAAAGAGCTCAGAATCCTCGGCCTTGTTACTACTGCAATCAGCAAGTTTACCAGGCAACATAAACCCTTCGAGTGCACCCTTTCGGAGCACAGATTCGCGGGCAGTACGAGCTGCAGCACGTGCTTTGGCAGCGAGGATACATTTACCGAGAATTCCTTCGGCATCTTTTGGATGTTCTTCGAGATAGATTTCAAATGCTTCACCAAACACACCCTCCACTGCTGGGCGTACTTCTGGATTTCCCAGCTTCGCTTTGGTCTGTCCTTCAAACTGAGGCTCTGGTACTTTGACCGAGACAATCGCAGTGAGACCTTCACGTACATCTTCACCAGTGAGATTTTGATCTTTTTCTTTGAGAATTCCTTTGCGGCGAGCGTAGCTGTTGAGTGCGCGCGTCAGCGCAACACGAAACCCAGCAACATGTGTACCACCATCAGGGTTGGTGATATTGTTGGCAAATGCAAAAAGTGACTCGGTGTAATCATCCGTGTACTGCAATGATATTTCTACCAAAGTATTTTCTACCTGTTTTTCAACATAAAAAATATTTTGGTGTTTTTTCTCTTTATTTTTGTTGATGTGGCGGACGTAACTCTTGATACCACCTTCAAAATAAAATTGGTACGTGTTGGTATCATATTTCTCAGCACTACTATCAACTCCTCGTTCCTCCATGGTACGTTCGTCAATAATAGTCAGTTTAATTCCCTTGGTCAGATATGCCTGCTGGCGCAAGTGCTCAATAATCGTCTTCCATGAATAATCCATGGTCTCAAAAATAGTACTGTCAGCACGAAATTTGACAGTAGTCCCAGTACGATCCGTCTTGCCACAAGTACGAACTTTGTATTTTGGTTTTCCGCAACTATACTCCTGCTCCCAAAGCTTTCCATCGCGATGCACCACAACATGCACATGAGTCGACAGCGCGTTGACCACAGAAACACCCACACCATGAAGACCTCCAGAGACTTTATATCCACCATCACCAAATTTTCCACCCGCGTGGAGTTTGGTAAGCACCACTTCGAGTGCACTCACTTTTTCTTTTGGATGAATATCGACTGGAATACCACGACCATTATCTTGTACCTCGATATAGTGATCTGGGAGCAAACGAATGACGATATCATTACAATATCCCGCCATCGCTTCATCAAAACTATTGTCAACAACTTCCCAAATCATGTGGTGAAGTCCAGAGGCACCCGTACTACCGATATACATGCCCGGACGCTTGCGCACCGCCTCAAGTCCTTCCAAAACGGTAATCTGCTGGGCACCATAGTCAGCTCCTTTTTTTGTTTTTTTGTCGTCACTCATAAAGATAATATGTATCAAGAACGAGGGTAGTATACAAAGGATGCAAGAAAAAGACAAGGCTGTTTTTCAAAACTCATAGATTGCTGTATACTATCATCATTGACTATGAATTTCTTTGGCAAAAAACCAACCGATCCATCAACGCTGTATCAACCAACAGACGGTGATTTGTCAAACAAGCAACTTGCCATCTCTGTTTGGCTTCTTAAACACAAGGAGACATTTGTCAGTATTGGTACATTTTCCCTCGTACTTTGGTGCATTATTAGTGTTGGATATAGTACCTATCGTTGGGCAGAATATGCTATTCTTGGATATTGGCAGGACAAAAAACTACTTGCAGAACAAGCATCACTCACACAAACAAACACACAAACATTCTATAGTACCAAACCACTCAACATATCAGCTCCCACAGTCGTTGTCAGTGCAGACGACACATATGACCTAGTATCAACAATCACCAACCCAAACACGCGCCATATTGCCTTTGTCACATTTACATACGCACTCAGCAACACGACAACCCCCACCAAAACTATTGCAATTCTCCCAGGACAAAAACAGCTTGCAGCCGAACTTGGATTGAGTACAAATATATATCCAAATAAACCATCATTTCGCATCCTCTCTACGAAATGGCAGCGCATCTCTCCGCACACCATCTTTGACGTCCCATCATACACCAAAGAACGCCTTCATATCGAAACAACAGATGTCTCCCATATCCCCGCAGGTGGACTCTCTGGACCGACCGATCGCCTTTTGTTTACACTCCACAATAAAAGCGCCTATAGCTTCTACCAAGTCAATGGATATATCGCTATCTATACCAGCAATACATTGACAGGTATCAGACCTATCACAATCGATCGTTTCCTCTCAGATGAAGCGAGAACGTTTGATATTCGTTTTCTCTCTTCTTTGGGCCAGGTTGAAACCATTGAATTTTTTCCACTCGTAAACATTTTTGACCCAAACAGTTTCATCGCACCAAGTATCTAAATGGGTATGCGTCCTTTTTTCTCTGGATACAAGACATTTGATTGGATATTACTGTGCGCCCCCCTCTTTCTCACCTGTCTTGGTTTTGCCGCACAATATAGTATCGATCTCTCACTCCAGCACACATTTAGCAATTCGTATCTACGAACACAGCTCATCGCGTGCATGATTGGATTATTTGTGTGTATATCGCTTTACCTCACACATGCGCGCACACTATACAGCACCGCCACACTTCTTTACAGCACATCACTCCTTCTTTTAATAAGTGTGCTTTTTTTTGGAGTTGAAATTCGCGGCACCCAAGGCTGGTTTCGAATTGCTGGCAATTCATTTCAACCAGCAGAATTGGCCAAGATATCACTTATCCTCATCCTCTCATGGCTCATCACACGATACGGAAGAAACTTTATGCAGTTTCGTTTTATCGCTGCCAGCGCCCTCTTTACAGCGTTCCCTGTACTGCTCATCATGCTCCAGCCAGACCTTGGTTCTGCTCTCGTACTCTGCTGTATCTGGTTTGGCATGCTTGTCACGCTCCAAGTACCCTATCGCTATACATTAGGAACAATATTGATCAGTATATGTACCGCTATTGTTGGATGGTTCTTTCTCTTTGCCCCATACCAAAAAGAGCGTATTCTCACCTTTGTTGACCCATCGCGCGACCCACTTGGCGCTGGCTACAACGTCTCCCAATCCATCATTGCAATCGGATCTGGTGGTTTTTTTGGTCGAGGATTGGGATTTGGCTCACAAAGCCAGCTTCGCTTTCTCCCTGAAGCGCAGACAGACTTTGTCTTTGCAGTGATTGCCGAAGAACTTGGATTTATTGGATCGGCCTGTATTTTACTCCTATTTGCTCTTTTTTTATGGCGTCTCATCACCCATATCAAAGCAGCCAAAAGCGAATTTGGTGCCTATGTACTCACCGGCATTGCATTTGTCTTTTTTATCCAATTCGTGTTTAATATAGGGGGTGCAACGGGGCTTCTCCCTATTACAGGGGTAACATTACCATTTGTAAGCTACGGAGGTTCATCTTTGCTCATTAGCTACACACTGCTGGGTATTGCCCTCTGTATTAGTCGTGGCCAATACACGGACTAACGAACCCTCTTGACGAACTTCCTTTTTTTTGATAGAGTGACGCCACTCAATTGGCGCTCTTTTCTTTCATATTGTCCTATATGAATCCTGCCAAACAGAGCAATGAAACACCAATTTCTCGCGCATTGACACTCCTACGTCAATGTCCGATTTGCAACACGCAATACGCGGCAGAAATGTTTCGTACCATTGATGAGCATGATGGAGCCAATTTGCTTCACTGCACCTGTAGCGTATGCCATCAAAGTGTGATGGCACTGGTGATGACATCACATACTGGTGTGAGTTCTGTAGGTATGATTACCGATCTTACAGCACAGGACATCGCTCGTGTAAGTCGTAAATCATCTATCACCGAAGAAGAACTCCTCTCTTTTCATTCATTATTAACTGACCAGCACGTATTTGAACAATCAGTACTTGCCGCATACCAACAATAATCATTTGATATATGCAATATAGTCTCATCGTAAAACCACGTAGTACCGAAGATCTCAACGAGCTTCGTGCAAATGGCATGGTTCCAGCAGTTATGTATGGACCAGGATATGCATCACGAAGTGTGAGTATCGATGGTCGCACTTTTGACAAGCTTGTAGAAACAGCTGGATATGCTAGTTTGATTTCATGTTCTATCGAGGGAGACAAAGAGCCAGTCATGGTTCTTATCCAAGATGTACAATATGAACCGGTCAAAGGCCGTGCACTTCACGCTGATTTGCGTACCATTCCAATGGACAAAGAAATGACAGTAAAAGTTGCTCTCAACATCATTGGCGAAGCCCCAGCAGTCAAAGCACTCGGTGGTACGCTCGTTACTATGCGTGATGAAATTGAAGTAAGTTGTTTACCAAAAGATCTCGTATCACACATCGACATCGACGTTAGTGGTATGGAGACATTTGAACACCGTATCTCTGTCTCTGACTTGGTGGTACCAACTGGTATTACTGTCAACGAAGAACCAAGTCTACTCTTGGTCACCGTAACAGCACCGCTTACAGAAGATGAACTCAAAGCACTCGAAGAAGAAGGAAGTAAAGGAGTTGATGCAGTAGAACAAGTAGAGAAAAAGAAGAAAGAAGATGCTCCAGCAGAGGACGAAGCAAAAAAAGAATAATATCTATACACAAAACGACTTCCGTATGGGGGTCGTTTTTTTGTTTTAAAAATGATACACTGTTACAATAAGATAGTTCCTCCCCTTGGAAAGGGAAGGTTAGAAGGGGTTAATGTCCACGGCCAATCAACCGCCCCTGTCCCCTCCTTTCCAAGCAGGGGAACGTATCTAGGTCATTCTACTCTTTATTCACATGCATCTCTCCCAAAAACATCTTATATATATCAGCATTACTCTCATTATAGTGAGTATTGTTTGGTCATACCTACGCCCACCGTTTAGTCCACCTGGATCACTCGACAATCCCAACACACCCTATGTCGAAAACAATGATTCGTTGATGATTGGACACATCACCGACATACTCTCAACAGAAGAAAAAACGTATGACTATGATGGTGATGGTGATGGCACAAATGATACAAATATAACTACCAAATTTATTGCTCGTATCAAAAATGGTGATGATGCCAATACGCACGCGCCAATTACACTCACACAAACACAAAAAGAAGCTGACAGTATGTCTCTTCACGTAGGAGACACTATTATCATAGGCAAAACCACACCATCTGACGCTCCAACATCATACTATTTTTATGACTTCTATCGTCTCCATGCCACACTCATACTCGGCTGCCTCTTTTTTATTCTCACCGTCATATTTGCAGGATACCGCGGGTTTACATCATTGCTAGGCCTACTCAGCACTGCTGGTATCCTCTTTTTCTTTACTATCCCATCCATCCTTTCTGGATACCCACCACTGCTTATTTGTGGCATCAGTAGTATTTGTATTGGTGTATTATCTGTCTTATTGGCACATGGTAAAAACAGACGCACCATTCTCGCTATCATCAGTACAATTCTTTTAATTGTACTAACGATTGTGTTTGCATATATCTCTGGCTGGTTTCTAACGCTCACAGGACTTGGGACAGAAGAAGCTTTTTTCCTCCAAGCAGTTCCAAATATGCATATTGATGTTAAAGGACTTCTGCTTGGTGGCATACTCCTTGGTGTACTGGGTGTTTTGGATGATATTACGACAGCTCAAGCAGCGATAGTAGAAGAGCTTCATCGTGCCAACCAAAATTTTTCTTTTGTGGAACTCTATCGTCGTGCCACGTCAGTAGGCAAAGAGCACATCACTTCACTCGTCAACACACTCATCCTTGCCTACACTGGCGCATCGTTTCCACTCCTCCTCCTCTTTTTTGTCTACCCACAACCATGGTGGACAACACTGAATAATTCGATTGTGATGGAAGAAATTGCTCGCACATTTGTTGGAAGCATCACACTCGTTCTTGCAGTTCCTATTACCACAGCACTCGCAGCATGGAGCTATGCACATACACCACTAACAGAAACGGAACGAGCCGACGACCATCATCACGGGCATGGACATCACCACCACTAAACGCCATACTAAAGACCTCATACACCATACATACATATTATGAATCCTATCTCTTTTATCTCCTGGCTCCTTCCTACTGGTGGACTTATTATCTTGATTCTCCTGATACTCCTCCTCCTGAGTTACGCAGTTGCGACACGCAGTAGTGCAGTTCAAAAAATGATCAAACCAGTACAGATTTTTATTGCACAATATAAGATTGAAATACTCTTCTTTTTTTCATTTACTAGCCTCTTAGGTAGTTTGTTTTATTCTGAAATTCTCAATCTCGTCCCATGTGCACTCTGTTGGTATGGACGGATCTGTATGTATCCAATTGCGATCATTACAGGCACAGCCCTTCTCACACAGCGCAAAGACATTACCATCTTTACCTACCCATTCATACTCGGTGGCATTGCTTTATCGAGTTACCATATCGGATTACAGCAAGGTTGGATTCCAGCATTTCTCTGTTCAGCAGAAAGTGGTGTCGCTTGTTCTACTCCACCATTTATAATGTATGGTTTTATCACGATTCCAAGCATGGCAGTCATCGTGTATATAACAATGCTCGTCACTGCCCTACACACACGGAAATCATAGTAAACAAAAAACCCGACTATTACGTCGGGTTTTTTGCTGTTTAGGGAACATGCGTCTATGTGCAAGGCGCAAAACTATTATACTGCAACTCAGTTGCAATAGTCAATAGTAATATGTGAATAACGTACTTGACAAATGCAACTGAGTTGCATATACTAGACATATATACATTGTACACGTATGACATTGACAAAACAGATCTACGAAACTCTCTCCAAAAATGGATACAAGCAAACCCCTCAGCGTGATGCAGTCATTCGAAATATCATCAAACAGAAATCACTTTTTTCTGCCAATGACATCATCACACGCCTCACTGAGGTAGACCGTGTCTCCATCTATCGCACCATTGACCTCCTCACGGAGCTCGACGTCATCCATCCAGTCACAGTGCGAGATGGCGAACAGCTCTATGAACTACACATGCATAACAAAGCACATGCACATCATATCGTCTGTAACTCATGCAATAAAACAGAGAAAGTGTCATGCGCCATCCCCGATATTATTCTCAAAAGTTTTGCCCATATTCACCACACACTCGCTCTGACAGGGCTCTGTCGATCATGCGACAAAAAACTTCACAATCACTAATCATGTATATTACGAATATGAAATATTCTTTCCTCTTCGTTGCAGCAGTACTCCTGATGGGCGCGGGGTGCGCATCAAACAGTACTCTAAAACCAACAGAAGTAAATACAGAAAAACCAACCGTCGTAGCAACCTTTTTCCCTATCGCTGAGGTGAGTCGTGCAGTTTTGGGTGATCTAGCCAATGTGGTTGTCATCACACCAGAGGGCACAGAACCACACGATTACGAACCAACGCCAAAACAAATTGAACAGATCCTCTCTGCTGATGTCTTTTTTATGAATGGCGCAGGGCTCGATCCATGGGGTGAAAAACTGCACACTGATCTAGAAACAAAACAAGTAACGGTGCTCGAACTGACAGACGGTATGGCGCTCAAAGAAGGTGGTGCGCACGAACACCATAATGACGCAGCACACAAAGAGACAGTAGAACATCATAATGAGGATGAGCACGCAGCAGAAGAATTTCATGCAGACGAAGTGGGACACACTCATGAAGATGAGACAGGAAAAGATCCACATGTCTGGCTAGACCCAACTGTGATGATGCGTGCAGCGACTGCACTGCGTGACGAAATGATGTCAATTGATCCAAACAATGCGACACAATACGCACAACAAACACAGGTATTTCTCTCTGCGCTCGAATCACTTGATCAAGCATATAAAACAGGACTATCGACATGTGAAAAAGACAGTATCATCGTCTCACATGATGCGTTTGCATATCTCAGTGGACGATACGGATTTACTACTCACGCAATTGCCGGACTCTCACCAAGTGCTGAACCATCTGCAAAACAACTATCTCAGCTCGCAGAAGAAGCCAAAGAAAACAAGACGGAATATATCTTTTTTGAATCACTTGTCAGTCCAAAATTAGCAGAGACACTCGCAGCAGAAGTAGGCGCAAAAACACTCGTCCTCACACCAATTGAAGGACGAAATGAAGAGGAAGCAGCAGCAAATGCAACATATATTTCACTGATGGAACAAAACCTCAATAACCTCAAAATAGCACTCGCATGCAAATAACACCGCAACCACTCATCACCGTACGTGATCTCTGTGTCACACTCAACGAGATATCAATTCTCTCTGATATCTGTTTTGAGTTGAATATGGGAGAATACGTCGGTGTGATTGGTCCAAACGGTGGTGGAAAAAGTACACTGATCAAAGTACTCCTTAATCTACTACCCCAAACATCAGGCACATTTCATATTGGAAATGAACAGATTCCACACCCAACTATTGGATATGTCCCGCAACGTCTTGTACAAAATGATGTTGTCTTTCCAGCCATAGTCAGTGATGTAGTAGCCAGCGGACTCACCAAACATGTACGAAGAAAAGAAAAAAAAGAGCGTATTCTCGCTGCTCTAGAAAAAACAAATTGCACTCACCTCATCGACCGACACATGAGCGGGCTCTCTGGCGGTGAACGCCAGCGCGTACTCGTCTCACGCACACTCCTGATGAATCCACACATTCTTATACTGGATGAACCAACTGCTGGCATGGATATCGCCTCTGAGCAACAGTTTTTTCAACTCCTCAAAGAACTCCACGATGAAGGCATGACGATCCTCCTCGTCTCACACGATATCGATCGAATCGCCAAAGAGGTAGACACAGTGCTGTGTATCAACCACTCGATGATGTGCTTCTCAGGAACGAGTCACCTAGACATGTCTGATGCTATCAACAAAATGTATGGCGGACACGTACACGTGCTGCATCACGACCACCATCACCACTAGTATCTATGTTTGATTTTCTCTCATTTGAATTCATGCAACGTGCTGTCATTGGTGGTACCATCATAGCACTTATCGCACCGTGGATCGGTTCGTTTCTCGTTGTACGCCGTCTTTCACTCCTCTCAGACACACTCTCTCATGTCTCGCTCTTTGGTATTGCGCTAGGACTCCTCACGGGTATCCACCCACTGCTCAGTGCATTTGTCTGCGCACTTGGTGCCGTCGCACTCATAGAGTACACACGCACCAAACGAAGTGTCTATCCAGAATCACTCCTCGCACTCCTCCTCGCTGGATCACTCTCACTCGCCATGATTCTCTTTTCTCTCTCTGACACGGCGTATGTGAGTATTTTTCAGTATTTATTTGGTAGTATCGTGACGATTACTTGGTCTGATATTGCGGTTATTGGCACCACCGCACTCATCACAGCACTTCTCCTCACTCGGTTTTACCGACAATTCTTTCTCATCTCCTTTGACGAGGATATCGCCAAATCAAGTGGACTTAATGTGACTATGTACAATGCACTCCTCTTGTTTTTGGCAGCGGGGGTTATCTCATTTTCTCTTCGCATTGTCGGCGCACTCCTCATCGGCGCCCTCGCCATCATCCCAGTAATGACTGCGGTCCTCTACAAAACCAGCTTCAAAAAAACCATTCTCCTCGCTATCGGATATGCGGTTGTCAGTGTCTGGAGCGGTATCTACCTCTCCTACACCATCGACACCCAGAGCGGCCCAACTATCGTTGGCATCTCAATTTTGCTCTTTGTTATCACATTTTTGTACAAACAACTCCGTCGGACACATCAAAAATAGCCCCTTGACAGACCACCCAAAATCCGCTACACTACGCCCATTATTCATGTGGGACCCTCTCGTCTTTATACAGAGGGGTTTGTACCACATAACACATATTTGTATGTCAAAGAAAATGACAGCAGCTCGCGCCAAAATTGACGCGACAAAAAGTTACACTCTTGCAGAGGCAGTAGCACTGGCAAAAAGTACTAGTACTACCAAGTTTGATGGATCAATTGAAATCCACGTACGCCTTGGCATTGATGTCAAAAAGAGTGACCAGCAGATCCGCTCAACCGTATCTCTCCCACACGGAAGTGGTAAAACCAAAATCATTGCAGCCTTCGTCGGACCAAACGATGAAAAAGAAGCAAAAGAGGCTGGTGCAGATTTTGTCTACACAGAAGCAGATATCAAAGATATCAAAACATCTGGAAAAATCGCATTTGAAGTAGCAGTGGCTACTCCTGAAATGATGCCGAAACTCGCTATCGCCGCTCAAGTACTCGGTCCAAAAGGTCTCATGCCTAACCCAAAGAACGGTACAGTGGACAAGGATGTCAAAAAAATGATTGCCGAGCTCAAAGGTGGTAAGGTTGCTTTCAAAAATGATGAAACTGGCAACATCCACGTAGGCGTAGGTAAAGTCAGTTTTGACGAGGCAAAACTTATTGAAAATGCAACTGCATTTATCGAAGTGCTCCAAAAACTCAAACCACAGGCAATGAAAGGTACCTATATCAAATCAGTACACGTCTGCAGTACTATGGGTCCAAGTATCAAAGCAACGATCTAAAACCTATACAATTTCAAAACACCCTTCGAGCAATCGGAGGGTGTTTTTTGTCTCTTTTGGCTATTGCCTCATACCATCATATTTGATACGATACAAGCACATTATTACTACACAAATATGGCTACAGAACCACGCACAAATGCACTCTCCTGGGACGAATGTTTTATGCGTATTGCTCGCACAATGGCAGAGCGTTCCAAAGATCCTTCTACCCAAGTTGGTGCTGTTATCGCCACACGAGATAATGTGGTTGTTGGTATTGGCTACAATGGTTTTCCACGAGGCATCGATGCAGACAAATTTCCATGGGAACGTGAAGGTGAACTTCACGAAACGAAGTACGCCTACATCTGCCATGCTGAAGAAAATGCAATCTATAATGCCAATGCTGATACCCATGAATGCAAAATATATTCAACACTATTTCCTTGTAATGAGTGCACTAAAGCGCTTATTCAAAAAGGAATTACAGAAGTGATTTACGAAAAAGATTTATATCACAACACCCCAGCATGCATTGCTGCACGCAACATGCTTGATGCGGCTGGAATTACTTATCGACAATATATCTGTGATTGGGAATAAAACATATGCAAAAAATAATTGTCGGCTTTGTCGGTGACCTCGCTGCGGGCAAAGGAACTCTCGCGAGCTATCTCGCACTGAAATACAACTGCAATACGTACCGCTTCTCTACCATGTTGCGTGATATTTTGGATCGTATCTATATCGAGAAAACACGAGAAAATCTCCAAGACCTCTCTACCCTTCTGCGCGAACGATTTGGTCAAGATATCATGAGCAAAGTGATTACCAAAGATGTACTCGAAGATGAAGGACAACTCGTCGTCGTTGATGGGATTCGACGTCCCACTGACATTAGTTACCTCAAAGAAATTCCTGGGTTTCATTTAATATATATCACCGCTGATCCACAGATTCGCTATGAACGCATGAAACTTCGCAATGAAAATCCAGGTGACGCAGACAAATCATTTGAACAATTTTGTACTGATGAACAAAGTGAAGCGGACAAACTCATCAAAGAGTTAGGTGCACAAGCAGAAAATACCATTCATAATGATGGAAATTTTGACACACTCTACACACAGATTGAAACACTCCTCAAACACTATGGATATCAAGGTTAAACGCCTCCGACCAGATGCAAAACTCCCCTCTTACGCACTCCCAGGCGATGTAGGTATGGATATGTATTCCTGCGAAGAAGATACTGTGATTGCACCAGGTGAACGCAAAGTATTTATGACCGGCTTTGCCCTGGAATTTCCAGAAGGATATGGTGCGTTTGTCATGGACAAAAGCAGTGTTTCTACCAAACTAGGACTCAAAAATTTTGGTGGCGTTTTTGACGCAGGCTACCGTGGTGAATACAATGTTGGATTGTTCAACATGGGAGACACATCACAGACAATTCAAAAAGGGCAGAAAATTGGGCAGGTGGTTATTCTCCCTATTATTCACGCCAATTTAGTGGAAGTAGACGAACTTTCAGAAAGTGAACGAGGCGAAGGAAGGTTTGGGAGTACTGGAATATTTTAGCGCACACCTGTCATCCCGAGCGTAGCCGAGGGATCCCTTTCATAAGTTTCTCATTACTATTCACTTCGTTCTAGCTAAATTATTTATAAGAAAGCGATTCCTCCATTTCACTCCTTTCAGTCGTTCCAATCGGAATGACAATTATAAAACATATGCAATCCTATCACAACATCGTCCAAAAAATTATTACAGAAGGAAAAGAAAAACAAGACCGAACTGGCACAGGGACTATTGCGATTGCAGGAGCCATGTTTGAACATGACATGCAGACAGGTTTTCCGCTCCTCACCACCAAAAAAACACCATTCAAACTGATTGCGACAGAACTCCAGTGGTTTATCAGTGGCAACACAGACAAAGAATGGCTCAAAGAGAGAAACAATCACATCTGGGATGAATGGTGCTCTCCAAAAAAAGTACCATACGGTCATGACGAAGAAACCAAAGCAAAGATGCTTGCAGAACGCGACCTTGGTCCAGTATACGGATTTCAATGGCGCCATTTCAATGCACCATACGCATCATACGATAGTGACTATACTAACGCAGGAATTGACCAGTTCAAAGCAATGGTTGAAAAAATAAAATCAAACCCATTTGATCGTCGCATGATTGTGATGGCATGGAACCCAAACCAACTCTCTGAGATGGCACTTCCTCCATGTCACTACGGATTTCAAGTCACTGTGATCGATGGACATCTCAACCTCCTATGGAACCAGCGCTCTGTCGACACTATGCTTGGACTGCCGTTCAACATTGCTAGCTATGGTCTCCTCCTCCACCTCCTCGCCAAAGAAACGGGACTCAAAGAAGGAAAACTGGTTGGCTTTCTCGCTGATGTTCATGTGTATAGCAATCATATGGACGGAGTACAGGAGTTCCTCTCACGTGATCCAAACCAATACCCACTTCCACAGATAATCACAGAACCATTTACCTCCATCTTTGACTGGAAGGCTGAGGATAGTAAGGTAGTCGGATATGAAAGTTACCCGAAGATTGAATTTCCAATTGCGGTGTAAAACTATTTATATGAACAACACTAGTTTAAAAATAGGTATTCTTGATTCTGGACTAGGTATTCATTTTATTTTTCCCTCAAAGGAATATGATAAATTACCCATAATTTTTATTTATTTTTTAGACAGTATTATTATTTCTATAAAAGACAAAGAAAAAATAAAAAAATTATTATCTGAAATTAGTATTTTTACAAAGCTTTTGGGTGTACTAATGGAAAAAAAAGATTATGAAAAAATAAATTCCTTGTATAAAGATTTTTTATATGAACCTTTTTTCTTAGACACAGAAAATGCTGGAAAATCAACAGAACAAATTACATTAAATCTAAATAGATTAGATGGTGATTTTGTTTTAAACATAGATTATGGTCTAAAAGAAAATACGTACAACCATATTGAAAATATACTAATCAATATTGCAAAAACACTTATTCTTTATAGTTTTGAGTCACAAAAAAATACAGACTGTATAATATACGCAGCGGTTGCTAGTGAATACTACTCTATCAATAAAATTCCTACCATGTGGGAAAGAGGCATTGGACCAATTAAAATAGAAAAAACAATAAAAGAAGTAAATAAAGACATATGATTACCCTCATCGCAGGCATCGCCCAAAATAACTGTATCGGTCACAACGGTACACTGCCTTGGCATATCCCAGAGGATCTCAAGCATTTCAAAGAACTCACCACACACAAAACAGTAGTGATGGGTCGCAAAACATGGGAGTCACTACCAGAAAAGTTTCGCCCACTCCCCAATCGACAAAATGTTGTGATCACACGACAGACTGACTACGTCGTACCAGATAATGTCCTAACTTTTTCTTCAACAGAAGATGCGTTTGCACAATTACACAATGAAGATGTTTTCATTATCGGCGGCGCGGAATTGTACAAACAGACGATTGATCAAGCGGATGCACTTGAAATTACACATATCAACCAAACAGTAGATGGTGACGCGTTTTTTCCAAAGATTGATTTAAGTGTGTGGAAGGAAGTGTCACGAGATGATCATGATGGATTTGCGTTTGTGAGGTATGAAAGAAGTTAGACAGTTAGTAAGTTCACAAGTTAGTTAGTTAGTTAGTTAGTTAGTAACTTGTTTCTTGTATCTTTGAATTTTCAACATATGTTTATCATGATCGACGGTATCGATGGATCTGGCAAAAGTACTATCATGTCTACCTGGAAAGAAACGCTCCAAAAAACTCATACCTGTTTTGATATCACTGCATTTTGTAAAACAGAAAAAAGACTCCCAACTCTAGCAGAAATTGGTGATGTGCAGGTGGTATTTTCTGCAGAACCAACACATGCGTGGGTTGGCGCAGCGATTCGATCTGAGTTGATTTCAAAAGATGCTTCATATCAGACAGAAACTATCGCTGACGCATTTTCACTCGATCGTGAAATTCTCTACACACGATTACTGATTCCGCTTCGTGTAAAAGGTGTGCACATTATCCAGGATCGTGGCATCTCCACCTCGCTCTGTTACCAAAGCCTCGGTGAAACTGGACTAGCGATGAGCTATATAGCAGGACTCAGAGGTAATGCACTGACACTCACACATGCACCTGATTACCTTGTTATTTCAGACATTCCGCCAGAGACCGCACTCAAACGTCTAGCTAGTAGATTTGAAAAAGACGATAATGCCAAGTTTGAACACCAAGAATTTCTCACACTTGCACGAAATCAATTTCTTTCCCCAGACTATCAATCACACTTTACCTCCCGAGGAACGACTGTACACATATTGAATGCAGACGTAGAACTTGATATAATGAAACAAATAGCTCAATCATTTCTTACTCAACACATTCACTCATAATTTCTCTTTGTATGAAAACTGTTAGCGACATTATCCAAGAAACTATTAGTACCTACAAAACTCACATCAAAACATACGTTCCATACAGTATTTTGATCAACCTCATCTCGATTGGTATCTCTATAGCTACTGCAGTGGTTACCATTTTTGGATTTAAAATGATCGGATGGAGAGAAATCGCCCAAGCAAATCCACTCTATTTTGCTGTTTTAGGGCTCATCATGATCGCCTCGATTGTATTCTCTACATTCGTTGGCGCTGCATTTGCTCGTGTCATCAACAAAACAATCATGAAAACACAGCCAGAATCTATTGCCAAAGAGCTCGGTGATGTGCGACCGATCTTTTGGTCAGTCCTTCTTATCTCTATCGTCACACCACTTATTTCACTTGGAGGATTATTGTTACTCATTATCCCTGGTATTATCTTTTCTATCTGGTTTTCATTTGCCCCAACCGCAGTCGCACTAGAGGGCAAAAAGACAAAAGAAGCGCTCACCTACAGTAAATCACTTGTGATGGGTCGCTGGTTTCAAGTATTGTGGTATATCCTTGCCCCATCGTTTGTCTTTATGATCATCGGCATGGTCATCTCAGGTATCGTCAACATCCCATCATCAATTGCACCAGACAATGTAATAGTTACTATCATCACTACCCTTTTGAGTCTCGCTACCACTATTATCCTTACCCCACTCTACAGTATTCCATTTATCTTGGCGTACCACGAGTTCAAAAACAACCCAGTAGCGACTCCAGTTGCACCACAAAATTAAGACATTTGTTCGAAAAACCCACCTCACTGGTGGGCTTTTCTTTTTGGTTTTTGGGTGGTACAATTCACCTACAATTATCATCCCGAGCGAAGTCGAGGGACCCCTTTCGTAAGTCGCAATACTTCTTTTCACTTCGTTCCAGCTAAATCAGATATAAGAAAGCGATTCCTCCACTTCACTCCCTCCGGTCGTTTCGGTCGGAATGACAAAAAAACTTCATAATAGTGCTTATCAATATGTCCTATACCCCAATCATCGGCATGGAAATCCACGTGGAGCTCAAAACTGCTTCCAAGATGTTTTGTCGTTGCAAAAATGATGCAGATGAGACAGTACCAAATACCAACATCTGCCCAATCTGTCTCGCTCACCCAGGCACACTCCCCGTCCCAAACCGTGAGGCGATGCGCCTAGGAGTTTTGGTAGGTAAAGCACTCAACTGTTCGATTCGTGAACTTTCTAAATTTGACCGCAAACACTACTTTTACCCTGACCTCCCAAAAGGATACCAGATATCACAGTACGATGAACCAATCGCTGAACATGGCAACTTTACCCTCTTTTTTCCTCTTGAGGACAACATCCGCGACACTGCCGTGATTGGTATCACCCGTGCCCACCTCGAGGAAGACACCGCCAAACTCACACATGGTACTGACAAAAGCACACTTGTTGATTTCAACCGCTCTGGTGCACCACTCCTTGAGATCGTTACTGACCCTGATTTCAAAACAGCACTCGAAGCCAAGACATTTTGTCAGGAACTCAGAACACTACTACGCGCACTCGATGCATCAGACGCAGATATGGAAAAAGGCCACATGCGCTGTGAAGTAAACATCTCTCTCCAAGAGACGGGTCGTTTTGAAATTGTTGACGGCATCGTCAAACCACTGGGAGATTACAAACTAAATAATAAGGTGGAAGTCAAAAATATCAACTCATTCAAGAGCGTCGAAAAAGCAATTCTCTTTGAGACAGAACGCCAAACCAAAGCACTTGAGGCTGGTAAAATGATTGTCCAAGAAACTCGTGGATATAACGATAGTACGGGAGAGACAGTCTCCCAGCGTGCCAAAGAAACAGCAGCTGACTACCGCTATTTCCCTGAACCAGATATTCCTCCATTTCACCCACTGATGTTGGCAGGAGACCTCACTCTTCCTGAGCTCCCACAGGCGCGCAGAGCCCGTTTCCGCGACGAATACGGCCTTTCATATGCCGACGCACGTTTCCTCACCGAAGACGCGCTGTGGGCCAATTTTACCGAAGCAGTAATGAGCGAGGCAACATCCTGGATTGACGAACTCTCCAAAGGAGAAAGTTGTACAGAAGACGAATGCTCACTCCGTCGCAATGACGTCGCTCGCACAGTAGGCAACTGGCTCACCAGCAAACTGATTGGTGCCATGAATGAGACAAATATCACGATTGAGACCCTCGCGATTTCACCAGAAAACTTTGCTGAGTTTATCGCTCTCATTTACACCAAAAAAATCAACTCAACCAACGCCCAGAAACTCCTCATCGACATGCTCTCCTCTGGCAAAAACGCAGACCCAACACACATCATGGAGGAAAAAGGTTATGGTCAAGTTGGTGATACAGCAGTTCTCGAATCAATTGTAGACAATGTTATCACTAGCTATCCAGACCAAGTCGCACAGTACCGTGCCGGCAAAACTCCTCTCCTCCAATTCCTCAAAGGGATGGCGATGAAAGCAAGCGAAGGATCGGCGGATCCGGTGGTGATTGAGGAGATTTTGAAGGAGAAGCTGAGATAATATGACAGAACGACGCTATACACCACGACAGACACCTGAGTCTACATCATCTCAAAAAAGAGATATAGCTGAAGAAATTATTGTTGACAGCGCCATTGCACGATTAGTGCGGACAGAATTATTGACAGGCACAATCACACCGGATCAAATGGACGCACGATTGAAGACGCTCCGGCTGCATTATCGGTCAAAAAAGTAATATGCAACAACCCATCCATCGTTCCCCTCTTCGTCGTGCACTCGGACAACTCTACTACACCACCAAAACACACCTGTCTTGGTTTTTTGCTTACACTCCATTTGCAACCAACCAAACAACAGATCAACTCCCCACAACAATCTACCAACATAGCACTCCTCTCCGCCGCCCACTCGCCAATGTGCCCGAACAAATGCAAGAAAATAAAATCAAAAACCTCGCACTTGCCATCGACACAATAGACGGTCTTATCATCAAGCCAGGTGAAACATTTTCATACTGGAAATCTATTGGCAAACCGACCAAACGGCGCGGATTTGCTGATGGGATGATCCTCTACTGCGGTACTATGACCTACGGCGTCGGTGGTGGTCTATGTCAGCTCTCCAACCTTATCTACTGGATGACACTGCACACACCACTCACCATCACCGAACGCTGGCGACACAGCTATGACGTCTTTCCTGATGTTTCCCGCACCCAGCCATTTGGCAGTGGTGCCACCTGCTCATATCCAAACATTGATCTCAAAATTCAAAACAATACAGACCAAACATTTCAACTGTATCTGAAACTCACTGATACCCACCTTATCGGAGAGTGGCGCGCGCAGCATGATATTCCATACTCCTACAACATAATAGAAAAAGAACACCACATTATTCACGAACCATTTGGAGCGTATTCACGAAACAACACGATTGTTCGTGAAGTGATCGACACACAAACACATGAGATTATTGCTAAAGAATTTGTGACGAAGAATTGTGCGTTGATGATGTATAATCCGTTATTGGATTAGCCGGTGTCATTCCCGCGTAGGCGGGAATCTTAGACTTGATTATACCGATGATACATATAAAATTGGTTAGATAATATACCTATCTTTGCTTATGCATAAAACATATATAGGTTTAAACTTAGGTAACCAGGCAAAACAAATTTTAATGATCTCTTATACTAAAGAGGGAGGATTTTTTATTAAAGATCTTATTAGAATTAATGTAAAAGATAAAAAATGTTTAATTTATAAGGTTGTCACTGACACAAAGTATCATGGTATAAGAACTGTGACACCAAGCTACACAGCATTTACATCGGGTGAGGCTAAGTTAACTCATCACTTTGACGGTAACGCACAGATTTCTGGAACTGGAGTTATATCTGGTTATGAAAAGAACGGAAAACCGAAAGGAGCTAGTATTAAATCATTTCCACTTAATTCCATAAATGACGGAGGTCCTGTATTTGGATTTTTAACATGGGGCTGTGATATTGCCTGTCGTAATACAAAAACACAAGATATAATCTTGACCCCAGAATTGAAATATATACATAGCTCTGATACTACTAAAACTTTAAATGGATACGCAATAAAAGGATTTTATATACTTAAAAAGTACATATCTCCCAACAATCCAATTCCTCAAAAAGTTATTTACAACAGTCCAATTGAAGGAGAAATTGAACTTACAATAGTCCCTTCACCAGATAACGTTCCTGGGGTAATCGGACTAGTAGCAACACCTTCAAATCATGAGTTTAAAAACGAGTTTGGTTTTACTCTCCAAGGAGCACCCGGTGAAATTTATGATAAACATTTCTGTGATTTTTTGAGCATAATTTATCCATTTCAAGGTACATCAAAAGACCAAGAAAATTTAAATTACAACGATTAACTCATTATACAAAGCTGTGTATAAGACAAAACTTCACGCATCCGATTAAACAAAAATATATTGTATAAAACACAAAAATCCCCACACTCACGTGCAGGGATTTTTTATTACTTGGTAAACTTCGTTACTTCCAAAACTTCGTCAACTCCAAAACCTACGCATCCACACCACCCTCTTTAATCTGAGGCAAACTGCCATCAGCTGCACGGAATCCAGTACCGACTGGGATCAAGCGACCGATGATAACGTTTTCCTTCAGACCGTTGAGGTAATCTACTTTTCCAGTAATTGCAGCGTTGATCAAAACGCGAGCAGTTTCTTGGAAACTTGCAGATGAGAGGAAGCTCTGTGTTGAGAGAGAGACTTTTGATACACCCAAGAAGAGCTCGCGAGCAGTCGCAGGTTTTTGACCTGCTGCACGCATACGCTCGTTCTCGATCATCAACTGTGCACGCTCGACTGTTTCTCCAGGGAGGAGATCAGTGTCGCCAGAGTCGAGGATATACATACGACTAAACATCTGTTTGACGATGATTTCGATATGCTTATCATTGAGTCTCTGACCCTGTGCTGCATAGATAGACTGGATCTCACTGAGCACGTAGCGTTTGACCGCGTCGCGCCCTTTGAGATCGTAGAGTTCTTGGAGATCCACACTACCTTCTGTGAGTTGATCACCTTTTTCTACAGTGTCCCCTGCTTTGACCCAGAGTTTGTATCCTAGTGGGATAATATACTCTTTGGTATATTTTCCTTCAAATGACAATGTGATACGGTTGCCATCTTTTTTGATCTTTCCTGGATAATCTGCGATAACTTCTTCTGCAGTTGCACCACGAACAAAGAGCACATCACCCTTTTTCACAGTCGCACCATCTTCTACTCGCACCTCATCTTCAGCACTGTAGGTGATAGCCACCTCATCCGCTCCTTCAAAATGGACTTTGACAATTTTTTGACCGCGACGTCCTTCAAAGATCTTGCGTCCAGTCACACTTGTCACCACTTTTCCATCAGCATCTTCAATATCTACTTTTCCACGAACATCTGAGAGAATTGCTTTACGTTTTGGTGTACGTGATTCAAAGAGCTCTTCTACACGAGGCAAACCCTGAGTAATATCTCCACCACCCGCAACACCTCCAAGGTGGAAGGTACGCATCGTCAACTGAGTACCAGGCTCACCGATACTCTGTGCAGCGATCACACCTACCGCAATACCCTCTTTGACAGGCATACCGTTTCCAAGATCGGCACCATAACATTTGGTACAGACTCCTTTTGGTAACAAACATTGCAAGACTGAACGTACATGTACCTCATTGACCTGATGTTTTTCAATTGCGCGAGCCATTGCTTCTGTGACAAATTCGCCAGCACCAACAATCGTTTCTTTGCCTACTACAACATCTGCAATAACAAAGCGTCCAAGTACACGTTCGCCGAGTGTTTGACCAAGCTCAGCAGATTGTGCACGAGTAAAGAGCTCACCCGTTGTATCTCCACAATCATTAGTGTGTACCACTACATCCTGTGCCACATCAACCAAACGACGTGTCAAATATCCAGCGTTCGCAGTACGAAGCGCAGTATCTGACAAACCTTTACGTGTACCGTGACTACTGATAAAGAACTCAAGCACCTGGAATCCTTCTTTGAAGTTTCCTTTTACTGGCAACTCGATAATTTCTCCAGATGGAGAAGCCACGAGACCCTTCATACCAATAACCTGACCGAGCTGACCCCAACTTCCACGAGCACCGGAGTCAATCATTGCAAATACTGATCCATCTTTGTCGAGTACTTTTTTATTGTGTGAAACAACCTTGTCTTTAACCTCTGTCCAGATTTCAAGCACTTTGGCGTGACGTTCAGAATCAGTGAGCAATCCTTCTTGGAACTGTTCTTCTACCACCTGAATCTGAGCATCTCCATCTTCCACAATAGCCTTCTTTTCATCGATACGTCCAAAGTTGTCCATACCGAGTGAATATCCAGACTTAGTCACATATTTGAAACCAAGTGCCTTGATCTTATCAAGTACTACTGCAGTTTCCTGCTGTCCATAAACTTCGAGCAAGAACTGAATGATACCACCCATTTGTTTTTTGGTGATTGTTTCATTGTAGTATGGAAGTTTGTTTGGCAAAATTTCGTTGAAGAAGATACGACCAATCGAGGTCTCAATGATTGGGTATGTTCCCTCTCCGAATTTACTGAGATCATCAAAGCGTACTTTGATACGTTCTTTGAGACTAATGTATCGATTTTTGTATGCAAATTTTGCATCGCGAATATTACTAAAGAACTTTTTTACTTCACCAGTATCTCCTTCAGCATATTTGGTGAGGTAATACATACCAAGTGCAATATCCTGCTGTGGAGTAACCACTGGATTTCCTGTCGCTGGTTTGAGCAAGTTTTTCTCCGCTGCCATCAGGTTTTCTGCTTCCCAACGTGCTTCAACAGTGAGTGGGACATGTACCGCCATCTGGTCTCCATCAAAGTCAGCATTGAACGCTGGACAGACGAGTGGGTGCAAGCGAATCGCTTTTCCCTCAATAAGAAGTGGGCGGAATGCCTGGATACCAAGACGGTGCAATGTTGGTGCGCGGTTGAGGAGCACGCGAGTATGTTTGGTAATTTCTTCCAAAATATCCCAGACCTCAGGTGCATTACTCTCGATAAAGCGAGAAGCGCTGCGCACATTGTGAGCGAGTTCACGTTTGATAATTTCACCCATGACAAATGGTTTGAAGAGCTCAAGTGCCATGCGTTTTGGTAAACCACATTGATCAATGTGGAGCTCAGGACCCACAACGATAACAGAACGACCAGAATAATCTACACGTTTACCCAGCAAGTTCTGACGGAAACGCCCTTGTTTACCTTTGAGAATATCTGCGAGTGAACGGAGCTGACGTTTTTGTCCTGTACTTGCTGTCACTGTCTTACTTGCACGAGCATTGTTGTCAATGAGTGCATCGACTGCTTCTTGCAACATGCGTTTTTCATTGCGAGTGATCACTTCAGGTGCATTGAGCTCCAGAAGTCTACGCAGACGATTGTTGCGATTGATCACACGGCGATACAAATCATTAAGATCTGATGTCGCAAAACGACCACCATCAAGTGCCACCATCGGGCGAAGATCTGGTGGAATCACTGGGATATTGGTCAACACCATCCACTCTGGATTGATATTGTTTTTCTTGAGACTTGCGAGCACTTTCATGCGACGAATCAAGCGTTCTTTCTTGGCTCCTTTACTTTTATCAATTTCAACCTGCAATGCTTCAATTGTTTTATCAAGGTTCAAACGTTGTAAGAGTGCGTGGATCGCACCAGCACCAATCTCCGCGTCAAAGATGTGACCGTAGCGAAGTGAGAGCTCTTGGTATCGATTTTCTGAAACAATGTTCATGACACGCAAATCCTTGAGCTCCTCTTCTGCTGCTTCCACATCTTCATCAAGTGCTGCAATCTTTTCATCCACCATGTTTGCAGCTTCTTTTTTTGCAGCGTCACTTGTTGCTGCTGCAATTTTTTGCTCACGTTCATTCATCAATTGTGCGTGTTTTGATTTGTACTCTTTTTTGAGTGCTTCCGCTGTTTCTTTTTTGAGATCTTCATCTACACGCGTGATGATGAATGATGCAAAATACACCACTTTTTCAATCGCCTGAATAGAAAGATCGAGTACCAAACCAACTTTACTTGGCACAGAACGAAGGAACCAGATATGTGTCACTGGAGCAGCGAGCTCAATATGACCCATACGTTCACGACGCACGAGTGAGTGTGTGACTTCCACACCACACTTGTCACAAACAATGCCCTTGTAGCGGATTTTTTTGTACTTTCCACAATAACATTCCCAATCTTTGGTTGGTCCAAAAATTTCTTCGGCGAAAAGACCGCCTTTTTCTGGTTTTTGTGTACGGTAATTAATCGTTTCTGGTTTGTCTACTTCACCAAATGACCAGTTGCGGATCACCTCAGGAGATGCGACAGACAATGACAGTGCGTCAAAGTCTGAAAGGTGCAATGTGTCTCGTTTAAAGGTATTCATATAGTTTCGTAATGAGAGTAAATGAAGAATAGAAATTAACGCTGTTCTTCATTTTGATCTGACTCTGCTGGTGCGTTTGCTTTCTTGTATTCATCCGCGAGCACCAACTCACCACCCTCAAGTTGTTTGAGGAGTTTGACATCGAGCGCCAGACCTTTGAGTTCGCGCACGAGCACATTGAACGATTCAGGGATGTCGACACGGTCAATTGGCAAGCCTTTGATAATTGACTCATACGCTTTGCTGCGACCCGGTACATCATCTGATTTGATGGTCAAAATTTCTTGGAGTGTATGAGCAGCACCATATGCTTGGAGCGCCCAAACTTCCATCTCTCCAAAACGCTGTCCACCAAACTGGGCTTTACCTCCAAGTGGCTGCTGTGTAATGAGAGAGTATGGTCCAATACTACGTTGATGAATCTTGTCTTCCACCATGTGGTTGAGCTTGAGCATGTATGAGTATCCGATTGTTGTCTTGTGGTCATACGCTTCACCAGTACGTCCATCATAGAGCTGCATCTGACCATCTGTAGGGAAGCCTGCTTTCTCAAGCTCTGCTTTGATCTGTTCTTCTGTAATACCGTCGAGCACTGGTGTTGCTGCTTTGTACCCAAGTGCGTTAGCAGCAAGTCCCAAGTGGGTCTCAAGCAACTGTCCGAGGTTCATACGTGAGACCACACCCAGTGGTGAGAGAATAATGTCAACTGGCGTACCGTCTTCAAGGAATGGCATATCAGCTACTGGTACCACACGTGAGACCACACCTTTGTTTCCGTGACGTCCTGCCATTTTGTCACCCACCTGAATCTTGCGCATATCTGCCACTGTGATCTGTACTTGTTTCATCACACCTGGCTGGAGTTTGTCGCCTTCATCTGCTGAGAAATGTTTGATGTCAATCACTTTTCCTTGTTCACCGTGTTCAAGGTAGAGTGATGAGTCACGGACATCGCGTGCTTTGTCACCAAAGATAGCGCGAAGCAAGCGCTCTTCTGGAGTGAGTTCTGTTTCACCTTTTGGAGTAATTTTTCCTACCAAAATATCACCTGAATGCACCTCAGCACCCACACGAATCACACCTTCTGAATCGAGGTTCTTGAGTTTTTCTTCAGAGACATTTGGGATATCTGATGTTACCACCTCAGGCCCAAGTTTTGTCTCACGCACATCATTGGTGTAATGCTCGATACTGATAGATGTATATGTATCTTTGTGCACCAAACGCTCAGAAATAATAATCGCATCCTCATAGTTGTATCCATCCCAAACCATATACGCAACGAGAACGTTTTTACCAAGTGCACTTTCACCATCTTGAATTGCAGGACCATCACAGAGTGCATCACCTTTCTTTACTTTCTGACCAAGTACAACGGTTGGACGTTGGTTGATACTTGATGAAGCATTACTGCGAACATATTTACTCATGCGATAGACATGGGTAATACCTTTCTTTGTTGTCAGCTCGATTTTGTTACCATCCACATGAGTAATCTCACCATCTTCTGGTGCGATCACGACATAGCCACTGTTGCGTGCCACTGCGCGCTCCATACCAGTTCCGACAAGTGGTGCTTCTGGGAAAATTGTTGGAACTGCCTGACGCTGCATGTTTGTGCCCATCAACGCACGAGTTGCATCATCGTGCTCAAGGAATGGAATCATTGCAGTCGCAACACTCAAAATCTGATTTGACGCAATATCGAGATAATCAATGGTTGATGTATCAATCGTTACTGGTTCACCATGCACACGAGCTGGCACACGACCAGGGAGGAGATACCCGTCTGCATCTACCGGAGTAGTTGCAGCTGCAGTTGTCACACGCTCTTCTTGGAATGAGTTAATATAGACAATCTCATCAGTAACGCGTGGACGCACTTCGATTGTTTTAAGATCTTTGATACCTTCAAGTTTCTTTGCAATTTCTTTGGTGATTTTTTCACCTGCCTTGGCCACACCTTTGACGTCTTCACGAAGAATTTCACCCTCTGTCAAACTTGCTTGATTTGAAACACTCTTCAGCACACGACGGTATGGTGTTTCGATAAATCCAAAGTCATTAATTTTTGCAAAACTAGAAAGATGTCCTACCAAACCAATGTTTGGTCCTTCAGGAGTAGCAATCGGACAAATACGACCATAGTGAGTCGTGTGTACGTCACGTACCTCAAATCCAGCACGATCACGTGAAAGTCCACCAGGTCCAAGAGCTGACACACGGCGCTTGTTCTCGAGCTCAGCGAGTGGATTGATCTGGTCCATAAACTGAGAAAGCTGTGAGCTCATAAAGAATTCACGCACTGCACCAATCACTGGACGAGCGTTAACCAATTTACTTGGAGAAAGACCTTCAAGTTCATATGTACTCATGCGATCCTTGATGATACGCTCCATACGAGCGAGGCCAACACGGAAACGATTTTGTACCAACTCACCCACACCACGCACACGACGGTTTCCCAAGTGATCAATATCATCTGGTTCTTCTTGTGTGACGTTGAGACGAACCACTTCTTTGAGTACAAGCATCAATTTCTCAGCAGACAAGACACGATGTTCTTGGAGATCAAAATCAGCCTCACTCAAACCGAGATCAAATTTGGTATTGAATTTGTATACACCCACACGTCCCAAATCATAACGATCGAAGTTAAAGAACATGGCATGGATCAAACTTTTGGCATTATCAGCAGTAGCCAAATCACCTGGACGAATACGGCGATAGACTTCAATCAATCCTTCCTCTTCATTTGTCGCAGCATCACGTTTGATCATCGCATCGACATAGTCGATACTTGGATGTACATTGACATCTTCAAAAAGTTTGATGATTTCTTCGTTGTTGCCTTTACCAAATGCACGGAGCAATGATGTAGCTGCGACTTTGCGTTTGCGATCAACTTTGACCCAAATCACATTGTTTTGATCTGTTTCAATTTCAATCCATGCGCCACGGTTTGGAATAATTTTTGCACCATAGTAGCGACGACCACGAACATTTTTGGCCGTGAAAAATGCACCAGCAGAACGAATCAACTGACTGATCACCACGCGCTCAATACCATTGACCACAAATGTACCACGATCAGTCATCAGTGGCATATCACCGAGATAAATCTCCTGCACACTTTCTTTTTTGGTGCGCTTGTTGTTGAGACGAACTTTGACACGAAGCGGTGCTTCAAATGTCAGGTTGCGTTGACGACACGTCACCTCATCGAATTTTGGTTCATCGAGATAATAATCTTCGAATGACAGCTCCAAATCACGACCTGTAAAGTCAGTAATTGGTGAGACCTCCGCAAAGAGTTCTTTGATACCATCTTTGAGTAACCATTCGTATGAGCTGTGTTGAGACTCGATAAGGTTGTCGAGTCCAACGGCTGGACGAAGTGAGGTAAAGAACTTGCGTTCTTTGTCCTTGAGCGGTTGACGCTTGTACACTGGCATACCGTGTGGATAAATAAATAATTAATTAACAAATGTATTATCTTTTAGATTCCAGGCACCAAACTCCAAACAGATTATAGGTTTCAAATTTCAAACGATTGATATTTGTATTTTGAAATCTGTTTGTAAACTGGATTCTGGAATCTAAAAAACAAAAAATATGCGGACTATGTCCACATTCTTATGTTTTATTTGGTTGTTTCCTCTGCTTGCATCATGTTGCCCGTAATATGATGCGCGCTTCGGAGCATTCTCACCACATACCCAGAGGGAGTGGATGCCAGTCGGACACAGTGTAACCAGAGAGCCCGTGGTCGCGTCTGATCAGGTTCATCGTTTTGGCGAAAGACCCAATACAAAGTGACTAAAAATGTACGAGGAAGGTGATAATACAAATTGCCTGTTGTGTCAATATGTATAACCGCTTTCTTGCGTATGGACATCAGTATATACCTCTTTTTTGGCTGTGTCAAGGGGAAAAGTGGGGATACTGAGAGTGTTGGTAGGTGCTGAGGTTTTTCATGTTATCTATATACAAAAATCCTCCGGAAAACCGGAGGATTTTAAACTTAGCCAACTTAGAAAACTCAGCCAACTTCGCAAACTTCGATTACTCTGCTGCCTCAGCTTTCTCTTCAGTCGCTTCAGGAGCAACCTCAGCAGCCTTAGCTTCCTTAGCACCCTCAGCATCCTTCGCAGCCGCTTTCTGCTTACCTTTAACACCAGGGACTTTCAATCCAAGACGGTGCTCATTTGGCTCAATAGAGACAATTTCGAAGTCGTATGCTTTGCCGATTTCAAAGAGTTTTTTGACGTCCTCAACACTCTTGAGTGGACTATCAGAGAGCTCTGAGACGTGTGCGAGACCATGGATCTCCTCGTCAAGCTTGACCATCAAACCAAATGGTTCGATCTTGTGGACTTCACCGTTGACGATTTGACCAATCTTGTATTTATCTTTCACACTCTTCCATGGATCGTCAACAAGACGTTTCATTGAGAGGTAAATTTTGCTTTTGTTGAGGTCAATAATCTGTGCTTTGACCTGATCTCCAATTTTGAGAATATCCTTTGGATGATCAATGCGCTGCCAAACGATCTCAGAGATGTGTACCAATCCTTCGAGGCCATCACCAAATTTGACAAAGGCGCCAAATGAAGTCAGAGCTGAGATTTCACCAGATACAGTATCGCCGATCTTGTAGGTGTCGAGTACTGCTTTTTGACTATCTTCCCACACTGCTTTTTCTGAGACAATCAGCTTTTCATCCGCTGGGTTGACATCAATAATCTTCGCTTGAACGGTTTTTCCAATAAGTTCTTTGAGTTGTTCAAGGATACGACTCTTGTCGCCACCAGGAACGCGTGGGTAGTGCTCAGGAGAGAGCTGGGACACTGGGAGGAACCCAGCGAGTGCATCTACCTGTACCATCAAACCACCTTTGTTTGCCTGGAGAATTTTACATGAAACAGTAATTCCATCATCACGAAGCTTGGCCATAGAATCCCACACGCGCTCTTTACCAGCAGCACGGAAACTGAGCTCCATCTCACCTGCCTCATTTTCATCCTCAATAACGATTGCTTCTACCTCTTTACCTACTTCGAGACTACCGTACTCGCGAGACTCACCAAAGAGCTCGTTGCCACGGATCACACCGACAGCGACACCACCTACGTCAATACGAACAACGCCATTGTCAATTGAAACGATGGTTCCTTTGACGACATCACCTGCACTTGGCAGCTTGACTGGATAGTCCTTGAGTAAATCGGCAAAACTTTTTGTATTTGTTGCCATAGAATTAAAAAACTCCTCTTAAATTAGCCCAAAAAAGGAGAGAGGGCCCTGACGGCGCTGTACGTCAGGTGAGGTAAAAACAGCGCAAGTATTTATTTGTGAGTGCACTATAGCACAACGAAGGAAAAAAAGCAAGGGGTCTATCCTGGCGTATTTAACTCACACAGAAAGGTGATGCCGTAAACGGTCTAGATACCTCTGAGCCTTCTTCTGTTCATCTCCCGAAAGGCGTTCGCGAATAGCCTGCTGTAATAGGTCTATATCTCGTATCGCAAGACTGTCCACATATTGTAAACGCCTCTGTTCATCGTAGGTAAAATTATCTTTTGTAAACTGAAGCGTGACCCCAGCATCCCAATATGCATCCGCAATATCTCTCGCCTTGTCTGAATCACGCTGTACATCAGCAAAAAACGCGTATATATCTCGCAATCTACTCAACACATCAGTAGCTGGAGATATTTTTTCATGGACAGACTGCGGCGCAATATCACTTGCAACCGATGCCATATGAATATCTGCAACCGTATGAGGAAACAGTAAGCAAACAATTTTTGTTACATAAAACTCTTGCGCAAGTAATCGTTTCCACCTCTGCTGATTATATGGCCTATCTGGAACAACGGCAGCGCTTTTGTCCTTGTGATTACCTCTGTACACCTTTACCACTCTATCCACACCATCAATATGAACAGTTTTTTCAGCCCCGATAGCAAGTCTACTATCGTCTGAAAGAGGGAGTGAACGTGGAAGTTCTGGCATATACTATATAAAATATATACCTATCATACCAATTAACAGGCGCATACTCAACATTATCCCCAAAAAATTTATTGACATCACCTCCTATATATGGTTTTATTGTGTATCGAAAAAAATAATATCTCCACCGAGCGTATGAAAGAATCCTGTCATCTGCTCGGTGCAGATCTACACCAAAACAATAACCCCACAACACGGAGGACTTGTGGAAATCGTCGAAATGACCGACGATATGGTCGACGAAGTCAGGAAACTCCTGCGTCTTGTCTTTAACGAGCCGCCGTGGCAAGTGGACGAAGAGCAGGACGCACGCGACCAACAACTTCTGAGCGACCCCACCATGGTGTGGTACGTCGCAACTGAAGACGGTCGTGTGGCCGGATTCATCGCCGGATACGTCGGTCCACCCGCAGAAGTGGCCAATAAATTCGACATCCCTCAAGAATTCCTGACAGGCACCAAGATTGGCTACAAAGCCCTTTTTGGCGTCTCATCGGAGTTCCGAGGACGTCGAGTTGGCCAATTACTGACGACCACACTGCTCGATTACTTCGAAGCAGAGCAAGTCGATCAGTTTCTAGTCGCAACCGTCGAGGGAACACACAACTACCCGAGGTATCTGCGATCTCTAACGACACTTGGGGGGTGTCAGAAGGGGTTGCTGTATTTTGGGTATAGGGGTGTGCCCTCCGGCATCTAACAAGGAGGGAACGGCGCCCACGCGCAACCGGAGTCTGCCCGGAACCCCGCAGACATGACTTTTGTACCCCAATACAACTTGAGGTAAAAAAGAGATCAAAAAATCACTCATAAAGCAGGTGATTTTTTGTTTTTCACCCTTGCCCTCCGCTGACATATACGATATACTACTATCAAAAATAATTCATCATTCTGAATTCTGCATTCATCTATTTCTATATGCACATTTCCTGGCTTGGAGGCACAACAGTCAAAATTACCACAAAACCATTTGATATTGACGTCACCATTCTTGTAGACCCATACAAACCAACAACAGGCGACTTTCCTCGCTCACTAGCACCTGACGTTGTCTTGTACACAAGGGGATCTGAAGGATCAATTACAATTTCAGGTAATCCATTTATCATGGAACACCCAGGTGAATGTGAAACAAAAGGAGTTCTCATCGCCGGTGCTTCACATACCGGACCAGACAATGTCGTCTTTCGATTTGATGCAGAAGATATCAGTATCGGACACATCGGACTCACCAGTACTACACCAAGTAAAGATGCACTTGAAGTCATATCCGGTGTCGATATTCTCTTTGTCCCCGTCGGACACGGAGATGCACTTGCGCCTGATATCGCTGCCAAAGTTGTTGCAGCAGTCGAACCACGTATTGTCATACCAATGGCAATGCAGTCTGATAATGATCCAAAAGCGCAAAGTGCAGCGGCGTTCCTCAAAGAAATGGGAGCAACACCAGAATCGCAAAAGAAAATTATTATTAAACAAAAAGATTTACCACAAGAAGAAACAGTGGTGTATCTTCTTGAAAAGGAATAAACGTTCGCACATTGTCATCCCGAGCGAAGCCGAGGGATCCCTTTCTTACTACGTTGAATCAGAACGAAGTGAAACCACAGTCTGTTGGTTTCAAAATAGATTCCCGCCTTCGCGGGAATGACAGTTGTAAAAAACCTATGCCAAAAGGTCAATCAAAAAAAACAACTCACAAAAAAATTGCACATACCAAAAAAACGTCTATCCCAACGTCTGTGCAACGAGATATAACAGAGGCAGTCAACTCACTGCCATCTCTTTTGATTGATCAAAACACTATCAATTCTATTCAATCAAAACAAACAGAAGACACACAGCCACCACGACCATCAATGATACCTCCATCACACACATATCAACCACCACAACACTCTGGCGTATTATTAGTAGTTGGTGTAGCATTGCTGATGGTCACCATCCTCGGACTCTGGGCATGGAACATGAAGAGCATGGTCAATAGCGTCTTTGCTGCACCAAGCGCAGAGAAACAAATCCTCTCCAACGTAGGCGATGATTTTAGTGACATCATTAATTATATCGAAGAACAAGATACTCTCAGTGCCAAACTCGACGAACTCCAAGCACAGACATCACCATCACCGGCTACCACTACAACATCAACACAGCAGACTCATCTCAAAGCAGCATTGAGTACTCTATTATATTCAACCACTACTACGAGCACACCCTAGACGTATTACGTACAGCGTACTACGAATGATATATCGTTCGTAACACGTTATACGTAGTACGCAGTACGTTGTACGCAGTACGATTATATAAAAATATGCCAAAAAAAGAAGAACTAAAACCACAACAGCTCTCTCTCACTCCAAGTCGCGTCGAGCCAATCCAACTCGTAGATGAAATGCAGCGCAGTTACCTCGACTATGCGATGAGTGTCATCGTCTCTCGTGCACTTCCTGATGTTCGTGACGGTCTCAAACCAGTACACCGACGCATCCTTTATGCAATGTGGAAGGTTGGTCTTCGCTACAACTCTCGATACAAAAAAAGTGCTCACGTGGTCGGTGAAGTAATGGCAAAATATCACCCACACGGTGACTCTGCGATTTACGATTCATTGGTTCGTATGGCGCAAGATTTCTCCATGCGCCAAATCCTCGTCAACGGTCAAGGAAACTTTGGAAGTATGGATGGAGACTCGGCCGCTGCGATGCGTTATACCGAAGCCAAACTTGCTGCAATCGCTGAAGAACTTCTTTTTGATATTGAAAAAGATACCGTTGATTTTTCACCAAACTACGATGGTTCGACCAAAGAGCCACGCGTCCTCCCAAGCAAACTTCCAAATCTTCTCCTCAATGGTAGTATGGGTATCGCGGTAGGTATGGCCACCAATATTCCACCCCACAATCTCGGTGAAATCTGTGATGCAACAACACATCTCATTGATAATCCAAAAGCGACAGTGGAAGAATTACTTGAATATATCAAAGGGCCAGATTTTCCAACTGGTGGTATCATCTACAACAAAAAAGATATCGCTGTCGCCTACGCTACTGGTCGTGGCGGTATCGTCGTGCGTGCCAAAGCCGATATCCAAGAAAAGAAAGATGGTCAGTTTATGATCGTCATTAGTGAGGTACCATACCAAGTCAACAAAGCAAAGTTGATTGAAAAGATTGCTGAATTGGTACAAGAAAAAAAGATTGATGGTATCAAAGATCTCCGCGATGAAAGTAACAAAGAGGGTGTTCGTATTGTCGTTGAACTCAAACGTGACTCATATCCAAAAAAGGTACTCAACCGTCTCTTTCAAATGACAGAGATGCAGACGACGTTTCACATCAACCTCATCGCTCTCGTAGATGGTCTCCAACCTCGCCTCCTCAATCTCAAAACAGTGCTCGAAGAACACATCAAACACCGCCAAGAAGTGGTCCGTCGTCGTACAGAATTTGATCTTGTCGTCGCCAAAGATCGTGCTCACATTCTCGAAGGTCTTAGTAAAGCACTTGATAAAATTGATCTCGTTATCAAAACAATCCGAGAATCCAAAGATAAAGAAGAAGCGAAGACAAACTTGATGAAAAAATTTGGATTTACCGAGCGCCAGACAATGGCAATTTTGGAAATGCGTTTGCAACAATTGGCAAACCTTGAACGTCAAAAAATTGAAGATGAACTCAAAGAAAAACTCGCTTTGATCAAAGAACTTGAAGCACTTTTAGCAAGTCCAAAGAAGATTCTCGGCGTGATTAGAAATGAAATTACTGATCTACGAACACGCTACGCTGATGAACGACGCACACAAGTCGTATCTGGTGGTGTCAAAGAATTTAGTATGGAAGATCTCGTACCAAATGAGGCGACTATCGTCATGATCACTCGTGATGGGTATATCAAGCGCATTCCACCAGACACGTTCCGCACCCAGGAACGCGGCGGTAAAGGTGTGATGGGTCTCACTACCAAAGAAGAAGATATTGTCCAACAAATTATTAGTACCAACACCCACGACAACATGCTCTTCTTTACCAATCGTGGTCGAGTATTTCAACTCCATGCGTATGATGTACCACTCGCAAGTCGCACCAGCAAGGGACAGGCAGTGGTCAACTTCTTGCAGCTCGCACCAAATGAAAAAGTGACCGTCATGCTTTCAATGGATGACATGAACAAATACAAATATCTTGTCATGACCACCACCAAAGGAACCGTCAAAAAAACAGAACTCGAGGACTTCAAGAGTGTACGCCGCAACGGTATCATCGCTTTGAAACTCAAAGAAGACGACATGCTCGAGTGGGTCCGCCCAACGAGTGGGTCAGACACACTCATCATGGTCAGTGCTGATGGTCAAGCCATTCATCTCAAAGAAAAAGATGTCCGCCCAATGGGTCGCACTGCAGGCGGAGTACGCGGTATGAAACTCAAGAGTAATGATTTTATCGTCGGCATGGACGCTATTCCAAATGAGCTTTTGAAAAAAGAAATTATTGAGCTACTCGTACTCTCCGAGCACGGACTTGGAAAACGAACACCGATCGATGAATATAAAGTGCAAGGTCGTGGTGGAAGTGGTATCAAAACCATGGCAGTCACAGACAAAACAGGGCCGATTGTCGGTTCACACATTGTCAATACAAGCGAAGAACACGACCTCATGGTCATCTCTGTCAAAGGACAAGTGATTCGTACTCCACTGAAATCAATCTCAACGCTCGGACGTGCGACACAGGGCGTACGCATCATGCGTTTCAAAGAAGAGGGTGATTCTGTGGCAAGTAGTGCGATTCTATAGTTTAAGAACCCCGATGTTAATTCGGGGTTTTTTGTACAATATATTGAGTTCATAAAGTAAAAAGTGTTAAAGGTATTACTTTACAAACTTTATGGACTTTCTCACTTTATAAACTTTTTACTATGAAAATAGCCATCATTGGCACACATTCAACAGGTAAAACCACCATTCTCAATGCACTCGCTCATGAACTCACACGAAATGGTAAAACGGTGATTATTCTCCCCGAGTATGCCCGACTCTGCCCATTTCCTATCAACGAACAAACCACCCTCACCGCACAGATGTGGATCCAACACCAACAAAAAGAACAAGAAAAAAAGTATGACAAACCAGATGTCATACTGTTGTGCGACCGAGCTTCGATTGACAATCTCGCCTATCTCGAACGCGTCGCCGATGACCAAGATATCTCACGCATCAAACGCGCTGCCATTGCACACGCAAAAACATATACTCATATATTCAAAACACACAAACTTCCACTTGAAGCGGAAGCTGATGGGGTACGATCTACTGACAAAGAGTTTCGAGATGAAATGGATGATCGAATTACAACACTCCTACAAACCCATCACATCCCTCACACACTCCTACCAAACACAGCTGATACCGCTCAACATGTCAACATAATGAGTATCATGATACAAAAGCAATAATTATATCACGCGTACAAAAAAACAATATCTGTCATCTGGTTTGAACAAAGGTACACTATCTAATCCTTCTTGCACCGCACGTTCTGCAGCTTCTTGCTGAGATGCCACATATGATTCAAACGCACGTGGTAATGTACTAAATCCATCATCGCTTTTGCTTTGTAAAATATCTAACATCGCCTGATCCGATAATCCGCAATCAGTCATACCATCTGTCATAAATACAAGTATATCCCCTCTTTGGAGAGTATGTTCTTGTATAACTATTTCACCAACACTTTGACCATCTAGAGCACTAGAAACATAGTGTCGATTAGCCAGCCAATATTCGTCTAATAAAAATTCAGCTATTTCGTTATCACTCATAGTTGCTAGTGTAGAAATACACACATCCTTATTACGAACTGCTGTTTTTTGTGAAAAATATCTCTGTATTTTTGAGATATTTGTTTTTTCATACGTTTGATCAATTTTACGAAACAAACGAAACAAAGAGCCCTGCACATTGTCTAACCTGCCCATATCTTGCAGTCTTGTACATATGAACGCAATTTGATCTGAACGCAGAATGCTGTCGACGTTAGTACCAAAAAAATCAGTATGAAAAGAAGAAAAAAATGGATTTGCGTCTGGTGTTAGACAATCGATATAGCCCACTGATGAATCATATCGATATACCCGACTGTCACCCACATGACCGAGGATCATCTGAATTTTATCACCCACTCGTTCTATCTTTACAACACTTGCTGTTGTCCCTGGCCTACGCCGACCACCTTCATCTGTGGGTATATTCAATAAAGTATTATTTACTTTAAAAAAAGCATCCACCATTTTCCTCGAAACCAGAAAAGTTTTCCGACGATCACCCACAGTAGCCTCATCGTAGAACACCTTATCTTGAAGCAATTTTCCAAACTCTTCTGACGCTTGCGCTGATGCTACATCACCATTACCATGTCCTCCCATACCATCAAAAATACCAAAAATACCACGTTCGCTATCTACCAATACACTATCCTCATTTGGCCTTCCCTCCTTTTCAGATCCAAGCAGACCCACCGCCACCTCAAAGCCAATAGAACTTTGCGCCTCTAAAAAAGGGGGTATTTCAGGTGGTCGATGCCCTATCTCTCTTGCCATATAATATACATTATTGTAATTGCGTTAATGCGTATTTGATTACTTGCTCAGGTTGAGTATATTGCTCTGGGACAGATTGCAGTACTCTTTGTATATCGCTAGCCACATACCCCATAGACACGAGCGCTTCTGCCACATCACCCAGTGCTGATGATGCATACACATGTGACGATACACCCGAAAATGCTTTTCCTTTGAGTTCAACAACGAGACGCTCTGCCGTCTTTTTACCAATACCTTGTACTGACGTCAGATACGAAACATCTCCACGAGAAATAGCATCTTGTAGTGAAGCAAAAGATCCACTTCCCAGCACACTTAGTGCTGTTTTGGGCCCTACACCAGAGACCGAAATTAATCGCTCAAACAACCCCTTGGCTTCAAGACTCTCAAAACCATACAAATCCATCACTGCCTCTGCCACACGAAGATATGTAAAGAGTGTTGCCTCTTTTCCTTCCGTCAGTGACGCAGCACAGGCAGGTGTGACAAATACGACATACCCAACACCACCTGACGTTTCTATAACGACAGATCTACGATCAAGTGAGATGTGCACAATACCACGGAGAGTTGAAATCACATTACTAGTTCACAGTTCAAAGCCAATAGTTCAGAGGATATGATTATTGACTGGCAAAAATCTTAATTCTTAATCTATTAAGTCAATCCTATTTCTTCTTGGCTTTACTATTTTCCTTCTTCGTAGCTTTATTTCTTGAAACACGGATAAGACCTCCACACGGAACAATCTCAATTCCACGCTTCTCAAGCTCATCCAAAAAGAGATTCATACCCAATGAATCAGATGACATATGACCAGCCACTACGATATTCATCCCCTGTTCTTTGGCCTTTTCCATTGATGCTTCTCGAATATGCATCGAAACAAGCGTTGATATGCCAATACGTGAAAAATGCTCATAGAGCTTGTTGGAAGGCTCTGTACCGCCTGTCATTTCTACTACAAACTTACCGACACGATGTTTGAGACTCCCACTAAAAAGTGTCGGACCTGACCCCTGACGAGTGGCAATCTGGTATTCAGGAATCTCCATCAGCATATCTAGCAAATCAGCCAGACGATATGGTTCTTTTTTCTCTAAATACTGACGAATATACTGATCCACCATGTTGTCCGTAATAGTGTGCGTATTGATCAAATTAATGCCCAAAATACGTGCCACATCCACGACTTGGTAATGATTCATCCCATGCACCCCGCGACCCACTTCACAGATGCGATCATCCATGATTTTTTCTGCCAAATGTATAGGCAGCCCCTCAGCATGATATACATCAGTCTGGAGATCCATCACATCATGGAGACGTGCAATCGCCTTGCCAATCGGATGATGGGCAATCACCAAATCAACTGGTTTCCCACGTTCCGCAAGCTGACTTGCGACCAAAATATCGGCAGAATTGATATCAATACCAGCCATAATTCTCTTGACCTTTGTTTTTCCATCATCAACATGCACTACCGAGTCAATATATGGATTGGTCAAACGCTCAGTATCAAAGTACTCTTTTTCACGACCAGATGCCTTTTCATAGTCTTTTTTGGCTCTGTTGAGGTATTCTTTGACACCTCTGACCCCACGAGGATCAGCAGCAATTCCCATCTCAATTCCAAGATCAAATATTTGTTTTACGGTCATCATAGCTAAAAAATACAACATGCATAGAATAACATGCAATATCTTGGGTATTACCCCACTATATATTGCATATTACTAGGTAGGATACTAAAAAAAATACCCGTTGACAAGATACCAAAAAATGGCTATACTATCAGCTATCCTATATGGAATCAAACTATTCTAGAAGCGAAGAACCCGATAGTTACACAATCCAAACAATACGCCAAAAACACGTATATTTTCTTACGCGCAGTGTTACTATATGGTATACTGCGTTTTTTATATATGAAAACTGAACAAAAGAAAAATCCACACAAAGGAAAGACCATACTTGTGGTACACGCAGGAAGTGCGAAGAAAAAATTCATTTTTAAAAAACTTAAGAGGCTTGGTCTAACTATAGTGTGTATAAACAAAGAAAAGGTTGATGTACTTGATCCGTATATTGACCACTGGATACTCGCCGACCTCATGAATCATCATGACAGTATGTTGGCACTAGAAAATTTTATCCGTAAACACCCACTTATTCATATAGATGGGGCTGTCACGTTTTGGGATGATGTAGTCACACTCACATCCAGAATTACAGACCATCTCAAGCTGATAGGAATCCCATTGAGTATCTCAGAGCAAGTACGAAACAAATTTCGTTTTCGTGATTTTTGTAAAACACACAATATACCAACACCGAAATTCACCCACATACAATCCAAAGCAGAAATTACAAAAATAGAAAAGAAGATGAATTACCCACTTGTTATCAAGCCAGTATATGGAAATGCAAGTGTTTTTGTTATAAAAGTAACAGACAGAAAAGATTTTGAGGAAACATTTGACTATATCAAAAATTCCATCAAATCTTCGGTCGATGCGTCAGAATTTCCTACATTTGAACTTCTCGTCGAAGAATACGTGGACGGTGATGAGGTGGACGTCGATGTAGTGTTACAAAACGGTAAAGTAAAATTTATCTCTGTGGCAGACAACTTCAATAAAAATAAAGGTAAGTTTTTTGTTGACAGTGGACAGTCTCTCCCATCATTATTACCAAAGGAAGATTGTGATGCACTCGAACGACTCACAGAGGACTTATTGGAAAAATTAAACATCTATAACGCCATCGTCCATTTTGAAGCAAAGGTAACAAACAACGGTATCTACCCAATTGAGTGCAACCTGCGCATGGGGGGTGACTATATTTACTCATACCTCAAAGATGCATGGCACGTTGACTTTGTCGAACAAGCCGTCAATATTGCACTTGGCATTTTTATACCAAAAATTGCCAAAAAAGAAGAACCTTACGAATATGTAATCGGCTGGGATTTACAAATAGATGTTTCTGGCATCCTCACCTCCTTGACCATAGATGAAGAATTTCACAAGCTTCCATTTGTCACCGGATCATATATTTCTAAAAGTGTCGGAGATGTAGTGTTGCGTCCACCAGAAGGATACGACACAATGGGTTGGATTACTGTTTCAGGTACTAACACGTTGGACGCTGAAGATAACCTACAAGTCGCTCTTTCGCACATTCACTACACGATCACCGAATTTGACACGGAATCATCGTTGGGAAAAACAATACGTAACTCAAACCTGTCTGCAGCAGTAGTAAAAACACAACAACTTATCAAAGCAGCAAAGATCGAACGGGTGCGCACCGCTGATTCACGACAAGAAATGCGTAAACTCCATATTGGTATTGCTGGAAACAGAACACATGGTCAAAGAAAAAAGCACGGTGCTGATTCACTAGTCCTCAACCATATTGAAAAGTCACTCCGCCAAGCTGGATACAAAATTACCGAATTTGATTTCAATAATATACCAGAACTACTACAGACACTTCCAACATCTGGAGTTGATCTCATGTTCAATACTACTGAGGGAATCGGACAAGATACAACTCTGTTGCCACAAGCAGCAGCCCTTATAGAGGCATTTCATATGCCAATAACCGGTACTAGCTCATACAACCTAGCATTATGCAAAGATAAAATTCGCGTAAAAAAACTGTTTGAATACCACGATATTCCGACACCAAAATGGGACTACATGCGTACTATCGACGATACATTTCGCTCTGATTTACGCTTTCCGATGATTGTAAAACCAGGCGCTGCAGATGACTCACTTGGAATCACCAATGCTTCTATTGTACGCACAAAAAAAGAGCTCCTCAAACAGGCCCGACATATTATTGAGACACTCCACATGCCCGCTCTTATTGAAGAGTATATTGACGGCGAAGAATATGAAGTATCAATTATCGGAAATTTCGATATTGACCTACAAGTACTCCCGCTTACAAAGATGAACGCGAAAAAAAATAAACATGCATACAATATTGTTACTGCCGAAACATCTAAGTTGCTCCTACGCCCACACGCAGTTGCTGCAAGCAAAAAACTTGATACTAAACAATCCCAATTAATCACTGAAATCGCCTTGGATGCATACCGCATCACTCGCTGTCACGACTATGGCTATGTAGGTATCCGCATTGACACCCATGGCAATCCATATGTATTAGAAGTCGACCCAAATCCACCATTATACGAATATAGTGACTTTATGGTAGCAGCCAAACTGATGGGGCTTACGTATACTGAAACAGTGGAAAAAATTATTTACGCCGCAGTTCAACGCTACAAAAAAACAAAACAACATCTTATATGGATGTAAACCACCAACAATACGACATACGAATTATTTCTGATCTGAATGAATGCAGACGAATTTGGGATATGCTCTCACCAAAAGAGACAATCTATGATGTTTGGGAATTTCGTAATTGTTTCTACAAATACCTTAATTATAGACTATTTTTTTATACTGTATATCTACAAAATGTTCCCGTCGGTCTCTTACCTCTACAACTCAATCCAGAGACAGGTCTTCTGGAATTTTTTGGAGATCATAAGGGGTGGATGGATCAAAATAAGATCTTTACTACTACTGATAATAAGGAGGCTTTGGTTGCACTTCTACTACAAAACATAACGATGCCTGCACAATTAGACAGCCTTACTGGACATGAGAAGATTATCGAACAACTACCAATTACAGACTACACACATCTCCTCCCGCTCAGTACATACTCCACCACCACAGAGTATACAGACGATAGATTACACGGTAGTAAAAAAAAACAAATAAAAAATATTATTAAAACATACGAAGACATTAAGCTAGAGAAGCGCTACAATGTATCTACAGACATAGAACATCTTTTCGAACTCAATATACAGCATTTTGGAAATGAGTCATCGTTTGTGTGGCCACACAGAAAAGAGATATTTCGAGACTTTTTGCAACTACATTGCTGTAAGTCAAATCTAACTACCTTACTCTACCAAGACAAAATTATTGGTGTTTGTCTTTCACTTCAATACCGGGATAGCTATATTGGAATAAACATGGGAGTAGACACAAATATTCTTCCTGACATTCTTAGTTATCTTTTACTTATCGACATACAGAACGCTATCTCATGCGGAGCCAAACAATACGACGCACGAGGTGGCAACCAACAAGGTAAGGCACGTTGGCATTTTGATCAAATTCCGCAACATAGCTTTACATATACACTGTAACTAATATGACAATCACAATCAAAAAAATTGAGGATATCACAGAGGCGCAACGGCTTTGGGATCTATTAAGCCCTAAAGAATCAATTTTTGACACATGGGAATTCCGATACATTTTTTATAAATACACGCGTCAACCTATTGCTTTTTACACTGGATATGACGGCGACACCCCCATCGGACTTCTCCCACTCCAAATCAATGAGCAAACAAAACAACTCGAATTTTTTGGAGGCAACTTCATGGATGATAACACGCTCTTTCTCTTGCCTGGATATGAATCTTCAGCTGAGTTATTTTTTTCATCATTACCAGTACCAACGACGCTCTCATACATAGCTGGTACGAATGCTTTTACGTCTCAACTACCCATTATAGACTATCATTTCATTGCACCAATTGATACCGTTACCACTACAGATGAGTATCTCCACAAACTTGTCAGTAGCGACAAGAGAAGAGAAATTCAAAGACGAGCAAGAAAAATGTTGTCAGAACACTCGATTGTAGTGTATACAAACAAGCTGGACGATTTAGAACTTTTATTTTCGTTAAATAAAGAGCAGTTTGGAGAAAAATCAACCTTCTATTACCCAAACCGTGAAACAATCTATAAAGATCTCACTCAAGCAGAGATGTTTCATCCAGCTCTCCTCACCATAGAGCTCGATGGTCAAAAGGCAGCTGTGTTTCTATCTCTCACATACAAAGAAACGTATATCGCCATCAATGGTGGTATATCCGCAAGTGCACCAAAAGATTTCCACACCTATACCAAAGTAGCAAAATTAGAGGAAGCCTTACAATACAAGGCAAAAAAATATGATGCCCTCACAAACGATTGTGGTTGGAAAGAAAATTGGGGATTTCAAAAAATTCCCCAGCGCATCTATACAAATGTGTCTGCAGAATAGCCCTTCTTAAACAAGCAGACGAAGCATACGAATTATATCTGTATGAGCACCTCGTACAGCACCGCCTTTACAGACATCTTGATGAATAGATTCAGCAGCATGGATATAGTGCTCTACCGTTTTGGAATCACCCGTTTGATAAAAAGAAACCACGTTCAGATGGAGCTGTGCCAAGGCTCGTGCACCAGCAGATACATCAGCTATACGAGCAGCACCGTTATGGTCTATCACCATACCGCCGCAGGCGACAAGAGTTTTCAGCACAATCAAACCTGTCTTGTAATACCGCTCCCCACTTCCATACGGAGATTTATACATGATGTAATCAAGATTGGTACCAATCTTATACACCAGCTGTTCCTCCATGTTGATCTGGTGATCCACAACCCTCAAATCATGCAAGTACTCCAATAACAAATACATTCCGTATGTCTCCGCTTTTAGCTCTTCAAGAATATCTTGGGAAATTTGATTGACTGTTTTTATCGTAGCGCGTACACGTTTGTTTTCCTTGCTATACACCACGTGGCCCAGTTCATGAAGTGTACTGTCCAAAAAAACAGCCTGTCTACACGTATTTACGTACTGCGCCAAATATGACGAGTCAAATGCTTTTTTTAACAGTACAATCTCTTTATCTTTTGCGCTCGTCCGTATAGAATTTGGATGCAATATAATCGAGTCGACGCCTGCTTCGCCACGCGTATTCCAGTACAAATTCGGTCCAAAAGAAAATGGCATGTACACAGCAGCGACAAAAGGAACTTGTTTTTGTTTCATCTGACTCGATGAACGGGACTGATATGCATCATTAATTTGTTGTGTTTTTTCTCTAAAAATTTCTGCAACCTGTTGCATCTGTTTCGTTTCATCTGTCTGAAAACCAAACCGTAACTCAATATCCACTACATCACTCACACTGGAAATGGACGAGCATGCTTGTGGGACAACTACAATAGGACAACCGCTCACAATAAGCTGGCCCATTTGTTTTCTCAATACGGACCATTCTTTGTTCACGTTCACATTCTTCTTTTTTACATCTTCGGCAGTGGTTACAAACAGCTCTGCCATCTTTTCTAGATACATAGCAAACTCGCTGTATATGTTTGGTAACTTCTCTTGCAAAATAAGTATACGAATAGTGCAAACCGATTTTTTTAGACCTTTTGAAATCTGTCTCATCTCTACCCCAAACAAATCAGCAAATGTTTCTCTTGTATTTTCCTCTACAAGATACATATATGGAGAATGTACATCTCTTTTTGATGCGTATCTTGCTTTGTCTTGCTCTAACAAAGTAGTGTACTTCACCTGCTGTATATATGCAGCATCAACCCACGGTCCCACTAACATAGCAAGGTCAATCAACAAGATAATCTCTTGTTTTGATATTATTCCTTTAATCTTGTTTTTTTCATTCAACTGCTCTGCCCACTGTCTTACCAAAGACATGGTGTGTTGTTGGCGTTTAGATGATAACAATAAAAGAGAGCTCCACACATCTGGAGCCACAATTCGTAACGATTCAAAAATACTTAATTGACGTATGGCTAACTTTTTTTCAAATTCTTTTGGATGAGAGAAGAGATAGTGAATCTGATCATGGTTGGTATATCCAGAACCTAATGACTCGACTTCTTTTGACCACTGCTTCAACAACAATGCAACCTCTTCTGCTACAACATCCTTCCAAATCTTATCAGCTACAGTTTTGGCACTATCAAAAAAATACTCTACGGAAGGTATGCATTGAGGAACAGGAGGACATCCGTTACGAACAATAGATTGACGAATGTGTGTACCAATTTTTTTTATAGCAACAGCGCACAACATATGAGCGTACTAGACTTGTACGTGTACGTTACATCTCGTTTTTACTTTATCAGCACACGCTTCACACACCAATACCAAATCATGACACGACATCTCCTCACAATTCACAAATCGACTCGTCAATGCGTTACAGTGACTACAGTGCCCAATGTCCTCACTCTTGTCTGAAAACGCAAGCCCCATACGTTTGTCAAAGACAAAACATTTTCCTTTCCACTTTCCTTCGTCTTTGAATGCTTCACCGTATTTTACGATACCACCATCGAGATGGTAGACGTCTTGAAATCCTTTGTGACGCATATAGGCACTGAGGTATTCACAACGAATATCTCCCGTACAGTAGGTCAAAATTGTTTTATCTTTTGGTAATTTTTCCAATTCTTTTTTAATCTCTTTGAATGCATTGATTTTTGGTGCTACGAGATTTTTGACATCAAAGACACCTACATCTGACTCATAACCATTACGCGCATCGAGCACAATTACATCTGGATGTGCCTCAAGGTATTCGTGCCATTGCTTAGGACGAAGCCCCTTGGTACTATTGAACACATCAAACTCTTCGCCTGGCGCAAGCGTCACGAGCTCATCACGAACTTTGACACTCAAACGTGGAAAATCATCAACACCACCATCGCTCCACTTATACTCAATGTCTTTGAAAAAACTATGTTGATTCATCGCCTTTACATAGCTTTTGACATTCTTGATATCACCACCGAGCGTTCCATTGATACCATGCTTAGAGATAATAATACGCCCCTTGAGACCAAGAGATTTACACAAATCTCGCTGCCAACACATTGCAGTTTCAGGATCTGGCACTGGGACAAATTTATAATAAAGAATAATTTTTTCCATATAGTTACTTGTTAAATGAAATCAATATTTCTTCGCCCTCAATTTCTACTAACGTCTCTCCTGCACCCTCACTAACAGCAGTTGCTGCAGTATCAGATGCAATACCTGATGCAAATTCCACCAACACAGATCGCAATGTCTCACTCTGAGTAGACCACGTAATAGTAATCTTGTCACTTGCACGCAATCCTTTTTCTTTTCGTAAACTATTAATTGCACGAACGATTTCACGAGCAAGACCTTCACGTTTTAACTCTGGTGTTACTTCTATATACAGACCAACTTTCAGATCTCCATCTTCCTTTACTACCACACCGTTCTCTGCTTCAACTGCTCCCACTACCACTTGTTTTATATTCAATTCATCAGCAACGACAGACAGTAGAGTAATTGGTAACTGGTAACTGGTAACTAGAGACGACAGTGGTTGACGAACTTTTATACCGGCTTCTTTACGCAATGACAATCCCATCTCTACAACTTTTCGTGCACGATCCATATCTTCGAGAAGCATAGCATCAATCAAAGATTCATCACACACAGGCCACATTTCCAGATGTACGCTCTGCTTTGTGTCCTGATTACTAATCACTGTTTCTCGATATACTGTCTCAGTAATAAACGGCGTAAACGGAGCAAGTAGCTTCGACACAGTCTCAAGCACCATACGCAGTGTCTCCACACCCTCACCACTCTCAAATCGATCACGAGAACGACGCACATACCACTGTGACAAATCACCAAGCACAAAATCCGCAATAGGACGAGATGCTGTATGCAATTCGTATTTCTCAAGTCCATCTGTCACATCACGAATCAACACATGCAATTTTGCCACGATCCATCGATCAAGCACGTGTTCGGACTGAAAACTGGCTGACTGGCTAACTGACACCTGTTTATACATCTCTAGCACATTCCACAATGTATTCACAAGCTTACTAAACACCTCACGCACACCTGCTTCGGCAAAGTTGAGATTCTCTGCAGCAACAACTGGTGAGGTCATGAGATAGTATCGCAGTGCATCTGATCCATAACTCTCAATGAGCTTCATTGGATCTGGATAGTTCTGCAATTTTTTACTCATCTTTTTTCCATCTTCTGCCAATACAATTCCGTTGACAATTACATTTTTGAACGCTGGTTTATCCATCACGGCAGTCGCAAGCACATGCAGATAGTAAAACCACGCACGAGTCTGGTCCTGACCTTCGGCGATAAACTCTGCTGGAAAACTTCCCTCAAATTCACCCTTCTTTTCAAATGGATAATGACGCTCCGCGTATGGCATTGAGCCTGAATCAAACCATGTATCGAGTACATCAGGCACACGTTTGTATGTTTTACCATTTTTTTCTACTACAATCTCATCCACTTTATGCTTGTGCAAATTAGTCACAGTTACCCCACTATCCGCTTCAAGCTCAGCGACTGATCCATAACAAATTGTATCACCATCCTCACTCTGCCAGACAGGAATCGTCGTCGCCCAAAAACGCTGACGTGAGATAGACCAGTCCCTTGCCCCCGCGAGCCACTGACCAAATCGTCCTTCTTTGATATGTTCTGGTGACCAGTTGATATCTTTCGCCAATTCTAGTGCACGTTCTTTTACTTTTTCAACAGAAACAAACCATGATGATGTTGCGTAATTGAGGAGCGGTGTGTCGCATCTCCAGCAATGTGGATAACTGTGTTCATATTTTAATTTGCTAAACAATTTTCCGTTGTGTGCAAGATATTTGATGATCTCCACATCTGTCGCAGTATGATCACCAATCGGTTTGACATGTACTCCTGCAAAATCAAGCACCTCTTTTTTAAACCTACCATCCATACCCACATGCTGGATAAATGGTACTTTTTCTTTTTTGAATACTTCATAGTCATCAGTTCCAAACGCAGGAGCGATATGTACCACACCTGTACCATCAGTGGTCGTGACAAAATCAGCAGTAACCACACGATACGCATTCTCAATTCCTTCCACATGTCCATAATATGGAAAAAGTGGTTCGTATGTGAGTCCAACTAAATCAGCACCGACACAACTATCCACCACTTGAAATTCTTTATCAGCAAATACGGATAACACAAGCTCTTTTGCCACGATATAGTGAGCACCTTCAAATACAACGACTGAATATTCAATATCAGCACCAACAGCAAGTAACACATTTCCCGGCAACGTCCACGGTGTTGTTGTCCAAGCCAAAACATATATTGGCAGGTCATTAGAAATTAGAAATTTGGAATTAGAAATTTCTTTTGAATTTGTAATTTTGAATTTGGCAATTACTGATATATCTTTCACATCCTTATACCCCTCACTCACCTCCTGCTGAGAAAGTGTCGTTTCACAACGAGGGCAGATATGCATCGCACGATACCCCTGATATACCAATCCCTTGTCCCAGAGCTGTTTGAATACCCACCAGACACTCTCCATATATGTCAGATCCATTGTCTTGTACGCATGATCCATATCTACCCAGCGACCCAAACGTCGGATCACCTTTTTCCAATCATCTACATACCCGAGCACTTTGGTCTCACACAATTCATTAAACTTCGCCACACCCATCTCTTCGATCTCTTTTTTACTCTTGGTACCCAACTCTTTTTCCACAATATTTTCAATTGGTAATCCATGACAGTCCCACCCCCACACACGATTCACACGATATCCCTGCATCGTTTTGTAACGAGGGATTACATCTTTCATGGTAGATGCCACAATATGTCCGTAATGCGGCAACCCAGTTGCAAACGGAGGGCCATCATAAAACACATACGGTTTATTATCCGGACGCTGATCGATTGATTTTTGAAATGTTTGATCCTTGTCCCAAAACTCGAGTATATCGAGTTCGTTTTGATTGGAGTTATACATATAGAAAAAACAAAAACACGCTATTAACGTGCCAAGAGTCCCCACTACGGGAGACGGTACCATCTTGCGCTTTTACTTACTTACTGCTGTGACGGGCTTGCCCGAGAGGCTCTACTGACAACGTCATCCTGAGCGAAGTCGAAGAATCCCCGACTTTACACAAATAACATTGTTTTCTTCCTCTAGCTTGTCCGCCTTGGGCGGACGTTCTCGATTGATCGTCGAGTCAAATGCTTCTATAATTCATACTACTCCAACTTTTTTTTGCTGTCAATAGAGACAAAAAGCATATATTGATGAACAGACACGACAATGCTACACTACTTTTATATTTTGTAACTTGTTCCATGTATCTTATATGTTGTACTCAGGCCCCCTCTACATCTGCTCCGACCACGCTGGCTACCAGCTCAAACGCCGACTCCTTCGCTTTTTCAAAAATGAACTCAAAATAAAAGCGACTGACTGTGGTCCAAAAAGCTATGCAAAAGAAGATGACTTTCCAGACTTCGTCATCCCAGCAGCTGAAAAAACGGTCAAAAACGGAGGACGTCTCATCGCCTGCTGTGGCAGTGGTGCTGGAGAGGTTATTGCAGGGAACAAGGTGCCAGGCATGCGCATGACAATCGGATACAATATTGAAGCAGCCGAACTCGCAGTCAAACACAACGACGCTAATGGTCTCGCCCTCGCCGCTCGCGTGCTAACAGAAGAGCACGCCATGGCAATTGTCAAAAAATACCTCGAAACTACGGAGGCGATGGGTGGGAAGTATGCTCGACGCAGGAAAAAAATTGATATGTACGAAAAAAAGATATGCAAATAATCCCCTCTCTCCTCACCGACGACCAACTCATCTATACCAACTCACTCGATGAACTTCAGGGCGCATGTGAGATAGTCCAGATTGATATCGCTGATGGTGTGTTTGTGCCAGAAAAAACACTGGACAATAACGATCTCACTAATCTCCACATTGGAACACTCCAAATAGAGTTACACCTCATGGTCGAGCACCCCTGCACCACACTGACACAGTGGCATAACAACACACACATTCGCCGTGTCTATATCCATGCAGAATGTGCTGATTTTAACCAAAAAACACTCGAACTTATTCGCGAACATGGCTGGCAGGTAGGTATTGCCCTCAAACCACAAACACCCATTTCTGTCCTAAAGCCACACATTGAGCACATCGATGCTGTATTATTGTTAGGTGTTGAGCCAGGTGGACAGGGGCGCGCGTTTCAACCAGCAGTCCTGGAAAAAATAAAAGAATTCAAACAAACATACCCTACTCTGTTTTGTGCACTTGATGGCGGAGTAAACGAAACAACACTCCCTGATATTATCACAAGTGGTGTAGATGCAGTGTGCCCTGGTAGTGCGGTGTTTGGAAATGAGAGAACACCTATAGAAAATATTGAACGTTTACAAAGCATTATTACAAAAGATTAAGATTGAGAATAAAATTATCTTAGCATACAGCACTAATCTTAATCTCAATCTTAATTATTTTTCTCTCTCTTGAAATCAAACGTCCAATCCTATACACTATCCAGACTAAAAACTCCTATGTCAGAATCCCACGAACAACTCCTCGACCTTGTCATCATTGGTGGTGGCGCAGCAGGTCCCTCCGCATCGATCTACGCATCTCGCCGACGCCTCAACTTTGTCATGCTTACCAAAGATATTGGCGGTGAGGTAGCACTCTCAGGAGAAGTAGAAAACTGGCCAGGTATTGAACACACGACTGGTATCGCCCTAGCGAAGCAGTTTAGTGATCACATGAAATCCTACAATCCAACAATTGAAGAAGGAATTGAGGTCACTGCAATTCGTCAGGAAGGAAATATACACATAGTCGAGGGACAAACTTGGGGTGGTGACAAACGTGAATGGAGAACAAAAACTGTTATTATTACAACAGGTATTCATCCACGAACACTCGGTATCCCAGGCGAAGATGAGTTTCGTGGAAAAGGTGTGACCTACTGTACAGTATGCGATGGCCCACTCTTTAGAAATAAAACCACAGCCACAGTCGGCGCAGGCAACGCCGCACTCGAATCAGCCCTCATGATGGCAGGCATTGCTTCCAAAGTGTACCTCCTTACCAAATACCCAGATACAAAGGAAACAAACGGCGGGTTTCCCAAAGGTGAGGTAGTCTTGGTAGAAAAAGTAAAAGCACTTCCAAATATTGAAATCATTTACAACGCAAACACAACAGAAATCAAAGGAAATGGCTTGGTCTCACATCTGACATACACAGACACAGTATCAAACGAACCCAAAGAACTGGAGATCAACGGCGTCATGGTACACATCGGCGTTATTCCAAACTCTACTTTTGTCCCACAACTAGAAAAAGACGCCGCAAAACAAATTATCGTTTCACTCACAGGTGCAACCAACATCCCAGGTATCTTTGCTGCGGGAGATGTCACAAACATCCCCTACAACCAAATCATCATCGCCGCCGGCCAAGGAGCCACAGCCGCTCTCAGTGCGATTGAATACATCAACAAGTGGCAGGCATAAAAAAGTCCCAAAAGGGTCTTTTTTGTTTCCCAACACTTTGGTATACTAAGCTTTGTAAGCCTCTTAACTCTGAAACCATATGTTTCTCCTCGAAAATATCCTCCCAATCCTTCCCACAGACCGCCTCGAATACGCCGTTTTTGCCGTCTCAATTGTCGGCGTATTCATGATCGTCTACTCACAATTTGTCGAAGCAGAAAACCGACGTGATCTGGTCCGCATGATTGGATCACTCTCACTTTTTGTTTACGCGATGTATATTCAAAATCTTCTTTTCTCTATTGCAATGGGCGGTATCTTTATCGCCGCCACGATTGAATTTTTTGAAATCTATCTCGGTTACCACAAACACAAAAAATCTGATGTAGAAAAATACGAGAGAATGGGAAAAATGAAATATTAATAGCAATACAAATATATGTTTGACATCATCACCATTGGCGACTCTACCATCGACACATTTCTAGATCTAGAAGCAGACGGACACGTCGTCTCAGTAAACAAAAAAAAGAAAGAACTCACACTAGGATATGGTGCCAAGATTAGCATTGACGACACAGCCCAGTCAGTCGGTGGCAACGCTGCCAATGTTGCAGTTGGCCTCGCACGTCTGGGACACAAAACGAGTATTGTCACAGAACTCGGAGATGATATCAATGGCCACATGATTGCGGACCATTTCAAAAGTGAACACGTAGACACATCACTCACACGTTTTGTTCCTCATGATACACGCTACAGTGTCGTGCTCAACGTGCTCGGTGAACGCACCATTCTCAGTGGCAAATCAAAAAGAAATTACGTGCTTCCACCACTCAAACCAACTCAAGCGATCTACTACACATCCCTAGGTCATACATTTGAAAAACTTCAAACACAACTCATCAAATACCTCACCAAACATCCAGAAATTTTTGTCGCGATGAATCCAGGAAGTTATCAAATCGCTCATGGTAAAGAAGAAATTCTGAAGATGATCCCCTACACTGACCTCCTCCTGCTCAACAAAGAGGAAGCCTATGCACTCAGTGGACTCAACAATGAAAAGAAAGCGATAGAACGTCTTTGTACACTTGGTACTGATATCGTTGTCATCACAGACGGTGATCGCGGTGCGACAGCAGGTGATGGTCAAGCCCAATACCATATCAACGCACTTGAAACTAATCCTGTCGGCAAGACTGGCGCGGGCGATGCATTCTCTACTGGATTTCTCCACGCCATACTCCAAAGCCAAGACATCATCACCGCACTACAAAACGGCATTCTCAGTGCCAACAGCGTAATGGGACATCTCGGAGCACAGATTGGATTGTTGACTAAATCAAAGTTAAAGGCGGCGAGGAAGAAGTATGGGAGTAAGTTGGTGGTAAAGAAAATTTAGCACTACAGCAAGCATCACGCCTCAGCGGAATTCCGCTGAGGCGTGACACAAACACATATGTAAAGACGAGGCGCTACCCCGTCTTTTTATCTACAAACAAGATTTTGTACACAATTATTTTTGTAAACAATCGTACCATTACGCACCGACCAGACAACGACGGAGACGTGGCAGCGCCGCGTCTCTACGGTCATTTTTGTCCCCAAGTAAACCTTGACAACTCTCTCTCTTTGCTACACTTATTTATCCTCGCAAAAAAAACGGATTCCCCGTATACAGAGGATAGGAGTAGACCATCATGAAACGTAACTTGTGGATTCTTGCAATCTTCACCCTGATGATCGCTGGCTGTGACGGGTTTGCCCGCGGCTGTCGATCAGACATCGCCCGAGGATTCGGTGCGGACTGGATCATCGTCCAGTACAACTACACTGGAGAGCCAGTGCTGTGTTGGAAGCTCGATGATGCGAGCGTCACAAACGAAACCAACTCGGACGGGATCTACTGGTCGCACCGCGGACACCTGGTGCACATCTCCGGATGGTACAACCGGGTACAAGTCAGCGGCGGCGACTGGATGACGGCAGCCAACTCGGTCGGCGTCGACATGGCCCACTGCAACAACGGCGTTTACCAAGTCGCTGCCGGTCAATAGAACGGCACTCGCCACACCTTCATCTATCGATGAAGACAAGAAGGGTACACGGAAGACAGCTTCCAGCCCCTGCGATTCATATCAAATAATTTGATGTAAATCGTAGGAGGCATACTGGAAGCTGTTTTTTGTTTCAAAAAACCAACCACATTACTGGTTGGTTTTATTCTCTGCTCACTTTATGTAACAATGTTTTTTAATCTACATAGCGTACATATACTTCACACTGTCTGCGAAAGATGAAGAGGCCTATACACCACAGACCGGTCTGTTAGACGTGTGGCATCAGACAACAGCGGATGCACATCTAAATCAAGCGCACGCGTGTTCATCGTTTGAAGAGTAGATTTTGGTAACTGCGAAGCTACAGCTGCCATACGTCCCTCATTTGCTGACACATACACAAGTGGCATCGATCTTGTTTCAGTCGTGGGACGAAAACCAAAACGAAAATTGCCCGCATTAGGTCTAACACCCCTCATTAGCACACGCGCTAACATAGTGTTATGCTTTACATCAGTTGGCAAACGAACAAATGCATCAAACCCTGCACCACTGATATATACTGTCGTATTTGTCTGCTTTGCAAATTTCTGTATACCTAATAAAATACCTCTGAGTGTCCCCATGGCAATCTCGACAGTATCTGCAATATCAGAATCAATAAAAACACATAATGATTTTTGTTCACTTAGTTCTGATTCTTTTCTACGTGCCATAACTAATCCAGTCTTTGCCAATATACCCCAATTAATATCACGCACATCGTGTGCATATGGATCGTACGGCTCTGTTATATACCCACGTTCGGGTTGTTTAGCCCTGCTTTGATATCTGATCGCTGATAGAAACTGCTCGACAATTCTTGAAGTACGAATAATATCTTCGGTGACGTACGTAAAATTTTCTGGCTGTGAACTTTCTTGTTTGACCAGCTGTTTATCTTCCTCTGTTAAAACAGAAATCGATAGTTTTTTATCATGATGCACCACCATAGGATGCTTTAACTTAGGCTCAATTGTTTCAGCAAGTTCTTTCCAAAAATTCTCTGATACAGCGAATTGTCGTTCAATTTTTTCTCGCTTTGCCTTGTCGGAGAGCGCTCGAGCACACAGATTGATAAAAAAATGTAATTCAATTTCTATGGCCAAATCAGCATCTCTATGTTTTGCATTCCATGTTTTCAAACATGAATCCCACAACGTAGGGTGCATGGCCAAAAGTTTTGTTATACGTTTTTTCGCAGTGGCAGAAAATAAAAAAGATTCTATCGGGGGACCAAAATCTCGCACATCCATATTCAAAGTACCTCCCAAGGTTCTTATATCTCCAAGGGTATCTTTTATATACTCTTCCAAATCTTCACCTGTCTTCCACTCATTTAAAAAAAGCTTTTCTACTTCTTGTGGAGCAAGTCGGGCATAAAATGAATAAAAGGCATAACTATAATCAAGTAAATAAGGCGAATCCTCTTGTGTTTTTTTATCATTTTCTTTCTGTCCATCTACATGCACCTTACAAATATGTTTATAAAAACAAGAACAAATAAGGATGTTAAGTAATTGAGAACTTCTTTTTTTTCTGAATACCTCATACAAGCGTCTATAAAAAGCGTGCTCTACCGGTAGATACTCATCATTTGGAACTGTGTAATATTCATCTCCCCCATCCCAATTAGAATACAAATAACGAGATACTTCTGTCCACACAAGAACTGACTCGTCCGCTAAACCTTCTAGCAAACCTCTCAACTGGGATGTTGGTTCATCTTTTCCAAGCTCCTTGGTATATTTTGCAAGTATTTGTGTAAACGATTGCAGAATTATTCTTTTTTGTTCAATACTTGTTGCAGCACGTAATTGAGTTGCCAAAACTGTATACTCATCATCTGGAAAATACGGCTGACACAGTGCTCTATTAAATATACAATCGTTCGTTGGATTATGCCGATTCAAACCATTAGTATCATAAATACCAACAGAAACATGACTGATTGCCCTAAATTGAGTTCCGTCGCCATTAGTTGGCAGTTCATCAATCATTACAGCTGACACACCAACTTGACGTAAATACATCACTGACATGTGTGCAATCAATGCACAGTGCCCAATTCCAAGTTCATTGACAATAAGCGGAATATCGCCTGAAAACTCATTTAAAAGTGCACGATATCCACTATGGACTACGTATTGAAACCTATCGGTAACATATCGAAAAACTATATCGACACAATCTGAAGGTGCTTTTTCAATTTCTTGCAACACAGGTTTCGGCAAAGGACAAATACGAGACAAAAATTGTTTCTCTTTTTCGGTCGGTGCACATCGCCTCACCCCCTCCACATCAACATCGTTATGACGCACAAACTGAATATCACCCAAACAACTGAGATAACAATTAATACGATGTTTGAGTGGATCTTCTGGATCCAAAGTGACTTTCGTACTAACACCGAGACTTTCTTCTGAACAAACAGGCATCCATCCATGCGGTGTTGGAATATATTTTATTTTACCTAATGAATCTGGGAACTTAACTACTGGCTCATCACCACTAGCTTCTAAAACAGATTTTGATATATTAAATTGAATACTATCTACCTTCTGCCCTACTGAAGGGGAAAACATTTCTTGGTATAAATTTAATGTTCTCAGTATAAACGGACCGGGGAGTGCTGGTGTAATCTTTCCATCATAGTTAGGATGAAGAATCTCTTTAAGAGGAATGGATAGGCCGCCCAATAAAAAATCTAACACGTATTTAGGAAATCTTTCCATACCACTCAAATCTATATCAAAGTCGTTACTATATTCCGTTCCGCCCTCCTGCCACCACTGCCTATCAACAAAACGTGATAATGCCTCTGTTTGATATACTTCTAAATCCGTTTCAGAGATGCTTGACAAAAATCTCCTCGTCGCCTCTACCTGGTCTCCATGCACACCTGCCCCCAACTGTCCAGCATCCGCTGCATCTACATATTTTTTTGCATGACGAACAAAGGAAGCCTTGTCACGACTTTCCTCAAACTCTCTTCGATATCTCTGGAATAAACTGTCGATATATCCTTCGCGCTCATTCATATATCATTCTACAACACTCTTAAACTGTTTTTCTCCTTCTTCCTCCCAATAAAATGCTCCGCACTCCCCATCACCGAATGTATCTGTGTATGTGGCCCAAGTGATGCCAAACCATATTCAAACGCTTTGACCTGCTCGCGGATCTCTGCTGCGAGCTCTGGATGTTCCTGCTCGTTATCCGCCATCAGACGCAGTGTATCGAGTCGCTTTTCCAGCTCATCGAGAATATCATGAAATTCAAACACACGTGCCTCATACGCCGCACGCTCAGTAGAGAGTACTGCTTGCTCCACATGATCACGAATTGCTTTGCGAATAGAAATCAATGTCACTGCAATCTCCACACGCTCCTCAGGAGAAAAAAAATGTGTCGGTCCACCTACCACCAAATCACGATAGCTCCCACCATGAGCAATAAACCGTTCGTATTCTTTTTTTAATTCTGGTGTCAATTTTTGTAACAACAACGACTCACCCATCTTGCCCTCATAGACATCGATAAACTCATGAAACGCCTGGCGATATGGCCACGCACGTTTGGCAAACATCACCATTGTATCCTCAAGTTCTTCAACAGTGAGAGAAAAATTGTGTCGCACTTGCTCAATCGCCACCCCCATATCATGTCGAATCTCATCTGGCAGCAATGGTGGCAGATCTTTATAGATACGTTCAAAAATTTTGAGAGTATGAATGACAGTACTATGATGCATATACCCCTTAGTATACATTATTTGAGCTCAGAGAGCCAATGCATCGCGATACCTCCAGCCACACTCACGTTGAGACTTTCTTTTTTTCCCACCATTGGGATATGTACGACGAGATCTGATAATGCAAGTACATCTTCGTGTACACCGAACACCTCGTTTCCAACTACTAAGGTTACTGAGGGTGCTGATGTTTCTAATGATGCTTCTAAATTTATTTTAGCACCCTTAGCGCCCTTAGTATCTTTAGAAACCTGAGTAACCTCCAAAAGAGTCTTTATCTCATTCATTGAAATACTTGTATCTATTTTTTCCAATGCAACTACAGTGGATCCTTGTCCTTGTAGACGACGAAGAAGCGTCACCACGTTGGGATGATATTCAAACGGAATCCACGTCTCAGCTCCCAGCGACACCTTGGCAATATCCGCTCGTGGTGGCTGCGGAGTAATCCCACATAAAAATATCTTATCAAACCCAAACGCATCAGCGGTACGAAAAAAAGCACCCACATTATGAGTCGAACGTATGTCTGGGAGAACGAGATACTTGGTCATATTTCTTTTTTGTGCGTTTTTGTCATCCTGAGCGAAACGTAGCGTAGCGAAGTGCAGTCGAAGGATCCCTTTCTTATAGATGATTTAACCAGAACGAAGTGAACAAAAACGTGTAGGCTTACGAAAGGGATTCCTCTACTTCACTTCGTTTCGGTCGGAATGACAATGGCGTAAAAACGGAAAACCCCGCAACAGCGGGGATACAGAAACAATTACTTTATCATGGCCCAACACTAATATGTGGAATACTCATTGCAATTGTCGCAAATAGGGCGACCGCACAGATCATATACCCGTAGACGACAGAAAACTGAACGCTTTGTGAGCGGGAATTATTTTGTTGCATATTGTATATGTATATTTGTATTAATTTCCCTCCTCTAAAAAAGAACAGTGTTGCGCCTATATGCAGGCAACCAACGTATATATATTTTTTGATTCACTGTGCACGATGAATATGTATATAGTATAGCACAAAAATGCACTTTTGTCAACATGATTTCTTTGCTAAATAGAGCAAAAAAGTAAAAAATACATGTTTTCATGTTTCTTTTTTGCGTCGTACAATATTGTAGTGTATACTACCTATGAAATTAAAAAGAAAAAGATATAAGGATACAAACAAAACATGTATCGTTTGTATCCTTGTATCTTTTAATTTGTGTCCTTAGAGACAATCTCTAGTACGCCAAACCAACACTTTATGAATAAACTATCCATATATTTAAAGGAGTACCTCGAACACCTCGAGATCGAAAAAAACCGTAGTCGCAATACACTCATCAACTACGATTTCTATCTCCATCGCTTTGTCGACTGGTGCAAAGATGTCAAACCGACTGAAATCACCTATGACATGGTGCGAAACTACCGTCTATGGCTCAACCGACTCGTCGATGTCCATGGAGAACCACTCAAAAAGAATACACAAAACTACCACCTCATTGCATTGCGGTCTTTTTTGAAATACCTTGCCAAACGGGATGTAGACACACTTGCTCCAGAAAAAATTGAACTCATGAAGATGCCTGATCGAGAGGTGAGTTTTCTTGACAGCGGCGATCTAGACCGAATACTCGAGGCACCTCTCGCCAAACTTAAAGAGCAAGGGACAAGTAGTAAAAAAAAGAATACCAACGAAGTAGCCGACCAAAAACGAGCCACAAAAAGTCGTTTAATTGCATATCGCGACAAGGCGATTCTTGAGCTTTTTTTCTCAACCGGACTTCGTGTCTCAGAGTTAGCAAATTTGGAAAAAGAGGATATAAATATCAAACGAGATGAATTCACTGTACGTGGAAAAGGCAAGAAAACACGCGTCGTCTTTCTCTCTGACTCGTCCAAATACTGGATTGCAGAGTATACCAAACTCAGAGGAGATCTCAACCCAAACCTCTTTATCTCGCACGATGAGATTTCAAAAAAGAAAGAGAAAAAGGGTGGAAAAGATTTTGAATACAGCCCACTCACCCCTCGCTCTATCCAGCGCATCGTCCAAGGGTACGCCAAGATGGCCGGTATCACCAAACACGTCAGTCCACACACCCTGCGACATAGCTTTGCAACTGATCTCCTCCGCAACGGGGCTGATATTCGCAGTGTTCAGACCATGCTCGGCCACTCCTCCATCACTACCACCCAAATCTATACCCATGTGACTGATTCCCAACTCCGCAATATTCACAAGAATTTTCATGGGAAAGACCGCAAAAAAGATTGACGAAACCGCTGTTTTGGCTTAGTATAGTGCATATCCATGTCCCCGTAGTTCAATGGATAGAACGGGAGTTTTCTAAACTTTAGATCGTGGTTCGATCCCACGCGGGGGCACACTACCTATCAAACACGCTTTATTTATTACATATTATCATAGTATGTTCGAAGCATTTTTCTTTTTCCTCACCTCAAACATCCTCTTTTGGGGCGGACTCCTCTTACTTATCTCTATTCGTCAGGTCAACCAGTACGAACGTGGGGTTAAGTTTTTCCTCGGAAAATACTACAAAACAGTCGAGCCAGGCTGGCGCATTGTTCTGCCTATTATCCAAGGCATGACCAAGGTAGACACTCGCGTCAAAGCGGTTGACGTCCCACTCCAGGAAGCCATTACCCGTGACAATGTCTCTGCGAAAATCAATGCGGTCATCTACTACCGCGTCGTTGATGTCGCCAAAGCTACACTTGAGGTGGAAAACTTCTGGGTTGCAGTCTCTCAGCTCGCACAGACCACCATGCGCAACGTCGTTGGTGAACTTGAGTTGGATGAACTTCTCAGTAATCGCGAACAAACCGCTCGTCGTATTCGTGAAATTGTTGAGAAAACAGCACAATCATGGGGTGTGGAAGTCTCAACAGTAGAACTCAAAGATGTGATCCTCCCAGACGATATGCAGCGTGTAATCGCCAAACAAGCTGAAGCAGAGCGTCAACGCCGTGCAGTAATCATTGAATCCAGTGGTGAGGTGGTAGCAGCGGAAAACCTCGCCAAAGCAGCAGCCATTCTCAATGCTGCTCCAGGCGCACTCCACCTTCGCACACTCAACTCGATCAACGATATTAGCTCTGACCAATCAAACACAGTTGTCTTTGCTGTACCACTCGAAGTGCTCCGTGCATTTGAAGGGAAAAAAGGTGAATAATCGCTTTACAAAGAGACATCTTTTTGGTACGATATTTCTGCGATGTACCAACAAAAAACGGGAGGCGCCTCCCGTTTTTTTATATAACACATATGACGCTTGATACATTTAAATCGTGGCTTGACCCCTACATTGAAAAAGAATTCGATCGCATTGATACACGAGTACAAGCAAGCACCAAAGATGTATTTGTACGAGAAAGTTGCGCTCATGTACGAAACATTTTTGCAACCAAAGGAAAACGAACCAGAGCATACCTCTGTTTTTTGGGTTATACTGCTGCACACGGGAGAGAGAAAGAAACATGTATAGATTTGTTTATTGCCATTGAACTATTTCATGCATTTGCACTGATTCATGATGATATCATTGACGAAGCAGTAACTCGTCACAACACTCCGACAATTCACAATATCATAAAAGAAACACTTGATGGAAACGAAGCACACACGACACACATCAGCAATGGCCAAGCAATGCTTATCGGCGACCTTATCCTGGCACATGCATTTGAGTGCCTGTTTCGATTTCTCCAAACACAATCACAAACAAATACTCTTATCTGGAGTAATTTCCAGTCCATGGTGACAGAGGTAGTCGCAGGAGAGATGATTGATGTAGACCTCATGGTAAGAGAGAGCGCAACAAAAGAACGACTGTATGAAAAACTGTATCTCAAAACAGCAAGTTATAGTGCCATTCGTCCACTACGTATGGGTGCGCTCGCTGGAGGTAATACCACACTTGCTGACACATTTTGTATTTCATTTGGCACGGGACTGGGACTTGGATATCAGTACCAGGATGACCTCCTCGATATTGTTGGAGTAGACAAAAACTTAGAGAAACCAACACTCATGCAAATACAAAATAAAGAACGAACCCACATCACCGAATACGCGTTTGCACACGAAGCAAAGACAGGAGAAACCACTCTCTCAACACTGTGGGGCAAAACCCTGACACTAGATGAAGCAAATCAAGTACGTGAATACCTCATTTCTATTGGCGCGACAGCAGACACACAAACACGGATGGAACGTGCCTACATAGATGCACAGACGATACTTGCTCAAAGCACACTTACAGATGAAGCAAAACAACTCTTTGGTGATCTTCTCAACCGTATCATTGTTCGTATTCAGTAACACACTATGTCGTACCCACAATACACGACAGATATTGCACACTGCAGAGCACTCCACAAATTTCATGGCAAAAGTTATTACTTTGCCACACGCTTTTTTCCCAAACATCTTCGCGAAGCGACCTGGATTCTCTATGCTTTTTTTCGCGTTCCCGATGAGATCGTTGACAACCCTACGTATACAAAGCCAGAGGAGATTACAACAGCACTTGATAGCTGGATAGATGAATGGCGTCGTGTGTATCATGGGACTGAAACAACCAACCCAGTACTTCGTGCTACAAAACATATTTTTGGTACCTACCATATTCCATACGAATACAGTGAATCGTTTCTCACTGCAATGAAAGCAGACATCACTGTCAGTCGATATCAGAATTATAGAGAGCTAGAGTACTATATGTATGGCTCTGCTGCAGTTGTCGGACTCATGATGAGTTACATCATCGAATTCTCAGATAGCAAGGCACTGCCGTATGCCAAAGCACTCGGAGAGGCAATGCAACTCACCAATTTTCTCCGCGATATCTCAGACGATTACATTACCCGAAACCGCATCTACCTTCCAGCAGAAGATATGGAGAAATTTGGTGTCACAGAACAAACAATCAAACAAAAAAAAGTGACACCACAATTTGTATCAGTGATGAAATATGAAATCGATCGCGCTCGCTCACTATACACAGAAAGTGAAAAAGGAATTCCACTCCTCCATCCACACGGACGATTTGCAGTCTGGGTCGCACGAATCCTCTATAGTGAGATTCTCACTGAGATAGAACATGCGAACTATGATATTTTTTCGCAGCGTGTTCGTGTGAGTGGTTGGAAAAAATTGTGGCTCGTAGTAAAGACATACCCAACATACAAAAAGATCTCCACCACATAATTATCTATATCTATGACAGCACAGAAAAAAGTTATTATCATCGGATCTGGTATCGGAGGACTCGCCACTGCATGTATTCTCGGAAAAGCTGGATATAGTGTAGAGGTATTTGAAAAAAACGAACAGCTCGGTGGACGCCTCAGCGTTATTGAACAGGATGGATTTCGGTTTGATATGGGGCCATCATGGTATCTCATGCCTGATGTCTTTGAGCACTTTTTTGCGCTCATTGGAGAAAAAGTAGAAAATCATCTCAACTTAATTCCTCTTGCACCATCATATCGTATCTTTTTTAAGGATGAAGTGATTCCAAACATGCAGACGACTCCTGATGGGAGCACCTCTATCATCGACATGTATGCGGATATTGAAAAAACGGTTGCAACATTGGACAAAATAGAACCCGGTGCAGGAGAAAAATTTCGTGACTATCTGAAACGATCAGAGTATCAATACGGTGTTGCCACAGATCGATTCATGTACAAAAACTATTCGTCTGTTTTTGATTTCCTCACATGGGAAATGGCCAAAGAAGGATCAAAGCTCTCAGTATTTACCAAGATGAATAGCTACGTCTCACGCTTCTTTACGCATGACGCGATCAAAAAAATCATGCAATACACTCTCGTCTTTTTGGGCAGTTCACCATACAACACCCCAGCACTCTACAACATCATGACCCATGTCGATTTTAATGGTGGTGTATTTTATCCGCAGGGTGGAATGAATGAAATTGTACAAGCGCTCGTAAACATCGGAAAAAAACACGGCGTAGTCTATCATGTAAACACTCCTGTCTCACAAGTACAGACAATGAACGGTCACGCGACTGGTATTACACTAGAAAATGGCGAATTACACACTGCAGATATTGTTGTATCAAACGGTGATATTCATCACACCGAGATGAAACTTCTCACAGAAGCTGATCGAAGTTACAGTGAAGAATATTGGAACACACGTGTGCTCGCTCCATCAGCACTGATCATGTATCTAGGTGTTGAGGGGGAAGTACCGAGCCTCTCACATCACAACCTCCTCTTTGCCAAGGATTGGAAAAAAGGATTTGCAGAAATTTTTGACACACCACTATGGCCATCTGATCCATCACTCTACGTCTGTGTACCATCAAAAACGGATCCATCTGTTGCGCCAAAAGGACATGAAAATCTCTTTGTCCTCGTACCTATTGCAGCAAACCTCACATACACAGAGGCAGAGTTAGACGCAAAAACAGATCAGTATCTAGAACTCATCACAACGCACATGGACATCCCAAATCTCAAAGAGAGAATTATTACCAAAAAATTATTCTGCGTCAAAGATTTTGAGAGTCGATATAACAGTCTCGGTGGTACAGCATTAGGGCTCGCGCACACCATGCGTCAGACTGCCTGTTTCCGTCCTGATACCATTTCAAAAAAAATTGACAATTTGTATTATGTAGGAGGAAACACCAACCCAGGAATTGGTGTACCAATCTGTCTCATCTCAGCAGAACTCGTGTACAAACGGCTGATTGGAGAACATACAGGACATCCACTCCCCACCCCAATTACAGAAACCAAATAATACTCCACCAAAGAATCGCACCCACACACGCATTGATGAGAGGAAACTGTCGGTAATACAAAAATGATTGAGATTCTGTGGCAACATACGTTCGCATCATCATCCACACATACGGTACGCCCAAGATAGCGAGAATTGGATGAAGTACTAGTGCAGCACCCAGAGCTGAAGCACCATAGAGTACCGCACAATAGATGACAGTATATCTATGCCCAAGCAACGTGGCAACCGTATCTAAACCAGCAGCACGATCGGCACTAATGTCAGAAATAGCAGAGTATGCGTGCATCGCGATACACCATGCCCAACCAGAGAGAAGGGTAACAAGAGAAAATCCCTCACCGCCAGAAAGGTAGTACCAAGCAAACGCAGGGAGAATATAGAGTACATTACACAACCCATCAAATATCGGACGAACCTTGGCACGAATTGGTGGTGCTGAATAAAAAATACCCGTACATACAAATGCTAAAAATGCGAATAAAAATGGTGTTTGTCCCCACGCAGCATATAGCACAGGCAGAACAACCAATTGCGATATGAGAACTGCTTGCCACATTCGTGGTCGATAGGTCGGGTCAAGTACTGCTTCATAACCCTGTTTTTTCTGATTGAGAATATCGGTCTCATAATCAAAAATATCATTGATACCATAGATCAATAGATTGGCAGGTATGATACAATAGAGGGTAAATAAAAAAAGCGAAATTGACCAACTCAAGTCTCCCTGAGTTAGTCGCAACGCAAACGCAAGACCAATAGGACCGACAATATACATCCAAAACCGTGGACGAGAAGCACGTACAAAAGACATCAACATATATGCACAGTATACCACACATCAAAAAGAGATACCTATGGAGCATTGCAGCTGTCTGTCTGTTTGTTGGATACAACATGACATGGCAACCACATGAAGTGCTTCACTCGCCTATTTCTGTCCTGTCACTTCTTTTTCTCGCGTTCCCAGCATATATAGGGCTAAAAGCCATGTTTGGATTCAAAAAAGCATCTCTGTTGTGGATGAGTATTGGTATATTTGGTATTTGCATTGAAACTATTGGTATATATACAGGATTTCCCTATGGCACGTTTCTCTACACCAACCCACTTGGGGGACTTCTTTTTGGATATGCCCCATGGGCACTCATCCTTGCTTGGCCACCACTCGTCATTGGTGCATGGGTCATGAGTCACACATCCTCCTCTACCACGATACAACATATTATCATAGGTACCGCACTTCTTGTGTGCTTTGATCTCGTGATGGATCCTGGTGCAGTTGCACTAGGATTTTGGTCTTTTATACATGGAGGATACTACTACCATGTACCATATACTAATTTTCTCGGGTGGGTATTTTCTGGTGCGATAAGTATATCTCTTATTGAACTATACAAACGATACACCAACACACAACCAGCTCTCTCACGTATCAGCTCAAACTACGCATCACTTGGACTCTATTTTTCTACCGCACTATGGACCGGAGTAGCAGCTGGACACCGTCAGATAGTACCACTATGTATTGGTATCATTCTCTTTATTTGGATATACCGCACACAATATAGATATTGACAAAATGGCCAATGTGCCGTATACTTGGCTCCTGTAAGGTCTTAAGTGTGGTGGCCATAGTGAAGTGGTTATCACAGCGGGTTGTGGTCCCGCGGACACGGGTTCAATTCCCGTTGGTCACCCCAGTTGAGATCTTACACAAAACATCTCCTTATGTGGAGATGTTTTTTTGTGTTATTGTTGAAAACCAATCCAGTGTCTTTTTTCTCTCTTTGTCATGATCCACTATTGGTTTAGGATATCTTGGGACTACTATATGATTCGCACCATATTCATGTATTTCCTTTACTGAACACTGACGTAACTCTGGCACCCAGCGTTTAATATATTCACAATCTGGATCATAGGTTTTTTGCTGTGTCCACGGATTAAAAATACGAAAATACGGCTGGGCATCACACCCAGTGGACGCTGCCCACTGCCAACTGCCATTATTGACCGCAGGATCATAGTCAGATAATTTCTGTGCAAAATACTTTTCCCCCAACCGCCAATCAATACGCAAATCTTTGGTCAAAAATGAAGCGACAATCATACGAACACGATTGTGCATATACCCCGTCTCGTTGAGCTGTCGCATCCCCGCATCCACAATCGGAAATCCTGTTTTCCCTTCGCACCATGCACGAAATAGCGCAGGATCATCACCCCACTTGAGCAAATCGTACTGTGCATGAAACGAAGAACCAAATACACGTGGAAAATGATAGGCAATATGAGTAAAAAAATCGCGCCAATACAGCTCACGAATCAAGGCATGATCCACCCCAAGACTCTGGCACACCGCCGCATGCGTCTCACGAATAGAAATCGTACCAAACTTATGATGAACTGAAAGATGTGTCGTCCCATCGTCATCTGCAGGCACATCTCGCCTCTGACTATATGCAGAAAAATGTGTCATTTGTTTGAGTACAGAGAGTGCTTCTGCACGAAGTGTCTGTGTTGATGGTGGCATATTCACACCGACATGTTTTGTAACACTCGCTACTGTTTCACCTGAACTCAATAGTTTAGGGGCAAAATGAAATGTTTTTTTATACACCGGTGTCGCCACAGACAGACGAGAAGCAGCACGAAAAAAAGGGGTGTAGATAGTATATGGCGTACCATCTGCTTTGAGTACAGCCCCTGGTGGGGCAAGCAGCGCATCGTGTGTCTGAATAAATGGAATACCTTTTTGACGACACATTTGTTCAATTTGTGCATCTCGATGCTGCGCAAACGGCGTGTAATCATAATTGGCATACACCGCATCAATTCGCCCCTCATCAATCCACTCTGCCAGTACTTCATGTGTCAGCCCATGCCCAATAGCACACACCCCATCACGATCAGTGATGGCCTCTTGTAGTTCAGCTACGGCCCGCAACAAATACCCTAAGCTATGCACTCCTTTATACGAATTTTTCTGTATTTGACGTGTATCAAAAATAAAGGCAGGAATAACCACCTGACTCTCAGAAAGTGCCCTATAGAGGCCAGTATTGTCAGCAATTCGCAGATCCCTATGAAACAAAAAAAGTGATGTTGTATACATAACATATACAGTATAACACACCTTGATTATCTGTACAGATTCCCCTATACTGAAACCGTATGAAATTACTTATTCTCTCAGCACCAGGCGGATCTGGACACATACTCATCGGGCAGGCATTCTGCCAACAAGCAAACGACTTGGGACATAATGCAATACACATAAACTGTATTGATTTTTTTACACAGACAGCTGCTCAGTCTCTTTTTTTTGATTCCTACGACACTGTTGTCACACGAACTCCACGTATATGGAAAATGATATATACCCTCACAGACAACTACTTTACTCTTTTGCTCCTACAACATACGCTATTTCGCATCTGGATCTGGTGGTACAAAAAAGAAATTACAGCACTCATACAACATATACACACACTCACGCCCGACCACATTATCATAACACATCCCGCAATCACATATTTACTCTTGGGCACACAAACACCGCTTCACGTCATTGTCACTGATTATACAGTAAACAAACTTTGGACACATCCATCCATATGCACCTATTTTATCGCACATGACCAAATGAAGAAAAAAATACAATCCTTGTACCCATCTGCACAATGCCTTGAAACAGGAATACCTGTACGCCCATGTTTTTATACAACACAGCGCAACAATACAAACAAATACATCAAAATACCCACATACCAAGGACCTGTAATATTATTTTTGACTGGTGGACACGGACTAGCAGACCCAACAGAACTTATCCACGCACTTTTTGTTGATCAAAGTCCAAAAACCATATTCGTCATTTGTGGTAAAAACCAGTCACTCGAAAAAAAACTACGTCGTCTGATCGTTCCCAACCATATCTCATACCACTGCATCGGCTGGGTAGACACTATTGATACGTATATGCGTATTGCCACATGTATCGTCACCAAGCCTGGTGGTAGCACTATAAGCGAGTGCGTTGCACTCCAAAAACCAATGCTTCTATATCAGCCTATTCCTGGACAAGAGGAAGAAAACGCACACTATACCATTCAACACAACCTTGCAAAACACACGACGCCGTCTACCATTTCCAATGATATAAATACAATTCCACAATGGTATGTGCCACAAGAAATAAAAAATGCCTCAAAATTAATTCTTGAGGCACTCTCTCGTTCTGACACATCTAGTTTACTTCAATAGTCCACCCACTTCCATTGTCAGGCGTGTCAGGAAAAATCGTACCACTAATACCATTCTCCTCACATGTGATACCAGTACAAAAAGTATCATCCCGTTCATAAAATGGATCATTAAGCTGTGGTTCACCATTTCCTTGTGGTGAAGTAAAACCACCATTTGCTGCGTTTGGCAGCACATTGCGCTGAAGTGTGGACCCAACAAACCGCGAGACTGAATATGCTGACACAATAATAACACTCCCTATAATTGCACGAGTCACCGCCTTCTTTCCCATTGATATTTGCTCACTATCACCATTGGCAAGCATCATTATATATCCACCATATACGCCATAACAGACGAGTGCGATACCAAGGACACTTGACACAACCTGAATGACAAGTGCGACAAGCAATCTAGGATCACTATCTATCTCATCAAGCCCAGAACTCTCTGCAAATGCATTATTTTGTTGAAAAATCATTGCTTGCTGAGACGGAGCGTCTTCCGCAATAACAATTATTGGCTGAGAGAAAAAAGATACACCAAATATAACCAATACGATCGCATATACTATATTTATCTTTTTGCCAAAAAAATAAAACATACTGTTAATCAAAAATTCGGGATAGATAGATCACCCACATCACGCACATCTGGATCAAATCTCAACTCATCACGCACCCCATCTTGATCCCCTTTTTTGAGAGTGGATGAAAGACTATTGATTGTATATGTAGCAATCGCATATGCAGTCAAAATAAGCACCATCCCCATCAATGCCTGTTTGATCGTCGTCTGTGCGCGCGTAATCTTTTCGTCATCACCACGTGCGGTAAAATACCAGTACCCAGACATGACAATAAGAATAAGCAAAATTGTACCGAGTAAAGAAAGAAAATATCGAACCGCAATCGCTGCTGTCACACGTGGATCTTGCGCAAGCGTTGTACTTGCACTTGAATTTAGTACTCCAGCACTATTTAATTGTCTAACCGCATCGACACTACTAGTACCAGTAATTATTTTCTGTGCTAATACGTCCTGTACACAAAAAGACATTCCAAAAAAAACAAAGAAAGTACTAACACCAATGATATATAAACGATACATCATAGTTTTAACCAAAAAACGCATTGAGAACAAAATTGGAAATACCATATCCAGAAAAACAAATAATCATACCAATAATTGCCTGCTGAATAGTATTTTGTGCTGTTTCCACCTTTCCACTATCACCCTGAGCAGTCATCCAGTTGAACCCAGCATACACAGTGAGTAAAGTAAAAAGTACTCCAAAAAACCCAAAGACGAATTGTACCACCAACCCAATAATCATCGACAACGTAAACTCATCGGTCTGACTATACCCTGCACCCGCAGCCGCCTGCCCTGCTATACCATCCCCACCAATACCTGTATTAAGCACGGCATACGTGGGCTCCAAAAACCCAACAAAAGCAATAGTACAAACAATAAGAGAGGTGAAAAATGTTTTAATAGTATTCATACCTTTTATTGAAAACGTGATTGAACAAGATAGGTAATTGCCCACGCACTCACCACAACGAGAAAACCAATGACCGTATTGACCATAATGCCTTTGGCATGACCAATGGCACCCTCATCACCCTGCGCTGTCATCCATAGATACCCAGCATACACCATATACCCAAACATCAGTGTGCCTAGAATTGACAAAATAAATCGAAGTGCTGCTGCGATGGCATTTGGTAGACTACCCAATTCAGATCCCTGACCAATGCCTGTATCTCTACCAGCATCTTGTAACAAATTGTCAGCACTAGACAAATTGCCTATTTCAGCAGACACAATTGGTACAAAAAAAAGACAGAAGCAAAACATCCCCATTATCCCACCAATACTCCATAAAAAAAATGATTTCATATCAAACAAATTAGTTTACCAAATTATTTTGCTCTCCGTGCTTCCTCACACGCTGGTTCGCCTCCATTATCTGGGGTAATATCTGCTCGCCATTGCCATGTCCCGTCGCCATATCGCACATCTCCTGGATCGTTTGGATCATTACCTACCCGAGAACATTCATCTTGCGTAGCAAACCGATCAGTCCATACTCCCAAACCGTCTGGACCGGGTCTACCAGTTGCACTCACTTTATCTAGACAACAGCCAAGAGGGCCTGGTGTAAGCGGTGTATCATTACCATTTCCAGGCACATTCGCTTGCTCAGCAAACTGAGTAGTAATAAAAGAGGACAATGCATACGATGAAATGACGACAAAAAACCCAAGTGATGCACGAATGATCGTTTGTTTTGCCTCACCTATCTTGCCTTCATCCCCTTCAGCAGTCGTCCAGATGTACCCAGCATATACCGCAAGGATAAAAAAAATAATACCCAAAAAACTCAACAAGATAGTAACAATACTTGAAATCGTAATACCCAAATTCCCCTGTACAACCCCTGTGTTTTGAACAAAACCCTGTTGCAATGTATTTTTTGCGATGTCACCTGCGGTTTGAGCAGATACAAATTGAGGAATAAAATAAAAAATACTAATACAGAAAATTAACACTAAATTATGATATTTTTTATTTAATTTCATTTTATTTTTTCTATACATAATTTTGTCTATCCACACAATTTTCCATCCAATGTTACTCTCTGTGTTGTCCCCTGAACTCCGCCTGGTATTTGCTCTTGAATATCTAGACCTGAACACATTTGCTTACAGTCATTCAAATTTTGAATAGTACTATCATTATTACAACTTCCAAAATTAGATCCAGGTGGGTCAACTCTATAACACTGACATCCTGTGTATATATTATTTTGTGGCTGTGGTATTGACCCACTACCCAACGCACTTTGATTTGCCGCCTCGAGGATAAAGCTCGTAATCGCATAAGCAGACATAGTAATAATCATACCAATCGCCGCGGCAATGATGGTATTAATCGCTTTTTTTGCACTCTCTTCATTTCCGCGTGCTACCATCCATGTAATACCAGCATACAGAGTCAAGACAAAAAAGACGATACCTATCAATGAGAGTCCTGCACCAATTATTTTACCCAGTATTACGGTTGGGTTACTCTCACCTCTGAGATTGGCAGCATCAGCCGTAGCACCTAGTCCATAATCTTGCGCAAATACTGGAGTAATAAGTACAAATGCGATAGAAAGACAAGCAAGAAATTTTTTCATAATATATATAATTATGTCCCTGTAGCACTCCGTAATTTTTCAATTACAAAACTTGCAATAGAGTACGATGCCAACACGAGCATGAGTCCCATCACACAAGCACTCACAATAGACTTCGCTTTACCAATCTGCTCATCATCGCCAGCCGCTGTCATCCATAGATACCCGGCATAGATAATATACAAAACCAAAATGATCCCAGTAATTTGTAATACTACATTGATAAGATTTGCCACCACGTCTCGTGCATCTTTATCTGTAAGATTGGTCCCTTCGCCACAATCCAGACCATACGGATCATTTGGGTCATATCCATCACACGCTGCCTGTACTGGCGAAAACAAAAATATAGACTGAAGCAAACATAGCCCAGCAAAAAAAGGAACAATAAATCGAGGAAAAGAGAACAAATTCATAGAAATATATTATGAAAACTGATAAAAAATTTCTTATCACTGTTCACAATATACTTTTTGTAGGGTGAGTTTCCCCACCCCACAAAAAATAATATAATCTACCATTATTAAGGCGTAGTGCCACTGCCACTGTCAAATCCAGTAGCAGTTGTAAGTTGTTCGATGATAAATGATGCGATAGCATACGCTGCCAAGATAACTGCGAGGCCGGCTACACCAGCATAGATCATCTTCTTTGCGCCACCAATCTTTTCATCATCTCCACCAGCAGTCATCCATTGGAAACCACCGATAAGGATGATAATCACAGCAACGATACCGAGCAATCCGATAAATGTGTTGATCAAAGAGGCAATAGTTGACTCAAGTTTGGTCGTACCAAGCTGAATACCCGTACCATCGGTTCCAGCAACGCCATGTTCTGTGAGATCTGCTAAACCAAGAGTATCTCCTGGATCTGTCTCATCAAAAGCGAATGTAGGAGCTACAAAAGTCATAGCCAATACAACTGCAGTAAGAACTGCCAACAAAGTTTTGTTTTTCAAAACAAAAAGTGAAATTGTTTGTGTCATAGTTTTCACCTACCTTTCTTCAAAAGAAGTAAAATGCGACGTCGCATTCCTATGTTTGATCATAGGATGAGTGTTTCTAGTACGTTCTTTCTAGAGACATTCATCTAGTGACCAACGTCATATGAAATTGACGAAAATTAATCAAAAATGATACAAATATTTGGTAATGATTTCCGTTTTATTTTTGCTTCATTTTCGCATAATTTTTAAAAAAAATCATCCGCCACGTGTTATCCCACCAATCACGCTTGATAGTATACCATAGGATGCAAAGATAACCAATATACCGATCGCCGCGTAGGCCATTGTATGGGTCCCCTCCGCAATATCGTCTGACTCGCCCTCAGAGGTGATCCATTTAAAGGCGCCATACATAAAAACAACAAGAGAGATACTCCCAAGGATACCCAATACACGTTCAATAATATTACCCACAAAGTCAGGAATACTTTCTGAACTCGTCGTACCCGTGAGTGGATTGATGAGTGGAATACTAGGCGGAGGAACAAAAACTGGAGCCAATGCAGAAGAAGTTGGAGGAGCTACACCAGCTATATACTCACACCGAACACGCGTACGCCAAGCACCGCTATCATCACAATCATTGCCTAAATCGCACAAATTTTGACACAGACTCTCACTAGAGAGCGGCGTAGTCGCAATGGGTGCTGTCAACTTATTAAGTAATCTATCCAAATCATTTATCTGGAACAGGCTGTCTCTCGGTGCGGGCACACATGTCTGTCCTTGTACCAAAACCCAGCCAATTACACCGGCTATATTGTTTGATGGCGTATTACCAATGGCAAATACAGAGGTTGCTTCACAATCATACGTACCCACATTGAATTGAACGGTACAGCTGCATTGATCCACGCCAAGCACCCCCTGCGTAGTAGACAGAAAAAATATAAATGAAATGACGCTAAACAAAAGTGTTTTTTTCATATTTATGGAGCTGAGGTGCAGCATTTCCAATTAGTATTTCCATCTGGAATTGGACAAAAACCTGACTGTATAGTACTGGATGGTCCAGAACAACTCGTCGAGTCCCACTCTCCACACTGTCCAGGTACTCCACCACAGGCGTCGACACACGCATGGTCTCTACAAACTAATTGAGGATTACCACAGTCATTACTCGTGTCACATTGGCCCGAGCTGGCTATGCCAGCATCTTCTTGTACTTGAGAACTACCGCCAACTGCACGGAAATCATTCTTGACGCCCAACACATCCAACACAAAATTGACCAAAATATACGCACTAAAGGCAATAATCATCCCTATAACAGCATTTACCATTGCTTCTTTACCCTCACCAAACTTATCCTCGCTCCCAAATGCCAAAATCATCTTGAGACCACCGTAGATAAACATCGCAAACGCAAGCGTTCCAATAATACCAAAGAGATATTCAATAAGAGAAATAGCTTGGATAAGCAAAAGTTCAATGTTTCTACACTGCCCACCTGTATCTGCCCCTGGCACCTCGCATCCACTCGTATTGATCAACCCAGCAGCATCAACAACACTCGGCACAAAAAACAAAACGCAACAACCTAAAACAAGTACTGTTGCGATGCTATATGTTTGTTTTTTGGACAAAGTCATATTTTTTACGTTGATAGTATACCACGGGTGAGAGAAAGGTCAAATGATCTTATGATCAAATGATCACTTATACTTTGATAACGTATTGATATACAAATTTAATTCTTTGATAAGTTGTTTATATACATCATTGAGCTTTGAAAATGTTTCTTTTGATATGTACTTTCTTCCCAGTGCAACAGACAAATGACTTCGTGTCTCAGATATTTCCCCTCGCGATATATACAGCACCCGAACTTTGTCTGCATATGAATAACGACCACTGGATTCCGCAATATTTGCAATAATTGAATTTGCCGAACGACAAAGTTGGTCTGCAAGTGCAAAGCGTTCTTTATAAGGAAATACCTCTATACAATCATACACAGACATGAGTAAAGTATACCCATTCTTCCAAATACTTAATTCATAAAACTCTTTATGTGACATACTGATCATTTGATCATAAGATCATGTGATCATGACTCTTTCAATACGTCTGTCTCAACACCTGCGCCGCACGATTGACAAGCTGTACATCTCGCTCTATTGGCTTTTCATCTAGTGCATATGGTCGCAAGTAGCCTGTAATCAAATCATCAAACGCTTTTTTTGCTGCAGGAAAATCTTTTCCTCGATACCAATGTTGAGCTACCAGTGCCTGTGTTGCAAACGGACCTCGTACCGGATCATTGAGTAACTCACTAATTTGTGCACGATATGGACTAAGTTGCCCTGTGGCCTCAGTATATTTTTTTACATTTTCTGCTGAAGTCATAAACCGAACAAAATCCCACGCCTCATCTTTATTTTTCCCTTCTTTTACTACTGTTTCTACCCAATAATTTGCTATATTTTGTGGGTCATCAGCATTGAGCTGAAACAATGGAGCGCTCTCAATCACCATCTGCGGAGCTCGTGCCTGCATTCGCTTGTATTCAAATGCATATCCGATATAAAATGCACTCTGACCACTAACAAATGACTCAAATGCATCTTTCATGTCTGCATTCCAGCTATATACTTTCTTTGTCGGACGTGCGAAATCAGTATAAAAATTAAGTGTCTGAATAACAGGGTGACTTTCAGCTGTCTTTGGCTCTAGACCGTTTGTCAACTGAACTGACGACCCCTTGGCAATCACTACCTTATTTTGTAGTAGTAACGCAGAAAATATATCAAATGCATTTGAAATATTATTGCTTGTACCCATCGCCACTCCTGATTGGACCACCTCACTACGACTATTGTACGCTGTGGTTTTTTCTACAGCCCCAAGAAACTCTGCCCATGTCGTTGGAGGCTGTGGAATACCAGCTTTATCAAGCAAACCACGATTGTAATATACTGCCAATGTGTCAACCGCGAGCGGTAACCCGTATACATTGCCCCCAATAGTCACATCTGGTGCGACCGTTCCAATATAATTTTTTGTTATCTCAGTTTTGCTTGGCATGTTTTGTGTTACTTGTTCAACCACCAATTCTTTGCGATATTTCCCCTTTTCATACATAGTTGCAACCTGAACACTACTAGGCATTGGATCCAATCTTCCTTGATGTTTTGCCAAATCTCGAATATGCATTGAGGTAATATCTGGTGCAACATTGTCAGCAAGTGCTGTGACAAATAAATTGTCAAATGTATCTGAACGAACTTGCCGAATATTGATTGTTACATATGGACGAATTTTGGTATATGCATCAGCAAAAGCACGCAGCTGAGCCGTATCATTGTATACTGTCCAGTAATTAAGTGTAATTGGTTTGATAGCAGCCTGTTGATCTGCGGAGAGCCCCTTGCATCCAATACCAAATAGTACGAGTGGTGTGAGAATTGTAAAAAAGAGAATTTTTTTATTCATATACAGTGTATTATACCACAGACTGTGCGTAACATTAATACCGAACAAAAGTAATAATAACAGAAATTTATCTCAATCTAATTCTTAATCTAAATTCTCAAAACACCCAGTACAAACGTCACCATCGAATAACTGCCAAGTAACGCCACAATACCAACTCCTGCCCACAACATCATTTTTAGAGACTCTTCTTGTTTTCCCTCATCTCCTTCTGAAAGCATAAATCGAAGTCCTGAATAAATGACAAGACATAGTGCCAATGCACCCAAAAAACCAACAACGTATTTTATCAAACGACCGATCAGTAGCTGCACCTGCGTTGTCCCTGTTCCAGAAATTCCCACTTTATTGAGTGCGTTTATTTTGTCTGTCGGGAAGCTCCAGGCAATGGGTTCGTACGCCGGTACTGCAGCCGCCAAAGACGGTGCTGGCGCAGAGACACCTAACGCTCCAACAGAACAGGAAATGCTTATCAAACTACCAGGTATGTCAACGCCACCATCCAAACTAACTGGTGGTCCAGCATTAAAACGTCCGGCACACGTACTACTTGTTATAGGAGTAGTTACTCCATGCCACGTGGTATGTATAGCCCGACTATTTGCTGCATCAACCGCAGCAACTACCTTACCAGCACACGAAGCAACAATGAACCCATTCATCGCACTTTCTATACCCTCAAGCGTCTTGCTCCCATCCAACTCAAACGGAAATCTCACAAAATATGTTCCTCCAGTTTCTACTGGCATACTTGTACCTTGTCGTTGCCCACGACATCCTGATATTGTAATTTCATAATCACAATTACAATATAAATCTTCTGCTTTTACACTATCCATAAACAAAAAACAAAAAACCGCCGCCACCAACACCGCACTGGTTTTTTGTAAAATGGTCATATATGATTATGATAATATCCCTTGTTTTTTTGCGAAATGCATCGTCGCCTTGAGAAGCGCCTCGGGTGTACCTGTATCGAGATACAATCCTTCGTATTCGTAGGCAAAGAATGGTTTTTTCTGTGCCAAAGAGTTGGCTGCATCTGAGAGCCAAATCTCACCATCTCGCCCTTCACCCTGTGATTCTAAATGTTTCCAAATATCATTTGTCAAAACGTAACGCATTCCACCAACAATAAGCCCATGAGGAGACACTTTATCTACTGTTGGTTTTTCTACAAATTTTTCTACTCGAAACACCTTGTCACTTCCCGCTTTTTTGCCATAGACATTACCGTACTTTGTCATTGCAGCTGTATCAGAAATTTTTTGCACCCCGATCACAGATGACTGCTTGTCTCCAAAAACTTTAATGAGTTGTTTGAGTACTGGTGTTTTAGCATCAATAATACTATCACCATCAGAAAATACAAATGGTTCGTCTCCACAAAATTCTTTGGCACAAAGCAATGCATGACCATTACCTAGCGGTGCACTTTGACGTGTATAGAAAAAACGTACTTTTTCATTGAGATCAATAAGTGAAGCAATACGATCCAACTTTCCTTTCTTTTTGAGATATTCTTCAAAATCGTAATCACGATCAAAATGATCTTCTATAGCACGTTTTTGACTACTCGTCACAAACATAATGTCTGTAATGCCACTACCCACCATCTCTTCTACTATATATTGTACAACCGGTTTATCAAGCACTGGGAGCATTTCTTTTGGCATCGCTTTGGTGGCTGGCAAAAAACGAGTTCCAAGACCTGCTACAGTAATCACACCCTTACGAACAATTGGTTTTTTCATAGAAAAAAACATAGATTTTTCTTTTTTAGTAGTATATCAAATAGTACGAACAAAATATAGTACACTATTACAATATTTCTTCCCAACTAATTAATTCATATGTTTCTCCTACAGGAAATCCTGGTGGAATAGTGTACAGTAGATTTCCATCATATGTGTGATTTGTATTTATAAATCCTGACACAACAGTATTACCTGAAATATATTTCCACCCACCTGTCTCGTATGAGATTTGTGAACCAAAAAATGAAAGAGAGTTACGCGTTGCATTCACAGCACTTGTGCTTCCACAATTGGTACACCCAACATTTCGATAGTGCGGTCGATAAATGGAGCGGAACTGTGACAGCGCAGCTGCATTTATTTCCATATTTGTTGGCACATTGTGCGGAACGATAATATATCCTTGTGCAATTAATCCAAGCACGTCATCACCAGATTTTTGTTCATATGTTAGGTTGTCTGATATGTAGATATTTCGATATTGCGATGAGACAACAGGAAAACGCCCAGCGGCCAATGTCACTCGCCCATCAACCACTCCCTCTACCCAGACATGATCTTCAAAAAAGATAACGCCATTACTTGGAATAGCATAGTTACCGAGATTAACTCGATTACTCTGACGTTCATCATAGCACAGTGAGCCACTTCCATAAGACCCGCTTATATTATACCCATTATAACAATCAACATTGCGAATACGATACAACTGAAACGTTCCATTGGATAGAAACACTGCCTGATACCCCTGTTGACCCGTAGAATTAAAATACAGACCGCCATTTTGCGCCATTGTCTTTATAGCTGTCAGGTCAGCAGTAATACCGACAAAATCTTTTGCTGGAACAGGAAAGTTCCAAAATTCTTGTGGTCCACCAATTCCCCAAACACCATTTTTTGTTTGTCCATTCACTGTATATGTCGTCTTGGCGCTCTCAATAAGCGCATCGGTGGTGCCATTAAACTCAATACCACCATTACTATGCACCTTGCCATGCACCTGAGTCGTAGCACTAAACGACATATTTCCATTTTGGATAAACGCATAATCTGTCAAAGCTGGAAACCCAAGACGAACCGAAATAGTACGGCTTGATTGTGGTTGATTGGTCGTCCAACCAGTAGACTTTACTACCACAATAGTAGAACCACTTGCAGGTGGAGTTATCTCAAGTGAAAAATACCCAAGTACATCACCGTTTTTATCATAAAACTCATGCTGATACGGACCAGGAAGTCCGCCAGTACCATCAAAAAAATCATCGCTATCATGTGCGAGATGCCAACGATAATACTGTATACCAGCTTCTGCAATATGCAATGCCACATCGCGATGATACGTATGGATCGACGCCTTGTACTCTGTCAGAGCATACTGCGCTACACCCAACACAATCATAGAAACAGTAATAGTACCAAATACCAACGTAAACAGAATCAGCGATGAACCTCTTCGTACTTGTATAGAAAAAAAATCTTTAATTTGTTTTGAGATTGCGAATATGTGCATATGTTTCTACATGAAGCGGGACCGGACTCTGTGTAGGGTCAGCTTCTAATTCAAGCTGTGCTTTGATGAGACGAACCACTGTAATATCTACAGGCTGTGTAAGTGGATTCTGTGCTCCTGTAAACGACTCGTCAAAATAAAGGAATATCGGTACGTTTTTTGACACATTGACTACTGCCTGGGCAACCTCTGTCGACACCTCTGTAGATGTCGTATACGAAAGCGGTGTACCTGCCGGCTGCACGACCCCTCGATAGAGTGTCTGATTATCGACATAGTATCGAATTCGTTCACGTGCAATATCTTCATCATCATTTGCATACAGTACTAATTCATACGGACCAACCGTCGCAAGAGGATAACTCCCAATACTAGATTCTTCGGCCCGTCGCACATCATCTGCAATAAGTCTCAATGCTTTACGACCATCATTTTGCGTCGCAAGTTGTTCCCACAAAATCAGATTATACGAATACCCAGTCGAAAACAGCATAATAACAGTACCAACAAATAAGGTAAAAATACCCAGAGCAACAATCACCTCAAGAAGAGTAAAACCTGCTTGTTTGTTATGAGACAACAAAAACATATTACAGTGGTGTCATATTGGCGACATACCGTGTCTCACCATTTACTCCAATATCAATAGATACTGGTGCGTACCCATCTGCGGTAACAACCGCTGTATATGTCTGATTGCTCAAACCACCAAAATATGACTGCCCTGGTGGGGTACAGCTTGTTGTGTAACTCAGTGCAACGTCCGAAAGTGTTGGAGTATCATTACCAGCTTCTGAAGTTAAAAATACCTTATATCGTATATACTGGCCAGACACACCACTTAATGAACTATTTTGTATAGTATAGTATGTATTTGCTGTTCCATCTGGTCCACGATATTCCCATACACTTGGTGTTGAACTATTACTCACAGCGACTTGAAATGCTATATCTGTTTGTGATGGTTGTGCAAGTGGTTCCCACACAAGAGACACAAAGTTTGCAGACACACCCACATCAAACGTAGCAGACTCAAGTACACCAGAGGAAACATAAGAAATACCATTATGACGTAACATCACATTTCCAGGTGAATTTGTAAATACGATATTGCCATCACTCTGCCCAAAATATCCTTCAGTAAACGTTTCACCACCAATACCAAGTGACCAATCACTTTGGCGCACATGTCCCACCCCTGTCTCTTTCTCTTGCGAATAACCACTTCCTGTCAACGTGACAGTCGCGTTTGAGATGGGTTGGAGAGAAACATTGTCTTGTACATGCATCAATAATGAGTGTGTACTAGCACTCCCCAAAATCAATGTAACTGGCTTTTCTTCTCCAGGCAATAGACGAACAGCCATCATTGGAATCGCGCCAACAATGTTATACCCAGTCGCATCAAACACATAGTCATCCCAACGTAATGAACTCAGTGTAATATTCCCTGATCCAGAAGTATTATTTGTTGTGTCTACCAACAAGGTGTTTGGTGCTGTTCCAATAACCACCGTTCCCATAGTACGAATTGATGCACCAGAGATGGGTGTACATACCGCTGTATACGCAGTGATATCCATGGTAGCTGCCTCATCAATCTCAAACGTAACCGTCTGAATATCTTGTGCTACCACAGAAGCTGGTGGCTTCATTGGATTAGCAATCGTATTACGTGTTTGATCAGTCGTATATCCACTTTTTGAGACAGTTATTGAATACGCATTTTGCCCAGCATCCAAATCTGGTATGAGCAACTCACCAGAATTATTTGTCGTATCAACAAAATCATACGTTGGGTCAGTACTGGTCGCAACAATATGCACATCTGCATCTACTACCGGTTGACCCTCGCTATCAATCACCACCACCTTGAGCGCCCCATGCGTAGGATCGCCTTCGAGAAACTTTGGACCCACATATGTTGTTGCAGAAAGCGGCTGTCGCTGGTTGCAAGACGCACAAATAATATCGAACTGTACCATTTTATAATCAGCAGGAGAAAGGTCGTTTTGCAGTGTTGGTTCACTGTCTCCTGGACACGGACCAGATGTATCCCCATGATTGATGTGTGCCTGTTGTGCAGGCGCACCAACACGGAGTGTGTTGCCGTTATGACAAATGGTTGATTTTCCATCATTGCCGCCACCAATCACACCATCAAATCCATCATCAATGCTTCGCACTGTTCGAGTAATGACAAACTCAATTCCATTTCTCGTAGTGGTCACAGTACGCTGCAATACACCCGCTGGCGCACCCTGTACTATACCAATATCATCAAACGCGAGATTGCGTACCAGCTCCATCTGTTCATTCAAGATAGATGTCTCCAAAATTCGCACACGAGACACATACACCGACGTAAAAGTATATTGAATACCAGAATAAATACCAACCGTAAACAACAAAAACACCCCAATCCCAATGAGAGAATCAAGAAGTAAAACACCTTTGTATACATGAAAATTTCTCTGTATCACATTATGTGGTTTGTAATTGTTGGAGGAGCGCATCCACCCTCTGCTGCGCGAGATGTTCTCGCACGTCTTGTGGTACATTTTGTTTTTCTAACTCTTGTATTTCAAATCGTATTAAATCCTCTTTCATCGCGACCAGTTCACCTATATATTCACTAATCTGTTTTTTGAGTATCTCAATTCGCGCTCTATCTTGCTGAACTGACATACTATCACCTTGTTCACTGAGCTGGAGTTCTGCTCGTAATTTTTTTAGTGCTTGTTGTACTTGTACAATATGCAAAGCAATATTTTGCACTTGTTGTTGATTTGTTTTTACCTCTTTGACCAGATAATCGGCTCGTTCTTTGCTTGCAGCTGCTTGTAATTCTGGATCTGTTTCTGCTTCTCTTGTTTCACGTGACTCTCGCGCCGCTTCCACAGTCCTCTTTTGCAATGTATCAAATTTTTTTTCTATTTCAAATGAGTTCATATTGCGATACACATGTATCATATACCATGTAGCATACATTGTACCATGTACAGACGCAAAACAAAAACGAAACACCATTGTGTTTCGTTTGTTATATGTTACTTGTTACATGCCCACTGTTAACGAGCAATAAATGGCATGATACCAGCAATACGAGCTTGCTTAATTGCATTTGCCAACTTACGTTGATGAAGTGCACAAAGTCCACTACGTTTGCGTGGAGCAATTTTGTAATATGAAGAAACAAATCGGCGAAGTAATGCAGGATCTTTATAATCAAGTACTACCTTGTTGTTTGCACAAAAGTGACAGACACTTGGACGTTCTTTAATTGCTTTCACTATTTTACGTTTTTTTGGAGCTGCCATAGATAATGGTACGTTTCAAAATGGTATAAATTAAAATGGAATATCCTCTACTTTGACTTCTTCCACAACTTCTTCTACATGACTTGATGGAATTGGAGCACCATCGCTAAACTGTGTACTTGGTGCACCACCAGTTTTGTTCCCATCAAGCATGATCATGTTTTCAGCAATTATTTCTGTGCGATATTTTTTTACTCCATCAGTGCCTGTCCAATCACGTGTTTCGAGTCTTCCTTCTAGATACACCTTGCGACCTTTGGCCAAATACTGACCAGCAATCTCTCCAAGTTTTCCCCAGAGTACACAGTTATGAAACTCTGTTTTCTCTTGTTTGGCTCCTGACTGATCTACCCATGAACGACCTGTCGCCACAGACATACTCGCAACCGTTTTACCATTTGGAGTAGTTCTTACCTCTGGGTCACGTGTGAGGCGACCGATAATAGTGACACGGTTTAGGTCCATACAAGTAAATGAAAATGAGTAAATGTTTAGACGACAATATCTTTGTCCAAAATTTCATCAAGTTTCTCACCAATTTCTTCCATACTTACTACTGGCTTCTCAATCGCTTTTTTATCTTCACGTGCGTGGATTGCAACTGGTGCGTCAGCAAGTTCTGGCATTGTCAAATCTTTTCCCGCTGTTTGTGTTGTTTGTGTAGGGTAATTGATTTTTGCTTCAGTTGGATGTTTTGGATCATACACAGTGATCATCATGCGTAGGATCTCACCACTGAGACGCAATTTTTCTTTGATACCTTCAACGGCACTTTGCTCAGCAGCAAAACGAGCGATAAAGAAATATCCATAACGAATGTGGTTCATTGGATATGCGAGGCGATTTTTACCAACCTCTGTAACTACTATATCTGATGCGCCTGTTTCGGTCATCATTTCTTTGATCTTCTGTGTCGCAGTCTGGACCTCAGTCTCAGCAAGCGTTCCTGGCAAAATATAGATAAGCTCGTATTGCATAATATAAACAATGTCTTTACATTTAATTCAAGATGAATATATCAAATCTCTTGGATGTTGTCAAGGGGATTACTTGCCAAAATTTCGCTCAACCGTCCCATACCACCCCAATGCTGCATCAAACATCGCTTCATCAAAATCAGGCCAAAGGGTATCAGTAAAATAGAGCTCGGAATACACACTTTGCCAAGGTAAAAATCCAGAAAGTCGATGTTTACCGCCCGTACGAATAATCAAATCAGGCTCAGGCATTCCTACGGTATCCAAATATTGCCCTAAACCCTCCTCAGTCACCGCCCCAACCCCCTGTCCACTCTGTACATATCGCTGCACCAAGCGGACAATCTCATCACGGCCACCATAATTAATAGCTAAAGTTAACACAATACCAGTGTTATGTTTTGTCTGTTCTACCACATCATATACTACCTGCTGAGCTTTCTGTGGAATTTCTGCAATATTTCCAATTACCTGAAACCGCACACCAGCATCTAGTAATTCACCCAAATACTCCACAACATTTTCTAATAAAGAAAATAAGTGATCTACCTCTTGTGGGGTTCGTTCTTTCACATTTTCCGTTGAAAGTGCCCAAAGAGTAATGTATTCTACTCCACGTTCGCTAGCACGTTTCACCACTCGTTTAGCTATATTTGCCCCCTTGGTGTGGCCGAGCAACTTCGGTAAACCATGCGCTGTAGCCCAGCGACGATTTCCATCCATTATTATAGCGACATGTTTTGGAATCGACCCACCATCACTCATAACAAAAATTTGAATTTGGTTATTGTAATTTGTACCTTTCTCCCGCAGGAGACTGTGGGCCAGGCGGGACTCGAACCCGCACGACTTTCGTCAAGAGATTTTAAGTCTCTCGTGTATACCATTTCACCACTAGCCCATACAACAAAAGTGTTTATGATTGTACTGCACTTTTTAAACAAAGTAAAGACATCGGGCACACATACTTAATATACCAAGTAATAATACACCACAAACACCTAAAAGGTATTATCAAGTTTGTCTACACTATTCTATACATTGTGGATAACTCTGTGTATAACTGTGGGTAAATGGGGATAACTCTCGCTTTTTATCCACACTTGTATACACTTTTGTAGACAAAAATATGCTAAAAATAGACATTTTTACGCTATATACAGCTAAATATTACTAGTCTTGACAGAATGTATAGAATATGCTATACTTATTTATGTAGTTCATTGCAACTCACACACTGTCCTTCTCACTATTTTTATAGCAAGAAAGACAGAACTCTTAATCTGCTCTCTTTTTCGGGTGAATCTTCATTTTTGTATATTCTGTTGTATACAAAAATGACCAAATACCAATACAAATAGACGAAAATAGAGATACGCCCGAAATCTTTGGTGCCCTCATCCATTACGTACAATCAGCTTAGGCTTTTGTATGTCGAGGTCCACACCACCTGAGTGGTTTCAGAGTTTCTACCATATGGAGATTGTGTCTGATGTCCAGACGGTTGTGCGCTGAAATAATATATTGAGCATACAACCGTCTGGAATTGGCTGACTCCAATTGGACTAAGGGCATTGGCCATAAATTTTCAATTTGCGGGTCGAATGCCCTTTTTTTATTCTCAAAAATGAATCAGGCCAACAGGGCTTGATTTTTTGTCCTATCTTGATATACTACCCCTACTTTTAGCTGACCTTATATGCCAACACCTTCTGCAAAACTCACACGAAATACCAAACAACTTGTAAAGAAAGTGACAAAAACAGTCACAAAGGTGCTTCCTACCAAAAAACCAACAAAACACACCATGATATTTATTAAAGAAATGGAAAAATTACTGCTTTCTGAAAAAGAGCGTATTGAAGTTGAAATTGGACATTTTGCTAAACGCACCGAGCGTAATCCTGACGATTTTGAAACCACATTCTCTGAATTTGGTGATGAACTTGATGCTAATGCTCATGAGATTGAAGAATATACTGTCAACAAGCCACTCGAAGTAACACTCGAAAATGCTTACCGCGATGTTAAAAAAGCACTCGAAACAATCAAAAAAGGAACTTACGGCATCTGCAAGTACTGCAAAAACCCAATCGAAGAAAAACGTCTTCGAGCTCGTCCTGCATCCAGCTCGTGTGTTGAATGCAAAAAAGCAATTACTGATGAAGTCTAAGACCACAGATTACACTGATGTTACAATCCGCCGGTGGGCGGAATTACACAGATTGCGAACGATACACTAAGTACTCTACTATATGAAAAAAGACATCCGTATCTGGCTTATACTGCTCAGCGGGTGTCTTTTTTGTTTTGATCAAATACTCAAATATCTCGCACAAACACATCAAACATATACGCACTATCTGATCGACAATACGGTGGGCTGGGAATTTTTTGCAAATCACGGAATCGCTTTTGGTATCTCTTTTCCACTTATCCCATTGCTTATTATAACACCACTTATTCTCTGGTTCTTTTTTTATACACAAAAACAAACAACTCTCCGGTCGCAAATCAGCTTTGTACTAGTGTGTGTCGGTGCACTCTCCAACATGATTGATCGTGCAATACACGGGTATGTGATTGATTATCTCCGCGTGGTCACGAGTATGTTCAATCTGGCTGATGTATATATTCTGACAGGTGTATGTATTCTCTTACGCGAGCAATGGAAAAAATGATATAATTGGAAAGGATACAAAGCGACATTGACCATTTTGTATCTTGTATCCTTTTTAATTTTCCATTATGTTTATCAAACTCAACAGCGCAGCAGTGCTCGGACTCGAATGCACACCGATCGATGTTGAGGTTGATATTTCTGGTGGCTGGCCTGGATTTCAAATTGTCGGCATGGGGGACACCGCTATTCAAGAAGCAAAACAACGCATCCGAACTGCCTGGAAAAATGGCGGTTTTGAATTTCCAAATAATGCTGGGATTGTCATCAACCTCGCGCCAGCAGATGTACGCAAAGAAGGCTCTGCCTTTGATCTACCGATGGCACTGGGCATGTACATCACGAGTGAAAAAATAGAATACACGCAATTAAATGACGCCTTGTTTGTAGGTGAACTTGCACTGGACGGCACACTACGTCATACACCAGGCATCTTACCTCTCGCTATATTTGCTAAAGAGCACGGATACAAACGATTGTTTGTTCCAAAGATCAATGCTCGTGAAGCCTCAGTTATTACTGATATTGAGATTTATCCAATTGAAACATTCCGCGATATTATCCAACACATCACAGGTGCATCACATATCCAACCCATACCACCCATAGATCTCAAGACGCTCAAAATACATGCGTCGTACGAATCAGACATGTCTTATATCAAAGGACAAGAATATGCCAAACGTGCACTCGAAATTGCTGCGGCTGGCGCACACAATATTTTGTTGTCAGGCCCACCTGGCAGTGGAAAAACATTACTTGCCAGATCGTTTCCCTCTATTTTGCCGACCATGACAGAGGCAGAAATTATTGAGGTAACCAAAATATATTCTGTCGCAGGACTACTTCCTACAGAAACACCGCTCATTACCACACGACCATTTCGTACACCCCATCACAGCGCATCAGCCGTTGCACTCGTGGGTGGTGGCAAAATTCCAAAACCAGGTGAAATTTCACTTGCACATCGTGGTGTTTTGTTTCTCGACGAATTTCCAGAGTTTCCGCGCTTAGTATTGGAAAACTTACGCCAACCACTCGAAGATGGACTCATCACCGTCTCACGTGCCCAAGGTACCGTCACGTTTCCAGCACGATTTACCATGATTGCCAGTCAAAATCCATGTCCGTGTGGTTATGCTACAGATCCAGAAAAACAATGTCTTTGTTCACCTATAACTATTAGTAAATATCAAAAAAAGATTAGCGGGCCACTACTCGATCGTATTGATTTACATATCGAAGTGCCACGAGTGAAATTTGAAAAGCTCAGCAGTGATACACTATCTGAATCATCGGCTGATATTCGTGTGCGTGTCGAGGCTGCACGAGAACGACAACGCATACGCTTCGCAGGCAGTCCAGTACAAGCAAATAGTGAGATGCGAAACAAAGAGATCAAAGAACACTGTAAACTTAATAACACATCACTTGAGCTCATGCGTAATGCTGTCACACAACTCCATCTCTCAGCACGCAGCTATCATCGCATATTAAAGCTTGCACGAACCATTGCGGATCTCGCAGGGTCAGAAACCATTGAGACGATGCATGTGGCGGAAGCGTTGCAGTATCGGGCGAAGAGTGATTAAACAAGAAGATTGAAGACTAAGATTAAGATTGTCTTTCTGTTTTTTTAATCTCAATCTCATTCTTAATCTAAAACTCTGCTTTTTAGACAAACAAACATACACCACTATCCTCGCTATGCACAAAGGATATTTTTAGCGTACGTATTTCAACGGATTGACCTGTTTTCCATTGACACGCACCTCAAAGTGAACGTGTGGACCTGTAGAGAGACCGGTAGAGCCCATATCAGCTATCGTTTGTCCTTGTGACACATAATCTCCGACAGAGACATGTAGTGCTGATGCATGTCCATACAATGTCACCACACCATCACCATGATCAATCATAATATGGCATCCATATCCACCCTTGGTACACTGTGAATATGTCACAGTACCTGCACGAGATGCATATAGCGGCGTACCCTTTGGACCAGCAATATCAAGACCAGTGTGTACACCAAAACGATAGTAGGCACCAAAATATGTTGTAATCCGTCGAACACTCGTAGGCCATACATACCCAGAACCAGATGGTGCCTCTGAAGAAGGTGGGGCTGCCACAGTACGTGCTGGCGTAGACACCTGCGTAGACCGCACAGGTGCTGCAGCAGCAATGCGTTGTCCCCCAGGAATAATCAGTTCTTTTCCAATCACAAGATTGGTTCCGGCTTCATTTAACCCATTAAATGCAATAATTTGTTTTTGATCCGCACCATACGTCTTGGAAATTTTTGACAACGTATCGCCTTTTTTAACCGTATATGTGATACCAGACACTGGCAATATACGCAATGTGTCTCCTGGACGGATATATGACCGCAACGTAAGATTATTTGCCCAAAGTAGTGTTTCAATAGAGATGCCAAAATCGGTGGCAATTTTTCCTAACACATCACCACTTTGAACAACATATGTAGTAATTTCTTTTCGTCCAGTACTAGGAGTTCCGCTCACATCAACAACACCGCCAGCCGATGGCACAAGAATTGGTTTAATGGCTGCCATACCTCTGGGAGTATGAGACAACGGATCCGCTGGAGTATAGAGATATGATGTCTCGTCAGATGAGCCCACAGTTGTCTGCTGTACTGCCCCCTGACGCCATGCAGGCACCACATCACCACGAGCCAAATCATCAAAATTGAGTACTACTTCCTCAGTACCACCAATTTCTTCTGACAAACCAACCAACTGAAACAAAGGAGTATTTTGCCAAGGCAATCCTGGGCTTTGAGTAAAAAAAACACTTTCTGGCAACACCACCAACAAACCAACAACGAAAAAAGAAGCTTCAAGCACATGTCTTCTCACGATCACATCAAAAAACCAAGAAGATCCCCCCACTGTCACTGCCAAATGTCTCCGATAAAAGCTAAACCAGCGCTGATAGATACGAAGCCAAACCGTCTTTTGAAACAACACAGCTATCCACAAGCCCACTCTTCCTATACGTCGTCCAAGAAAAAAAAGAAGTCGTTGTGCGTAGACACCACAACGAAGGAGTACGAGGAGAGATTTTGCTTTCCATTGACTCATATTTATACCCTGTAGTATGCCAAAAAATGGGGTTTTGGTCAATCGTGACTAAGGACGCTGAGGATGCTAAGGTTTCTAAAGATGCTTTCAAAATACATAGAACCACACACGACACAAGCAACATCAGAAGCCTCAGCATCCTTGACATCATTAGGTTGACAAAATCCCTCAACTCAGGTATATTTTGCACACTTTTAATCGACTTAAATCCGTATGTCACACACCATCAAAAAACTCGAAAAGTCCCAGGTGGAACTCACCATCACTGTCACCCCAACAGAATATCAAAAACACCTCGAAGCAGCTGCGACTCGAATTTCCCAACGTGCAAGTATCAAGGGATTTCGTCCAGGTCACGCTCCATATGACATGATCAAAAAAGAAGTCGGTGAAATGGGAATCCTCCAAGAAGCACTTGAGTCAGTAGTTCAAGAAGCATTCTACCAAGCAGTACTAGAAGAAAAGCTCGATACCGTCGGTGGACCAAAAGTAGAGATTGAAAAGGTTGCACCAGCAAATGACCTTGTATTCAAGGCAGTCGTTGCACTCCTCCCAACTGTTACTTTGCCAGATATCAAAAAAATCAAAGTAACACGAAAGGAAATAAAGACAGATGAAAAAAAAGTGGACGAAACCATGGACGCACTCCGCGGCATGCACGCGATTGAAATCAAAAAGGATGGTCCAGCTGAAGGTACTGACAAACTCGTTATTGATATGGATCTCAAACAAGATGGTGTATCAGTAGAGGGTGGACAAGCAATCGACTATGGCGTCTACCTCAGTGAAGATCACTACATCCCAGGATTTAACGAAGCACTGATTGGTCTCAAAGCGGGTGAGGAAAAAACATTTGATCTTCCATTTCCAAAAGACTATTTCAAAAAACAACTTGCTGGTAAAACAGCAACATTTATCGTCAAAGTAAAAGAAGTGTTCAGTCGCGAACTCCCAGAAGTCACTGACGAATTTGCACAAAAACTAGGGCAGACAGATGCAGTCGCACTCCGCGCTCGCATCGCCGAAAACATCAACGCAGAAGCACAACAAAAAGAAGATCAGCGTGTAGAAATTGAAATGCTCGATGCAATCATTGAAAAAACAAAGTTTAGTGAACTTCCAGATGTGATTATTGATTCAGAACGACATCGTATTTACAATGAGCTCCTCCGTGATTTGGAAAAACACGGCGTGGATGTCGGACAGTACCTCGCAGATATCAAAAAAACAGAGGAAGAAATGATGGCAGACTTCACCGCTCAAGCCGAGAAACGTGCCAAGGCAGCACTCGTCTCACGTACGATTGCCAAAGAGCAAGGAATCACTATTGGTGATGACGAACTGACACACGAACTTGAGCTCATCCGCACTATGTACAAAGGCGACTCAGCAGTAGAAGAAAATCTCAAACGTCAAGATGTACGAGAAACTATCGCAGTGAGCATGCAAAACAAAAAAGTGGTTCGCTGGTTGAAAAAAGAAATTCTTGGTGAAGAGACTACAGAAGTAGAACACGTACATGATGAGAATTGCAAACACTAAACAGTAATTGATACCTAAAAACCGCCCGAAAATAAGGCGGTTTTTAATTTGCGAAAATAGGCCAGAAACGATACAATGGACCAATATAAATACATATGCAACATTTTTCTCCCTGGATACATGAACTCAAGCAAACCCGCACATCCGCGACACCTGTCATGGCTGATGCGAGCACAGACATTATTATTGTTGGTGGTGGAATTGCAGGTGTCATGACAGCATATTTTCTCCTCAAAGCTACAGACAAAAAAATCACACTACTCGAGGGAAGCAAAATTGCTCATGGTGCCTCTGGACACAACGCGGGTCAAATCGTTTCATACTTTGAACGATCATTTCCAGATATTTCAAAAGAGTTTGGAATCGATCTCGCGGTCAAAGCACAACTTGGACTGTTTAGTATGTGGGATACTATTGCAGAGATGCAAAAAGATCTCAATCTCAAAACACCCATCTCTGTCTGTACAGGCTATGCTGGATTTCGATCTCTCACTGACGCACTCCCCTATATCGAAAGTGTCGCCGCCCAAAAAGAGGCGGGTCTCATGGTCGAGCAGGTACTCATCTCTGATATAGTACTCGGTTTCGCTGAACTCCCATCTCGTCTCAAAGATGTAGCAGCGGTCGTTAGCCATGAGCATATTCTCAATGTACTTGAAACAATTGATACGCAGTATTGCATTGCTCTAGCAAGCAAAAAAGGATGTACTAACAGTGCCGCACTTTGTGAAGAGCTCGTTACCCATTTTTTGACACACTATTCTGATCGCTTTACCTTACACGAACACACCATGGTAGAGCGTGTCGTCCTCACTGACTCAAACACACAGTGTATGATCCATGGTGGATTTGCCGTGACAGCATCACACACAGTACTGTGCACCAATGGATTCACACATTTGCACATAGAAAATCAGTCAGGTGATCCAATTGATGCGAGTTTCCATGAAACAGTCGAAGGAAAAGTGGGATACATGGCAGGCTACCTCACTCCACCTGGTGAGGATGTCTGTGCGATCAGCTACATCAATGACAAAAGTGAAGACGGAAGTGACAAATACATGTACATCACGAGGCGTCTGTATGAATACGAACCTCAACAGGTCCACAACCTCATCTGTATCGGCGGACCTGAGCAAGATCTCCACGAAAAACACACATACGACAAATATACCCACCCATACCCAGACAAAGCCAAACAAGAAATTGATGACTTTTTGCGTTCCAGCCGTCTCGACCACCCAAACGGAGACTACGCATTTCTCTGGCACGGCCTGATGGGATATACCAAAAACGGCCTACGTATGATCGGCCCAGATCCTAGAAACAACAGACTCCTCTACAATCTCGGCTGCAACGGTGTTGGTATCTTACCATCTATCTATGGTGGCAAACGTATTGCGGAATACATACATTTTGGTAAGTTAGATAAATCAGTGTTTGATCCCAAATAGATACTGAATATGAACAATCAAAAAATTCTTAATTATTTTAAAGAAAATATATTTCAAGCAGAATCTGCTTACAATGGTTGGAAAATTATAAAATTATCAAAATCAAAAAGTATCTTGCCTGAACTTATGGCGGATAAGTATACACATATACAAAAAAATTATTCATCATTTTTCATACAAATAGAGCGTGCCTTACTTATCAACTTTACAATCACAATACTTCATTGTTTTGATAAACAACAGGAAAGTTATTCGCTAATTAAAGTTAGCGAATAAAAAACAACTGTTTTTATAAAACATAATAAAAAAACAATCGAACAATTAAAAGATTTAAGAGACCGTGGTTTTGGACATAAAGATGGGCGCGGCTTTAAATCAGAAAAACCTATACCAAGTGTAGAGGCACTTGATACACTTTTTAACAATATAAAAAATTTTTACAACGAACTTGCAAGAGATAATAATTCCCCTCTTGTAATATTTAACAGATCTCGAGATATAAAAGAAAACATAGAAGAAATTTTTCAAGATTTATATATTGGACGAGCTGTCAAAAAATTAAACATAAATATGGAGTATGAGTGGAAAACACACACCCAACAGATATCCAAACTTGTTTAAAATATTTCAACCACCTTATTTCTCGAACCCTCCCCACGGACAATCATAACTTTACTTTTCGCAACATCAAAATAATCGGACAATAGTTCGATTATTTTTTCATTCGCTTTTCCGTCCACCGGTGGTACAGTCAGACGAATTTTATATGAACCATCTGTTTGGGGAAGGATTTCGTTTTTGCTGGAGCGTGGAGTTACTTTGATATGTATGAGCATAGTTTATGGTAAATCCTCGCCACCCCTACTCCATGGATTACACCGTAGAACGCGCCACAGTGCCCGTAGACCACCACGAACCACTCCGTAGCGTTCAATAGACGTGTATCCATACTCAGAGCATGTAGGCGTGAATTTGCAGTATCCAATTGGGTGAATATGTTTGGCCCAAAAACTATGATCTGGAGAGAGGAATTTTTGGTAAAGACGAATGCATCGTAGCACGATTCGTCGTGATATTAGAAAAACATCATGTAACATATAACATGTAACACATTTATATTTGTTACATGTTTTGTGCTACATGTTACATGAACAAATTAGCACGCTTCAACATCTGCACGATACTTTTCTCTATCTCCCCATACTCTTTCCCAAGCATCTCGTTTTTCACCATAATTGCAATCATATATCCAACGGGAATTTTGTTTTCTTTGAGAAGTAAACGAACCACTTCACGCATTTGTCGTTTTACTCGGTTTCGATCGACTGCCTTTTTGCTAAATTTTGCTGAGACAATAAAACCAATTTTGAGATCCGCCGTATTGTACCCGCGCTTCGGATATTTTTCCGGTTGTACTTTCCAATACTTCATCGTCGTTAGTGTGCCCGGCACAAAACGACCCTCTTTGAAGAGAATTTCAAAATCACGTTTTCGAGTAAGGCGGTTTTCTTTTTGAAGCACAGTATTTATAAATAACTACTCAGTATTCTACAGTTTAAAAAAGCCGCAATCAAGCGGCTTTTCTTTTTATCGTTTTGCTTTACGTGTGCGTTTTCCTGTTCGTTCATCACTGACAGTGAGTTTTTTGCGACCCTTGTCACGACGACGTTTGAGTACGTCACGACCATTTTTGGTTTCCATACGAGCACGGAATCCATGAGTCTTAGCACGCTTGCGTTTGTTTGGTTGATAGGTACGTTTGGTAGCCATACAAAAATATGTGGAATATCTAAAGAGGTGGAAATGGCGTAGGAACTATCTCTACACCAGGCAACGAGTGATAGTATAGCACAATTTCTTCTGTTTGTCAACGTTACTTTCGAATCGGCATCACAATATAGAGGAAATCTTGTTTCCCTTTGGGACGAAAGACACAGGGCATATCAGCACCATTGAGCCCCACAGACACATCATCAGTCTCAATATGTGCCAACCCATCCAAGACATATCGATGGTTGAGTAAAATAGAGACATTTTCACCGGTCACCTCAGCATCTACTGTGGCAGCATGGGCACCACGCTGCATACTTTCTGATGCGATAGAGACAGTGTGGTCATCTGGTTTAATATCAAAGAGCACTGCATTCACCCCTGTAGTAGAAAAAATACCAGCCGCTTTCACCTCATTGACCACATTTTCCACAGGAAGCAGCGCAGTAGTACGATGGGTCTCTGGGATAATCTGTGTATAATCTGGATATTTCCCCTCAACCAACCGAGAAGTAAGTTCAAACGAATTGTAGCGGAATAAAATCTGGTTATCAGTTACGCAGATACGCACTACACTTTCACCTTCTCCATCTTTTGGCACAGAGATCAGACGCACCACCTCAGCCGCTGTTCGAGCTGGGAGGATAAAACGTCGCTCATCAGCACCAGAGACCACTGAGATCATCTTTTCAGAAAGACGATACGAGTCGGTACCCGCCATCACAAGACCCGCAAAACGATTGGTAAAAAATCCACAATACACCCCTGATAGTTCGGGACGAACATCATTTTTTGAGACAGAGATAAGCACTTTCTTTAGTGCATCTGCATAGGGCTCTGCCAAAATACTATACACAGTACCATCTTCTACTTCAGGAAAAACAGGAAATTCATCCGAAGCTGCTCCTTTAATACGAGTTTTTGAGTTTCCAGACTCCACCAGAAGTTCATTCCCCTCGACACTTAACATTACCTGATCACCACGAAGAAGAGCAACATACTCTGAAAGTGTTTTGGCTGGCACAGTAAATGTACCTACCTCATCAACTTTGGCACGTACCACCGCTTTAACAGCCATTTCAAGATTGGTTGCAACACATTCAACCTTTGATTCACTTGCAGTGATCATCACGTGTTCAAGGATAGGAAGGTTTGTTTGTTTTCCTGCTACTCCACTGACCAAAGAAAGTACTCGTCCTAAATTTTCTTTCGTGCAGGTCAATTTCATATAAGTATATATATTAACTAATAGTAGATAGTTGTACTGTGGATAATCTGTATAACGTATCTTTTTATCTCTGTTGAGAGAAATAATTACTTTATATCTCTGTGGATGAATTGGGAGATGGTGTGTGGAGAGATTGTTTTTTCTGTATCAGTGTGGATAGTCTGTATAACTCTCTGCACTTATTAGAAGTATTTCCACAGGGTTTTGCTCATGTTTTTACACATATATATGCACACTATCCACAGGTTATACCGCGTCGGTATAGATGCGCTGCTTGATGAGATCAACATCTTGTTTTACTTTTGGATCATTTTCTACATCTTTCTTTATTTTTTCGTCTGCGTGGATGGCGGTGGTATGGTCTCGTCCACCCATCTCGTCTCCAATAGCTGGGTAGGAGAGGTGAAGTTCGGAGCGTAAAAGGTACATGATAATTTGACGTGGGTATGAGACACGTTTCTCTCTTCCTTTACTCTGGAGTTCATCTAAAGAGATATCAAAGAACTTAGCAACAGTTTCAATAATTTCTTTTGGTGTTGTTGATTTCTTACTTGCTCGGTTTTCAAGTGTTGAGAGTACTGCTTTGACACTTTCTTTGTCCGGTTCAATATTTTTGAGTTGGTGATAGGCAATTACTTTGTTCAGAGCGCCCTCAAGCTCACGAATATTGTTTTGTATGCTTGCTGCAATAAGTTGAAGGTATTCTTCTTGAATCGGAAAATGGCGCTCTTGACACTTAGTTTGTAAAATCGCCACACGTGTTTCTAGATCTGGACTTGTTACATCTACAATCATCCCCCACTCAAATCGACTACGAAGACGATCTTCAAGCGCTGGAATCGCTTTTGGTGGTCGGTCAGCGGTGAGAACAATTTGTTTATAATTTTGATGAAGTTCGTTGAATGTGTGAAAGAACTCTTCTTGGGTTTGCTCTTTACCTCCGATAAATTGAATATCATCAATAAGGAGAAGGTCGGTGGTACGATAACGCTGTTTGAATTCGTCCATGCGTTTTTCTTTAAGTGCAAGGATAAACTCCCCCATAAATTTCTCTGTGTTTACGTAGGTAATACGAAGGCTTGGGTTTTGTGTGAGCATCTCATTGGCGATGGCTTGGAGCAAGTGAGTTTTACCGAGTCCGACTCCCCCGTAGATAAAGAGTGGGTTGTAGGCTTCACCAGGACGTCGAGCGACAGCCTGAGCTGCAGCATGGGCGAGCTCGTTGTTTTTGCCCACCACAAAAGTATCAAATGTATATTTTGGGTTGAGTCCAAATTGTGTTGGAATCGGTCGATACTCTGGTTGTACACTAGGTGCCGAAAATAGCTGCTCCGATTGAGTGTGTTGGTTGTTTTGTGGCTGTGTTGAGCCAAAAGACATCTCTTTCTCCTCGATATTTTTTGGGTTTTCTACCTTGTAAACCACTTTTTTAATACGTTGGTGAGTGACTGTTTCAAGTATTTTGACTATTTCAGCGTGGTATTTTTTTTCTAACCAACTTTTGGCAAAGAGTGTTGGTACACAGACAACCACATTTCCATCGGGGGTAAATTCTGAAATACCAGTACCGTGAAACCAGGTGGTGAAGTTGGCCTTTGAGACCTTGAGTTCAAACTCGGCCATCACAGATTGCCAGATTTCATGATTGGTCATAGAAAAAGACGATAAAATACAGTGAAAACAGTATACGATAGAAGTGTACCATACGCCAAGCGAATAAAAAACCAGCTTAGTAAAGCTAAATTGTACTAAGCTGGGGATAACTTGTGGATTGTGGGGATAATTACTCAATAATGACGGTAATTTTTGGCATTTCTAGTGTTTCTCCGGTTGTTGTATACACTACCGGTTGTAGTTGCCACTCTCCTGAGGTGGTGGTGCTATTCCACAAAAATGATTGTCTTCCGTCTAGGATATCTTGGATATGTGTAATTTCTGCGATGGTTTCAGTGCTACCATTATGTGTTCCATAGATAACTATTTTTTGGATAGCGCTGTTTTTGAACGTGCGGATTGACAGGCGCCATGGCGCATCAGTGCGATCGAGTGTCGGTGGCTGGGTGTCAAATGTGGCGGCGGGAGTGGGTGTTCCTGCGTCTAGTGTAAACGTTCGTTCTTTTGTGGTTCTATTTCCTCGGTCGTCCTCTACAGAGACACTTAGTGTATGTGTACCACTGTCAAGATTGGCAGCATAGTACGAAAGCGTAAATGGGTATGATCGAATTGTTTCAACTATTTTACCATCAATACTATAGATGGCTTTTGCCACACCGCGCGGCGCATCTGTTTCTATGCGGAATGTAAATGCGCGTGTTGTGAGTACTGTGTTTTCACTTGGAAAGGTGATCTCTAGTGTTGGGAGAAGTGCTGGATCATACCCTTCATCAAGTTCTGTGGGAGCTTCTCCAAATTCAATTGACCAATTCGGATCACTTTCTTTTTTTCTTCGAATCCAATCAGCGATGGCATTTTCCCAGATAGTATATTGTGGATCCTCCTGTGGATTTGTTGGAATTGGACCACGAGGATCATCTTTGTAGACGTAATGGAGAATATCGTGTGGTTGGATAAATGTTTTTTCTTCAATTAGATCTGGTGGTGTGGAGCTTGTTGCGATTTTTCCTGTGACACGATTGATACTAACACGCGCACCCCCCTCACTTGAACCACGCAATACTGGTTTGGTGGCGTCGTTTGGTGGTGGTTCTGGAAATGTTTCAATTGGTTTGTCTGCAAGGGCTGCTTTCATAAATGCTTGCCAAATCGGCGCTGCGACACGACTTCCTCCATCTCCTTGTTTCATTGGGGTATTATTGGTGTTACCTGCCCAGACACCTGCGACGAGATTTGGTGTATATCCGACAGTCCAGGCGTCAACATAGTTGTTGGTAGTACCTGTTTTCGCAGCAACCGGTCTGTCTGGAAGTGTGAGCACCCCACCAGCACCAAAGACATAGGCACGAGCAGCGTCATCTGAGAGCACGTTGCTGAGTGTGTGTGCTACTTCTTTTGACACAACCTCCGTACCTTTTGTTCTTTTCCATTCATAAAGCATGTCACCGGTAGGGTCTTCGACACTCAGGATACTGACCGTGTCATGTTGTATGCCACTGTTTGCAAATGCGGCATAAGCATTGACGTGATCAATAAGTTTGACTTCCCCGCCACCGAGTACGAGTGAAAGTCCAAATTCCCCCTCAGAGAGGGTGCTATATCCAAGACGTTCAGCAAATTCCACCCCCTTTTTATCTCCAACTAAATAGAGTGCTTTGACAGCAGGAATATTGAGAGAGCCTTGGAGTGCTGTGCGAATAGTTACTGGGCCGCGTTCGCTGAGATCGTAGTTGCGTGGTTCGTATGGAGTTGAGCCGTTGGCACCAAAGTTGGTGTTGACGTCATAGAGGATAGTATCCGGTGTATATCCTTTTTCAAACGCTGCTGCATAGATGATTGGTTTGAATGATGATCCTGGTTGGCGTTTACCGAGTGTTGCGACATTGAATTGCCCATCAATCTCGTCGTCATAAAAATCACGTGAGCCGACCATCGTCAGTATCTGTCCAGTCTTTGGGTCCATAGCGAGGAGGGCCGTATTGTTTGCGTTTGACGCAAGCATGGTTGATGATGCGTTCTCTATCACTGTCTCGGCTGCCTCCTGCATCTTCCAGTCCAGTGTGGTGATGACTTTGAGTCCACCGGTATCAACAAGTTGTTCGCCAAATTTTTCTACCAATTGTTCTTTGACGTAGAGTACAAAGTGAGGTGCTTTCATGTCACTAAATGTACGAGAAAGTGTAAGTGGTTCATTTTGTGCAGACGTTTTCTCTTCTTCGGTGATGTATCCCTCTTCATACATGCGACGCAAGACAAAGTTGCGACGCTCGAGCAACGCTTCTGGGTTATTGAGATAGCGTGATGGTGCTTTTGGAAACCCTGCGAGGGTGGCTGCTTCTTGAAGATTGAGTTCAGAGACACTTTTACCAAAATAACTTTGAGCCGCTGTTTCAACACCAAAGTTGGTAGAACCGTAGGGAATTTCATTGAAATAGATCTGCAAAATCTGATCCTTGGTGTACTTTTGTTCGAGTCGGAGTGAAAGGATTACCTCTTTGAGTTTGCGGATGTAGCTACGTTCGTTTGTGAGAATTGCATTTTTTACCAGCTGTTGTGTGAGTGTTGATGTGCCTGCTGCTCGTCTGCCAGGAAGTAGTCCAAACACTGCTGCGCGTAAAAACGAAAGTGGACGAATACCCGCGTGTTCGTAGAATTTGGTATCCTCAGTAGCAATGACACCGTCGATGAGGTGTTGTGGTAGCTTGTCGATAGTGACAAGAGTGCGTTTTTCATCGGCGTACACTTCATAGAGGATGTGTTCTCCTGTTCTATCGTATATTTTGGTACTTTGGGCGATGTTGCGGTCAGTGATACGATTTGGGTCAGGAAGATCTTTACTTACCCATAGCACGAGTAATACCAATGCAACAGTGCCTAGTCCTACTCCCCAAAGAATCATTTTCCAAAATGATTGTTTTAGAGCTGCTTTGCGTTCTTCTCCAATGAGACGCGTGAGGTCAAGTACGCTCAGGAGAAGTACGCCAAGCCCTCTACAGAGTATCCAAAGTGTTTTGAAGATGAAGGTGAGTATCATCCAAATGCCACGAAAAACACCAGTTAAGAGTTGTAAGACAAGTGGTTGGGTGGAGAGGTTTGGTTTGTGTGTGGTTCGTTGAGGAGGTGTGTGTGCGTGTGTTTCTTGGGATTCGCGTATCTGCTCTTCATCTTTTTCGTTTTGTTCCTCATCGATAAAGCCGTATTGGCGGTGTGGATTTCTATGTGGACTCATAATTATGCTCTATAGAGCTAAAAAAGCTAGTATTTGTATGTTATATAGTATAGCACAACCCTACAGTCTCGTCATTGCTTTGTCAAAGGTCTCTTTGGGGTGTGGATAACATGTAGATACAATTTTGCTATATAGAGGCAAATTTTGTTTATTTATGTGCCATAACCCATTGACAAAAAGTCAATTTGGTGGTATTATGGGGCATCGTAACGCCCTGGGGTACTAACCTCAGGGTATACTGTTTTTAGAGGCAAGGTCATGGGTGAGAGCCATAACTTCGGTCTCTGGAACACGCCTGTGTGGTAGAGGGATTACCCACTACACCACAGACAATATATGTTTCATACATCAATACAAAAAGCAACAAAATATTCAATTTCGACACTTGCAATCGCAACGCTTCTGTTGCAGAGTACCCCGGTACATGCAATTTCAGTAAGTGAGGCGACGACAACAGCTCGTTCATTCTTTACCTCAATTTTTTCTGAGGTGAAAGCAAAAGATGCAAATACATTTCCGGTGGCTGAAGATAAACCAGTAAAAAAGACAATGACGGTTCGTTTGTCTTTTTACTCGAGTGACCCAAACCAGACTGACAATACACCATGTATCCCAGCCGATGGATCAGATCTTTGTATCATGGCTCAGGAAGGTCTGACTGACGCAATTGCTGCTAATTTCTTACCACTTGGAACACAGGTGCGTTTCAAAGATATAGTTATCGATGGTGTGATGTTTCCAGAAAAAATCTTTACTGTCCGTGACCGCATGAATACCCGTTACAACGGGACACGCTACGTGGATGTCTATATCGCAGTACTTGGCGAAGATGGAAAAGTGGATGCAAAGGCGTCACGTGCTCGTGCGAAAGAACTCGGTGTGAAGCATGTGGAGATGGAAGTATTCTAAACGGTTTTTAAGTTCGTAAGCAGATTAGGCAGAGTAAGCTAGATAAACCCGCCAATTCTTTGGTGGGTTTATACTTGAAAAAGAGTTGTGTCTGTGTTATAGTGCGTTTCACGATGGTACCATTGCCAAGTGGTAAGGCGGAGGTCTGCAAAACCTCCATGCGTCGGTTCGATTCCGACTGGTACCTCTAAACAGCCAAAAGGGCTGTTTTTTGTTTCCTACCCGTGCTACAATGAGAAAAAGTACTTTTATGAAACAGTCTCAAAAAAAACCAAGAAAAAAAATCACAATTTCCGAAGATTTGGATGAAATACCAAAAGCGCTTGGGTTAAAGAGTTTGGAAAAGATGATGACCGAGCCACCTGAAATTACCACTGAGCAAGCGTTGGCAATTGCTAAAATTGCTATTAGTATGATTCATTAGGTATGAGTAAATTTGTTCTGATTGATGGGAATGCCATCATCCACCGTGCCTATCACGCCATCCCACCAATGACGACCAAAGATGGTACGTCTGTACAGGCGGTGTTTGGATTTGCATCAATGCTACTCAAAATCATTGCTGATCTCAAACCAACACATATGGTGGTAGCGTTTGATGTGGCCGGTGGATCGTTTCGCAATGATTTAGCGGAGAGTTACAAGGCCACACGCGTCAAGGCAGACCAGGATCTTTATGATCAAATTCCACTTGTCTATACTTTGGTGGAGTCGTTTGGTATTTCGATTGTAACAAAGAAAGGATTTGAAGCAGATGATGTGATTGGAACGCTTGCACAAAAATGCAAAATGCAAAATGCAGAATGTGACATTGTGATTGTGACGGGGGATAAGGATTTGCTTCAGCTTGTCGGTGGAAACGTCAAAGTGTATCTGATGCGCAAAGGTATGTCAGACACACTGCTTTGTGGTGATGATGAGGTGGTAGATATCTACGGCTTTGAACCAAAGTTTGTCCCAGATTACAAGGCGCTCGCCGGAGATACGTCGGATAATATCAAAGGGATTAAAGGGGTCGGTGACAAAACGGCGATTGAATTGATTAAAGAATTTGGAAGTATTGAGCAGATGTATGAACGGCTTGATCAGTTAAAAGAATTAGTGAAACCAGCAATGTATACAAAAATTGTTGAGGGAAAAACAGACGCACAGTTGAGTAAACAGTTAGCGACGATTCATACTGATGTGCCTGATATTGCGTGTGAATTGAGTACATGCGCGGTTTCATTTCAGGCAGATACTGTGGTTGAAACATTGCAGAAGTTTGAGTTTTTCTCTTTTATCAAACGTGCACGTGCGGCTCTTGGAGAAACATCAAAACACCAAGATACAAACACCAAGAAAAGTAAAAAGGAGGTCATTGAAGTTGTGTCGGTCAAGACTGAGAAAGAGTTTGGTACATTGGTAAAAGAGATAGAAGAGGTAAAACGATTTGTTTGTCGAATTGTCGGTGAGACAATATATATAGGAGTTGAAAAAGGTGATACGTGTGCAATATATAATCTGCAGTTGCTAGTTACTGATTGTCAGTCACTTTTTAGTAATAAAGATCTTACGTTAATTGGTCATGATATTAAGCAAATGATGCATGCATTTTTTGCAAAAGGAATGAAAGTAGAAAACACACTCTTTGATGTCATGATTGCTTCTTATGTGCTCAATAGTAGTACGCGTTCACACGACCTCGCGTCGTTGATGATGCGAGAGCTTGGGAGTGAGGCAACGGCAGCTGCAATTGTGCAGGGAGATTTGTTTGGTGCAGAAACTTCAGAAGATCATACGCAGGAGGTGTCTGCATTAACGCAGCTCTATACGTTATACAATGAACAGTTGACTCCAGCAGATCGAGTGGTGTTTGCCGATATTGAAATGGCGCTGTTGCCAGTGCTGGCGAACATGGAGGAAAACGGTATTGTGGTGGATACACAGATGATGAGTGAGTTGTCCAAGCGTGTGGCAGGTGAAATTGAAGCTGTGAGCAAAACTATTTGGAAAGAAGCTGGTGTGGAATTTAATATCTCATCATCTACTCAGTTGCGCGATGTGTTGTTTGATACACTTGCGCTGCCAACGCAGGGAATTAAAAAAGGAAAGACAGGATATTCAACTGCGTCGTCTGAGCTCGATAAATTGCGAGAGCTGCACCCAATTATAGAATCAATTGAAGAATATCGAGAACTCGAAAAACTGCGTAATACCTATATCGATGTATTACCGACGTTGGTCAAAAATGATGGTCGCATCCACACAACGTTTAATCAGGCGGTGGCTTCCACTGGACGACTTTCAAGTACAGATCCAAACATGCAAAACATTCCGATTCGTACAGAACTAGGGCGTGAGATTCGTAATGCGTTTATCGCTGCGCCTGGGTGCTCGTTGATTGCAGCTGATTACTCACAGATTGAATTGCGTGTGGTTGCTTCGCTTGCCAATGATGAGACGTTGATTGGTATCTTTGAGCGTGGTGAGGACGTCCATGCTGCGACTGCTGCGGTGATCAATGGTGTGAAACTCGAGGACGTGACCAAGGATATGCGTCGCGCTGCCAAGGCAGTGAACTTTGGCGTACTCTATGGTCAGGGGGCGTTTGGACTTGCTCGTGGGACAGGATTGACACAGTTTGAAGCGAAGCGATTTATCGAAACGTATTTCCAAAAATTTGCTGGGGTAAAAAAATATTTGGATGAGACCTTGGTGTTTGCCAAAAATAATGGATATGTGGAGACATTGTTTGGGCGTCGTCGTTATATTCCAGAATTAAGTTCAGATAATTTTCAACTTCGAAATGCGGGTGAACGGATGGCGATCAATATGCCGGTGCAGGGTACAGCGGCGGATATTATGAAGCTCGCTATGATTGAACTCGACAAGAATATTAGAAATTTGAAATTAGAAATTAGAAATTCTACAAAGATGATATTGCAGGTACACGACGAGCTTGTGTTGGAGGTTAAAGAAGGAATGGAAGACGAGGTTTCAAAATTAGTAAAAGAGACAATGCAAAATGTAACGAAATTGAAAGTACCGATTGCAGTGGAGGTTGGATTTGGGAAGCGATGGGGGGAGATAAAATGAAGAAGTTTTGGGAGTTTGCGGAGTTGACGAAGTTTACTACACAAAAAATAAAAACCCACCCGTTAGCCTCCTCCCAATACATTCGATCATTCGAATACATTGGCAGGATCGGGTGGATTTTTATTCCACAACGCCTACTATGAGATTAGTCAAGTATGGTGTACGTTATGCCTCTCTTGTCGAGAAACTGCAGAAAAGCAGCAACTACTTCATGAACTCGTGTTGCGAATTCTTCGTGGTCACCGATTGTGCAGTATTCTCTATGTCTAAAGAGTTTGATCGATGGGTACTCTTTCCCTCTGATTGTAAACCTTCCACTCCCACCTTCTTGTCCAATGGGTCGCCGATAGATGCGAACGTATTGGTTTTCCGTTTCTAGAAATTCCTCGAAAAGATTGAAGAAATCAAGATGGTCGATTTTGACGTTCACATATGATTTGCTCATATTCCTCCGTGGCTCTAGCTGGTTAATTATTAGATTAGCAAAGAGAGAGAGAGATGTCAATGCTTAAAAGTGGAACAAAAAACCACCCGTTCTTTGGGTGGTTTTTTGTGTACATGTATTATTCTTGTGTATATATTGCTTTGAGAACTTTTCGATACATTTCTTTCACATTCTTTTTTTGTGCTGGTCCTGACTTGGCATAGTGATCTACTCCTGGGGCAGCGTTGAGTTCAATGACTGTGTATGTGTTTGTTTTTGGGTGAAATGGTTGGGTGATAGAGTGTTGAACCATTAGGTCAATGCCACAGTATGAGAGACCCATAGTTTTGACAATATCAATAGCAAGCTGTTTGTATGTCGGATCAATGGTAGTAGTTACATCGATAGAGTCACCGCCAGTGGATAAATTTCGGTTATCAAGGAGTGCACATGATTCACCTGCAGGTAGAATTGTCTTTTTTGTATATCCAAGACGTGCTAGTTTATGTGTGGTTCTAAAGTCGTCAGCGTTGATATGTGTATCTCGTCCCTCTGTTATAAACTGTTTTTGTTTTTTGACAAGAAGTTGATGAATGGTAGATGTACCATCTCCAGTGACAGTGAGTGGAAGTCGCTCGTATGCTGAGAGTACTTCATTGTTGAGTACTACGACGCGGTAATCATGTCCAGAGATAAGTGGTTGGACGAGGAATACACGATCTATTTGTGTGATGTGTTTTACTGCTTCAAAAAATGTTCTTTGATTATGTGTAACGCAGACAAGACGTCCTTGGGATGCTGTATTTGGTTTTACTACTACCGGAAAGCCAATTTTTTTGGCATGTGTGTAGGCACTACGTATAGTATTTGTGCTATGAATTTTTTTGCCAAAAGATTGTGAAAAAAAAGTTTTTGTATCGATAGTACGAAAGCCGCTTTTTTTAAGAAAATAATGTGTGTATGCTTTGTCTACTGCTATCTCAGTTGAGCCGAGTCCATTGAGATCAAAATGAGCACCACGAAAATAAGAGTATGTGTTATTTTTTTTCAAAATGCGACCGACATGTTCCCATGTTGGTTCTACTTCTACGACAATATGTTCTTCTTTTCCTAATGTTTTAAGAAGTCGAGCGATGGATACGACAGGATTTTGTGTTGTTTTTTGTGACATAAATTTATGATGTTCTTTTTATCCATTTTTTATTTAGTGCCTCTTCCAAATCAATATCAAATAATTTTGCACAGACAATTGCCATACCGATTACATCAGCCAATTCTTTGGCTATTTCATTTTTTGATTCTGTTTCCGGTAAATATTTTTCAGGTCTACTTTGTTTGCGATGAATAATAACCGATTGAGAAAACTCGCCGAGTTCTTCGAGGAGTTTGAGTACTGCCCAGTTTTCATCCACTGTAATATTGTTGTGCTGCGAATATCGATCCATGTTTTTGTTGATCTCATTTTGAAGTTCTGAAAATTGCATAGGAAATAGAAGTTATAAAACCCCGACAGTTGTCGGGGTTTGTGTTTGTTATGGTGAGGTTATGATTTTTTGCACCAACCGAGGCATGTGCAATCTTTTTTCATGGCAACGTATGCACCAGGGCCACCCATCATGAGAGCAAACATGGCACCAAGAAGAACAAGTGGAAGTTCTGCTGATTTCCATGGTCCGTCGATGTGTGCGGTCAGGAGCGCTACAATCATAGTAACTGCGAGGAATTTGGCTGCAATGCGACTGTATACGCCAGTGAGAAGTGCGATACCGCCAACAAATTCAACGAGTGCAACGACCCAAGCCATAACTGAGGCAAGAGGGATACCGAGGGATCCAAAGAACATGCCTACTCCATCAATACCTTGGAGTTTGGTCCATCCATGATAGAGGAATACGAGACCTGTTGCGACGCGGAGCATCAGGAGCCCTGTGTCTGCGTTGTACCATTTTTGAAGTTGCTTCATACAAATAGTGTAAATAATTAAGAATAAGACTAATAAATGAAAATTATTCAAAAATGAGTCAAAAATTATTTAATTACTGAGAAAATTTTTGTTTCATTTTCATCATAATTTTTGTCATATATCGTGTTCTTCCTCAATTTGTAAGTCTATTATATGTCGAAATCCAAAAGACATCAAGGTCCAATCCAAAACAATGCGTAATTTACGCAAAAAACCAGGCATAAAGAGGACATATGCTGTGCGTCGCATCCACCAAGCGAGTTTGCCAAAGAGAATGATGCGAGGGGAAAATATGGCAACTCCGTACCACTCACCAATTGGCATAAGTGTGGCATGTGACTTGAACCGAAATGGTTTTGTTTGTTTGCCTAGGAGTGTACGGACGATGTGTGTGCCGACATACTCCCCTGCTTTGTGTGCTGCTTCGCCTAGCTGTGGATAGACCACTTCTGGATTGGTCGGGTCGACGATGCGAGCGACATCGCCGAGTGCGTAGATGGACGAGTGTTGCTTTGTCTGGAGATATTCATTGGTTAATATTCTCCCCTTTTCGACACAGCTCTCTGGGAGAAACGATCCCGCGTCGGTGGTAAATCCAGTGGACCAGATGGTGATGCTGTTTGGGAGTGTATTTCCTGAAGCTAGTTTGAGTTCTGTAGAAGTTACCTCTGTGACACGTTCGCCTGTGAGAATATTGACGTGCATATCTGTCAGGCGCTTTGTTACTTTTGTTTGTACTTTTTTAGGGAGGATAGAGAGGATGCTTTGGTTTGGTTCGATGATAGTTACCGATGCTTTTCCTGTTGGATAGAGCTGTCTGAGTTCGTGGTTTACAAGTTGTGCAAATTCAGCTGCCAACTCTACGCCAGTGTATCCGCCTCCAACAATAGTAATACTAAGTGGACATGTGGTGCATGATTCAAGTTTGCTAAGCAGTGCACTCTGTAGTGTGAGCGCATCGCGGAGTGTGCGGACGTGGTAGGTGTGTTCTTTTGCTCCTGGCGTGTTGAAATAGTTTGTCGTACTACCAGTCGCTACGACACAGGTTTCAAATGTGATATTTCCTGCTGTAGTGCTCACTATCTTTTCTTCCGGGTCAATGTGTGTCATCCGGGCACGGATGAATGTGTGTGGCGTATTGTGAATGAGTTCGCGAATCGGGACAGAAGCATGAGTTGGTTCTACTGCGCCTGATGCGACTTCGTGCAGAAGCGGTACAAAGGTAAAAAAGTTGTTTTGGTCAATTAGGGTGATGGTTTTTTTGATCTTGTGTTTCTTTAGTTCTTTGGAGAGTGTGCGAAATGCCTCGTATCCAGCGATACCTGCTCCAACAATAAGGATATCTGCATGGTGGGTTGTTTGGGTTTTATGAATAGTCATAGAATTATATGTAGGCCTATTGTACACGGTTTTGTAAAAAAACAACACCCATATGTGGTTTGAGAGTGAAAATAAAATACCCCGTTACTGTGGGGTATTTGGATGAGATTGTTTGAGTAATTCTTTTATTTCTTGCAACTCTTTTAGCGCCTGCTGTATCTCTTTCTCAGCCTTTTTGTTTACCGCATAATCATATTTGGCAGCGACACGATCACGTTCTGCCTGTCGGTTTTGACTCATCAGGATGAGGGGTGCTTGAAGTGCTGATACACAGGAGAGCGTGAGGTTTAGGAGAATAAATGGAAATGGGTCCCATGCGTTAAAAAGGAATTCGTATACATTGAGTGCTACCCACAGGATCAAGTATGAGATGAAGATAAGGATAAATGTCCAGCTACCTAGTAGTTTTGTGACGTTGTCACTCACTCGTTGACCAAAGGTGCGTTTTTCACGTAGGGCGATGATTGGGTGTTTTTCGTCTGTGTGGAGAAGTGGTATGTTCATATGGATACAGTATATCAGGAAATGCGACCGTTGCGCAAAGTGATTTCTACGTATACAATACGACTGCTATGATTCTCTTTCTCTACGGTCCAGACACTTTTCGTAGCCGCTCCTACTTACACGATCAGATTGAGCGGTTTAAGCAGCTACGTGATCCTGCTGGCTATAACGTGGTCCTGCTTGATGCATTCGAAGAAAAGCATGGATCTAAACTCTGGTCTGAGATGCTCGCTTCCCCCTTTCTCGCCGAAAAGCGTATGGTGGTGGTTGAAAATTTGCTTGCGTCCAAACATGAAGAAATTATTGAGCAGGTAATAGAACGTATTGGTGCAGGTGGATTTCCTGACTCCAACATCATTGTATTTTGGGAAGGTAGTGATGAGCCCAAAGCCAAGGCCAAAAAAGAGTTGTTTGCATTGCTGAAAAAAGAAAAATATGCCACCGAGTTTGCTGTGCTCGATGATCGTAAACGTGAAGCATGGATACATGACGAGGTAAAAAAACGTGGTGGTATGATGGCCAAAGATGCTATTAGTTACCTCTCTATTAACAGTTGTGGTGATCTGTGGCTCGCGCACAATGTGATCGAACAGGTGTGCGCCTATGTGTTCGGGCGGGAGATAACGCGACAAGATGTCACATTGTTTCTCGATCCGTCTGCAAGTGATGATATTTTTGCTTTAGTAGACGCAGTAGTGTCTAAACAAACGGCACGTGCCCAAAAATTAATTACCGATCAGTATAAAATAGGGAAAGAACCACAATACATTCTCGCGATGTTGATTCGACAGTATCGTATATTGATTCAACTTGCAGATTTATTTGTACACGAAGATGGAATCTCTAGTGATGCAGCAGCAAAGAAGCTTGGACTTCATCCATTTGTTGTCAAGAAAACATTGCCATTGGTAAAACGCATCACACTCGCAGAATTGCAAGCGATTCACACACAGCTTTTTGAGATCGACAAACAAACAAAATACGGCGCGAATGCGGCCGTATTGTTGGATCGATTTGTATGTTATGTTTGAGGTGGTGTGAGACTTTGATAGGTTTGCGTATCGGGGGAAGATGAATGATCTGAGTTTAAAAGTGCATTTAGTGTTTCGTTGGTTGATTTACCTTTTAGAGCTAGATTAATTTCTCGAGTCGCAATTCTCTCTTGTATAGGCAACATCTGTTCGTAATCAGCCATATTTTCTCTACCAGCTAGCTGTATATCTTCATCAGCAGATTCAGACTGATTCTCTGCTTGCTTGATAAGTCGATCAAGAAGCATACGAGCATATAATTGTGCAAATTTTTGTATTCCATCTCTATTTTCTTTAATATGTTTTTTAAAACTTTCTTTTAGTTCTTTGCTATAGATGGCTAAGCCAGTAATTCCATCCGTTTTGCGTATTTTTCTTGTAAAACCTGCTATTTCTGCTGCTTCTACCATCTTTGAAAAGGTTTTTTTTGTGGTATGTCGCATAACAAAGATACCTCCAGCCACACGAATTTTTTCATTTGGGTGGGTAGCGTGTTCCTCTGGATTTTCTGGTGGATCAAAATTAAGTAAATTATTAAAACGTGTCTGAATTTTTGTCACTGCATCAATTGTTGTATCAAGAATTATACAAAATTCATCACCCCCCATACGGGCAGCACCGTCTCCTATGTCAGATCGGATTGCTTTTTTTATTATCTCTCCTGTAATAACTAAAAGTTTATCAGCTCCTTCATGTCCAATTCGAGTATTGATACCTTTAAAGTCATTTATATCAAAATGTATTATAACTGTGACAGGTTCATCTTTTGGCTTTTTGTTTTCGTTTGTATTCCATAGAGCATATCTGGATTCAAGTCTTTTTTTGGCTTCTTCTGCGTGCGCTGTGATACCTGCTTTGTTCATGAGCTCTGTAAGTGGGTCTATTGTATTTCCTTCTTGGTTTTCTATAGATAAAATAGCCATTTCTTGTAAGTCAGGTATAGATTGTCTGATTTTTTGTTTGAATTGTTCGATAGCTTTTGTTTGTTCGTCAGAAATCGTTTGAATAATATCTCGAAGTGCAGCAGGCTCAACCGTTCGTAGGGATGTGTGTGGTTCTTCTCCAGAGAGAGTACTCCGCAATTCATCGGCTGGTGTATTTTCTAAAAAAGTAAAAATAGCATCTAGTTTAGGTTTTGCAAAAGAAAGTGCTTCCATGAGTGATGCATAGACTGCAGGCTTCCATGTTCCATGTTCTTCTGTGAATGTATGAGCATCGCGTGTGATCCGCGCATGGAGAATATGTTGGAATGCCACAAACATTTTGTGTGCGCGGTCACGAGATTTTCTTGCTTTTTCGAAAAAAGAATTCTCAGAGATTATCTCATCTCTTTCTAATATAGAATTTTGTGAATCTTGTTCCGTAAGTTTTGAAATTTTTTCTAAAAAAATTTCAATAGGAAAAAGACGGCTTTTGACGTACTGGTCCAAATGTTGTTGGGCAACCGCACTGTGTTCTTGCTGAAGAATTACAACATCTTCAGTTTCTACTGCGGGGCGTCTTGTGCGTATACCTTCTGACATATTTGATACATAAAACACCCGAATGATATCGGGTGTTGAGTAATATTATTTCGTGAGCGTTTTGTTTGCTTTTTTCATCAAACGAGAGATTTTACGCGCAGCGGTTTTTTTACTGAGGACACCCTTTTTTGCAGCTTTGCCGAGTGTTTTTTGTACTGTGCTGATTTTTTTGGTTACCTCTTTTTCTCCGACCTCGATAGCTTTTTTGACATCTTTGACTGCCTGTTTGTACGCTGCACGGTAGACTTCGTTACGAGTGGCGCGTTTTTTTGATTGGCGGAGCGCTTTTTCCGCACTGCGTTTGATTGGCATATTTGTTTAAGGCTTAGAAGGCTTGATAGGCTTAAAATGCTTTCAAGGCTTTTTGGTTAAAAGTGAGAGCGATTAACACAATATATATATAGTATAGCACAAAAAAGTGGTTTTGTCAATGTGATGATGGTTATCCACAGTATATAGTTGCATTGTACATCAAACATTGATAGGCTTATATATAGTATGTATATAAATGTATTTAAACTATACACAAAAAAGACAAAGAAGGTGCTCGGTAGCGGGTTGTCTTTGTTTGTCTGCGAATAGTATTTTCACAACAAACCTACATGACCCGCGAAAGCGGGCTTTTTGTTACTAGGTGATGCGTGACATTTCTCCTGGTAATAAATTTAACAACAAATAACAAGGCACCGCCAGGATGCAAGGAGGTGGCCCAATGTGGCCAGAGCAGATGACGCTCGAGGAGTACCTCGAGCTGCGCCGTGAGGCGCGAGAGGCGGGCTGGAACATCGACGTGCTCGAGATGTTCCTGTCCGAGTTTCACCTCCGAAATGGTCGTAATGCGACTGTGGAGGAGGTTCGGGAGTTTTTTCAACAGAAGGGGGTGAAGGAGAGGCTCGCCGCAGAGTAGCGGCGGTGTGGGCGTGTGAGGGGCACGCTCACACAAACACATCTAACCGACTATTAACTAGTAACTGTTAACAAGTAACATTTGTATATATTATGAATCTCACCTCACTCGCCCAGCAGTACGGCACACCACTATATGTCTACGATGTGCAAATCATTCGTGACCGATGTGCACAGCTCAAAGCTGTGTATGCATCATACGAAAAAGTAGAGTGGTTGTATGCAGTCAAGGCAAATTATAATCCACACATTGTTCGACTTATCGCAGCCCAAGGGTTTGGAGTGGATGCGGTATCTCTAGAAGAAGTACAACTAGCACTCGCATGCGGTGTCTCACCAAAAAAGATCATGTATACCGAGAGTGCGATGACAGACACTGAGATGGTGACCGCACGTGCGCTTGGCATCCTTATCAATATTGGATCGATATCTCGGTTGGAGCGGTATGTAAAAGCGTTTCCTTCCACCGACGTGTGTATTCGTATCAATCCAAATGTTGCTGACGGATCACATGCGACCAACTTTACAGGTGGACCAGATAGTAAATTTGGTATTCCTCCAGAAGAGGTAGTGCAGGCACGAGATATTGCAACACAGTACGGTGTGTGTATTATCGGTATTCATGGACATATTGGTTCTGGGTGGCTTGAAAGTGAAAAGCCTCTTTTGGCGCTTGATACTATGTTGGGTATTGCAAAACAGTTTCCTGACATTGAGTTTGTTGATGTGGGTGGTGGGTTTGGTATTCCGTATCGTCCCAATCAGCAGCCACTGGATCTCAAAATATTGGGAGAAAAAACAGTGGAGAAACTTCATGCGTTTTGTGTTGCATATGGGCGAGAGATTGTATTGCGGTTTGAGCCAGGACGTTTTCCTATTGCTGAGGCAGGGACACTTGTAGCAGAAGTGGCGGAGACTAAAACACTTGGAAATGGGCGCGCATATGTAGGGCTCAATACGAGTATGGCACATCTGATTCGACCAGCGCTATATGATTCATATCATGAGATAGTCAATCTCTCTCGTAGTGGGGGTGAGAGTTCTACTGATATTGGTGGAAATGTGTGTGAGTGTGCGGACTTTTTTGCCAAAGAACGGATGTTTCCAAAAAGTGAGGTTGGAGATATCGTTGCAATCAAAAATGCTGGAGCGTACGGATTTAGTATGAGTAGTGAGTATCAGTTTCGTCCGCGACCAGTTGAAATTTTGGTGGATGGTGAGGATGTAAGAGTTATTCGAAGGCGAGAAACACTGGAAGATCTGATGGGTATCTATGATATAAAAAATCCAGGATAATGCCTGGATTTTTTACTTTAGTATATTTTTTGCTGCCACTATTCCGGTTTGTAATGCTGTCTCCATCGAAGGAGATCCAAGGTAATCTCCTGCAAACCAAATATTGTCTTTTCCTTGTATCTCGCGCATCGATTCAATAAATGATTCTTCGGCAATCGGCATGGTTTCACTCCAGTGGATTGACTCAACCACTTCTGCATCTTGTACGTTTGGAAATATTCTTTTTACATCCTCCAGTATTTGTTTTTGTAGTTCTTTATTTGAAAGCGTTTTTTTATTTGTTCGATCAATGATGTTGAGATTGATATAGAGTCCATTCGTCTCACCACTGAGCATTTCGCGTATATTGACCGATGAGAGAATTTGCAGTGGTTTGGTGGTGTCTGGGAGGTAAAAGACTGCTCCCCAAGTATCTTTTCCATTTGTTTGTGGAATGGTGTCGCATTTGATGACTGTATTGTAAAATGTTGTATATGGGCAATCAACATAAATAGTCGGTGCAATATCTTGCAGGAGTGTTTTGTTGATGCGAGCTGCACAGATGATGGAGTTCGGTGTGTATATTTGTATATTTGTCTTTACTTGATTTGATTTGAGCTCAATCACCTCTTCATTGTATCTGATCTCGCCACCATGTGATGTGATGTAGTCTGCGAGTGCTTGTGCAAAGAGTCCGTTGTTGCCAAAAAAATAAACAGAATCTTTGAGGTTGCCACGAAATGTGGTATTGAGTACCACTGGTGCGACAACTGCCATTTTGTATTCTGTCACAGGGCCGTAGCAGTATCCTTGACAGACCACATCAGAAAACGTTTCATACATTCCTGCGTGATCTGTTTCAAGTGTGTCACGGATATATTCTGAGATGGATTGATCTTTGAAAATATGAAGTGCTGGTTGAGCAATATCCATTTGATAGCGAATCATTTTTGGTAATGTTTTTGCATAGAGTTTGGCCATGTCTGCAATCGGAAAAGAAATTTTGTCGTCAGGGGTGTAGATATTTTTTTCCAGTTCGTAATACACGGTGGAGAGTGGAATATCTCGCAGTTGTTCTTTGAAACCGAGTTCTTTGATGAGGCGATGGTACTGTTTGTACCATGGATAGATGATAAAACCGCCAAAGTCGACCATGTGTCCGTCGATTGGGAGACTGCGGACACGACCGCCTGGATAGGATTCTTTTTCTAGAATGGTTACTTTGTGACCGGCTTTGGTAAGTGTGTATCCAGCAGCGAGCCCTGCAAGGCCGGCGCCGATGATGATGGTATTTTTTGACATATTAGAGTAATTCTTCCTGTCCTTTTGGTTTTTCAATGAGGAGTGGTTCTACCATTTTTTCTCCCCCAGCAATTTTTACCACATCTTTTTCAATTTTGGCAAATTCTTTGTAGGCACTGTTGTACATGTTCACCGTAGTGCCCAGATTGTTACCGAGTTTTTTGAGATACTCTTCATAACTGAGCAAATGTTTTCCGAGTTGTTCTACTTGTGTGCGAATTTCTTTGGCACTCTCTTCTATTTGCAGCGCACGGAGTCCCTGCATGACTGTTTGGAGATAGGCAAAGAAGCTGGTTGGTGAGACGATGATGACATGTTTTTGTTTGAATGCGTATTCAATGAGGTCTCCTGTGTTTACTCCCGCTGCATTTTGGCGATTGATGAGGAGGTCATAATAAATTCCTTCAGACGGAATAAACATAAATGAGAAATCCATTGTTCCCTCGTTTGGCCGGATATACTTACTTGTTTCATCAATACGATTTTTGAGATCCGATTTAAATGTCTTTTCGTATTCTTCTTTTTTTGCTGGATCACGTTCTTCCAAAATGCGATTGTAATTTTCCAGTGAAAATTTACTATCAATGGGAATAATTTTATCTTTGATAAACACTGCTGCGTCCACTATTTCTCCGTTGAGGAATTTGTATTGCATTTTGTATGCATTTGGCGGAAGGACATTTTTGAGAACATTTTCAAGATAGTACTCGCCCAGCACACCGCGTTGTTTTGGATTTTTGAGCACATCTTGTAGGCTTTGCAGCTGATCCGCAAAACCAACCACCTGTTTATTGGTTTCATCAAGTTTCGTCAATTTTTCCGTCACTTCTGAAATAATGCGCGCGCTCTGGCCGAATTGTTGTTGGATTGTTTGATGAAGATTGTCTTGAGTATTGGCAATCATTTTTTGGACATCGATTTGTGAGCTGTTCATTAGTTTGTGTGTGTCAGCGATTTTTGTGTCAACTGTTTTCATGAGATCCGACACGGCACGTGATTGCTCCTGAATTTGGTTTTGGAGCATGAGAAAGAGGTTTGCATCTCCCTCGTTTGGCTTTTGGGATTCTGAGAGTTTTTTGTATAGGACAAAGACACCGCCGAGTGTGGCGAGGAGGAGGATGACGAGAATGATGAGGATGATTTCCATAAAGTATTACTCATTAGATAAGTATTTGTGCCAGTACGAGATAAGTGTTGATGTGTTGGTAGCGTGTTCAACTGTTTCTAGTCTCGCATCATATCTATCATCTGATTCATCATTTGGACGTTGGCCTAGTGTGGAGATAAAAAGATCATGTAGTGAGGCAGCGGTTGATCCACGTATTATTTGTCGACTTAGTAACCGGAGTGCTTGAGCTGCTCGGCTTGGATTATGATGTGTAGCACCAAGAAATGCTACAAGTGCTTTGCGTCTATCTTTATCACTTAAGGTGTCCCAATACGTCACGAGTGCTGGGTTGTCGGTAAATACAGGTGCGATGTAGGTATATATGTTTTCAAATTGAAGCAGTGCTCCAGCAAGTACTTGGTTATCGAGTGTCACACATTCGTGTAATCGTGTGGGTAGCTGTGCATCATCAATGAGATACCCAATTGATCCACCACTTCGTGTGGACAGGTCAAGAGTATCGTCGATTCCGTGATATCCATTTTCATAGGTCATTTGTGTCATCTGGAATAGACCAAATGAGAGAAGACTGTCGTGCACTGCAGGAATTCTGTTTGGTTCAAAACCTGCATCTAATAATGCACGGTACATAGCAATACGACCCATTGGGTTGCCTGATTCAGGCATAAGCTCTTGGGTGGTAATAGCAAGAAGTGTTTCAGCAGTGAGTGCTTGTGCTAGTTTACCAGTCATTGGTCGGTCTGGATAGGTGGCTCGAGCAGATTCGAGGCCAACACGAATTGTCTCGATGAATTGTTGTGATGTGATCGGTTGCTCAGGAAATGTATCATAGGATGTATTGCGTCGTGCTGCTTCGCACACATCATATTGAGTGGATCGTCTGCTCCCCTCTTGTGCCTGCTCGCATTTTTGTTCCCACATGCTTGGTTGAAACGGTACTAATGATTCATGTGGATTGAGAAAGTTTCTTCGAAGCGGTGTATCCATACTGTGGAATAGTCCGCTATCGCGCAGTTGTTCTAGAGTACCGCGTCGCAGTATTTCCAAGATACGTGGATCTTCGTTATATATAGGGTTATCAAAAATATCCCGTAGTGAGTTAGATAGATTTTTATACTCTGTTTGCACTTGTGCGATGAGTGTGTCTATGGGTTGTTCTCTCACTGTTTCGCGCACTGCTTCAGGGATCCGTTGTATCACGTCCATTACATCTGTACTGGCTTGACGAGATTCTTTTTGTGAGTTCCACAAAATAGCTCCGCCTGCAGCTAAGCCAGTGGCTCCTAGGGTGCCGAGTAAAAATTCTCTTCTAGATATGTTACGTCTACCTTCCATAGTGCGTCTATTGTATACCACATTTGGTGTTATGAAAAGCAGAACAGTAGTATTGCGGTGGTTTTATGATAGGCATATAAGTATTTATATATAAAAATATAATTAATTAAAATAGAAATACGTGTCGTACAATTTAATTTGTATCTATTGGTGTGGGGTTGATAAAAATATGCGTACTGGCCTATACTATTCTTAGTAGCACTCTTCTCACCTATTTGTTGTGTGAGATCGATCAATTTTTGCCTAATGTGCGTATTCTTTTATGTTGTTGTGTGTATATCAAAATACATAATCATCAGCATTGGTGTGGTATACTACCTGTAAGTTTTCTTTAGTATCAGGGTATGGTGTCGCGTATCAAATAGTGGTGTATCTGTATATCGCTCTATCCGTATTGAACGTATATGCATTGTGTGTACGTGGTGCAATCATCTATCGCTTGACGATTTTGTTTTGTTCCTCTACACTGCAGGTACCTTACGCCCTTGTAGCTCAACGGATAGAGCAAATCCGTCCTAAGGATGAGATAGGGGTTCAATTCCCTTCGAGGGCACGTAGTGATGGTTCTGACCCTGCGGGTCACCACCCGCAGGGTGGGATTCGTGCCAGGGGCACATGTTTCATGTGAAACAAACAGACAGTATGCAGATCGTCTAAAAATGGGCCTATAGCTCATTTGGTAGAGCGCAGCATTCGCATTGCTGAGGTGGGCGGTTCGATTCCGCTTGGGTCCACAAAATGTACACACTAGTGTATACATTTAAACACAAAAACGCCTTTTGCTTGTCGCAAGGTGTTTTTTGTTTCATGTGAAACATTGGTGAACGGAGAGAAAAGTGTTTGGTTTTAGTTTAGAGTGAGTAATGGGTGGAAGTGTATGTGTAAGAGTAAAAGATTAAGAATGAGATTAAGATTAAAAAAGATTTTACAATGTTTCACGACAAACAAAGTGCGAGTTTTTAGAAAACCTTATTTAAAGATGTTCTTTGTATTATTGGTAATCTTAATCTCATTTTCAATCTTAATTTTTTAATCTAAAAATTGTTTGTCGTGAAACATTTTGTAGTATTTCCACACTAAATTTTAATAGCTTACATAATTAAACAATATAATAAGATATTTATCAATGTCGTACAATATAATCTATAAAAATAACCTTATTTTATCCACAAGATGATAGAATATACTACCTGTTGTATAAAAAACGCTTAAAATGTGTTATAATGGGTCTATATGAAATTCTCCTTCGCATTTATCTTAGGTTTTGGTGTTATTTTGCCTTTTGCACTGCATGCAGCTATGTCTGGTGGTGATTTTGAGATTTATGCTGATAGTGTCGGTTTTCTGGATTCCTCTGGATCAACTGGGGGTGACTTCACTCTCTATGGGAGTGGTGAAGCATTTCAAGCTGCGACGAGTGGTGGTGGTACCTATGCACTTCGTGGTGGATTTCAGGCAGAAGAGAAAGGGGTATTGCAATTTTCACTCAGCGATAACGATATAAGTTTTGGGAGTCTTACCGATTCATCTATAGCACAGATCTATGTGACGACGACGATTAGTACTGACTCAGAGACGGGGTATACATTGTTTATTTCTGACGATGGTAATTTGGAAAGTGGATTGAATGATATTGATGATGTTGGAGATGGTGCTGTGACACCTGGTTCTGAAGAATATGGGTTTCGTGTATTAGGGAGTGATGCGACTGTGTTGACAGATACGGCGATTACTACCACACCACTGGAAATTGCATCTGCAAATGGTGAAGTGACTGGGCGTCAGGTTGGAGTAGAATTTCGTGCGAGTATTTCCTCCTTGACACCTGATGGGACATATAGTCACACAGTTACATTTAGTGCTACAGTAAATCCATGATGTTTGAAAATTCCAAATTCCAAATTCCAAATTCCAAAATAGTATTTTTGGCTTCTTTTTTTATTTCTGCATTTTGCATTTTACATTCCGCATTATTTGTACACGCTATTGCTATTTCACCACTCAAGCATACTATTGTAGTAGATCCGGGTATGTCGCAGGATGTTGCGTTTACGGTAACCAACGATACTGATCAGGAAAAGACGTATCGTATGAACGTGGATGGATTTGTAGTCGATGCAGTGACCAGTCGTCCTGTGTTTGGGCAAATAACACCAGCAACGCGATGGGTGTCATTTGTGTCTGGTGACACGTTTACGTTGGTACCAGGACAACGACGAGAGGTAGTCGCGACAGTTCGTGTTCCGAATGGTGAAGCACCTCAGACATATTATGTGGGTGTTTTTGCACAAGAGGTGAATCAATCTGAGGGTAATGTGGGTCTGGGTGCGCGAGTGGGAACATTGGTATTTCTCACTGTGGGTGGTGTAGTGACAGAGGATTTGCAGATTGAGTATATGACCCCGTCATCATTTTTTTCTTTTGACGCACCTACTATTGATGTTGGATTGTACAATGCGGGGACAGTGGTTTCACCATATGTCGGTGAGTTGATTATTACTACCATGAGTGATCGTGTGGTATATCGAGCACCACTGGGTGAGGGTATGAGTCGTGTCTATGCTGGGATGAAAAAAAATGATTCACTTTCAATCAATGATCTCTCTTGGCGTGCAATCGGACCACTTAGTGCGACAGTCGTCATACAATATGGAATTGAAAAACAAATGGTATATGGCGGTACTACGTTTTGGTTTATGCCACCAGTTGCGTGGGTTGGTGTGATGGTACTTATTCTTATCTTGGTTGGATTTTTTGGTATAATGCACCGCCGTGCTCGTGCTGTATGAAACGTATTCTATTTGGTACATCCTTTTTCTTTCTCATTGTCTCTGTATTTGTTGGCTTTGTCTCTTTTGTTTCTGCTGATACAACATCAACTGATGTGACGATTGAGGCAATAGTTGGGACTGGTGCGGTGTGTGGCAATGGTATAGAGGAAGGTGTCGAAGCCTGTGACAATGGTGGAAGCAATGGAAGTAGTTGTCCAGCAACATGTAGTTTGTCATGTACGACACGCACTTGTGGTGGTGGAGGCGGGGATACCACCAATCCATCTATCTCAAATGTGGTGGAAGTTGTCGGTGTTACTACATCGAGTGTTTCTTGGAGTGCGAGCGATAACGTGAGTGTCTCATCGTGTTCATTTGAGTATGGGTTAACAGACGGTTATGGAACAAGTGGTACTGTGGTGGGAACATATACTGTCTCTTTGGCAGGTTTAAGTGCTTCCACAGAATATTTTTATCACATTTCCTGTAGTGATACATCCGGTAATAGTGATAGTGAGACTGGGTCTTTTGTTACTATTAGTGAGTCCTCGTCTGTTACTGTTACGTTGATTTCTACCTCAACCACACAGACTAGTGCTCAGATTGTTTGGGATGCTTCGACAACCATCCCAAAAAGTATTGTCAGTTGTACACTTGGATATGGTGTTGGCAATTATATCTCGATCGGTGTCGTCAGTGGTTCATATCAATCCACACTTAGTGGACTGACACCAAATATGGCGTATCAGTGTCGTATTACGTGTATTGATTCCAATAATGAGATAGGAACAGCTGAGTGTCCATTTATTACGTTGTCAGATTCGACACCGCCACCAGATGTATCTTCATTCACGGCAAATGGTGTGGTTGCTGCTAACAATTTGTCATGGCAATATAGTGAGAGTGTGAGTGATTTTGCCTACTACCGTATCGAATGGTCACTTGGTAGCTGTCCTGCACGTGGTGCGGGGGCGTTATTACAAAACATTGCATCTGTTGCTCAGTTGAGTATACAACATGCTGGACTGACAAATAGTACAACATATTATTATCGTCTCTCTGTGTATGACACATCTGGCAATGCAAGTGCTGGTGTCTGTGCAAATGCGACGCCAAGTGGTGTAGTGGAAACATCAGTGTGCGGAAATAATATTGTTGAAAGTGGAGAGCAGTGTGATGGCACGAACTTGAATGGTGCGACGTGTGTGAGTCGTGGCTATGATGGCGGATCACTGAGTTGTAGTAATTCGTGCACATTTAATGTATCATCGTGTACGAATGCGCTGGCTACTTGTGGCAACAGTATTGTCAATGTAGGTGAGACGTGTGATGACGGAAATAACAATCAAAATGATAGTTGTACAAATTTGTGTCAGGCAGCGATATGTGGTGATAATGTGATCCGCAGCGGGGTTGAGCAATGTGATGGCTCTGATCTGGGTGGTGCATCATGTGTGAGTCGTGGGTATGCTGGTGGATCGCTGAGTTGTGGTGGTGCCTGTATATTTGATGTGTCTGGGTGTACTGGTGTGCCACCAAATGGTGTAGAGCAGTGCACCAATGGTGTTGATGATGATGGTGATAGTCTGATTGATTGTTCTGATCCTGACTGTGCTGGAGAGCCAGCATGTCGTGGTGTATTTGCTTGTTCAGATGGAGCTGATAATGATGGAGATGGATTGGTCGATTTACAAGACCCAGGCTGTTCTTCTGCGACAGACAATGATGAATATAATTCACCAAACGTAACCGTGACGGATCATGTTACCACAACAAGGTATTGGATTGCTGAACGCACTATTGAGGTGGTGCCAACACAGGGGGTCGTAAAAAGTTTAACGGGAGATCAGTTGACTGTCGGTATCTCTGAGGGAAGTCTCCATCATATTACACCGTCAACAACATTGGTATTGGTGTTGCGTGGACAGCGATATGCTCTCACACGAGAAGCTGACGGAATGTATCGTTCGGATGTATTATTTCCTCCTGTTGGTCGATATGACGCGACGATTGAAATATTTTATGCAGAAGGTTTAGTAGATGTTGTACCGTTTCAAGTCGAGAGTGCTCCGTTTGGTATTATTTCCGACACAGAGCGTGTACGTCTTGCTGATGCGAATGTTTCTTTGTATGCAGGAGATACAGTATTTGACATTACATCATTTCGTCAGAGTAATCCATTTCGTACAGATTCTTCTGGTACCTATGGTTTTGTTGTTCCAAACGGAGTGTACACACTCGTTGTAGATAAAGGTGGGTATGCACAGCGAAAGACGTTTTCATTTCAAGTGACAGATCATGTTATTAATCGTTCACTTGAACTGCTGGCCCTACCAGAAACACCAGTGGAGACGATCGGGTTTGTACTCAATACCGCACTGCAAGGAGCACGGGATGTACTGGAAAAAAAGGATGATCCACGTGTGGAAGAAGCGGTACAAACAGTTGTTGCACCGACGTTTGTTGGTGTCTCAGCTGCCACATTGATTCCATCATTGTTTTCAATTTTGTTACCGTTACTTCGTTTTCTCTTTTTGCAGCCACTGTATTTGGTGGGAAAAAGGAAGCGTCAGGCTTGGGGTGTGGTGTATAACAGTTTAAATAAACTTCCGATTGATTTGGCGACTATCCGCCTGATAGACAAGACAACAGGACGAGTGGTTCAGTCTCGTGTGACTGATGCCAAGGGGCGATATCTTTTTATGGTAGAGCCTGGGCAGTACTTAATTGAGGTGTTTAAACAGGGGTATGTGTTTCCGACTCATCTACTTTCAAGTGTAAAAGAAGACGGATCATTTCTTGATATTTACCATGGTGAGTCAATTCGAGTCGATGAAAAAGATACTCAAATCACACCAAATATTCCAGTGGATCCAGTGGACGCAAAAGAAAAAACGATCAAGCGAATTGTGTTGGAAAAATGGTTGCGTCGATTGCAACATACTGTGGCGATTGTTAGTATTGTGGGTGCAGTCATCTCTGTCTATATTACGCCATCGGTACTTACTGTTGTCTTTTTAGTCATTCACACCGTTTTGTTTGTACTCTTTTTACGATACGTGTGGCCAAAGAAACCAAAAGGGTGGGGGTTGGTCTATGAACATGGGACGGCACAGCCTGTCGGGAGAGCTGTGGCACGTTTATTTAGCAAACAGTTTGATAAGTTAGTTGCGACGCAAGTAACAGATAGTAAAGGGCGGTATTCATTTTTGGTTGGACCAAATGATTACTATGTTACGTTTGAAAAAGAGGGATATGTTCCAGAAAAAACAGATTCTGTGGTGGTAAAAGAAGAGAATGGTTTGGTGGTAAAAGATGTAGGTTTGAAGAAAGGGGAGGCGCCTTCAGATGTTTCACCAACAAAGCTATCGTAATTGTATTACGTTATTCACAAAAACACGCATACTCTCGCGTGTTTTTTTGTGGTATACTTATGAAGGAGAATTCTGCCAATGACTCTGGTTAGTATTCTTGTATATACACACATGGATCGAGAAAATTGTAACAATACATCACCACACATTCTTACACACAAGAACACTCTTTCTTCTTGGTTTTTTATTTTTCTTTTTTCGTTTAGTCTTCTTTTCTCTGTTGTCTGGTTTTCTCGTTCAGTAGACTCTGCGACACCACCAAGTATTATTACCTACCAAGGAAAACTCCTTGAAGATGGTGCCTCTGTCACCACCACCAAAGCCATGTCCTTTACCATCTATGACGCTGACTCTGGTGGCACAGCACTCTATACTGCTGCAGGGACACTCCCAACTATTGGTACTATCATGATTACTCCTACAGCAGGTATTTTCTCTATCAATCTCGGAGATACTGACACCAATACACTTGACCCAACCATCTTCTCAGACAACAGTGAACTCTATCTTGAAATCATCGTAGATGGCACCACACTCTCCCCAAGAAAGAGACTCACTGCTAGCCCGTACGCTGTCAACTCATCATATCTCAATGGAGTAGAAGCTACATCAACTCCACAATCAACTACCTATATCCCAATGTCTGATATTGATGGGAGTTTTGCGTTTAATACGACGACGTTTGGGGGTGGATATGCACAAGTTGGAAATGTAACGAATTATTATGGTGAAACCATGTATGGATTTTCTGCTGGTAGTTTGGGTACTGCCATGCCTGGTGGTAGTCTTCAATTGCATGGAAATACTTCCACGTATATAGGTACATACCTCACATTAAATCAAATGGGGCAGAATTCACATGAAATTATGCTTGCTACCTATGGACCCATATTTAATCCATATGGAACTGCTCTTATCACCATTGGTGGTTCACAGATCAATGGTGCCTTGCGTATGAGTAATGGTCTAGGGAATGAGGTGCTTGCTGTAGAAGCGTTGGATACTGGGTCTGCACTCAATTTTGCAGATGAAACAGGGACAACCTATTTCTTTTTGGGAGATGGGCGCAATAAGTCCAGGATTATGGATAGCTTTAAAATTGGTGCAAATACTGAATCTATTGCAAATGGATCATTTGCGGTGTCTGACGATGATTTATATGTCGAAGGTGATATGGGAATCCACGGAAATATCTTCACTGATGGTATTTTAGATGTCGCTGGCACTGGTACTTCCACTTTTGCTGGTAGTATTGATTTGGCGAGTGGTAAATGTTTTTCGGTAAATGGTACTTGTATCTCTGGTGGGAGTTCGCAGTGGACTACTGCTGGATCTGATATCTATTTTAGTTCTGGTAATGTTGGTATCAACACAACAAGTCCTATGTATGATCTTGCCGTGTCTGGTGATATGTTTGTTTCGGCAACTAGTACACTAGCTGGTGGTAGTGTAAAAACATATGTAGATACTTCATTGGGTACGTCTATCAGCACTGTCGATAGTGGTACTGGACTTAGTGGTTCTGCGGGCGTCTTTCGTGCTATGAGTTCAAATCCAAACCTTGGTCCGGCTGTGGTGCTATATCCTATATCTACCACGACTATACCAGGGATGACTACTGGTTATGCTGCTACATTCTCTGTGAGTACATCCAATCGTCCCCAACTTACTTTAGGTGGCGCCACTCCATCTGTTGGTGCTGGCTCTATTGTGATTGGTGCTGGGGGTGGAAGTCTTGGTGCATATATATCGGGTAGTACATCGGAAGATTCGTATTTGTTAAATGATTTTTTATTGGGTGCGGGTACTGAGGCAATAGCAAGTGGCTCTTTTGTGATGAATGGGAATGATCTGTATGTTCATGGTGATGCTGGGTTTAATAGTAATATATATGCTGATGGAATTTTGGATGTTGCTGGTACAGGCACCTCTACATTTGGTGGTAATGCAAGTTTTGTAAACAATACAATTCAGTTGAGAGATCTTTCTGGTATTTATCCAGATAATTATGTGGGTATTGATATTGGTGAGATAACCTCGGGAGGTAAATTGGGTATATTAAATTTGATTGGTACAACTGAAAATAGCGGCCAAGGGGCTGGTCTTGTTGGCTATGCAAATAATTTGTCTTACCCTGCATTTGGATTTACTATGCTAACTGCGTTGGATGGTGGGTTTGTTGATGGTTGGCTTGGTTCTGAAGAGTCTGGGCTCTATGGTAAGTTGTATTTTAGTAATGGAATTGATGATGGTGGTACTGTTACTATCAATGGTCTTACTGGTTTAGTGGAAACGCAGCAGGTCTCTGTGTTAGGAACATCCACTTCAACATTTGGTGGAAGTATTGATATTGCGTCTGGATGTTTTTCTATTGCTGGGGTTTGTTTGAGTCCTGACGGGGTGTGGACAACTAGTGGGAGTGATATTTATTTTGACACAGGTGTAGTTAGTATTGGTACATACGATACTGCTCATGTGAGTACTGTTATGGTTTCTGGAACAATTCGAGTTGCAACCACTTCTAACTCCTCTGCTGATTCGATTGTGTTAGGGCAAGACAGTATTGTGTTTACAGGAGATGATATTTTGTCTTATCCTGGGGTACAAACAGGTGAAATTTCTTTTGATGGGAATAATGGTATTGGTAACATAAATTTTTTGAGTGAGGGTGCTGCGGGTGGTAATTTCATTTTTACATCACAATATAATGACGAAAGTGATTTGTATGGAGGTGCATATTTTCAAGGCGCACAATTTTTAGTATCTAATAGTACGTCAACCTTGTATGCTGATGATATTTGGTCTTTAAGTATTGATAGTGAGAAACAATTGGTTGGTGTAGGTACAAGTACATTGTGGGGTGATTGGGCATCAGAAACAAATCCAGGGCTCGTGATTGATGGGTTTGTATATCAAATTGGAAGTACTTCTACATTTATTAGTAGTGTACTGGTGGGTGCGTCAGGGGAATCCATCGTCGATGGAGGGTTTTTGTTGGATGGTGGAAATGATGTCTATATTGAAGATCAATTGGGTGTAAATGGTCGTGCATTTTTCAATAGTGAGGTTAATTTTATTACCGATGTAAGTATAAATGGTATTGCTGTTGGTTTGGGTGGTGGTGGTTTTTCTACCAATGTCACATTCGGCGGATTACAAAGTAACACTACAGGACAATACAATAGTGCTGTTGGTATTGGTACATTATCTGTAAATACTGAAGGTTCTTTTAATTCTGGTTTTGGATATGGATCTTTGTCTGCAAATACATTAGGTGCATATAATACTGCATTTGGTGCAAATGCACTCAATCAAAATATATCTTCGGATAATAATAGTGCGTTTGGAAATAGTGCACTGCAAGTAAATATAGGTGAGCAAAACTCTGCATTTGGATCTGAGGCGCTGGCAAATAATGATAATGGATCAAAAAACTCTGCATTTGGTGTACGAGCATTGTTTAATACGTTAAATGGAAATAAAAACGCTGCGTTTGGGTCCAATGCGTTGGAGGCAAATACTTCTGGTGAGTATAATAGTGCATTTGGAGATGCTTCTATGGTATCAAACGAAACTGGTGATTATAATGTTGGTTTGGGATATAATACGTTGATTAATTTGGTCTCAGGATCATTTAATACGGTAGTGGGTGTAGCAAGTGGTGGTGGAATTATGAGTGGCTCGTACAACACAATTATAGGTGCGTCTGTAAGTGTTTCTTCGGATGTGTCTAATAACATTATCCTTGCTGATGGTGCTGGAAATCAACGTATTCGTGTGTTGGACACTGGATTTGTGGGTATTAATACAACATCACCATCATATCTTCTTCATACGGTACGCACATCTGACGGTATCGTCGCTGCCTTTACCGATACTGATGCTACTTGTACAGTGGATCCAAGTGATGGTGACTTTTCTTGTACGTCTGATCGCAATCTCAAAACCAACATCACTGTGATGGGATCCACCCTTGATGCTGTTATGCAGCTCAACCCAGTTACATATAATTGGAATACCGATCCAAGTGGAGAAGTAAATTATGGATTTATTGCTCAAGAAGTAGAAGCGCTATTTCCACGTCTCGTTGGTACCGGTGCTAATGGATACAAGACCCTGTCTCAAATTGGTCTGATTCCATTCCTCACTAAAGCAATTCAAGAGCAACAAGATCAAATTGACGCGCTTACTGTTTCTCAGGGGCAAGGTGGCACATTGGACTGGGTTGGGGGCGATTTGGATCTCGGTGGTTATTCTTTATTTGATGTAGCATCTATTTCTAGTGTAAGTGATACTTGGTCAATTGATGAACATGGTCGTTTTGTATCACGTGTTGAGGTTGTCGGTGGTGAGACAAAAACATTGTATGGTGTACAGTCAGAAGATAGTGACTATGTTCTATCTGGCAGTGGACAGCTGCAAAATGGACAAGCTACTATTTTGTTTGAAGATGGTGATAAAAGTTTGATTGATACAAACACTGAGATGCGTGTCTCCATCACATTGACAGGAGAGGCGAATGGTGTCTATGTGACAGACAAGAGTGCGGATGGATTTGTGGTGCGAGAACTGCGGGACGGTTCAAGTAGTGCGACATTTGATTGGGTGGTGATTACCAAGCGATTGGTTGGGGGTCAAGTGGTTGAAGATGACAATAGTCCTGTACAGCCAGAAGGCGATGAACCTTCTGCTGTAGAAGGTGCTGGAGAAGAGGTTCAAAATGAATTGAGTGAAGAAGTGGTAGAGGAGGTAATTGTTGAAACAGGTGATGAAGAGGTTGTGACTGTTCCAGAAGAGGTGGTGGTACCCGATGAAACACCTATGGTAACTGACATCGTCGTGCCTGAAGAAACTCCTCCAGTACAGGATTCACCTACAGAAGAACCTGTCACTGAGTAATTCTTAATACCCAACGGATCACGTTGGGTATTTTATTGACGGATAGCCTTTTTTTCGCTATAGTACGGTCACTTTTGTGAGGGCCTTTAGCTCATCTGGCTAGAGCGCTGCCATGGCATGGCAGAGGTAACCGGTTCAAGTCCGGTAAGGTCCACTTGTTTAAGATTCAAAGAAACAAGATGTAAGAATCAAAATATAGTGCTTTATTAGTAAAGATTCTATTCGGTGTTCATTGGTTTGTTTCTTGATGTTTGTATCTTTATAATTTTACTTAAATATGTTACAAATCGGCATCGTCGGACTTCCAAATGTAGGAAAATCAACCCTTTTTAATGCATTGACCAAAAGTAAACAGGCCAATGCACAAAACTTTCCTTTTTGTACGATTGAACCAAACGTTGGTATTGTTGAGGTGCCTGATACACGATTGGCTCCACTTGCTGAGGTGGCAAAATCTGGACGTATTATTCCAACAGCGATCGAGTTTGTAGATATCGCCGGACTTGTGCAGGGAGCGTCTGAGGGGGCAGGACTCGGAAATAAATTTCTTGCACATATCCGCGAGGTCAATGCAATCGCACAGGTTGTTCGTGCATTCTCTGATGAAAATGTTATTCATGTGTGCAACCGAGTTGATCCTGTGGATGATGCACAAATTATTGGTCTTGAGTTGATCCTTGCTGATTTGGCGACTGCGACCAAACGTCGCGATGTGACGCGCGGTAAAGCAAAAGGTGCCAATGCCAAAGAGTTTGAAAAAGAACTTGCGCTCCTTGATGAATTGATACTACACTTAGAACAGGAAAAACCTGCACGACAATTGGTTGTTGAAGATGAGGATAAACGAACGATTGTAAAAGAATTATGTCTTCTTTCTGCTAAACCAATGTTGTATGTTGTTAATTGTGATGAAGCGATGCAGGATGTGAGTGCAACAGTTGCTGCGCTCAAAGCACATGATAGTGCTGCTGAAGTTATTACTGTATCTGCCAAACTTGAGGCTGAATTGGTCGACCTATCAAGTGAAGACGCGGCAATGCTCTTGAGTGAAGCGGGGATGAATGAAAGTGGGCTTGATAAGATGATTCGTGCTGGGTATCAGTTACTCAAATTGCAAACATATTTTACCGCAGGAGAGATGGAGACGCGTGCATGGACAGTACCTGCCAACACATTTGCACCAGATGCTGCCGGGGTAATTCACACTGACTTTGTTAAAAAATTTGTTAAGGCAGATATCACCAATTGGGAACATTTTGTTTCCCAGCGTGGCTGGTCAGGAGTGCGTGAAAGTGGTAAACTACAACTTGTGGGACGTGACTATATTATCAAAGACGGAGACGTGTGTTACTTTCATATTGCTTCTTAATGATATTGTGAGGGCACGTATGTCACTAATTACTAAGGTCGTTCATAAAAGTATGTTAATTTAGAAACTTCAGCATCTTTAGTAACTTTACCATTTTCAGTATGCCTATTGAACATAATCCAAACTACATTCATCATACTGATTCAGGTAACGCTGCTGATATTCGTGAACTTGTATTTGGGATGGAAGACGGTATGACCTCTACATTGGGTGCTATTACTGGTATTGCCACAGCAACTGGGGATCATTTTACTGTTGTGTTGGCTGGTTCTGTGGTGATTGCTGTTGAATCTATTTCTATGGCAGTAGGGTCGTATCTTTCGAGTAAATCAGAGCGAGAAATTGATGAAAGAAAATTACTGGAAGAAAGAATTGAAATTCAAAAATTTCCAAAAGAAGAGACAGTGGAGATGATGGAGATGTATATTAAAGATGGTTGGCCAAAAGACCTAGCAGAGACAATGGCAACTACGGCAGCAAAAAATGAACAGCTTCTTCTCAAAGAAATGGCGTATCGCGAATTACATATTAATCCAGATAATTTGGAAAATCCAGGGAGAAATGCAGTTATTATGTTTTTTTCTTATATTATTGGTGGTGCATTTCCAATCACGCCATATCTTGTCTTACCTGTATATACTGCTCTTCCTATTTCTATTGGAGTTACATTGGTTGGTTTATTTGGTTTGGGTGTGTATACAAGCCGTTTTTCCAAACGTACATGGTGGAGGTCAGGACTCGAGATGCTTGCGTTGGCGTCAGCGGCGGCAGGAGTTGGATATTTTGTTGGTCAACTGGTCAGTTCTATTTGGCCTGAGAAAATGTAGTGTTTGATATAAAAATACTCCGCCGTTATGGTGGAGTATTTTTTTATAATTTTCTAAATTGGTAGATATCTCGAGCAATGTACTGTGTCTCTCGGTGGTATCGTAGAAATGGAAGTGTGGGAGAAAATGGAATATGTCTGTATCCAAGATTTTCAATATCTCGTACTGATATGGTTGTGACTACTTCACCATCACAGATAAATGATGGAAAGATAAATACCACTATCGCATTTTGTTTGAGCGCTTGGGCAAATGCAGTGAAACTTTTTGTGTATAATGCCTGCAATCCACGAGCAGATGTTTTTATGGTGGCAATATCTTCGTATCCACGAATAGGTTTTCCTAAAAATGGCTCGGTAATAATTGCATCAACCGATGTAGGGGGGAGCGGTGTGTGAATGGTCGCATCGTGAGTAAAAAGATGTGGTGTGATAGCTCGCCCTTCTTTTTGAATAATCCATTGTATATTTTCTTTTGCTTGAGCAATTGCTTTTGGATCAATATCACTCCCAATAAGTGAAGAGTATCCAAGTGTGTATCCTTCTGAAAGTACTGTCGCAAGTCCACAGAATGGATCGTATAGAGATGCAGTGACTTTGAGGCCGGCAATATTGATCATCATGCGTGCTAATTTTGGTGGGAGCATGCCTCGTTTGCTGTCTGCCATTGGGCGTCCATAGTCACGATCAGCAAACGCCTCAAATGGTTGAAGTGCGACAGTATACCAGACACACCCATGACTGATAACTATGTCACCTTGTTTCTCAACAAGGCGGTTGTGTTCTACCGTAGCGGCATTTTTTGGTTCGACATAGCGGACTGAGCGTCCTATATTTTTGAGACGTTTTTTAATTTCTTTGGCACGTCCTTTGGCATCGTCGCCTGAGATCGAAAATACTAATTTTCCTTCTGGTTGGACTTCTTGAAGATGTTTGGTTATAGAAATGAGAGGATTTGTGTCATGAGTAATACTGATGGCTTTTAAAATTTTTTGTGTGCCACCAAGACGTTGCATCCATGCTGGAGCATCGATTTCCTCTGTTGTCGTAAGAATCGCAATGTGTTTGTGTCTGGTCAAATCTGGAGTTTCATGTCCAAAAAAAACACGAGCTATAGACTGGATTTCTATGTATGAGAGATCTGGTTCATGGCCTAGGACAAAAGCGTATTGATACATGTCAGTATTACGGTGCTTGAATAAATGGGTTGCGTTGCACAGGTTGAAGTGTTTCACTATGACGTTTGTCCCACATTTCATCGAGTTTGTCAAGGGTGTCAAAGGGGATTGTTTGATTGGTGGAGTATTCTTTGAGGAGGACAACGGTTTGAATATCATCTACCGCTGCATATGTCTTTGTGTACAAAAACCAGACGACGCCCAGAGAAATCAATATCTCACATATAAGTACGGCGATGCGTAGACTTCGAATCAGGCCGAAGTGTTTATATTCGACTGTTTGAAGTAGTGGATTGGTAGGTTTTTTACCGAGCTGCATAGAGGAATCCTGAAAATTGAAGTGAGATGTGTGATGATGGAGTTTCTGCTTGCGCTCCACCACGACGCCCGCTCGTCGCAGCACTAAATTCTACAGTAGTAAGTGAAATGGTGATGTTTTGTTGTTGGAGTGCGTGGAGGTAGGTGATGAGATCGGCGTATGTACCTTGTGCGCGTACATTGAGGGCATAGGCGTTGCCACGTATACCTTTTTGTGCTTTTGTTGGTTCAATAGAAAATGTTTGTGTGATATTGTGTGTTGCAGCAAGAGATTCTATCTTGGTGATAAATTGACGCTCATTTTCTGTTTTGAGGTAGGAAGCAGAAAATGGGGCGATACGATCAAGTACGGTGGAAAGTTCTCGGAGTGTTCGTTTTGATTTTTGCGCTGCTTGGTACTGTTGTTCCATCAGTTCGAGTGCTGATGTTATCTCACTGTGTCGCATCAAAATAGCGCGTGCGGTAGGAACAGCGATAATCATCACAGAGGTAATCGTTATTCCTAGAAGAAGCGTGATGAGAATACGCTGGTGTTGTGATGATAGCTTTTGATAAAAAGAAAACATATATTAACGCATGGTCATCGTAAACGAAAAACCGATATCTGTTTTTTGGGTGAGGTCAGAGAGAGGAATTTGGATATGTTCAATAAAAGAAATAGTGCCTAACGCTGTTTCGAGTGCAAGGTACGCATCGCGTGTTTTGGCAATGCCACTGATAGATATCTCTTTTTTGGTTACATCAATACGGAGTTGGTCCAGTGTGACGTCACTGGGTATTACTTCTGTGATACTGAGAATGAGCGGTGTTAAGAGTGGTGTCTGTTTTTCAATTGCGTACGTTTGTTCGATGAGGTAGTTCGCTTCGCGAATTGTCTGTCCTTGTCCGGTGTGTTGTGTTTCTATGTTGATCGTGCTTTCGGCGACACGGCGGTAATGGCTTTCGATAAATAAATATCCCAAAAGAATGGCAATTGTACAAACACATAAACAGAGCAATACGGTTTCGAGTATGCGTGTGGTCACAGACCCAATCACCGCTTGATGAAGGTATCGTTGTTTATCTTTTGGGAGAAAATTGAGTCTAGTAGGAAGCATATATGTCTATATCATGTCACGATCCAAGAACGGGTCGTCTGCTGCACGTAGTGCGAGACCAATGGCAGACGCATATGAGAGTGCTGCTTCGTCACTGAGTGGGAGTGGTTTATTTGTATTGAGATTTTTAAATACCTTGCCTGGGCGTGATTCGATGCCAAGTGCTTGGGTCAGGACAGTATCGAGTTGTTTGATGTTGGTGGTACCACCACACATGGTTATGTGAGTGATGTGGTTGGTTTCTTCAAAATGGCTGTCGTAGAATGCGATTGCTTTTTTGATATCGTCAGCAAGCTGTGTGGTCATCTGTGCAATAATGTCAAAGACAGATTTGTTTCCACTGGTAGCATCGAGTCCAGTTGAGCGTTTTTTTTCTTCTGCTTCGGCGTAAGGAATGCCGAGTTTTTGAGAAATAGTGGTAGTGATTAATTCTCCGGAAAAGGGGATAGAGATACTAAACTGAACACTATCATTGTCATAAATGATGAGGCTCGAGCGAGTCGCACCAAGATCCAGGATAGCACGTGCTTCATTTTCATAGCTTTTGTTGGCAGTGATCATGGCACGGGCGACAGCAAGTGGTTCAAGCTCTAGGGCAATTACATTGAGATTGAGGCTCTCACACAAAAAAGTATAGGTATTGGCAATGTGTTTTGGGATTGCACCAATGAGAATATGTGTATGTTTTTTGTTTGTATCATCATGAGGAAGTAACTGCCAATCGAGCATGTGTGTACTTTCTTCAAATGGCATGTGTTGTTTGGCAAGTGTGATAATTTCCGCCTCTGTGATAGAGGTGATATCACCTGGATAGGTGATGCGTTTGAAAAAGCTCTGTGTATCGGGGAGTGAGACGACGACCCAGTTACTGTTGATACGAGGTTCTTTTTGTTCGTTTGGTCCATGGAGGAGGTCTTGGATGGCGAGACGCACCTTTTCTGGTTCCATGATTTCTCCGTTGACAATAAGCCCTGGTGGCAGTGGTGATGACGCGCACAAAGAGACATCAAATGAGACGCTACGACGACGCGAGGTCATATTTTTGAGCTGTACTATCTTGATAGACAAATCAGAGATGTCCAGTCCAAAGGCGCTGTCAAACGGGCTGTCAAACATAGTTAGAAATTTTGTACCAGTGACATCATCGGCATCATTACCGCAAGAGCGATACCGGCGACTGCCATACCGAGAATCAAGATAATTACTGGTTCAATAATAGTAGAAAAGTTTTTCATCGTCTTGTCTACCTCATCGCTATAAAACAAGGCGAGTTCGTGTAAGAGTGATTCGACTTCACCGGAGCGTTCACCGACCATCACCATCTCAGTCACCATTGGTGGAAATAAATTTGGACTTTTACGAAGTACTTCTGAGAGTGGAGCACCGTCTTTGATTTCCTCAGCTGCGCCATGGAGTGCATCTCGAAAAAGTACATTGCCACAGGTGTCACCTGTGATACGGAGTGCATCAATAATAGGAATGGCACTTTGAAGAAGTGAAGAGAGCGTAAGAGAGAACTTTGCAAGGTTAATTTTTTTCATCACGGCACCAAAAATTGGTAAACGTAGTAGTAATGCGTGCACTGAGTGTTTAAATGATGGACTTTTTTTCATCATGCGAATGAATACACTTACACCACCGACGAGGCCAATGGTGCAAAGCATGATTGTCACAGGGTTACTAAAGAAGTCTACGAGAGCAATCAGTATCTTGGTTGGGAGTGGAAGTTCAGCATCAAAGTCTTTAAAAATTTCCAACAATTTTGGTAATACAACGGTGGTCATGAGTACCCCAACGCCTGCCATAGCAGTCATAATTACTGCAGGGTAAATCATTGCCCCTCGAATACTGCTCATCAGTTCGTAGCTTTTTTTCATCTGTACGACAGTTTGGTTGAGAGCCTCTTCGAGTTTTCCAGACATTTCACCAGCTGAAATCATGTTGACATAGATGGGCGGAAATACATCTGGGTAGAGTGCAAGTGTTTCAGAGAGCGGCTGTCCTTTTTCAATACGTTCTTTGATCTGGTGAGTAATGCGTTGAAATTTTTTATTGGACATCTCTTTTTCCATAATTGAGAGTGCTTCTACAAGTGAGAGCCCTGCTTTGATCATCGTACGAATATGATCGACAAAAAAAATCTTCTCAGTAAATTTGATACGAGTGAGTTTGATGAGAAATTCATCTATTTTGGTAAGTGGTTTTACTTGTTGTTCTTCTGGCATATTGTATATTATTCACGAGTTGCACTCAGTACTTCTTCTACTGTAGTGATACCTTGTTTCGCTTTGATCAAACCGTCTTGTAAGATGGTTACCATTCCGTGACTTTTGGCAAAGTCTCCGATCTCGCGTGCAGTCGCTCGTTCATTGATGAGTTTGGCGATATCTTTGTCCACTGAGAGTACTTCATATATTCCTAGGCGTCCTTTGTATCCGCTTTTGTTGCATTTACTGCATCCTTCACCGCGATAAAACGTCATGGAGGAAAGATTTTTTTCTTTAGCAGGGAGTTTGATACCGTGCGCAGTAAATAGTTTAGCCATTTCATCCGTCTTGAATGTTTTTTCTAACTCTTCTATTTCACCTTTGGTCATTTGATATTCTACTTTGCAGTATTGGCAGATTTTTCGAACTAAACGTTGTGCGATAATAATATTTGCAGTAAAGGCGACGAGAAATGGTGGAATACCCATATCCATCAGACGAGGAAGGGTCGTTGGTGCGTCGTTGGTGTGCAGAGTTGAGAGCACGAGGTGTCCTGTCATGGCGGCATGTACGGCGACCTCTGCTGTCTCCTCGTCACGGATTTCTCCGACCATAATGATATCTGGATCTTGACGAAGAAAAGCACGTAGACCGGCTGCAAATGTGTAGTTGACGCGAGGGTTGATCTGACTTTGGTTGATACCAGCGACGTGATATTCGATTGGATCTTCTACTGTGGAGATATTTACATCTGGGGTATTGAGAATACCAAGTACTGAGTAGAGTGTAGTGGTCTTTCCACTTCCTGTTGGTCCTGTGACGAGGATCATCCCATGTGGTTTTCCCATCGCCTCTTCGAGAAGTTTACGTGGTTCTGGGAGAAATCCGAGCTGGTCCAATGAAAGCGGTTTTTGTCCCTCTCTGAGAATACGCATGACGATCTTTTCTCCGTCATATACTGGGATGGTGGAGACACGAAATGCAAACGACTCCTCATCAATTTTTGTTTTGAAGCGACCGTCTTGGGGGATCATATGTTCATCGATTTTGAGATTGCTCAAAATCTTGATACGAGCAATGATACCTGCTGCAATAGTCTTTGGGAGGTTCATCACTTCTTTGAGTTCACCATCAATGCGGTAGCGAACAATTACTTCTGTCTCGTGTGGTTCGATATGGATATCACTTCCTCCCTCGTAAATAGCATGTTCGAGGATAGAGTTGACGACACGAACTACTGGGAGTTCCTCTGCTGCTTTTTTGAGGTCTCCTGGTTCACTTGGTGTCTCTTTGAGAAATGTCAGATCCTCTTTGACGTTCATGTGATATCTCTTGAGCGCTTCTTTCATCTCACTCGGTGTACTCATGACAACTGTTGGCATCAGACCCGTTTTGCGATGGATAAACTCAATCGTTTGCATGTCCTCAGGATCAAGCATGGCGAGTGATATAGTAGTATCGGTTTTTTCGTAGGCGATGAGTTGATGTGTCTCGGCGAGGGTGACGGGGATGAGGTGGAGTATGTCTTCGGTAATATCTTTATCACGCAGTGTGATGAGTTGTTTACCGAGAGTTTGTGCTGCGGCAGTATATAATTTTTCTTCATCAATTATTTTTTCTTCACGCAAATACAGCTCAAGTGGTTTCTTGAGCTTGTCTGCTGCTTCTTGATATTGTGCAATTTGTTCGGGTGTTAATACAAATACACTTTCAAGCAGTGATGAAAATAGTTTTGGCTGCAGCATAGTGCGTGTATTGTACCATTTTTGGTGTATTTCGTACAACGTATTTCGTATAGAAGATAATATTTTGTTTGTGATGTATGAAGTGTGTTTTGTATCAAAATAAACTAAATACGTTCTTCTCCTTAGTAGGGAAGGGTTAGGGGTGTCTGTAGCGTTTATCGTGTGCCAGATAGTGAGTGTAACTCCTCCCTGTCCCTCCTTTACGAGAGGAGGGAACGTGTTTAGTGGGTATTATTTAGATAACAAAAAACCGCTCGACCAAATCCTCCCGCAATATATTCACAAAGTAAATATATTGCGCGAGGGTCGAACGGTTGATTGTGCCGAAACTCGGTGGGCGAGCCTACCAGGGGCGGCCCTTTACGCGATGCAGCCAGCGCGTACAAAAAAGAGGACAATGAAAGCGATGAGTACAGTCGACCAGGTACTAGTTGTAGTGTGTGTGCTTTCTTTCCGTCTTTCTTCAATGACCCCCTTTTTTTCTTCGGGGGTGCTGTCGATCAACTGTTCCCATAAGTGATTGTTTTGGGTGTAGGCGTGTACCAACCCGCCCACGACACCACAGAGGATGACCAGAAGACACACCCATGCCACGACGTCATCAGGACCAGGATTCATTGTTTCTTCTTACGTCCCTCTTCGACGGAATTGTCGAATTGCATGAGGAACAGCTGATTATAGCAAAGAGAGAGAGTTGTCAATGTTTGATAGTGGATAAATAACAAAAAACCGCTAGATTTAGCGGTTTTTTGTATTTTTAGACTAGTTTACCACTCGAGATTTCCAGCAGTCTGGTACTCAGTCACACGAGTCTCAAAGAAGTTCTTTTCTTTCTTGAGGTCAACGATTTCACTCATCCATGGAAATGGGTTGGCGGTACCGTATTGTTTTGGTAGGCCGATGCGTTCGAGACGGCGATCGGCGATGTGTTCGAGGTATTCACGGATGATAGTAGGATTCATACCCATGATACCTACAGGGAGTGCATCGCGAGCGTATGCGTCCTCGAGGTCGACTGCTTTTTTGATTTTTTGTACCAAATCAGCTTGGAACTCTGCTGTCCAGATTTCAGGATTTTCCTGCACAATCGTGTTGATCAAGTCTGAGCCAAATGCGAGGTGGATACTTTCATCACGAAGTGTGTATTGGAACTGTTCACCTACACCAATCATCTTGTGGTTGCGCAGCATGTTGAGCATCATCGCAAATCCAGCGTAGAAGAAGATACCCTCCATGATCACATAGTATCCGACGAGATCATGGACAAATCGTTGTACATCCTCTGGTGTTTTGGTTTCAAACGTTGGTTGCAAGATTGATTGAGTCATTTCAATGACAAAGTCATCTTTGGCTTTGATACTTGGGATCGTAAAGTACATGTTGTATATCTCGTCTGGGTCAAGTCCAAGTGAGTCACAGGCGTAGATAAACATGTCTGTGTGGATGGATTCCTCAAATGCCTGACGCAGAAGGTATTGGCGGCATTCTGGATTGGTCACGTGACGGTAGACTGCGAGGACAATGTTGTTGGCGGTAAGACTCTCAGCAGTGGAAAAGAAGCCGAGATTCCAGAGAATCATGCGACGTTCGTCAGGTGAGAGACCGCCACGATCTGGGGTTTTTTTCCAGAGCTCTATATCATCCATCATTGGCACTTCTTCTGGTGTCCAGTTGTTGGCGACACCCGCTTTGTAGTATTCACGTGCCCATTTATATCTCATGGGGAGAATTTTGTTTGGGTCAACTGTTGAATTGTTGAGAATTCCTGAGTTGTTCATAATGATGAAACTTACTGACAAGCAAGACAATCTGGGTCGTTTATCTTGCAAAGTTTGACTGGGACACCATCTGCACCAATGACCATTTCACTTGATGGGGCTGGTGTTGGTGTGCTTGCGGTGGTGACTGGTGTTGGGGTTGGTGGAGTTGGCAGTGTTATGGTTGGTGCTGGTACCGCTGTTGGCTGAACTGCGTTAGTGCTTTTTGCACCAGTTGCGTTGGTATCCAGTGCAATCGTGGATTTTTCAACATTACTTGCAGCCATTGTGCGCAGATAGTAGGTTGTTTTGAGACCCATCTGCCATGCGTAGAAGTAGACATCAGTGAGCTCTTTACCAGATGTGCCTTTGTAGAAAATGTTGAACGATTGTGCTTGATCAATCCATTTACCACGATAGGCACTGACTTTGACGAGGTGGAGTGGGTTGATATCAAACACTTCTTTGTATTTTTCTTTGAGTTCTGCTGGAATACGAACAATGTTCCCGATGCTTCCATTTTGACGTTTGATTTCGTTGAGCATTGATTCATCCCAGAGATCGCGTGCTTTGAGATCAGCGACCAGGTACTCATTGACGACGGTAAATTCACCAGTGATGTTACTTTTGACGTAGATGTTTTTGTAAATTGGTTCAAGTGTCGGGAAACATCCTGAGATGGTGGAGATAGAGGCGGTTGGTGCGAGTGCCATACAGTTGCTGTTGCGCATACCGTATTCTCTGATCATTTGACGGACAACATCCCACTTCATCGTTGTAGATCGATCCACTGGAATTTGCTCACCACGTTCTGTCTCTAATGTGTTGAGTGTATCAAGTGGTAAGATGCCGCGATCCCATTTACTACCACGGAAACTCATGTATGGTCCGCGCTCTTTGGCGAGCAAGCAGCTTGCGGTGATAGCAAAGTATGAAATTGCCTCCATACTACGGTCAGCAAATGTCACTGCAGCCTCTGATTCAAAGTTGATATTGAGCTTGTAGAGAGCGTCTTGGAAACCCATGATGCCGAGTCCTACCGGACGGTGTTTTAGGTTACTTTCTTTTGCTTCTTTTGTTGGGTAGTAGCAGAGATCGATTACATTATCGAGCATGTGCATACCAATTTTGGTGGTTTCTTCGAGGAGCTGTAGATCTAGGGCGCCATTGGTAATGTGTTTGCCCAAATCAATTGAACCAAGGTTGCATACTGCCGTCTCATCGGCACTTGTGTTGAGTGTAATTTCTGTACAGAGATTACTACTGTGAACAACCCCAACATGGTCCTGCGGTGAGCGAACATTACATGCATCTTTCCAAGTCATCCAAGGGTGTCCGGTCTCAAAGAGCATGCTGATCATTTTTCTCCAGAGATCTTTTGCTTTGATAGTTTTGTGAAGATATATTTCGCCACGTTTTGCTTTTGCTTCATATGCAGTATAGCGACGTTCAAATTCTTTGCCGTAGACATGATGGAGTTCTGGTACCTCATCAGGAGAAAAGAGTGTCCATTCACCATCGTCACGCACACGTTTCATAAACAAATCAGGAATCCAGTTACAAGTGTTCATATCATGTGTGCGACGTCGTTCATCACCAGTGTTTTTGCGAAGCTCCAAAAACTCTTCGATATCAAAGTGCCATGTTTCGAGGTAGGCAACAGTAGCACCGCGACGACGTCCACTGCGATTAATTGCAACAGTTGTGTCGTTTGCGATTTTGAGGAATGGAATCACACCTTGAGATTCGATGTTGGTTGATTTGATACGAGCGCCGGTTGCACGCAAGTTACTCCAGTCGTTTCCAATGCCGCCTGAGAATTTCGCAAGTTGTGCATTGTCTCCCATACATTTAAAGATGTGATGGAGATCATCTACTACAGTTGTCAGATAACATGATGAGAGCTGTGCGTGTGTAGTACCAGCATTAAAGAGTGTTGGAGAGGATGAGATCCAACGCATGCTCGAGTGTTGTTCGTAAAACTTGATTGCTACGTCTTCTTTTTGTGCACCCTCGAGCAGGCAGAGTCCCATAGAGACACGCATCCAAAACATTTGTGGTGTTTCGAGAACTTGTTTTGTTTTTGGATCTGCAAGACAGTAGCGCTCTGCCAGTGTTTGTGCACCGAGATAATCAAAGAGATTGTCGCGATCGAGTTTGAGTGCTTTACTTACTTTGGTGAGATCAAATGTAAGCATGCGTGGGTCGAGGAGACCAATTTGGACGCCACGTTGAATGTAGGCGATAAACGCAATACGATGTTGATTTTCCAAATCAGCATAATCAATCGTATCTTTGCCAATAATTTCTTTGAGATGTAGATCAAGTAACATGCGTGCAGCGAGACGAGAGTAGTCTGGATCTCGTTCAATATGAGAGCGAGCTGCAAGTACGATTGCTTTTTGTATATCACGAGATTTAATACCTTCATAGAGGTCAGCTTTACATTGTCGGACAAGCATGTCGACATTGATAGCTGAGGTATCGAGTCCTGTGAGGAATTTACGCACAAATGAAGCGAGCTTTTCGCTACTAAATGGTGCGGTTTGTCCGTTGCGTTTGGTAATCATCAGTCCTTCTTCTTCAATCTTCTTTACTACTTCTTCACGTTTTTGTTCGCGTACTTTTTCGTGTGAGTAGCGGTAGATGATGTAGGCTTTGGCTACATCAAAGTATCCTTCTTTCATGAGTACTTGTTCTACTGCGTCTTGTACGCGTTCTACTGAGGCAATTCCTTCTTCGCCGTATGCAACATCAAGTACTTCCAATACATTGTCAGTTAAATTTGATAACAAAAGTTCGTCAGCAGTGCCTTTGACTTCCATAAAGGCGCCTCGCATAGCGGAGGTGATTTTTTCTCGTTTGAAATCGGCGATTGACCCATCTCGTTTGCGGGTCAGTGTGATTTTGGTCATAGGACAAACTCTATGAGTGAGTAAATAAAGATAAATAATTTTATTCTTGGTACCACCTGCCACGTGCGTGCGTGGTGGGCAGTATTAGGAATAAAAAATCAAATTGGTTTGGGGATAAAAAGAACGCCTGAAGGAAAAAATGGCGTCTGTCTTCTTTTTGGTATTTTGCTATATGTTGTGGCTTTTTTTTATATACACCACTACATATAGTATTTTGACAGGCATGCAAGCAGTATAGCATGAATAAAAAATGACCGCAAAATCTGGGTAATGTGAAGATGTTTTTGGCTGAGTGTAGGACAGAATATATGTAAGGGACTGATATATAGAAAAGTTATGCAAAAGTTATCCACATATGTTATGCACAATGGGGGATTGTTTGTTGTATAAGGCTTCTAAAGGTATTCAAAGATACTGATGTTTCTAGCGATATTTTCGTGGGCAGCACCATGAGCATCTTTAGTACCTTCAGAACCTTTAGCCAGCTTTACTCTTTCCTCATAACCCCGTACAATAGAGTCACTATGAATGAAGAAGATCTGGAACAATTTGATACTTCACGCCTTGTAGAACCAGAACAGACAGACGGAGAAGAAACGATCGAAATTACCCTGCGCCCAGAGCGATTGGCGGATTTTGTGGGTCAAAAGGCGATCAAGGAACCGCTTTCTATCTCTATTGCCGCGAGTCAAGCTCGTGGAGAACCAATGGAACATATTTTACTCTACGGAAATCCGGGACTAGGTAAGACGACATTGGCACACATCATCGCCCGTGAAATGGGGGTTAATATTAAGTTGACTTCAGGTCCAGCGCTTGAAAAGGTGGGTGACCTAGCTGCGATTCTCTCCAATCTCTCTCGTGGTGATGTGCTTTTTATTGACGAGATTCATCGGATGAATAAGACGATTGAGGAGGTGCTTTATAGCGCAATGGAAGATTTTGCACTCGATATCATTGTGGGCAAGGGGCCAGCGGCTCGGACACTGCGTATCCCGCTGGAGAAATTTACTCTCATTGGCGCAACAACCAAACTTAATCTTCTTTCAGGACCATTGCGTGATCGGTTTGGCCATGTCTATCATTTGAGTTTTTATGAACCTGATGAGATGGCACATATCGTCGCGCGCAATGCAGCGCTTTTGACTGCCGAGCTTCACGATGAAGCGAAGCGCGTCATCGCGACTCGTGCACGCAGTACCCCTCGTGTCGCCAATCGTCTCCTTCGTCGTGTCCGTGATTTTGCGCAGGTGAAAAATAATGGTCTTATTACTATCGATGTCGCCAATGAGGCGCTCACTATGCTTTCGATTGATCAGTTCGGTCTTGATAGTGTTGATCGTAAGATTTTACGTGCGTTGATAGAGAATTTTTCTGGTGGACCAGTGGGACTCAATACGCTCTCTGCAGCTATCGCAGAGGACATGGAAACAGTCGAGACAGTCTACGAACCATATCTACTTCAAATTGGTATGCTTGAGCGTACACCCCGTGGGCGCAAAGCAACAAGTAAAGCATATCAACATATAGGCAAGTCCGGTGTTGGTTTGGTATAATACATTTGTATGATAACTATTCCTTTGTATATTTTTCTATTTCTCTTTTTTGGAGTTGTTCTTATTACAGCAATATTGTTTGGCCTGATACTGTATCATCTAGTGAGCGGCGCATCGCTTACGTTATCTAGTTTTATTTTTACGTTTTTTATCTTTGCTGTGATTGCGTTCACTTTGTATGGTGTATGGTATCTACTTGGGGATATCTCTTGGAGAACTGAGGTGTTTCAGATAACACTCCCAGCTTTTTTTGGTACTAGTGGGGCGCCAGCACCATTTGTGGAATAATTGTGTATGTTGATCTCGCAGCTCATCAAGCAAAAATCATACGAGCATATAGTATACGTTCTACGACGTCATCCGATTGTTTTTTTGCCAGTGTGTCTTTTGTTTGTTGTGTTGTATGCTGTGCCGTTTGTAGTATATGGTATGGTTGACATGTTTGTATTTGATATTTCTGCTGATCCGCGTTGGTTTGCTGTAGGGGTGTTGTTTGGGGCGATGTATGTATTGAGTATCAGTATATTATTTTTTGCTCAGTTTATCGCGTATTATCTTGATATATGGATTGTGACCAATGATCGTATTATTGATATTGAACAGTACAATATTTTTTCTCGTACTATTGCGGAGCTTGATTTATTTCGTATTCAAGATGTGACGAGTGAGGTGCATGGATTTATTCCATCCGTCTTGCATTATGGTGATGTAGAGATCAAGACAGCGTCACAAAATATTGATATCGTTTTTCATACTGTCCGACACCCAAATACAATTCGTGAAGATCTGATCCGTCTCTCCCATGAAGATCGAAAGTATCATTATGCACAACCTGGAACGCAGAGTTGATATCTAGTTTTTGGGTACATTTGACTTGTTTTAGACAAAGTAGTTGTAGGTTAAATAAAACAAAAAGTATGCGTAAATTAAACAATAACTATATTATTTTTTTGTTTCATTTTTGTTTCATTTTTGTTTTTATTTTCGCTCCAAACGTTGTGTTTGCTGAGACGGCGACTCCAACGCTTGAAGTAATTCAAAACTTTCCTACTAATGAATTGGCTGGACTCAATAAGACAGGAATTCGTGGTGATGGTACTACGCAAGTACAGACTTTGATTGGGCGTAGTATTGGGTATGCTCTTGGGTTTTTGGGTGCGCTGGCGTTGTGTATTATCATATATGCAGGTGTTCGATTTATGTTGTCACAAGGTGAAGAAGACGTGCAAAAAGAGGCTCTTGGAATGATGCTGTGGGCAGGGATTGGGATTACGGCGTTGCTTGGGAGTTATTCGTTGGTGACGTTTGTATTTGGGATATTGTAACAATTAACAATTGACTTGTGACAATTAACCCAAATATCAGTAGTTAATTGTCAATTGTTAATAGTCAAAAGTTGTATATGTTTTTTGAACTTCCGTTAACGCACCAAATTGCTATTATTTATTTCGCATCAATCAACGTGCTGACATTCTTTTGGTTCGGTCTTGATAAACTCCAAGCGCAACTCCAAACACGTCGCACACCAGAAAAAGTGCTGTGGTTTCTTTCTCTCGTCGGTGGATCGCTTGGAGCACTTACGGCGATGAAATTCTTTCGTCACAAAACAAAAAAAGGTTCGTTCCAAACCATTTTTCTTCTTATTTTTTGTATGCAGGTGGCGGTGGTGTTTTTTGTGTTGAGTTTGTAGAAACAAAAAACCGCTCGACCAAATCCTCCCGCAGCACACTCAACAGATATTGAATATATTGCGTGAGGGTCGAGCAGTTGTTCGTTCCCCCCCCTGCCTCATCTTTTGACAAAAATTAAACAAATCCCAAATCCGAGCAGCAGCCCGGATCCGAAGCCTACTGAGTAGGCGATGATGATGGCTGCTATCATGTTTACCTGGTGGTTGAAGGAAAACTCATTCTAGCAAAGAGAGAGAGAGTTGTCAATGCCTAGAAGTGGATAAATAACAAAAAAACCGCTCGACCAAATCCTCCCACACAGTAACCAATAATTTTGGAAACTATGCGCGAGGGTCGAACGGCTGTTCATGCCCTTCTCGTACTAGTCTCCTGCTCTGATTGCTGACCATACAGCAAGAATGAAAAAAAGCAAAAGTACGAGTTTGAGTGTAGTCCAGATATCTTCCATTTTCCTTCCTTTGTTCTTGTGAAACAGATGAACACAAGCTTATCTTAGTAAAGAGAGAGTTGTCAATGCCTGTGCAGAGGACAAAAAACCCGCCTCATCAGCGGATTTTTTGTATCTTGTTTCTTGGTGTTTTGAATTTTTCAATTAGTCTTCAATTGCACGTCCACCGTACTCACCAGTTTCAGTGTTCACAGTGATGTTCTCACCCTCAGTAATAAAGATTGGTACGTGCATCATCAGTCCGTTGTCGAGCTTGACCTCTTTGGTGACGTTGCCACCTGCGGTATCACCCTTTACAGCCGGAGCTGCTTCGATGACAGTGTAGGTGATTTTCTTTGGGAGCTCAATGGCGACTGCGCGACCGTCATGAAGTGCGACGACGACATCAAGTCCTTCTTTGAGGTACTGCCCATCATCACCGACGATGTCTGCATCAATTTCTACTGTTTCAAACGTTTCTTGATCCATGAAAGAATAAGAAATATCACCTTTGTATAGGTACTGCATTGATTTGCGATATACGTCGACGACGTCTACTGTTTCACCACTTTTATATGTTATTTCAGTTCCTTTGCCATTACTGATTCCTTTGAGTTTTGTTTTGGTAAATGCTGTTCCTTTGCCTGGATTGACGAATTGGCAAAAAGTGACGACGTAGAGGTCGTTGTTGTGGCGGATGACCGCACCTTTGCGAATGTCTGTAGTGTCTCCCATATAATAATAGTTTCAAGTATTCAGTTGCCAGTTTCAAAATACGTTTGAGACTGGAATTTGTTAATTGGAGCTTCTGCTCAATCAAAAGAGCAGCGATGCCGGTAATACTAGCATATCATCTATCTTTTGGCAAGATGTCAGACATGAGACGATGCGGTCGATACCCATCGCAATACCGCCTGATGGTGGCATATGCTCGAGAGCGTCGGTGAACTCTTGATCGATGTCATAGACATCTTTTCCTGCCTTTTTGCGTTGTTTTTGTTCTTCGACTAGGCGGTTTTTTTGCTCGACCGGGTCGGTGAGTTCACTAAAGGCATTGCCGAGTTCCATGCCGTTCCAATAGACTTCAAATCGTTCTGCGTACCCGATATCGACTGTGGAATGTTTGGAGAGGGCAGCCATTGGATGTGGGTAGTGGTGTACAATTTGTGGGCCATTTTTGCCTAGGTGTGGTTCGATTTCGTTGAGGAAAATACGGTAGAACAAATCTTCGTACGGTTCGTCGGGTGTGACGTTGAGTCCACGTTGTTTCAATGTTTTGTAGAGTGTTTCTTGGGTGAGATTGAGATCAAGATTGATATTCGCATACTCACTCCACAGTTCACGCATGTGTGAGCGAGAGGGTGTGATTACGTTGGTGTGTGTGTCTTGGTGCTTTGAAATTGCTTTTGCAAGATATTGTAAAAGTCCCTCTACATCATCCATAATCGTGTACATATCTGCATTCGCTTGGTACCACTCAATCATGGTAAATTCAGGATTGTGTGTACCGCCAAAACTTTCATAATCACGAAATACTTTTCCAAGTGAAAATATTTTTGTATATCCTGCTGCTAACATTTTTTTCATTGTGTATTCTGGTGAGGTGTGCAGATATCCGAGATATTCCTTACCTGTTTCATTGTGGAGTGTGACGCGCATGGGTGAGAGGTATGGTTCTTGTCCAGGGAGACGGAGGAGGAGTGGTGTTTCTATCTCTGTAAATCCGTTTAACCAAAAGTATTCCCGAGTCCATCGGAGGATTTCAAATCGAAGATCGAGTTGGTGTTTGTGTGTGACGATATGTGCAAGGTGTGATTCTGACATAGTGTTTATATATTTGTTTTGAGAGAAAATGATGATGGAGTAATTCGAAACAGAATGATTGTGATACATAGAATAATACCACCAAATACACTTGCTGCATATTGATATCCAAGGAGATCGCTTGTGTATCCAGCCAGGATAGGTCCGAGAATAAATGCGACAGAGGTAGCAACACGAGCAATACTAAATATGTATAGTTCATCTTTTCCTGCAAGCCTGCTTATTTCTTCGTATGTAATATCGACAATAAAGTAACTTGATAAAAGAAAGAATCCAAGGAGCGCGGTGAGACTATATATCACAAGTGAGTCGTGTACCAATCCAAAACACAAAAGGAGAAGTCCACTTAGCCCAAGAAAGCGGATTGCAAGAAAGTGTTTGGACGTTTGTAATGGGAGGTGGGGTCCAAGTAGTGTAGCAATAATACCAAAGAAACTAAAAGTAATAAGTAAAAACCAATCTGGGAGAATGCTGGTTGCTACCTGCATTCCAAAAAGTCCGCCAACAGTAAAAAAGAAACTACTAATAAATGAATTGCTAAAACCAAGAATAACAAGTGGTAATAGGCGTGTCAGATAGCCATGCATGTGGTTAATAGTGTCTTTTAGAGAAAGTGAGGGTGTGTTTGTGTTGTTTCTTTCTCGCTGCACTTCTTTATACGTTTCATGTGGAAAAAAGATGATGTAGATACCATATGCAACTAGTTGAAGTGTGATAACTACTACCACAAATTGCGTAAGAGAAGTACTCAGTAAGAGCCCTCCGATAATAGGTCCAATAATTGATGTCAGTTGCCATATTGAAGAAAGTAGTCCTTGATCTTTTTGGAAAAAACGTTTGGGTTCTTCTGAGACGATAAAATCTTGTGCAGAAAAAAAGAGAAATTCAAAATAGACGCCCCAGATAGCGGCAGCAAAAAAGAACCATGCGATATGAGATGTTTGTATTCCTATATATGTTGATAGTGGAAAAAATATTGCTGATACGATCGTGCATGTTATCATGAGTCCCCAAGATCGTTTTGAAAAAATTTTTGGAGTAATGAGGTCAAATAAAAAACCAACAAGTGATGAAAAACCCATTACGAGACCCATCTGTGTATTGGATGTCAATGTTTTTTCGGTAAAGACTGGAAAGAGATATGACATGATAGAATCAGCGAGCAGTATTAGTGATATTGGTAATATAAATACAGCAATCTTTGGGATTTGGCGTTGTCCTAGTGAGAGGGTATGTCGCATACAAGACACAAATGTAAAAAAAGTATATACTATACTATACAGTATATATATAAAGTGAGACAAGTTGTTTTTTATTACATATGTTTGTTGAAATATTATTTTTTCTTTTTTCAATTGTATTGTCTATGACGCTTGGGTTGGTGGCAGGGATACAGCGTCTTCATGCAGGAAAAAAAGCGGGTCCTCGCACCTATGCACTTGTGACAATGGCTGCGACACTTTTTACGCTGATGTCAACACAAATGGGCGGTGATGATCGTGTGGCAGCGGCAGTGTTGACGGGTATTGGGTTTATTGGTGCTGGTATGATTATGCATAAAGAAGGTGATATAGAAGGGCTTACGACAGCCGCCGGTCTGTGGCTTATGTCTGCTGTTGGTATGGCTGTTGGGCTTGGGTGGTGGTGGCAAGGTGTTTTTGTTACAATACTTGCCTTACTTCTTTTGATGTGGAATGATCACGGCGCACATAATTGACATTTTTTTGTAAATCGTGTAAGCTACTGTTCGTACGTGAGATGCGCTATGCGGGCGTCGTATAGTGGTTATTATTCCAGTTTTCCAAACTGGAGATGACGGTTCGATTCCGTTCGCCCGCTCACAACCAAATATATGACAGCGGGGTAGAGCAGCCTGGCAGCTCGTCGGGCTCATAACCCGAAGGCCGTTGGTTCAAATCCAACCCCCGCAACTAGGTAGTAAACTATGCGGTAGTAGTTCAGTTGGTAGAACGCTTCCTTGCCAAGGAAGAGGTCGCCAGTTCAAATCTGGTCTGCCGCTCAAAAAAAGTTCTTGTAATAAAGAACTTTTTTGTTTGTCTGTGTTTGTTTATTACCCTGTGGAAAACTCCTATATTGTGTTTGGGGTGCATGTGTGGTACAATTCTTTCACGACGTTAGTGCAGTAATGTATGTAACGTCACACAGCGAAAGCTGTATTATTCATACAGACGTCGCCCGACATTTGTATGGCGCAATAAATCGTCCCGTTCTACGGGGCGATTTTTGTTTCTTGCATTTCTCTGCATCTGGGTGTATTATATGTAAGTTACTTATCTAATTTGTATATATGCAAACAAATTATCATCATGTCACAGTTGTGCCATTTATTTCTTCATTAAAAGGTTTGGGTACTGTGTTAGAAAAGACACAAATATTTGCACAAGAAAAAGGCATGTCTGATACTGATGTACTCGACGCTCGATTGGCGCCTGACATGTTTCCTCTTGTTAAACAAGTACAAATTGCGACTGATAATGCGAGAAATACTGCAGCGCAGCTCGCAGCAATTGAAAAACCAGTATATGAAGATACTGAGACGACGATTGCACAGCTGATTGAGCGTATACAGAAAACTGTTACCTTTCTTGAATCATTGTCTGAAGATCAATTTGCACAAGCAGACACACGCAAAGTAGTGATGTCATATTTTCCAGGAAAATATTTTAAACCAGAAGAATTTGTGGCAATGTTTGGGTTACCAAATTTCTATTTTCATGTCGTGACTGCGTATGGTATTGCACGTCATTTGGGTGTGCAAATTGGAAAAGGGGATTATCTGGGAAATGTGCCGATGTATGATATGGAAACCATGTAATTATCTATCGTATGTCGTTTGCTCTTGAAGTACATGGTCTAAAAAAAACGTATAACGGGACAGTACAGGCACTCAGAGGAATTGATCTGACCATTGAGTCTGGAGATTTTTTTGCGTTACTTGGACCAAATGGTGCGGGCAAGACAACGTTGATCTCTATTATTTCTGGACTGGTAAAAAAGAGTGATGGATCTTTGGTGATTAACGGTGTGTCTATCGATAATGATGCACAAGGTGCAAAAGAACGTGTGGGAGTTGTGCCGCAAGAATTTAATTTTGGTATTTTTGAAAAAGTAGAAGATATTGTTGTAACACAGGCAGGATATTATGGTATTCCTCGTGCACAAGCAAAAATTCAGGCTGAACGATATCTTAAACAGCTTGGGTTGTGGGAAAAAAGAAATGAAAAAGCACGTGCGCTTTCTGGTGGTATGAAACGTCGCTTGATGATTGCTCGTGCGTTGGTGCATTCACCAAAGTTGTTGATTTTGGATGAGCCAACTGCTGGGGTGGATCTCGAGTTGCGTCGTGATATGTATGTTTTTTTGAAAGAGTTGAATGCCTCTGGTGTCACTATTCTTTTAACAACACACTACCTTGAGGAAGCAGAGGAGCTCTGTCGTAACTTGGCGATTATCAATAAGGGAGAGATCGTGGCACGAGGCGGGATGAAAGAGTTGCTTTCACAGATGGAAGCGATGACGGTGGTGTGTGATCTGAGTCGTGCCTTGACTGACGTTGAAATAAAACAACTTTCATCTTTTGCTCCAGTGCTTGATAGTCAGGAAGTGTCATTGACCCTTTCAAAACAATACACACTTTCTACTGCAATTGATTTGCTTAATAAGATGGGTGTAGTGGTGACGTCGATCAAAAACAAGACTAATCGGTTGGAAGAGTTCTTTTTACAGAAGACAGCTTAGAGTTTATAAAGTACCTACATCATTGCGAGCGACAAAGCGAAGCAATCCAGTATCCGTTTGGTAAGCGTTATAATCAACCAGACGTTGCTGGATTGCCACGTCGCGCGAGCTCCTCGCAATGACGTAAGGGTTTGCAAGTTTGGTGTAGTTTGTATCTTGTGTCTTTGATTTTTTATTTTTCAAGTATGACCCCATATAAAAATTGGATTTCCTACTCTACACTTGTGCGCAAAGAAGTGATTCGTTTTTTGCGTGTGTGGAGTCAGACGCTGTTGCCGCCGGTTGTTACCATGACTTTGTACTTTGTTATTTTTGGTAAATTTATCGGTTCACAGGTCGGTGATATTGCTGGATATAGTTATATGCAGTTTATTGTTCCTGGACTTGTGATGATGGCGGTGATCATGCAGTCGTTTATGAATACGGTCTCATCGTATTATTTTGCCAAGTTTCAAAAAAGTATTGAAGAGATTATTGTCTCTCCAACACCATTTCCGATTGTGATTGCAGGATATGTGACTGGAGGAGTATTGCGTGGATTGTTGACTGCGACATTAGTGATGTCTACCGCATTATTTTTTACCAAATTGCATATTGCACATATTGGCATAACTGTATTATTTGCGGTTCTTACCTCTGTGCTGTTTTCTTTGGTAGGTCTCATCAATGGTGTGTATGCCAAAAGTTTTGATGGTATCTCTATCATCCCAAACTTTGTCCTGACACCACTGACATATTTGGGCGGGGTGTTTTACTCTGTCTCGATGTTACCACCGTTTTGGCAAGCGGTATCATCGTTTAACCCGATTCTCTATATGATTGCAGGGTTTCGATATGGATTGCTTGGTGTGTCCGATGTGTCCATTCCTTTTGCAGCTGGATTATTGATTGGATTAACTGTTATGTTGTTCTGTTTCGTGTGGTGGCTATTCAAGACGGGGAGAGGGTTGCGGGCGTAGTGCATCAATAGACAACATACATAGAGCAATGTGTGAAAAGATAAAAATCCCTGATGAAGGGATTTTTATTTGATATTTTTGATCAGGTATCCTTTTTTGTTTTTTGCTATTTCTATCGATACCACGTCACCGACTCTGTGTCCAATTAACGCCGCCCCAATCGGCGATGTATGAGAGATAATCCCTTTGGTCGGATTAGTCTCAGATGATCCAAGTATCTCATACGTTTTTTCCTTACCATCTACCTCTACTGTCACGATACTCCCAATTTCCACTACTTCCGTATTTGTTTTTTGTATAACTGTGGCTTGATTGATGTGTGTCTCAATGATAAGAATATTCTCGTTTATTTTTCGTAGTCTGCCTTTGGCAAGTTGGTATTCAACGTTCTCAGAAAAATCTCCGAGCTCAGCGAGTCGACTGACATCAGCAGCCGCCTTTGGTCGGTCGGCTTTGAGCTTGGCAAGTTTGCGTGAGAGTTCATCAAATTTTTCTTGGCTCATGATTGGGTCCAGCTGCATGACGCTGAATTTTGTGGGTTTGCGGTAGGGGAGTTGCATATGTTTATAACACTGTCATTCCGACCACGCCATAGCGGGGAGGAATCTCTTTCTTATATTTGATTTAGCTAGAACAAAGTGAAAAGTTTTACAATGACTTACGAAAGGGATCCCTCGGCTTCGCTCGGGATGACAAAGTGGGCGGCGACTACGACTTAGTAAATTCCAAGAATAGAAAAAGCGGAAATTCTTTTCTTGCTTTATTTCTCGCGGCAAATGTTTTGCCTGCTGGCGGTTCACGGTGTGAGATCCATTCTTCAAGCCGACTGACACAAAAACCAGCGTTTGTGGCAACTTTGAAATAGTATTGGAGTGAGCGGTGAAATGAGACAGTCATTTCTTTTTTGGTATGACTTCCTGGATTCATGTCGATCTCAATTTGCGATTCAGTAAGATATCCGTCGATACGTCGGTACTCAGTTTTTGTCGCCTCATCCCATCCCCAGCTACTTTGTTTTGGGATACGGAATGTCGGATGGTTGAGGACAACGAGAAATCGTCCACCTGGTTTGAGTGTACGATTGACTTCTTTGAATACCGATGAAACATTGCGAATATTTTGGAGTGCGAGGATGCAAAATGCTGTGTCAATACTTTTATCGGCAACTGTCGGAAGTGTCTCTACATTGCCAACAGAAAAAGTTGTATTTGGAAGTTTAAGGTTTTTTGCAATGGTAATTAATTCTGGTGCAATATCAATACCTGTCACATGAGCACCAGCTTCACTACAATATTTTGAAAAAAAACCACTGCCACATGCTACATCCAGTACAGATTGTCCTTTTGTGATATTCAAAAGACGCTGCATGTTTGGTGCAATGACGTGGGTTTGAAAACTGTTGTCATCTTTAATGGTATCGTCGTACCAGTCAGCGACATTGCCCCAAGAGGTGTTTTTCTTTGTCATATGCGTTGAAGATGTAAGAGGTTTCCCAGGCTTAGGATGGTTAATAGGTTGACTAAGTTCAATCTTAATTTTTAATCTTAATCTGTTTTATTTTTTCTACAAACCATTCTTTTGGGAATAATGGTGGTGTTACTTTTTTGTATGCTTCATAGTCTTTGTTTCCTTCGTACCGTCTCTCTAGCATTGGAATACCTGAGATATGTAGGAGGAGGTAGGAGATGAGGAGTGGACTAATGATGGTGACAAAACCAAATGGAACACTGAGAGAAATAATGAAGATACCGACCCATTGTGTCATCTCGCCAAAGTAGTTTGGGTGGCGTGTATATTTCCACAGTCCTCCCGTCATAATCTTTCCTCTGTTGAGTGGATTTGCGAGAAATGTAGAAAGCTGTTTGTCACCTATGGCTTCAAAATAAAAACCAATTAACCAGACCACACTACCGATAATATCCCAAAGTGTCAATGTGCGTGGGGTGTCTGAAAGGATGACGGCAAAGGTGCTGAGGAGGACGCCTAGCAAAAGGATACTTTGGAGTGTAAAGATTTGTAAAAAGACACGGACTGCCGCAAGTTCGCCCCAAGAGGATCGCATGGCGACGTAGCGGGCATCTTCTGGTTTATTTTTGTTTCTGGTATAAATATGGCGCGCAAGACGAATACCCCAGCATACGACAAACAGGGTGACGAGATAGGCACGAATAGTGGGTGATGGGGTGGATGCAAGGGCAAGAAGTGCAAAGAGAGCTCCACCTACACCCCACGCAATATCGGCTATATCAGTTCGCTGTTTGTATAGTGAGAGACAAAACCAAATCGTAGCATATCCAAGCGCAACGACGAGAAAAAACAGGGTATAGAGGAGGACAGTGGACATACTGTTTAGCCAAAGAAACGTGAGAGATATGTAGCTCCCACAGCGGTGATTGTGGTAATAGTCGCACCCCAGATCATATCAACTACTGTGACAATAAGAGGCCAGTTTTTGAGCGTGGCCATATTGGTGAGATCATATGTCCCGTAGCAGGCAACACCAAAGAGTGCTGCGTAGAGTGCAATGGTTGTTAGCGGTGCGTTTTGGTGTGGGAGGAGAATCAAAAAGACGAGTGAGAATCCAAAAAGAAGGTAAAACACAATTGCTGCGCTCCAGTTGACTTGACTAGACATGAGGTGTCCTATGTGGGTGCTATAAAATTGTTTAGCAACAAGTCCAAGCCAGATGCCATCCAAGATGAGCATAATGCTGAGTGTAGTGAGGGTGAGAATTACTGGTTTCATATAGGCTCTTGTGAGAGATAAAGAATATGTGGTAGTATATCATGGTTACATCTTCCTGTGTATCGATTGATATTGACAAAAAATAAAGAGACTGGTACACTGATGTCACTTGTTTTACGGGCCTTTAGCTCATCTGGTAGAGCGCCGCATTTGCAATGCGGAGGTGACCGGTTCGATCCCGGTAAGGTCCACAACAAACGCCTGGGTAGCTCAGTGGTAGAGCAGAGGCCTGAAGAGCCTTGTGTCGCCAGTTCGATCCTGGCCCCAGGCACTTCCGTATAGTATTACCGGGGCGTAGCTCAGTTGGTAGAGCGCGTGGTTTGGGACCATGAGGCCGTAGGTTCAAGTCCTATCGCCCCGACACACTAAAACACTCTCGATATTCTCGAGAGTGTTTTTTGATATATATTAACCATGCTGTTCTAAATCTTTTTTCTGTTCTTTTTTGAGTAGCTCAAATGTTTTTTTGGTCCATTCCTTTTTGTGGAGTACATCTGAGATAAAGTGACTACCAAGGAGATGTGGCATCATGACGTATGATGCGCCATGTGAGTAGAGAAGTGGGATGTCTTTTTCGCTTGATACGGTCACAATAATAATTGCTTTTTTATTGTTTGCTTTGATGTGTTTGAGAAGTGTAATTGAGTCGTCAGTTGTTGGTACTGTTGAGATAATTAGTTTTGCTTCACTGAATGGTACAATATCAAGGAATTCAACATCTGCGATATCTCCAAAAAAATGTGGGATACTTTTGTTTGATAGTGCACGTATATTTTCTGGATTGTAGTCAAGTACAGCAAATGTTTGTTTCTTTTTTTGTAATGTAGTGACAATGCGTTTGCCCATGCGGTGGTATCCAACAACGAGAGTGTGGTATGATTCTGGTTTTTGTTGTGCCTGCACATATTTGTCAGGCCCAAAGAGTTTGAAGAGTGGTGAGAGTAGACGATAGAGTGCGTCTCCATATGTGATAGCATATGAAGAGCAGATGATAGTAATCAATGCCACAATAGTAAAGATGGGAAGCTCAGTGCTACCAGTAATGTGCCCATATGAGACGCCTGCAACGAGGAGGATAAATCCAAATTCACTGACTTGTGCTGCGGTAATACCGGCGAGGAAACTATTGCGTCGAGTAAATTTCAAGCGACGGAAGGTGTGATAAAAAATAAATGGATTTCCAAACAAGACAAATGCTGAAATAATAAGTCCTGGGATAATGGATTCACCAATACTATCAAACGAGAGGTTGCCACCAAGCATGAGGAAGAAGATAACCAAAAAGAAGTCGCGGAGTGGCTTGATACGACTGATAATCTGTGGCTGGTACGGAGAGGATCCGAGTGTGAGACCAGCGGCAATCGCACCGATCTCAGGTGAGAAGCCTAGAGCGGAGAGGCTCGTCGCAACGAGAAAACACCAGGTAATAGTAAAGAGAAAGAGAAATTCAGCTGAGCTAGCAATATAGTTGACGAGACGTGGGAGAACAATGCGAGCTAAAAATGTAATACCAACCAGTAGGACACATGCTTTGGCAACAAAAAGTCCAAGTGCTGTACTGAGTGCTTGTTCACCTCCAAATACAGAGAGGAGGAGAAGGGCGAGGATAGCAACAATGTCTTGGATAATCATGACGCCGACTACATAGCGCCCGTAGACAGTCTCGAGATCTTTTTTGTCTGAGAGGAGTTTGACGATGACGATAGTACTCGAGAATGTGATTGCTACTGCAAGATAGGCGCTTGCGGTTGGGTCAATTCCTAGGGCGCGTAAGATGAGAAATCCAATTGCTGCTGTAAATATGACCTGTGTAACACCTGCGATAGTTGCTATTTTCCCTATTTTTTTGATATGTTCCATGTTGAGACTCAGACCCAACATGAATAGGAGAAGGAGAACACCAAACTGTGCAAGCGCTTCAAATATTTCATGACTTCCATGAAGTAAATTAAAAAATACTGGTCCTGCAAAAATACCAGCAATCAGATACGAGACAATCATCGGTTGACGGAGGAGTCGCACGATAAATGCGATAGTGATGGTGAGGGCAAGTAAGATGCTTACATCAAAAAAAACATTTTGAATCATAGTGGATGTATTATATCACATGTGCCGTGTAACATATAACATGTAACAAATATAATTGCATGTCCTATGTATCATCCGCGTTTTATTTTTACAAGCGCTAGTGCAATGTTTCCAACACGTTTCAAAAAAGCAAGCGCGACAGCGCCGCGTGCTTTGGCAAGAAGACCCAAAAGAATTGATGTCAGACCTCCCGCTGTTGCAGTGAGATATGTCTCTGCTACTGATGAAGAGTGTGTACTGTTAGTCTCTATATCTAGTTTTTCTACTGCTTGTTCGTATGTGATGTCAGTGATATCTCGTGGCATGAGCTGATAGCCGCTGCGTGTCTCGCTGACAATTCCTGATACAGTAATTTTTTGACCTACTTGAAATTCTGAACCGCTTAAACCAGTATTTTTCTTAAAGTATATTTTTATTTCCCCTACACCATCGTCGAGATACAGATATGACGCTTTTTTCTCTGTCACTTCGCCGCTTACTCGAATAAATGCACCTTCTACTGACTCTCCAATTTCTGTGGTTTCAAGAGGAAAGGCTACAATATTTAGCGTCGTTCCTGACTGAACCATATCTGATTGTTCACTAGTTTTGATTCTCGTTTCTCCGTTTGATTCAGAAATCTCTCCAGTGACGGTAATGATATCACCTACTGAGAGGTTGGGAAAATCTTTTTTGTACGAGTATATTTGAATGCCGCTGGCAGGTGGTGTTTGTTCGCCGACAATATAAAAGTACTGTGTCCCAAAAATATCAGGAAGTACAGCAACTACTCCAGTGACTTGTACACGGTCACCGACATCTTCTTCGCGTACTTTGTCTAGTGTTGTACTGATAACGGCACCACCTGTTTTTGTCTTTTTTGTTTTTCGTACTCCTTTTTCTTTTGCGAGTGTCGCATTATTTTTTGCTCCTGGAGTTGGTTTACTCGACCATTGCCATATGTCATCTGTGGTGAATGAGTAACTTGCACCTTCAATAACTCCGTCAAAGTCAACACTTGTAAGCACGCTATTGCTTCCATCGAGGAGCCGGATACTATCATTGGTGTTATTGAGTGCCAGCTTGGTTTCTGATTTTCCAAAGACACGGTATTCTCCGGATTCTATAAAGGTGTCGTCGTCAAAGACAAATGGTCGCGAGCCACCGTCTTCGTCATCCAGCTTGAGTCCTGAGAGGGTGATTGTCTCGTCACTATCATTGTAGAGCTCGATAAATTCAGCATCATCTGAGCCAGTTGGATTTGGGAATATTTCATTGATACGCAGGCCCGGCGGTAGTTCACTGCTCATGAGTATCTCTGTATCTCCTTCGTCTTCACGAACAGTGATGACTGCTCGTTTTTCAACGGTATTTTTTTGTGAGTCAGTGACTTGGAGTTTGGCGGTGTAGATGCCGCGTTTCATGTAGACATGTTCGACTGCGTCACCTGTCGCACTTTCTCCGTCACCAAAGTCCCAAATAAAAGTTAGGGTGTCGGTATCTGAATCGGTTGTATCTGATGCGTCAAATGAAATTGTCTCACCAACCAGTACATCTGTGTCTGCATCAAAAAGTACTTTTGGTGCGCTATTTTTTGCGGCAATGATGTTTTCTTTATTTGGTGTGGCGACGGTACTCCATACGTAATTTCCATCTGTTGTGCGGCTATAACTCATGTTATCCGCGACACTACCGGTATAACTTACTTTGGTGACGAGTGCACCGTTGTTTAGGGATAGTCGCACATCTTCGCCACCACTATTGTTGAGTGCGAGAGTACTCTGTGTGCGTTTGATGACGATGAGCCCGTTTGGTGGGAGTGTTGTAGCGGGAAGTGTGTATCCTCCACTGCTACTCCCGTCCTGAAGTTTCCACCCAGTGAGCGAGATGGTTTCAGTACCTATATTTTTGATTTCTATAAATTCATCATCATTATCGCTTCCCGGTGGGTTTGGGTAGATTTCATTTATGACAATACTTTTGGTATTGGCGGGTGCTTGGGTAATTGTTTGGAGGAGCTCATCTGGATTTGCATTTGTGTTGGTGATGATATTTGATTTCCCTTTGGTGATTGTATCTGTCTTGATAAAATCATAGAGATCGTTATCTGCATCTTGACCATTGGTTTTGCGGGCGAGACTGTATGGATCGTTTGGTGCTGGTGCGTTGTCACTTGTGTTTCCATCATCCCACGTGCCATAGGTGACACGGTCTATTTCTCTGTCTGATGGGTCATAGAGGGTAATTTGATCACCTGCGTTATTGAGTTGTCCTTTTGGTGACTCAATGACGATATATCCAAATCCATTGATAGTACCAGTAAGTGCAGTTTTTGCTTCGCTCCCATCTTCTATATACCAACGTGTGAGATCAATGGCTGTAGCTGTGCGATTGTAGAGTTCAATAAATTCAACTCCTTCATCTCCTGGGTCACTGACAAATTCATTGATGATGAGTGTGCTTGGGGCAAACGTGGGAGGTGGTGTTGGGGCACTGCTTCCACCACCCTGTTGAGAGGTTGATGTACTTGCGTTGGAAGATACATTTGTTTGTGTATTAGGTGCTTGTTTCGTTATAGTTGTTGTTTTGGTCCAATCTATTGAGTCGTTATTTGAATCAGTCCCATTTGGAAAACGGATAATACTTTCTCCTTTGGTTGGTGTGGGTGCGTTGTTGCTTGTATCTCCGTCATCCCAAGTACCATAGGATACTGAGTCGATAATAATGTTATTACAGCTGAGTTGTACTATGTCACCAGCATTGTTGAGTTTTGCACTAGTTAGTTCGTATACGATAAATTCATTTGCTGACACGTTCTCTGTCAGTGTTGCAATTGTACCTACTCCGTCTAAAAGCGTGCATCCAACTAGTGAGACATTGCTTGCACTGGTATTGTAGAGTTCTATCCACTCATCTTCTGTTTGTGGATCAGAGACAATTTCATTGATACGAATATCTGTTGCCAAACCAGTAGGCGGTGTTGTCGTGCTTGTGTCTGTGATAGTAATAGCGTGACTCGTCGTGTGTGTTTGGAGTGCGAGGTCTGAGACAGTGAGTGTAACGGTATATGTACTAGCTGTCGTATATGTGTGCTGTACTGTGGCTAAGTTCTCTGTGGTTCCGTCGCCAAAGTCCCAGGTATATGTGACGACACCTATGTCATCAGTGGAAGCGCTGCCGTCAAACGAGATTGGTACATTGATCGATCCAGAGTTTGGCGCGGTGATAATAGAAACAGGAGCAGTATCAATAGGTTCGGTTGGTTCATTGGTCGTCCAGTAGTTCTCTGTGCCGGCAGTCTGTCCATTTGGGTGCTGTATCCAGTTTGATGCTGTGTAGTCTGATATATTTTCTTTTCGTTCGAGTGAAAAATCAGGTGCACTAACATATGTAAACTCTTCAACCATGTTTCCATTTGCGTCACGAAGTCCAATGAGTTCACCACTTTCGTTGAGTGTACCCCAAGAACTATCAAAAATACGTACCGTGACATTTGGGTATGCAGCAACAAATACCGTGGCATCTTGGGTAATAATTGCATATTCGTCTGGTCCAAGAACCATATCAGATCCTTGTGCGAGAGTAAGTCCGTGATTGACCCCTGCTTCGACAAATTTCCAGCCTGTGAGTTCTATCGGTTCAGATCCATTATTTACAATTTCAATCCATTCATTTCCAGTAGATTCAAATGCGGCGATCTCGTTGATGTGGATATCACTCGAGGTAGCACGAGCATTTTGAATAAAATAAAAAACACTCACGAGCAATACGAGCAACGTGAGTGTGTAAGAAGTGTGGTGTCTCATATCTCCTCCAAGATAAAGTAAGTATTAGTTTTTGTTGTGTGTAAGTTCATCTTTATAGTAGTGGTCGTACATATCAATAACGGCGATAAAGAGCGCTGCCAGGACTGGGCCAATGATGAATCCAGAGACACCAAAAAGGAAAATACCACCAAGTGTTGAGAGGAGGACGACAAGTGGGTGCAACTGTGTGTCACGGCCCAAGAGCGGTGGACGCAGGAGGTTGTCGACCATACTAATGATAGATCCACCGATAAGCAGTATAATTCCTGTCTGTATGTTTCCCATTAGGAGTACTATGAGGGCTGTAGGAAACCATACTACAAATGAACCTAGTCCAGGGATAATAGAAAAAGCTATCATGACGATCCCCCAGACAATCGGTGCGGGAATACCAGTAAAGAAAAAGAGTAGTCCACCAAGTGTGCCTTGGACACCACCAATTATGAGTGTGCTTTTGAGTGTTGCACGTGATGTGGAGATAAATTTGGTAAAGAGGAGTTGCTCGTAGGTATCTCCAAGTGGAGAGAGGTGGACAATGCGTTGTACAATTCTTTCACCATCTTTGAGAAAATAATAGAGCGAGTACATCATGATACAAAACTGAAATATGAATGTCGCAGATACTTGTGTGATGGTTGTAAAGTTTTGAATGATAAATGATGTCACGTTTTTTGCTATGTCTCCTGCGTGTGCTTGAAATTGATCCACGATCATGGTGTGGTATGGTGCCAAAGGGGTTTGCGCGATCCAGCCAGTAGCGTCACCGACAGAAAATTGGTATCCACTTTGCGCGACGATGGTGTAGAGGTTGAGAGATTGTTGGACGACCAAAATAGATATACCAAGGAGTGGAATAAATAACGTTGCAACTACTAAAATAAGTGTGAGTGCTGAGCTGACACTTGGGAGTTTTGAGTGTTTGGCTACATATGCGTACACAGGATGAAAAATAGTAGCAATTACTGCTGCCCAAAACAGTGGGTATATAAAGGGTTGAAAAATGTACAATATGCTAATGCCAAATAGCACGATCAGTGCAAAAAAGAAAAATGATCGTACGGAGAGAAAGTTGACTTTGGATGATTGGGGTGCGTGGCGCATAGAGATGTAATATATATGTAGTATAGCATATTTTGGCAAAGAACATAATATGTATTTTTTTTGCGGTAACATAAAACATCCCTGTAAAGGATGTTTTGATATTTATTTAGTTTCGTAGGCCATTTGGTGTAGCGGTGATAACACCTGCATTGAGGTTACCCAGATTGTCATCGAGTATTGCTGTGAGTGTATATTCGGCCCCGCCAGATGATTGATATATATATGTGTATGTGCCTGGATCACTTGGGACAATGGACATGTATGGTGCTGTGCATCCGTATGCACTAAATCCTGTCTTATTGAGACATATTGTAGACGATTTTCCAAGTACGATTGGTTGTGTTGCAGCTGGATAATGTGATTGGTCTGCATAGTATAGCTCTAATGCAGTTTGGACCTGTCGTATATCAGTAATGCGTTGTGCATCGAGGCTTGCTGTGTTTTGTGTCGTATTGTCGCTTGTAAATAATTGATTGAGTATTTGTTCAAATGTCTTAGAAGAACTTGGAGGTGTAATGGTGATCTTGTTTCCCCAATTACTCCACACTGTTTCTATGGTGTATGTACCACGGGAGCCACTGAGGCGGTTTGAGTATGTGTTTTGTTTTAGTGAGTTCCATGTACCTTGTACAATCATTTTTTCAGGTAAGTGTGTATCTGTGTTGATCCATAGATCTATTGTTGGTGGTTTAAATTTGAGCAATGCTTTGCGGAGGGCTTTTTTTTCTGCACCTGTGAGAGTTGGTTCGCCCAGAATTGGGCTTATGTTGTTGATAAGTGTTGGTATGTGTTTTTTTACAATCGTGATATGTATATGGGTTGCAGTAGTTTTGCTGTCTGGTATTTGTTTTACTATGATTGCTTTGGAATCAAGAAGTGTGTGTAGTAGGGCAATTTTTTGATCACTTGTAAGGTCTTCTTTGATTAGTCCACCAATTCCTTTTTGTTGCAAAGATGTGTCTGACCGTTTGATAGCGGTTGAGATTGGTATATGGATCCATTGGTTGATAAAGCTATCTAGTAGATCTGAGTAGGTGACTGTCTCCTGTGCAGATGATCCAGTGCTTGTAAAATCTAGTTTTTTAATGTTTAGGTATATATCATCTGTGACTAATCGTGCTTCTAGTTCAATTTCAGTGTTCTCTCCTGTATCTGTTTTTGTTGTGATAGATGCTGCTATGTGTGAAGCATCTGTTTTGGCATCTTTTTCTGTGTGTAGGGTATAGGTTATATTATTTTTTTTATTTCCCGTTTTTTTATAAGTGTAGTTAAAGAGATCATACGTGCCATCTGTATCGTTTGTACTTGGCACATATTCGTATTTTGGTGATATAGATTGTTGTTGGATGACTGTATCTGCAGTAATTGATGAAGCTTGATATATTTCTTGGATAGTTTTTTTCATGTCTATTTTTACACTTGGATCAATTGTCGCGAGTGCTGTAGTTGGTATGGAGTTTATAGTTATACATAGGCTAGCAACTGCATATGGTAGGAGGAATCGATATTTCATATATTTTTTGAAATTATAATATGGGTTAAGTGTAGCATATTATGTATATTTGGTACATTATGGTATATGTTACCACGGTGTGTTATCTGGCACACCAGTAAGATAGACAGTATCAAATAAGAGTGTCATAAGTCGTGCGATATCGCGGTGTACTATTTTAACTGTTAGGCGTGATTGCGGAAACATAAATGCAATAGTATTGCCATAAATCATAATCAGGTCTTCAAACGGGAATACTGTTTCATCTATAAATCGCATGTGCCAAATACGTTTGGTAAGTTTTTGGTGTGTTTCCTTGTCGAATGTCATTTGTGGAATACGTCTACATGCGTGAGTAAACAATCCTTTTGTTTCAATTTTTTTGTCAACAATAGTAGAAAAAAAAGTACCCCATTGTTCTTTGCTAAAGAGGGTGAGCTCATGTGCGAGTGCTGTGCGTCCTTCGAGGACACGAAACATACTTTTGGGCGGGAGCGCTGCAATTTCTTCGTAAATTTTGAGGTATCCGGTTTTTGATTCGAGTACTGTGATGGCGGGTGTGTCTGTCTCGATCTGCTTGAGTGCTTCGAGGTTTGGTACGTGTGTTTGAAATGTCTCTACTCGTCGACTGAATTCATTTGAGAGTTCGCTTGGTGATATTGGGCTAAAGAGGAGCTTATTGCCTTGCTTGTGCTCAAAAAGAAACCCCTTTTTTACAAGGTTTTTGATATGAAAATAGACAGCAGAGCGTTGTTTGTCGACTTTTTTGGCTAGTTCTGTCAGGCTCGCTCGTCCGAGCGTGAGGGATGCGAGGTAGATCTCAGCTTCCTGATGGGTAAAGGAAAAATAGCTCAAAATGGTTTGTATGGGGAACATAGTAGAGGGAGTATAGCATATAATATTATTTTTGTCAAAAATATTTTATATTATTTGTGTGTATAAATATTTTGCTATACAAAGCTAAAATTATGCATATTTATGGTATTTATAAAATTTGTATATATAAGGATTATTGATAAAAATGTATCAGTACGATATAGTATCTCATCCTCACAAAAGAGGAAAGCACATTACAATTCATATACAAACACCATCTCCACTTTCATACTATTCATATATTTTGTGACTAGTATGAAGGCTGGGGATGGTCCCTGGTTATTCTTTCAAAGGAAAAAAATGAGCAGAAAAAAACAAGATGTGTTCACGCTGAGTAGTGGCGTTACGGTTCGCCTTCATTCGCGTGTCATTGAAGCTGAGGAAAGGCCTTCACAGGCCTTCACTCGCTTGGGGATTGCCCCAGCAAACCGCACGACGTTTGACATGCTCACCAAGGAGCATGGAGGAGAAATGCAGTTTGGTAGGGCAGTTATACGTCTGTACTTCGTAGACAATGGCATCGTCATGAGTGCCTACTGTCTCGAAAAAGACAGATGGATTGTACGACAAGATGACGGCAAGCAGGCGCGTGCTGCAAAGCATTCGAACGCTATCCTTCTTGGTGTCGGGTAATCCTTCGTGCATCGGAGTGGAATCGGAACTCACCTTCCAGCCACTGCCATTCGTATCAAACATATTGATATGAGTGGGAGGGGGAACTGGAAGGTGAAAGTTCGTATGGTCATTCCAATCAAAACAAACACCATCCTCACTTTCATACTATTCATATATTTTGTGACTAGTATGAAGGCTGGGGATGGTCCCTGGTTTCAAACACAAGAGGTAGAGTCATGGCGCATAAAACGCTCCAGAAGGTTCAGGTGGTTGTCGTGGTTCGCATCGAAGATCTGGAGGCAGCGACATCTGTGCTCAGTAAGATGTTGGGTGACCTGAAAGACGCTGGGTTCTTGGTTGAGTACGGTGGGTTTTCTTTGCAGGGTGCAAATCCTACACCGGCGATTATCCAACATGTGATTTCGTCACCGGCACCGACTGCCCCCGAGGTTGCTGTGCCGGTACCTGTTGCGCCTGTGTCTGGACCCGCAGCTGTTCGAAGGGGTGTGATGCGCAAGAATTCTGTCCACGAAGAGGATAAAGTATGGCTGTTGCCACGTCAGCAACGAGTAGTACAACTCATACATCGTTGGAAAACTATCCGGGGGTGGACTCTGGAGCAAGCTGCCCATGAGCTTGGCACACACAAATCTGCACTGAGCGGCGTTGGTACAGGGTACATTCCAATGACCATTAATCGCGCTGAAGAGTGGACATCGGCATTTTCTCGGATTGATCCTGTTGGAGCTGCACACATTATTGCAGAAATCGACAAGATCCGTGATGGGTTAATGTCTGGTGTTCCTCCACGGGATTGAATCCGTTTGTATTGAGGGGTGGTTTGAGAACTCACCTTCCAGCCACTGCCATTCGTATCAAACATATTGATATGAGTGGGAGGGGGAACTGGAGGGTGGGTTTTTTGTTTATATTGTTTTGTGTTTTATGTATTGGATAAACCAAATACTTATTGCAATAATCGCTCCTATGTACATACTTTTTTCTATATACGGCATACTCTGTGAGAGTATCAAAGCATATTTACTGGTGCTGTATCCTGCAAAGAGAATAAGTGTGTTCCAAATAAGAGAGCCGAGTCCAGTGTAGAGACAAAATTTCCAGATATTCATTTTTGCAGCACCGGCAGGGAGAGAGCTGAATTGTCGTACTACCGGAATGAAACGAGCGATGAGGATGGTTATTTCACCATGTTTTTTGAAAAAGAGATGTGTTTTTTCAATATCTTTTATGGTGATGAAAAAATATTTCCCATATCTTTTGACAAAGGGTTCGGTACCGTAGTATCCAATCGCATAAGAAGTGAGAGACCCCAGTATCGCACCAATACTACTGAGTACCAGGATAGCGTACCAGGTAAACTCACCACGTTGTATCAGTGCACCGACAAATGGCATAAATGTTTCATTTGGGAGTGGGATGATGGTGCTGTCGAGAAATGTCAAAAGAAAAAAGGTGGTATACCCGCCAAATGTGAGCGCGTTGAGTATGTAGGAGGTAAGTAACTCTATCATAGAGAGGAATTTATTTTTTTGTAGGACATGCTATAGATGATACTGATGATAGCCCAAAATAAAAATGCTAAATCATTTTTGATATAGGGAGAGTCAACGAGGCCGCTTGTTAGAAGTACGATCATTGGGGTAAGCAAGTAATGAGTAATGGGTAATTGGTAATTGGTTTTTTCTTCGTAACTTCGTAACATCATCACTTCGTAACTTCTCTTGAAACACCAAACAATAATTCCCAAAAAACCAATTAATCCAATCAGCCCTATATTTACCCACATGGTCAAAAAGATATTATGGGGATGGTGAAATATTTCGATTGATTCACCGTTGACACGTCCATGGTATGGGGCAATACGTTCGTCGTATGATGCGATACCTGCCCCAAAGATTGGTCGATCTTTGAGGAGTTGTATTGTTTCATCATAGATTGCAAGGCGGATTTGTCCAGAACGATCTTGAAAAAATATTTCATCACGAATGGGTTTGAGACTTGAAACACTAAAAAGACTGACAATACCTACTATACCAACAGCGAGTGTGAGCCAACGTGTTTTTTTGTATAGCAGTAGAAGGAAACCAATACTTGCTGCAATACCAATGAGAGCACCAGTACTTTTGGCAAAGAGAATAGCGAGTATAGAGCAAGGAATATAAAGTAAAGAAATTGTGGTAATGATTATATGATTATATGATCTTTTGATTATGCTGCTTTTTGTTTCATGAATGAATGAAATTATCATCCCGATTGCCAACGGCACCAAAGGAGCAAGAAACAACCCTACTCCATTTGGAAATCCATACCATGCGGTGACGCGATAGGTCGCTCTATTTTCCCAAAATGCGTATGGTACGTACCAACCAGTGAAGTGTTGGTAGATAGCAAGGAGGGAGGTGATGAGGCCGCAGAGGAGGAGAGGTGTTAGAATGTAGAGTATAGAATACAGAAGATGGGGACGTGTTTCGCTATCTTCTATATTCTGCCCTCTATCTTTTATTGTGGTAACGAGTAGTAGAAATAAAATAACCGGTTCAACATAAAATGCTTTCCATTCACCGAGTGCTGTGCGGATATTAATAGAGGTGAATATGGAAATAGTGGCACCAAGGAGAAAGAGAATAATTGAAGTAAAAAGAAGCGGTTGTTTGGTGTATGTATTTTTCACATAACGCGTAACGCGTAACAAAAGTTTTTCTTTGGTTTGTTCGCTGTGTGATATATGGTATGTGATACGCGATAAAGCCCACACACCAAACAATATCCAAAACATTACCTCAAGCAACGTCGTCGGAACGCCAAAAAGAGGAAAGCGAATCAAATATGTGGGGAGAAGAAGAAAAAACAAAAACAGTCCGTGCTCAAAACGACGCCACGTAATGTATGCAAAGAGAAATGTGTATAGGGCAATCAGTGTATACGTCATAGTGTAATTTCTGTTTTGGCAAAGGTGAGTACTTGGCTGAGATATTCACGTATACCAGCAAAGCGAATCAGACTCCACGCCATAGCGAGTTCTCTGTACCAGCCACCGACATATCCCCATTTTTTGTATTTGTATGTATTGGTCATGCCAGTTGACATGAGTGCACCAATACGACGTTTTTGTTGTCGTAATACTTTGTTCATGGCTATTTCAAGTTGATATCCTTTTGGTTTGAGTGAGATTGTTTTGGTTACATCTTCTTTTGTGACAATGCGTTGACCAGAAAAGATAATATCCCCTCGATTGAGTCGTACAAACCAATTGGTCGATCGACGTCCCATGATCAATACATCGATATCGCCACGGGTATATCTTTGAATGGTACGAGAGAGTTCTGATGTACTCAGTCCCTCTAGATCAGCATCTAGCAAAAAGAGCGTGGGGTGTGTCGCACGATAGACACCTTGGGCAATGGCAGCGACTTTTCCTTGGTTTACCTCTTGTCGTATGAGTATGATGGATGGGAATAATTGTCGGATATATTCATGGACACCGTCAGTTGATCCGTCGTCAACACAAATAATCTCATCTATGTCGGGAACAAGAGTAACAATATCAAGAGTGCGTTTGAGACGTTCTCCCTCGTTGTAAAAGGGGATAATACAAGAGATAGACATATCTACAGTGTTGTTTTTTGAAGTGGTAATAGCTCTTGTAGTGTTTCTTTTTTCACCACACGAAGCAGTAAGATCAGTCCTGTATAGACAGCCATAGCCAGAGGGATAAGGAGGATGATATGAAGGTATGGGCGGGTAAAGTAGATCATTGCACTCATGCCAAGTGTTGCGCAGATGATTTTTATCAAAGGTGTCCATTCGATATGCTCTTTGGTAAAGTATATCAGTGATAGACATAGTAGTATTCCAGTGAGCCACTCAGAAAAAACACTCATCCATGCAGCACCATAAATGCCAAATCGAGGAATCATGACAAAATATCCAGTCAGTGTCAGTACTGCAGTAAGGGCATATATCCAGAGTGTTTTATGCTGGGTATTGGTGGCGACTGCCATGTGTCCAAAGATACTACCCAAAAAGATTCCAAGCAATGCGAGTGCAAGGATTTGTAATATGGTACCTGACTCGTTGTACCGTGTACCGCCAATAAATTCGATAATAGGATGACCTAGCATGAGTAGTCCGGCGACCATGGGGAGCCCAAGAAGTGCCATAATTGAGACAGACTGACTAAACCTATCGTGAAATTCATTGGTGAGTCGTTTGGTATATGCACTGGTGAGGAGTGGAAGCATGATACCCATGATCATCAGCGCGGTTTGGGCGATAATGTCAATGACACGGTATGCAGCACCGTAAATTCCTACCTCCACTTGATCACGAAAAAGGGAGAGGATGACGGTATCACTGCGAAGGTATACAACATTGAAAAGCACCGCAACAGTGATAGGCCAGCTCTGGAGAGCGATTTCACGCCAGACGGGCATGTTCCAGGCAAGGTGAAGTATCTTGTCTTTGTAAAAGATAATTCCCATTATGAGTGTATACATCACTCCTGCAAGCGTGATGATACTCATGATGCCAAGAAATGGAGTAGAGAAACATATACCAAGTGCCAGTCCTGTGACGAGGGTGATTCGCGAGACAAATTCACCAATCACAGGTACAATCATTTGCATCTTGGTTTGAAAATATCCAGTAAAGATTTGATTGACGCTAATACAAAAAAAAGAGATACACGAAATGGCAATAGCAATGTGTACTTCCGTTGGATAGGGAAGTAAAAAGGAAATAAGTGGTGTCAGGAGCAGAAAGAACCCTGCAGTTGTTATGCGAAGACCGAGTAGATTACTGACAAGCTCTTGTTTTCGTTCTGGTTGTGCGCTGAGCATTTGTGCGGTGACAGGAATAAGTCCAAAATCAATCAAAATACCGACAAATCCCAAAAATCCAATAGTGGTGACGTACCATCCAAACTGCTCGGTCGGAAGATATCGCATCAACATCGCCATGGCGACAAGACCAAGCATGGTTGAGATGGCTTTGCCGATCATTTGGATAGCAGTATTATGGGCGATAGCGCGGTTGGTGGACATAGAAGCTTTGATGGGATGAAGCTGCGAAAATACGAGTGTAGTATACCTGCTTCTGGTGATGAAAACAACTTTCGGTGGAGGTAAAAATGTGATATACTGATACTCTATGTTACATACACGTACCACGTATCATGTATCACACCTCTTTTTTCTCGTTACATGTTCCTTGTTCCTTGTTCTTTGGTCCTTGTTTTTTGTTCCTTTGACTGTTCATGCAGCTGATCCAAAACCAACAATCAAAGATGCAGCAGGGTATAGTGCCAAATATATCTCCCAATCTATTCCTGATCCTATTGAGATGGAGGCTGGGGAGACGCGTACGATCACTATCAAGTTTAGGAATACTGGTACTCAGACTTGGAATGCAAGTGGCGCGCGCTATATCTCAGCGTATACGATGGAGCCACGGGATCGATCGTCTGTTTTTGCAGATAGTACGTGGAAGAGCAAAAAACAGACCAATGCGATTACAAAGACTACCAAACCCGGAGAGGTGGCAGAGCTTACCGTTGTTTTGAGAGCACCCACTATTGCAGGTGAATATACAGAAGAGTTTTATCTCGCTGCAGAGAATTATAGTTGGCTTGAGGGTGGGTATTTTTTTCTCAAGCTGGTCGTGTCTCCTACACATACAGTGACAGAGGAAGGTGATACGTCCTCCTCAAGTAACACCGTGCCTGCACTTTTGGCCAAGAAGTCGTTTATGACACGGTCAAAAATTACAGCTGCTGGAGGTGAAACTATACCATTTACATTGGCATACAGGAATGTGGGGGCGGAATCATGGGGAGATACAGTACTGCAAGTTTCAGCTGATGATCCGTCGTTGTTTGCAGATACGAGCTGGGAGAGTAAGACAGTGATCGCTACTCAGACAAAATCCACTGAAGTCGGTGGTTTTTTGCGTCAGAAGTTTGTCTTTCGGACACCACCAAAGCAGGGCACATATACATTGACATTTCGTTTGGTTGTCAAAGGGGTGGTTGTAGGCGAGACCAAACTTCCAGTCATAGTGAGTACAGATGCACCGTCATCGTATAGAGTAGTGAGACTTCCTGATGATACTATTGAGGAAATGATAGAAGATACCACTTCTGTTGATGAGGAACATATCTCTTTGATTGATGAACCATGGATTCGAGTAGGCCTTTTTGTTGTCAAAGAGACTGTGCGAGTCCGTGTGTCAGATACATATCGTGTAGTTGTCGATGGTATTGATGTGGCCACTCTTGCGCCGGGTAAGTCCATCAAGTTGTATCATAATGCTGGGAGCTACACCGCTCGTATTGGCGTAAAGCGATACCATGGAAGTGAATCTCTTGAACTTATTCCAAAAACAAATGACAGTGCGGTGTACACCATTGAGAGTTATGAACGGTTGGTGAGTTGGAAAGGCCCTAAAAACTTTAATGCATATCGAGGAAAATTGGAAATGAGAAAAGGTCAAAAAAGTGATGATGTTTGGGTGGTCAATGATCTTCTGTTGTCTGATTATGCCAAAGGAATTAGTGAGAATAGTAATGGTTCACCAATGGAATATCTCAAAGCTCAGTCTGTCGCACAGGTGTCATATGCTTATGCGATTATGCAGACGGATAAGTATGGTATTTTTGATGTTGTTGCGACGACAGGAGATCAGCTGTATCTTGGGTACAATAGCGAATTGCTCATGCCACGGTTTGTGCAAGCAGCTGAGTCTGTGCGTGGATATGTAGTGACATATGATAAAGTGCCTGTGATCACACCATATTTTGCCAACACCAATGGAAAAACAAAAAGTTGGAAGAGTGTCTGGGGTGGGACAGAGAAACCATGGCTCGTACCAGTGGTCGCCAACTATGACAAAGGAAAGAAACTGTTTGGGCACGGAGTTGGGATGAGTCAGCTGGATGCTGCTGCTCGTGCTGACAAAGAAGGGCTCGGTTGGAAAGAATTACTGCGGTATTATTATACTGGGACAAAGGTGGCGAAGTTGTTTGAATGAGAGTAATGTGTTTAAAAACCACTCTTTTGATGAGTGGTTTTTTGTATAGCAGTCAAATCACCAGTCCGCTCGATATATAAACCCTGCACGATGTGGCGCAGGGTTGAGTCGTGGTATATGAGTCGTGTGTTGTGTTTAGGTCTCCTCGGTTTCACTGTCCTCATCTGGATTTCCTTTTTCTTCTTCAGGAGCTTCACCCGCTTTGACTGACTCCCAGATTTTTTCGTTGATTTGCTTGATCATTTCTGGATGTTCTCGGAGGAACTGTTTTGCATTTTCACGACCGACACCCAGTTTTTCTTTACCAAAACTAAAGGTGTTGCCACTTTTGGTAATAATTTTGTGAAGTACGCCTGTATCGAGAATGTCGCCTGATACAGAGATACCTTCATTATACATGATATCAAATTCAGTAGTGCGGAATGGTGCCGAGACTTTGTTTTTGACCACTTTTACTTTGGCACGAGAGCCAATGATTTTTTCACCTTGTTTGATCTGTGCTGCGCGGCGTACTTCGAGACGAACAGAGGAATAAAATTTGAGTGCTGTACCACCGGTTGTGGTTTCAGGGTTGCCAAAGAAGACGCCGATTTTGAGACGTGTTTGGTTGATAAAGATCACCACTGTTTTTGTCTTGCTGACGATACCAGTGAGTTTACGCAACGCTTGACTCATCAAACGAGCTTGGAGGCCCATATGGGACTCTCCCATCTCACCCTCGATTTCTGCTTTTGGTACCAAAGCAGCGACAGAATCGATGACCACAACGTCTACTGCGTTGCTACGGACGAGTGTTTCAACGATTTCAAGTGCTTGTTCTCCCGTATCTGGTTGAGAGATGAGGAGGTTGTCGACGTCTACGCCGATTTTGCGAGCATAGTCAGGATCAAGTGCGTGTTCTGCATCGACAAAGGCAGCGAGGCCGCCCAGTTTTTGGACCTCTGCGACGATGTGTTGAGCGATAGTTGTTTTTCCACTCGCTTCTGCTCCAAAAATTTCAATAATACGACCGCGTGGGACACCACCGACGCCTAGAGCAATATCGAGTGAAATCGAGCCAGTAGGGACAACATCAACCTGTGAATTTTTGGCTTCACCAAATTTCATGATGGCACCATCACCGTATTTTTCTTTGATTTGATCAATCGCCGTTTGAGCTGCTTTAATTCTCATTTTTGCATCGTCTGCCATATAATTATATAGGTTTATTAGTGTAAAGTAGCTATACTGTACGACGGCTGGTTTTTGGTGTCAAGAGCGTGGAAATTATTCTAATTATATTAATTGTTCTAACCCAGGACTTAGTCTAACTATCTTTAGAATAATTAGGTCAATTAGGTTAATTTTTCACTCTCCCATCTCTTTCCTCACGACGTAGCGTGTTTCTGTAGTCATTTTTCCGTGTTTTTTTTGCACCGTGATCGTGATGGTGTTGAGCCCAGGCCTGAGATCAATCGTTTCATCAAATGTACCTCGTTCGCTGTTTTTTATTTCTGTACCATTGAGCAGGACGGTTGTGTTTGGTTCAGTTTCTCCAGAGACCGCTATAGATTGTTCGTTGATTACAACTCCATTTTGGGGAGAAGAAATAAATAGTGTGGGTGGTTGGAGGATGGTACGAACTTGTAATCCTATATAACCAAGAAGTAAGAGACTGATACTGCTACCGATAAGTATGTTGATATATATAGGTACTGAGCTAAACCAGATTGTTTTTATGTGTCGTATTGGGTGAACGCGTGTGTTTGGTTCTGCGTGGTCAAATTCATCATCGATAAATTGAGCGATATAATCTTTTGGATCCATCCCAAGTGCCTCAATGTATTTTTTGACATAGTTTTTTTGATAGACAATGCCAGCGGGGAGTTGATCAAATTCACACGCTTCAAGTGCTCTGAGATATTTGACGTCAATTTTTGTTTTTTCTGCCAACAATGAAAGCGACATTTTTTTTGCTTCACGTGCTTCACGTAAACGCAAACACACCCGTTTGGTGGGTGCGAGTGTTTTTTTTGTGAAGAAAGCGGACATAGTGGTTGCATTGGTGTGTCATCCTCGACAACACTCCGCCGCAGCGGAGGTTGATCGGGGATCTTGTGCTTGTGGTACGTTCTAGATTCCCGCCTGCGCGGGAATGACACGTGTGTCAATATCGAAACGTAGGTTTCTCATTTTCAATATCATCCGGAACAGCTGTATCATCGTCATCTGTGTTTGATTCTTCGTCATCGTCCGACGCTGGTTCGTCCAAGATGTCTGTCGGTGGCGTATCAAAGACATTGAGGTGTCCACCACTTTGCATAGATGTGTCTTCGAGTTGGCTTTTTTTGATCAATATGTCACGTGGTTTGGCACCGTCTGCTGGGCCGATAATCCCTGCTTCTTCAAGCTCATCGAGTACGCGTGCTGCACGAGCGTATCCGAGACGTAGACGGCGTTGGAGGAGAGACGCGCTGGCTTTGCCCGATTCGACGACGATTCGTTTTGCTTCTTCAAACATAGGATCTTGATCATCGCTTGGACCACCAAACATATTGGCAGTACCACCTTTGGCGCCATTTGGTTTTTCCACAATCGATGTATCATAGTGTGGTTCATCATCTCCTTTGAGATATTCGATGACACTTTTGACTTCTTTTTCTGAGATGTATGCACCTTGGATGCGGACTGGTTTGCCAAGCTCTGCGGTGGAGAGCAACATATCACCACGACCGAGAAGTTTTTCTGCACCTGGTTCATCCAAAATGGTGCGAGAGTCAGTGATAGATGCGACAGAGAAGGCGATACGGGCGGGGATGTTGGCTTTCATCAAGCCAGTAATAACATCGACACTGGGGCGCTGTGTCGCGACGACGAGGTGAATACCGATCGCGCGAGCCATCTGTGCGAGGCGGATAATACCTGCTTCTATGTCGTTGCCTGCTGTTTGCATCAGATCTGCGAGCTCATCAATGATAAAGACAATGTGCGGTAATTTTTTATCTGGATGTGCGCTGTTGTAACTCGCAATATCACGGTTGCCAACTTGGGAAAGTAGCTCAAAACGTCGATCCATTTCACCAATTGCCCATTTGAGTGCGTTGATGGTTTGGTGTACGTTGGTAATCACAGGAGTAAGGAGGTGTGGTATACCATTGTACATCGTGAGTTCTACACGTTTTGGATCTACCATAATAAAGCGTAATGTTTCTGCAGTATTTTGGTAGAGGAGTCCCATGATGAGTGTGTTGACACAGACAGTTTTTCCAGAACCAGTCGTACCAGCGATGAGGAGGTGGGGCATGCGTGGGAGGTCTGCGAGCCAGACTTTACCTGATACATCTTTTCCGAGCACTGCCATTAAGTTGTGTGGACGAGTTTTAAATTCTTTACTTTCAAGCAATTCTTTCATCGTCACTTGTGCAGCTTTGAGATTTGGCACCTCGATACCTACGAGTGATGTTCCTGGGATTGGCGCTTCGATACGGATAGGATGAGCTGCAAGTGCGAGTGCAATATTGTTATTAAGAGATGTAATGCGTGTCAGTTTTACTCCTTTTTGTGGTTTAAAGGTAAACTGAGTGACCGTTGGTCCGACCCGCACTTCGCCCATGTCGACGTCGATACGGAAATCAGAAAATGTGTCTTTGATTGTTTGCTGGGAGGCTTTGGCATCACCGATAGATGGTTTGGTTTTGTTTTCTGTCAAAAAGGTCATTGGTGGTACTTGCTTGATAATCACATTTTGCAAATACTGCACCTCGTTACTGGTTGGTTCTTCGAGAGTTGATTCTGGTTCTTGTGTCTCCTCATCTTCATTTTCTTCAGCGTCATTAGTTTCTTCATCATCCTCAGCGTCCTCAGACTCTTCAGTTTCTTCTTCGTCCTGAATCTTGCGTGCAAAAAATGACCTCTTTTTTTCAAGCGTGTCTTCTTCGTCATTGTTTTCGTCGTTCATCCATGAACTATCATATTGTTTGGGTCGTTCAAAGACGCGTCGAATGATAGCGATAAATTGTGTGCCAATACTGCCGAGACCTTCAAAAAATTTATGGTGAAGTAATATTAGGTGTGTCAGAAGTGTATTAAACAGAAGAAGGAGTGAGATGAGGAGAAGCGCAAAAAGTACGAGAAATCCCGCAAGATTACCAAGGTAATTTTGCATTACCCATGCAAACATACCAATCATACCACCACCATTTCCCAAAAGTGCCTCGCTCCACATATATGTAGGCTCTATATGCATGTGGAGCATGCTTGATGTCGCAATAAAAAACAGGACACCACCAATCGTATGTGTTGCACGATAGTTGTATACTTCATCGCGTATGACAAAGTAGGCAAGGACAACAAAAATAAGTGGTGTTGCAAACCGCATACCACCAAACAATGTAGAGAGGACGTACTCATTGAGCATGGTGCCAAATGCACCAGCTGCGTCAAAAAATGAGAGGGTGATAATAGCAGTTGTGACGAGGTAGATGATCGCGAGAATACCACGAGAAAGCTCGGTGGTAGCGACAGTTTCGATAGGAAGTTGTTTTGGTTTGCGCATAAAAGAAAAAAGTGACTCTATTGTAACATAGAAAGAATGGTGGGGAAAGTGGAGGTGGTGGAATTGGTACGGATGAGAAGATTGGAAGACTAAAAGATTAAATTTAATATTGAGATTACAATTCTAGTTAGAAATTAGTAATTAGTAATTTGGCATTTCTCTCTCTTTTGTATTGTGTAGAGCCAATTGACAATTAACGTGAAAAACAGTATAGTAACCTATACTTATATATATTGCATATGCCCTCATTTTTGAAGAATTTTATTGCCATTTTCGTCGTTCTTTTTTTGGTTGCTTCTGTCATGAGTTATGCCTCGAGTCATGCTGAAAAAGCTGAGGAGATTGGTATTTCTGGATTGGTGACCCTGATCAATGAAGGAAAAGTCAAAAGTATTGACGTTACAGGAGATACCGTCACCGCAACCCTTATCGAAGATGGTGCCAAAAAACAAGAGGTCAAAAAAGAGGTTGGACAGTCATTTTCTGAGTTTGTACAGCCATATAATGTGGCACCAGAAAAGCTGGCAGCTGTCGATATTCGTATCAAAGAAGAAAGTGGGGCATTGTATTGGTTCAAAGCGTTGGCTCCATATCTGTTTCCGTTTTTGTTGCTTGGAGGTATTTTGTACTTCATGACTCGCCAGGTTTCTGGGATGAACAACAAAGCGATGGGATTTGGACAAAGTAGTGCCAAAGTGATGAAACCAGAGGAAAAAAATCCTCAAATCAAGACATTTGCTGATGTCGCAGGTGCTCGTGAGGCCAAGGAAGAGCTGGTAGAAATCGTAGATTTTCTCAAACGTCCAAAAAAATATTCAGATATGGGTGCCAAGATTCCAAAAGGCGTTCTCTTGATGGGAAGCCCTGGAACAGGTAAAACACTCCTGGCAAAGGCGGTCGCAGGTGAGGCTGGGGTACCATTTTTTCACATGAGTGGATCTGAATTTGTGGAGATGTTTGTCGGTGTGGGTGCGTCACGTGTTCGTGATCTCTTTAACAAAGCCAAAAAAGCAGCACCAGCTATTATTTTTATCGATGAGATTGATGCTGTAGGACGCAAACGTGGTGCAGGGCTCGGTGGTGGACATGATGAGCGTGAGCAGACACTCAACCAGATCCTCGTTGAAATGGATGGGTTTGAGCCAAATGCAGGGGTGATTATCATGGCTGCAACCAACCGACCAGATGTGTTGGATCAGGCATTGCTTCGTCCGGGTCGTTTTGATCGCCAGGTGGTGATTGATATGCCAGATATCGCTGAGCGCGAAGAGATTCTCAAAGTACATGCCAAAGGCAAGCCAATGGCAGCAGATGTGGATCTACGAAAAGTAGCAGAGCGGACTCCTGGGATGGCAGGAGCTGATCTTGAAAACCTGCTCAATGAAGCCTCAATTTTGGCTGTACGTCAAGAAAAGACAGAGGTAACTCAGGATATGATTTTGGAGAGTATTGAGAAAGTGCTGATTGGTCCAGCCAAAAAATCTCGTGTGATGACAGACAAAGAACGTGAGATGACAGCGTATCACGAGGCGGGGCATGCGATTGTTGGTCACTTTATGAAACATGCTGATGCGGTACGAAAGGTGAGTATCATTGGTCGTGGTCGTGCGGGTGGATATACATTATCGATGCCAGAGGGTGATGTGCGCTACACGACGATTGCACAGATGAAAGATCAAATGGCGATGATCATGGGTGGGTATGTGACTGAGAAACTCATCTATGGAGATGATCAGCTTTCTACTGGTCCAAGTAGTGATCTCAAAAAAGCAACACAGCTGGCGACCAAGATGGTCAAGATGTATGGTATGAGTGACAAACTTGGACCACGTCAGTATGGTGAAAACGAAGAGTTCATCTTCCTCGCACAGGAAATCCATGACAAGAAAAACTATAGTGAAAAAACAGCCGAGGTGATTGATGAAGAGATTCGTCTCGTACTCGATGAAGCACTCACTCGTGCCAAAGAAACGATCGTGGCACACCGTGCACAGATGGATGCACTGGTCAAACGACTGCTTGAGGTTGAGACGGTGGAGCAGGAGGAGTTCCGCGCGATTATGGGGGCGTAAAACAGTTTAAACAAAAAACCACGCCGTATAATACGAGGTGGTTTTTTATAGTTTATTTTTGCTTTGAAAATCTTGTGTATAGATTATTTTCTGAGTCTGTCATTAGTAATTTATCACCATATTCTGCAAAACCATATTGATTCAGTTGCACACCCGTGTTTGTGTCCGGTGGTTGCACTACATTCATTCTGAATGGAAAGCCGTAGTTTCCAGAATTTGTTCTCTTTTCTGGTTTGAAACCACATTCTTCTGCTATGCGTATAACAAATGATTGAAACGCTCTGTAACCTCCAATGTCATCAAAACCAAATGGCTGTTCCACAACTACCAATGATCCGCTTTCATTTAATGCAGCATATGCATTCTTAAAAAATCGTAAAAGTACATCTCTTGTTGTACTATCACCCTTATTTTGTAGTAGAAAGTGAAACAAATGATTGGTGAAAAGTGTGTCCATTTCACTCATATTTTCTAGAGCTAAGGCGTCCATTTGTGCAACAGCCAGTCCGTTTTCATGTGTGTGTTGGTTTATCGCCGCAACACACTCTGGATCTTTATCAATCACTATAGGCTCTGTGCGTTGATTTATTTTTTTACAAAATGTGGCAAATTCACGTGCTGAGTGAGTAAAATATGAACCAAGTAAGGCCATTCGTGGGCTCTGCAAAGCGCGTAATCTCAAAATTTCATGAGGCCCCAAGGTCTCTGCATATGCTGGTTCATTAACTCCGAAAGTATAACTTTGTACTATATACTCCTCTACTACCGCCCCTCTTTTGTGTCGGTTACTGCCTATTGCTACATCTTTTGTATGTGCATAAGAGGTAAATCTATGAATAGATTCAAGTATTTCTGGTTTAGCCATTTTCTCTCTCTTTGCGTATTCGTATAAGTCATTAAGAAATGAGCCAATTCCTTCGTAAGTCTCTCTTATTTTTGTAGTGTATCGCGCTCTTTCTCTAGAACTAAGTCGCGTTTCTAGTTCCCACCACTCTAGTTGTCCATTCGTAAGAATCTCCTGAGCGACCTGTCCTATTTGAGATGGATCACGCGCTAACATTTCAAAAATGGGTTGATTACTAGGAAGACGTCGTTGGAGTTCTAAAAATGCGAGAACAGCGATTTGTCCACCATCATGATGTGCGTTGAATTCACGGAAAAGGTACAGGGCGATTTCATTATCTGACGCGCCGGATTCTGTAAGTCTGTATATTTCTGGTATTGACTTTTTTTCATCAGGTTGTCTGGTTGGGTCGCCTATGTGCCGCATTCTTTCGTCCATAAAATTATTTTGTATAGATTATAGAGTAATAATACAAAAATACTACTGTCTATGCAATAGTATATTTGTATTACCTTAAAAACTTAGGTAAAATAAAAACAGTGTAAGTTTTTCTATTACTTCAACACTTCTTTCAAATACTTCGCTGTCGCACTCCCTTTCACTTTTGCTACATCTTTTGGAGTTCCCTCTGCTACCACGAGTCCACCGTGCTTGCCGCCACCAGGCCCCATATCGATCACCCAGTCACTGCATTTGACGACGTCGATATTGTGTTCGATCATCAGTACTGTGTTGCCTTTATCGACGAGTTTGTTGAGAACGAGGAGTAAACGTTTGATATCATCAAAGTGTAAACCGGTAGTCGGCTCGTCGAGAATGTAAAGTGTCTTGCCAGTCTGTCGGCGAGAGAGCTCTGTTGCGAGTTTAATTCGTTGTGCCTCACCACCACTGAGTGTCGTTGCACTTTGACCGAGTTGGATGTATCCCAGACCAACATCTTGCAACACGCTTAATTTTTCACGAATGGTAGGAACGTCTGAGAAAAAACGGACCGCATCCTCAATCGTCATCGCGAGGACATCGGCGATGGTTTTGTCTTTGAGTTTTACCTCGAGTGCTTCGCGGGTATAGCGTTTACCGTTGCATTCGCCACACTCCATATAGACATCAGAGAGAAACTGCATTGGGATGCGGATCGATCCATCACCAGCACATGCTTCACAGCGCCCACCACCTTTGACGTTGAAACTAAACATACCGGCGTTGAGTCCACGCATCTTGGCCTCTGGTACCTCGGTAAAGAGATCACGAATGGCAGTGAATACACCAGTATATGTCGCAGGGTTACTGCGGGGTGTACGACCGATTGGTTTTTGGTCAATCGTGATGACTTTATCAATATTGTTTGTTCCCTCAATCGAGTCGTGTGCACCCGGTTCTGCTTTGGCGCGGTAGAGCTGTTTGTGGAGTGATTTACTCAGTACATCTGAGATGAGTGTAGATTTACCAGATCCAGAGACACCAGTGACACAGAGCAGTGTTCCGAGTGGGAGAGAGACATCAACATTTTTGAGGTTAAATGCTTTCGCACCTTTGATAGTGAGAAACTTCCCACTGCCTTTGCGATATTTTTTTGGTGTTTCGATTTCTTCTTTGTTTGCGAGGTATTGTCCAGTCAATGATTTTTTGTTTTTCTTGATCTGTTCTGGTGTACCCACAGCCATCACCTCACCACCGCGTGTACCAGCACCTGGCCCCATATCAATCACATAGTCCGCTGCTTCAATCATCGCGTTATCGTGCTCTACAACAATCACTGTGTTGCCATTTTTTTGCAATGCTCGGAGCGTATCAATCAACTCTTCAGTATCTTTTGGGTGGAGTCCAATAGACGGTTCGTCGAGAATGTAGACGACATCAGAGAGACCAGAGGAGAGCTGGGTTGAGAGACGGATACGCTGTGCTTCACCGCCTGAGATGGTGGTGACAGAGCGATCAAGTGTCAGATATGAGAGTCCGACGCGTGTCAGTGTTTCGAGTCGTTTGAGAATTTCTTTACAAATTGGAACAACGATTGGAATCTGTGCGGTACTGATTATCGCGTCTGTGTTTTTTGTTTGTTTTGTAATTGATTGTAACAATGTATCGAAATATTCGTGTGCTTCTTCGACTGTTTTTTCGGCAATGTCTGCAATGTTATGTTCACCGATTCGTACTGCGAGTGAGTCTGGTTTGAGACGTCGTCCAGCACAGACACTACAGCGCGCTTCGCGCATGTATTCCTCGATTTCTTTTTTGACGTAGTCTGAGTCTGTCTCGTTGTAACGCAAAAGCAGGTTTTGGACAACACCTTCAAAGTGTACTTGTTTGCCATCTACCTCGTAGAGCTGTCCGTCTGTGCCATAAAAAATAATTTGCATGGCTGCGTTACTGAGTTTCTCTACTGGGATATCCATGGAGAATTTGTGTGCAATAGCGACCTCTGTGAGGAGTTTTTGGTAAAATGCTTGATTGCCAACAATACGCATCCATGGTTGGATAGCGCCCTCTGCGAGTGTGAGACGTGGGTTTGGGATAATCAAATCACGATCGACTTCCATGGTGTATCCGAGTCCTGTGCAACGTTGACAGGCACCGTGTGGACTGTTGAAACTAAAGCTACGTGACTCAAGTGGTTCAAACAGTCGCTGACTTTCGAGTGAAAATGGAACGGTACTGAGGAGTTCTTCGTGATGTGTGTCAGTGGCGAGTATGACAAATCCATTGCTGAGGTCTACTGCCTTATTGATGACATCGACGAGATTGTTTTGTTTTTTTGCATCTGCAGTAGAGGTGGCGATGAGCATCTCTACTGTGTATGTTTGTTTTGGTTCAAAGGTAAAACGACGAACATCACCGAGTTTCATTTCCACTCCATTGATACGTACAATCTCTGCTTGCATGTGTTCGAGTTTACTGATCGTGTTGGCGAGAGTGGTTTTGGTGCGAAAAATAATTGGGCTAAATATTTTTATTGTGCCGTGTTTTTTTGTTTGTGAACGGACACGTTCGACAATATCACCGACACTGTAGACTCGTACTGGCGTGTTGGTTGCTGGATCATACTGAACACCGACGCGAGCAAAGAGGAGACGAAGCAGGTCGTAGATTTCAGTCGAGGTTCCCACAGTTGAACGTGGATTTTGAGAGATGTTTTTTTGGTCAATCGCAATCGTCGGAGAGAGACCAATGATATCATCAATATCAGGTTTGTCACCAACTCCCATAAACTGACGCGCATATGATGAGAGACTTTCCGCATAACGGCGTTGTCCCTCAGCATAGATGGTGTCAAAGGCGAGAGATGATTTACCACTCCCCGAAAGTCCTGTTACCACTGTCATCGCATTTTTGGGAATATCTACCGAAACATTTTTGAGATTGTGCACACGTGCACCACGGACATTGATGACAGATTGTTTGGGCATAGAAAAAATGTTAGTTCAACAAAAGACACCCTGTTTTTGGGTGTCTAGTATGACAGAAAAATTATGTGGTGTCAATGTTAACGTTCCCTGTATCCTGGTCTTGGCCCATTTTCATAATTTGTAATTGCTTGTTGTGCGTGTTCTGCCTGCGCTGTATTCCAACAGTTCTCATATATTGATCCATATGCTTTAATCCTATCCGCGGTGTCATCATCTATATCAGCAATATCATTCATGTCTACATTCATTTGTATACCATTTAGAATTGCTTGTTTGGTTAAGTACACATTGGGGTCGATAGTTGAGAGATAGCAGGTAAGTTCTGCCCCTCCTTCATCTATAATGTCGATAATCTCTGTGTTTTTTTTACCAATATAGTGTTCTTCATCGGTACTTAGTACACGATCGAGTGGAACCGCTAGCGCGACTACTGCACCAACACCACATCCGATCCAGCCTCCTGCAACACCAAGTACACAGCCCGCACCTGCTCTACCGTACCAGTTGCCACTTGCCGCAACATCGCCTAACTCCAGTTCATTAAGATCAAACCATGTCAGGTAGCCGCGGATATTGGTGCCAGTACAGCTGTTCTTTGCTTGATCAAGTGCAGCTTCTGTTACGGATATTTGGTAGAATTGAGATTTGTCTGTTTCATGTGGCGTAACCGTATTCGTTGTATCAACATCTATCACTTCACCATCAGCACACACTGCTTTGAGTGCTAGATTTCCAGAACCAGATCCATGGATCCATCCAGATGCAGGATCCCAAATCCACCCATCTCCTAAAAAAAATCGGCCAGCAGTAATGGTAAATCTATCCGCAGATGTTTCATCTCGAATGGCCTCCCAAAAGTTCGAGCTAAATATTCTACCAACAATATTTCCTTCCACACACGTAGGTGTACTCGTGCTTGTTTTTTGTCCACATGTCTGTATGGCTCCTGTAGCACTTCTGGCACAATAACTTCCTTTACACATCTGTCCTTCGGATGCACTGATATGATATTCAAAACCACATTTGGCAGTATTTGGCCGTGCGCTAAAGTCCGCAGTTTTAAATGGGGTGGGTTGCGTATTTGGTTGGCTCATGTTTCTTGCTTCACCCAGAGCCATGTTGTCATTTGCTATGGCACTACACCACGGATCAAATACTCCCACACCACGTACCATATACACTTCCGGTGGCTTGAGTGTGGTGAGATTGGGGTCTATAGTATAGAGAACCACATATGATGTCGCCATCAAAATAAGTCCGGTGATAGCGTTGGAGATTCTGTTTTTGGCTTCATCAATACGGCTGCCATCTCCACCCGACATCGTCCATTCAATACCAGCAATAATAAGTAATAAAACACACAGTGCCCCAGCGACAATCATGGAATACCGATAGATGTAAGCGATGTATTCTGCCAGTGAGAGAAATGTAGTTTTGCCACCAATCGCAATTTTTGTCTCAGCTGCCTGAGCTGGGAGACAGAGCCCTGCTTCTTTTTGTTCGCCACCTTCGAGACCAAACATTGTTTCTGGGCAGGAGCGTCGTACTTCAGCAGAATCAGCGCGTGTCATAAATCCATCAGCAAGTTCTTCGTCAGGAACGCCAATCTGTGCTCGCATTGTCTTGCAATCTTCGAGCGTCATGCAACGTGGATCAATACCCTCTGCTGCAAATGCAGGAGTGATAAAACATGGCAGGAGAATGCCAGAAAGTAGGAGAGTGTGTATGATCTTTTGTACAGTCATAATGGTAATGATCAGATGATAAAATGATCACTAGATATAAAAAATGGTTACCGATCATTTGATCCTCACTCATTTATTTTTTCAATGCTTCCAATAAAATACGTTTCCACTCTTCAGCAGTTTTCACTCCTTCGATACGTGTACCGTTGACAAAAAAAGTAGGTGTTCCGCGTATACCGAGTGTGGTTGCATCTTTGAGATCTTTGTTTAAAAGCGTTTCAATCCGACTTTCTTTTTGGCATGCGGACCATTTTGGTATATCCAGGTTGTGTAGACGTGCTGCTTGCATGAGTCCTGTATCTGACAGATCTTGGGCGGTAAAAAGAGTGTCATGGTATTCCCAAAATTTGCCTTGTTCATGAGCACATTGTGCTGCGAGGGAAGCGGCGACTGATCGTGGATGGATAGCGAGGAGTGGGACGTGTTTAAATACCATATACACGGCCTCTCCGTATTCTGCGAGAGCTTCATTGAGAGGTGCAAATGAGGCACGACAATATGGGCATTCAAAATCAATAAACATAATGATAGTGATAGGTGCGCTATCTTCACCATGTGTGGGATTCTGAGGATGGATCACTTCGGCAAGCTCTTTCTCTGAGACATCCTTTGCTTTTTGTGAAAGTGTTTCTTGGCTGAGTGTAGAGGAAAATGGACTTTTTAGGATTACTTCGTTGCCACGAAATACCTGCCAGAGGTAATACCCGACCAACATGCTAAATGAGAGAGTGATAATAAAAATAAAGGTTAGTATAGCCAAAAAAACACGTCCTATGTGGGTTTGGTACCATTTTGGTTGTGGTTGAAACGAGGGATCCATATATGGAGAGTAGTATACACGAAAAAGAGAGAAATGAGAATGTTGCTAATTTGTCAGGCTTAAGAAGCTTAAAATGCTCAAGAGGCCTATATTTTAAGCTTCTTGAGCCTGTTAGGCCCTGTAAGCCCACATTTCCTTGACAGATAAGCCATTTTCGTATACAATCCGCTCATATTTATTTCTCACCCATACATACCAATTTCCTCTCCTGAATCACTTCGGGGGGTCGTATGGGGAGGTAACAAGGAAATTATGCAAATTCCAAGTTTAGTGGAGATGCTCGAAGCTGGTGTTCACTTTGGACACAAAACCAGTCGTTGGCATCCAAAAATGAAGCCGTTTATTCACACAGAACGTGCAGGTGTACACGTGCTTGATCTGGAAAAGACACAGGCACAGCTCGAAACCATCCTCGCGACTGCCAAACAAATGGCGTCAGAAGGAAAAACAATTTTGTTTGTGACCACAAAACCACAGGCAAAAAACATTCTTCGTGCAGCTGCAATTGATTGTGGTTCACCATTCTTGGTTGAGCGTTGGATGGGTGGTTTACTTACCAATTTTGGAGAGTTCCGCCGTTTGCTCAAAAAATACACAAGCATGAAAACAGAAAAAGAGACAGGTGAGTGGGAGCGTTACACAAAGAAAGAGCGTGTTCGCATCGACAAACAAATTGAAAAAATGAGTGTTACACTCGCTGGTTTGGAAACTGTAGAAAACATGCCAGCAGCACTCTTTATCCCAAGTGTACAAAAAGAAAAAACTGCAATTATGGAAGCCAATAAGATGGGCGTGCCTGTCTTTGGTGTATGTGATTCAAACGCAAATCCAGAAAAAATTACATATCCAATCCCAGCAAATGACGATGCAGTAAAATCTCTCACATTGATCATCAACCTCTTTGCTGCAGCGGTAAAAGAAGGAAAAGCAGAGTTTGAGAAGAAAAAACTCGAAGCAGTGAAATAATACTGATAATCAGATGATCGTATGATCATTTGATTATTTTTTATTCTTCATTCATAATTTTTCATTTTAAACATATGGCTACTGCACAAGATGTCGCTACCCTGCGCGCTCGCACAGGTGCTGGCATGATGGATTGTAAAAAAGCACTTGAAGAGGTCGGTGGTGATCTAGAAAAAGCAATTGAATTGCTCCGTACCAAAGGAATCGCAAAGGCAGCCAAACGCGCTGACAAAGTTGCTGCTGAGGGTGTGGTGATGAGCTATATTCACGCTGGTGGACGTGTCGGTGTGCTCCTTGAGCTCAACTGTGAAACTGACTTTGTGGCAAATACTCCAGCCTTTCAAGATCTGGCTCGTGGTATTGCGATGCATATCGCCGCAAGTAGTCCACGCTATCTCTCACGTGCTGAGGTAACTGAGGCAGAGATTGAGGCAGAAAAAAATGTTCACCGTGAGACACTCAAACAAGAAGGCAAACCAGCCGAGATGATTGAAAAGATTGTTGAGGGCAAGATGAACAAATTCTTCTCTGACATCTGTTTGCTTGAGCAAGCATACATTCGTGATGAAGACAAAACTGTGGAACAGGTGCTCTCAGAAAAAACAGCTGAAACTGGAGAAAAAATGTCACTTCGCCGCTTTGCTCGTTTTGAGCTTGGTGAGGGTATTGAAAAAAAAGAGGTCGATTTTGCTGCCGAAGTTGAGGCACAATTGGCTCAGAGTTAGGTTGACAAAAAAGCCCCTTTCTGCTATCATTACATCATTCATTTATTCTCCTGTCATGGGAGACAGACCACGATTTGGCCCACCTGGGGTGTGCTCGATGTCGGCCTGTAAATATATCACTCTATGTTGAGTAAACAAAAGAAACAAAACATTATCAAAAAGTTCCAAACACACGGATCAGATACTGGTTCGAGTGAAGTCCAAATCGCTATCCTCACTGCTGAGATCGAGGAGCTGACTGGACACCTCAAATTGCATGCCAAAGATCACTCATCACGTCGCGGACTCTTAAAGAAAGTTGGTGAACGTCGTCGCTTGTTGCGCTATCTCCAAAAAGAAAACGCAAAAAGTTACGAGGATGTGATTGTTAAACTCAAACTCAAACAAGCAAAAGCACTCGTTCGTCCAGGTGCTTCTGCGACACTAGATGACGACCATGACGATATCGATGAATCAGACATTGCTGACGACAAATAATTCTTCATTTCTCAAACACCCCGACCAGCGCGTAGGGGTGTTTCTTGATATACAGAATCTCTACTATAGTGCGCGAGCGTTGTTTGGAAAAAAGGTAAACTTCCGTGCCATTCTCGAAGAGGTGGTAGCTGGTCGTCAGCTTATCCGGGCGATTGCGTATGTGATTCGTACAGACAATCCTGATGAACAAGCCTTTTTTGAGGCACTTGAAGGGATGGGCATTGAAATTCGACAAAAAGATTTGCAAGTATTTATCAATACAGGAAATAAAAAAGGGGATTGGGATGTCGGGTTGACAGTGGACGCGATTCGTCTCGCGCAATCACTGGATGTTGTGGTACTATTATCAGGGGACGGAGACTATGTCCCGCTCGTGACTTATCTCCAAGATGGATTTGGTAAACGTGTGGAGGTGGCAGGATTTGGGAGTGCAGTATCGATGAAGTTGCAGGAGGTCGCTGATGAGTTTTTGGATCTGTCTGAAAATGTGGCAGTCTTTACAATGCATGATAAACGTAGGACGATGAGACCAAAGTTTCGACGATAGTCTTTAAAATTAAAAAGAAAAAGGACACAAGGACACAAATAAATTAAAAACCACAAATCACAATATATCGAAAATTGTAATTTGGAAATTGAGTATTGTTTGTATCTTGTATCCTTTTAATTTTTTGTTTTTATTCACCACACTGTTCCTGAGTAACCTAGCTCCGCTCGCGGATCTATCTATTCAGGACCAGTACAACACATATAGATATGTTGAACGTAAAACGTTGGTCAACAAATTGGGGTGGTCGTAACATGATCATCGAGACAGGTAAGTACGCATTGCAGGCAACTAGTTCACTCACAGTCCAGTACGGCGATACCGTCGTGCTCGCGACAGTGGTGATGAGTGACAAACCAAAAACAGGGGTAGATTTCTTTCCACTGAGTGTTGAGTTCCAAGAAAAACTCTCAGCAGCAGGAAAGATCAAAGGTTCTCGTTTTATCAAACGTGAAGGTCGCCCATCTGACGAATCAATTCTCTGGGGTCGTGTGGTGGATCGTGCGATTCGTCCACTCTTTGACAATAGTATGCGCCATGAGGTGCAGCTCGTACTCACTCCACTTTCATATGACACCGATGCTAACCTCACACTTGTCTCACTTGTGGCTGCGAGCGCAGTCCTCTCTATCTCACCAATCCCATGGAATGGTCCAATGGGTGCGTCATTGATTGGTCGTGTGGCAGGAGAGTTGATCCTCAATCCAACTGAAGCACAGATGAAAGAAAGTGATATCGACATGATGCTCGCTGGTACACCAGAAAAACTTGTCATGATTGAAAGCAATAGTAAAGAGTTGCCAGAAGATCAAGCACTCGTTGCCATGGAATTTGGTCTCAATCAAACCAAAGCATTGATTGATTTTATCGAATCAATAAAAAAAGAGATGGCAGTAGAAAAATATGTGCCAGCAGAAACTGATGAGAAAAAAGAGGTCGCTCGTGTCACTGATCTGACACTCAACTATATCCGATCATGTGCGGACACAGTCATTTTTGACTCTATCAAAATCGGACGCAAAGATCGTGTTGGTATGGTCAAGAAACTCAAAGAAGGAGTGGTTACATATCTCACAGAACAGGGAGTGGATGAAAAATTGATCGAGCAGATGGGTGTTGCTGCCAAAGAGATGGTTGGTATTGTGATCAGTGAACGCATCCTTAGTAAAGAACAACGCTTGGATGGCCGCAGTCTCACTGAGATTCGCGAATTGCATGCAGAAGTGGATCTTCTCCCACGTGTCCACGGGAGCGGTATGTTTATGCGCGGTGATACACAGGTACTCTCGACTGTGACACTGGGTGCTCCTGGCGACGCACAGACAGTAGATACCATGGATGAGGAATTCAAAAAACGCTACATGCATCACTACTCTGATGCGCCATATACATACGGTGAAGCAGGACCTATGCGTGGTCCGGGTCGTCGTGCGATTGGTCACGGTGCTCTGGCTGAGCGCGCACTCGAGCCAGTGTTGCCTGCAGAGGTTGATTTCCCATACGCGATTCGTGTGACGTCTGAAGTGCTTGGGAGTAACGGAAGTAGTTCGATGGCGTCAACTTGCGGTTCATCACTCTCACTGATGGCAGCAGGTGTACCAATCAAACGTCCAGTGGCAGGTATTGCGATGGGACTTGCTTCTACATCTGATCTATCTTCTTGGAAAGTGTTGACTGATTTGCAGGATGTCGAAGACGGTCCTGGCGGAATGGATTTCAAAATTGCTGGAACTGATGTCGGTATTACCGCGATTCAGATGGATACCAAAACACAGGGTTTGAGTTGGGATATTATCCGTCAAACATTTGCACAGGCTCGTGAAGCACGTCTCGTTATCTTGAAAAAAATGGCAGAGGCAATCGCCGCTCCTCGTACCGAGCTCTCACCATACGCACCACGTATCACGACGATTCAGATCAATCCAGAAAAGATTGGTGATTTGATTGGTCCAGGTGGAAAGACAATCAAGAAAATCATCGAAGAAACAGGAGTAGATATCGACATCGAACAGGATGGTCGTGTGCTCATCACCAGTGTGGATGGCGCTGCGATGGCAGCGGCGATTGAAAAGGTTAACTTGATCACCAAAGAGGTGATGGCTGGTGAGCAGTATGATGGTACGGTGGTACGTCTCGAGAGCTTTGGTGCCTTTGTCAACATCCTCCCAGGTAAAGACGGACTTGTCCATGTCTCTGAGATCTCATGGGGTCGCACCAATGCACCAAGTGATGCCCTCAAGATTGGTGACAAGGTCAAAGTGTTGGTCAAAGAAATCGATAACATGGGTCGTGTCAATCTCTCTATCCGTGCGCTGACACCAAAACCAGATGGCTATGTCGAACGTCCTCCGATGGACTCTCGTCCTCCACGCAGTGGTGGGTTTAGTGGTGGTGGAAACCGTGGTGGTCACGGTGGCGGTAATCGTGGCGGCTTTGATCGCGGTCCACGTCCTCCACAGCAGTTCAATCGTCCTATTCCTCCACCAGTCCCATCTGCACCAACAGCTCCAGTAGCAACTCCAGCACCAGAGAAGAAAGAAGAGAAACGTGGATTCTTTGGGTTTGGGAAGAAGAGTGAGTAGTTGAACATTAAGAATAAGATTGAGATGAAAACACTTGCCGGATGGTGAGTGTTTTTTGTTTCTATTGACGAAAAGTTGTAGGAGGGGGTAATATATCTGTATTATCAGAGTTATCTGAGCTATGTTACATTTTATGCCAGAATCATTACCAAGAATGCCAGAAGAACCAACAGAAGAGTCGATAATCTTAAGAGATCACTTAAGAGAGAAAAGAGAGAGGGAGCTAAGAGAGAACGTTAAAACAGATCCGTATGAGGCTATTGCTGCAGTAGCTAGTGGTGTTGAGAATGTTACTTTTAGATACAAGCAAAAGTACATCGGAGAGTATGATGTTATTTTTATAACAGATGCGATAGTGCAGGTTATTGGTGTGTCCGAGGAGGAGGAAACATATATGCATCAAATGGGCGAAGATGAAGAGAATGAATCTAGTGTAGATAGATATATTACATCTATGCGTCGTGCAATTGAGACTGTCAAGAAAGCACAACAGGCCATCCCTCCAAAAATTATGGAAAACCTTGGCGGTTTAGTTGGTATCTCAAAAACTGTGTTGGATACAATGGAAATTAATGCATGTATTAATTATTTTGAAAGCATGACACCGGAAGCAAGGGAAGCTTTTAAAAAACCATATGGAGAAGACTAAAAAGGGATATTTTGGAGATAAACAATATTGATAAGCGTATATAGAAGATGTTAAACTTTACTTTTTTTAAAAAAGATCGTCTATCAATGATGGTCTTTTTTCTTGCTTTTTTTATCAGTCTCGTGTATCGTTATCCATGTATTTTGTATAGTTTTCTATATGTTCTCCGGCATCGTCTCAGGCATGGCTACAGTCACATCGATCACTGATCATGACAGTATCCGTACGTTTGTCCTTACCTCATCTGATGGGCTTTTTGATGGTGTGCAGATTGGTGCGAGTGTATCTGTATCTGGTACGTGTCTGACAGTCGTCTCATATGAGCAGAGTCATGCGACCTTTGATGTGATTGCAGAGTCGCTGAGTCGTACCAACCTTGGTACGCTTGAGATTGGTAGTAAGGTAAATATCGAACGCTCGATGAGTTTTGGTGCCGAGGTGGGTGGACATGTGATGAGTGGACATGTGATGACAACTGCGGAAATTGTTTCGATCATTGAAAATCGTTGGACATTTCAGATTGATCCACAGTACATGAAATTTATTTTTCAAAAAGGATTTATTGGGTTGGATGGGTGCAGTCTCACTGTTATTGATCCCGATGCAAAAGCGGGTACGTTTTCTGTCGCATTGATTCCAGAGACAATTGAAAAAACAACCTTTGGGAGAAAGCAAGTAGGGGAGAAGGTGAATGTGGAGATTGATCCGATGATTCAGGCGGTGGTCTCGACGGTGGAGCGATATATGGGAAGTGGGTCAGTTAATCAGTTGGTAAGTTAGACAGTTACCTGGTTATTGGTTAACTGATCAATTTGTAAATTCATCGCACGTACGATTGACAGATGGAGTAAAACACAGTAGTATTCTGTGTATATTTCGCGCCCAGATGGCGAAATGGTAGACGCACCTGCCTTAGGAGCAGACGCCGCAAGGCATGGGAGTTCGAGTCTCCCTCTGGGCACATTGCAGACGACCTGAGGGTTAGTGTTGTGGCTATTTGTATAGGAGAAAAAATTTTGAATAAGTTGAGCGGTAATAATCCTCAGTGACAGTTTTAACCTATGTCTGTTTTATCGCAAAAATTCAAACAAGCGATCAACATAGTAAAAAAGCTCGAAAGCGATGATCGTTATGTAGGTGCTTTTATCTTTGGCTCCGTTGCTCGGGGTGAAATTACAGAAGATAGTGATTTGGATGTCAGAGTGATTGTGAGAGACTCTACATACTGCGAGCAGGTTAACCACCCTTTTATTGAAGGAATCAAATTAGATATTACTTTTTTCCCTTACGACCAATTGTTAAAACTGACTGAGAAACAAATAACCAAATCTGAACGTATACCGTTCATTGCTGAATCTATTATTTTGTTTGATAAGACAGGTAAGTTAAAAAAACTACGACAAGCCACTCGTAAGATGAAACGGATTGGGTTTGCTAAAACGGAGTACCAATTTCAGCAATATCTGATTTACAATTGTGATAATAAAGTAAGGCGGAATTTAAAAAAAGATCCACATGCTGCGTTGCTCTGTATGAACGGTGGAATTGATGACGTGCTTAAAATATATTATCGAATAAATCGGAAATGGTGGGTAAGCAACAAAAGAATGCTTAAGGATTTAGAAACTTGGGACAAAAATTTAGCTAATTATCTGAGAAATTTTTTGACTGCTCGTAACCTGAAACAAAAATTCAAATACTGGAGCGCTATCATTACCCACGTTTCAATACCTTTCGGCGGAAAAGTGTTAATTGAAGAAAATAATTGCAATTGTTCTATTTGCCGCAAGAATTTAGCAAAGCTTGGTTAAAAATATTTATCTCAAGACTAATTTTACCTGTTGATAAAGCCAAGGGAGTTCGAGTCTCCCTCTGGGCACACCTTTTATGTCGTTTTCAGAAAGTCCAAAAAAACATTTAGATGCTGCAATATTTGCGGTTGAATTGGCGTATCAACATAGGACACTTAAAGAAATTGATTTGCATGGTAGGATGCCAGACGATGTAGAACAAGATATTGATCGATTTATTACTGATATGTCGAATGCTGGAGAAAATGGGTGTGGGATTGTCTGCGGTACTGGTACTGGCGCTATGAAGAGACGTGTTCAATCATTACTCAGGCCGTATCTCAATGGTATTGTGGGGAAAGTAATTGACAAAGGTCCAATACTTCTCGTCATATTTGAACGATAAAAATGTATTAAAAAAGATTCTTTGTGTAAAGAATCTTTTTTTGTATACACGTCATCCTGAACGCAGTGAAGGATCCCAGTGCTTGTACACTAACGAATGTTTAAAAATGTTTGATTACTGTTGGGGTGGTCGGGATCCTTCGACTCCCTCACTATGTTCAGCCGCTCAGGATGACGTCGTGTGTTTCTGTGCTACAGTGTTTGTGTGTTGTGTGATCACAGTTCATCGACATGCGCCTCCACATAATCCCATACTTTTGCTGCCACGTTGTTTGATGGTCCTTCAATTGGGTCGTGATGCAAATTAATAAATGGAACGCCGTTACATTCAATGACACCCCATTTTTGGGTATGTGGGGATTGGTCGATGTGTTCGATGATAAAATCAAAACCGACGATGGGGTCATCAACCACTTTGGCCACTTCTTCTAATATTCGTTTAATTTCTGGATGTGTGAGGTGCGTTACCTCGCCACTGTTGCCACCGTATGAGACACCGATTTTTTCTAGTAGGTCAATGGTTTTTCCTGTGGGTAGTACGCTCTGAAGTGTGAGTCCTAAACGAGACAAAAATGTGTGGTGTGCATTTGTCGGGACGACATCTTTGATTCCAGGATGTCTGGTTGCATTTTTTTGTTCAATGAGTTCTGCAATAGTGTGCGTGCCATCTCCTGTCACACGTGGTGGGTCACCACTGAGCACGCCTGCGAGTTTATTGTCCACCATGGTGGCACGATAGACACTGCCGATGAGATGTCCCTCCATGATTACCCAGTGGCAGAGTTGTTTGGCACTGGTAAACGCGTCACGAAGTTGGTCTTCTGTGGTGATATATGTGGTTGTATGTCGACCACGTGATCCGAGGCGTGGTTTGATGATCACTGGTTTTTCGAGCTGGTTGAATAATTCTCGCATGGGAGCAAATGTAGTAAAGACACCTCCGCGTGCGACGGGAAGGTTGGCTGCCATGAGTTTCTGCTTGAGGATCCATTTGTCATCGAGCCACCACTCTGATCCTGTCTTGGTTGCTGCTGGACGTGGGAGGCCAGTAAAAAAGATATGTTTTCCTTTTACCGTGGCTTCGTAAATATCCGTGGCTTTGTTGAATGTAAAAAAGTTGTGCATTGGTATACCACGTGCTTGCGCTTCTTCCCACAGTACTTTGCCACGATAGCTTGGTGCTTTATCAATGTCAGTATTGATTGTGACAATGCCACATTTGAGTAACAAAAGCATCCAGTAGCGAAAGAGCCAATCAATTGTTTTTGAGACAATTGGGTACAAAAAGAGCGATGCAGTACTGCGACTAAATGCCATCATAAAGATGGTTGAACTTTGGTTGAACCATGTCATGGTATGATGAGTCGGGTTGTTGCCACAGGCAAGACATTTTTTTTGTGTCGTCGTGTTATTTGACATAGAGAAATGGTGTGTGTGGTGTTTTGGGTGAGGAAATACTACTGTCTGTATGAAAAAGAATTTTGTAAAACATCGGCATAAGTTGGTCCACTGCTTCCTTGAGTGTCCAGCTATCTATATATGAAGACAGAGAGTGGTTTGGATTTGTTTGTGGGTAGAGGAGCAGATCAAAGGTGGTGGCGGGAACAATCGTATCATTGTGTGTGAGTGTCAAAAAAGAAAAATCTGCCATCACAAGGTCTGTCTCAAGCATCTCTACTTGGTTTCTTTCTTCAGTTGCTCCGTTTATTGCGTCAAGCCATTTAAGGTAGGCATATTTCATTTTTGAAAGGTAACTTCCTTGCAAAAAACCACCGCCACAGGTAACTCCATAGTAGAACGAAATGACAATGTACGTCAATGCCATGCTCGGCATCAGTATTTTATTTTGGAGTGCGTGTGTGATTGATTCTGGTGTGAGTGTAATGGTATATGAGGCGTCTTCTGTTTGCAGTGTTCCATTGTTGTGCCAGAGCGCCTTGCGTTCTCCGTCGACAATCGCCCAAAACAAAAACGTGCCTGTACGTTCATTCAGAGAAAATGCGCCATCAATTCCATCAAAACAAAGTTCAAAACGTTCCAAACATGCTTGTTCGTGTAAGAGTTTGTCAATAGTGCTGTTCATTCCCAAATGGTATTTGATCAAGAGTGTGTTTACTATATCTTCTTGAGGGATAATAGCGAGGTCGATGTGGGACTGTTCTGGCAGTAGTTTCCATAGGTGATAATTGGTATGTGTGAGTTGTTCAGAGTAGTAGTGTAGAGATTGAGCTGTACTGGTACCGTATATATGTTGGAGAAGTGGTACAAGAATCTTTTTTTGTGTATCTGTAACATGTTTGTTTTCAGCTAAAAGTTGTTGCGTTTTTTTGAGCTGCTGCGATGTATATGCTGGTAGCCCATAGACTGGATGATGTTTGTGTCCTAGACTAAAAAGCGGAAGTCGTTGTTCGTCCAATGTGTCAGTATGAAACAGTGGTCCGCGTGGTGATGAATTGTTGTTCATCGATATGCCTGAGCAGGAAAAAATACATACAGTGTTTCGTCCCGACTTGGTAGCAACGTGAGACTGAACGAGGGAGCTGCTGAGTGAGTAGGGATGTGTCTGTGGATGGTGATGGTCAGCAGTCGAGACGTAGTATGATGTGTGAAACTCTGATGCAACACGATTGGCGACAATTGGGTCGATCGTGCGTGCGATATAGTCGTAGACTGTGCTTGTAATTTCATCTTTTTTGGTTTCTGATACTGGGAAAGAGATGTGAGAAAAGGTATTGAAATATGTCAAAAGTGACATGTCACCATATCGGTTGAGTGCGTGTTTGAGTCCGGGTGTTTTGTCTAATACACTCTCTCTAAGTTCAGAAAAGTCCATATCGTACGGTGTGCTATCGACAAATATAGTATACCTAATACAATATTTTTACCAGTGTTTTTGGTGTATAAAATAGTTGACCGTCCCGGGGTGCCGGGACGGTCGTCAGTAGCGACAGGTGCGATGTTCCTATCGCTGCGCCTCCTTGATTCGTCGATCGAGATCGGCGAACGCTGCTTCGTGCTGACGCAGTTGCAGACTGAGTTGGTCCACCTTTGTCCGCAGCTGCATTTCCATAGCATCGTCGACGTGCTTGATCCTGGCTCGAGCGCTCTCGACCTCCGTTTGTAGACGTATGGCCGGTGGGTAATAAAGTCGTACATGCACTGGCATTGCGTCCAACTCAGCCTCTTTCGCTTTGATCCACTGCAGCCGCCGCGCATTTGCAGTTCGACGACTCGAGATCAAGTTCAGCTGCTCCTGCACAGGATTGAGCTGTGTTCGCAGGTCCGTGATCAGTCGAGTCACTTCTTCCCGCTCACGGATGAGGGGTGCTATGTCGACCTTGGGCGTTGCTGAAGCTGCGACCCGCGCAGGCGTGGATGCAGGTGTCCTGGTCGCTCGGTGGGGATGCGTGTGTCTCGGGGTCGTCAGTTTCTTGTTGATGTTCGCCAAATGACCCTGGAACTCCCGGGTCGTCTTGCTGCGATGTCCTGACCAGTGACAGCACACCAACATAGACACAAAGTACCGAACACACCATTCGGATCCATGTCGATGAAGGTGGAAATGAAATCCACGGTCAGCCTCGTCTTTGAACTCAAAGTATGTCAACGTGTGCTGTGAGGGGCCGACGTATGTGAGTTCGATGTTGAGTTCTACGTCACCTTGGGTCGATGGCACGGTGGCGTTTTTGTGAACAATGTTGCGTGCCAACACCCTACTCAATTTGTGGCTGGCGAAGATGTTGGCGACGTAGGCCGCCGTACGGTCAGCCTGCTCCTGCTTCCTCTCATCTTCCATCATTCCCAGTGTTTCTTCGATTGTGTTTGGACCGTTCATTGTGTATCCTCTTGGTTTGAGCGTCACACCGTGTGACGGAAACCACACTAACAAATAGAGAGAGAGAGTTGTCAATGCTAAAAAGTGGATAAAATTACCTCAGTTGACAGTATTTTGGTATACTAATTGGTATATGAAAGTTACCTATCTCGAAGTTATCCACGCATTAAAAAAACGACAAGACAAACAAAAAGCCGTGGTATATCAGCGGTTTTTCAAGACTGCCAAAGGTCAGTATGGGGAAGGCGATCAATTCTTTGGTATTACGGTTCCACAGCAGAGAATAGTTGCAAAAAAGTTCTTTGATTTGTCTCTTTTAGATATAGACAAATTGATTCGTCATCCAGTGCATGAGTGTCGATTGACGGCGCTTTTGATTGTAGTGCATCAATACCAAAAAGGTGATGAAATGAGGCAGAAAAAAATATATGATTGGTACCTCAAAAACGCTCGTCGAATAAACAATTGGGATCTGGTTGATAGTAGTGCGAGTTATATCGTTGGTGCCTATCTCTTTGGTCAAAAAAAGAGTGAATGGAAAAAGGTGTTGTTATCACTCGCACAATCAGACAATCTTTGGGAGCGACGAATTTCTATTATCTCTACACACTATTTTATTCGTCAGGGCGTGTATGAACCAACGATAAGAATTGCAACTCAGTTGCTATCTGATAAACACGACTTGATTCACAAAGCATGTGGATGGATGCTACGTGAAATGGGGAAAAAGGATGAAACAATATTGCAAGATTTTTTAGATGCATATGCAAAACAAATGCCACGGACAATGTTGCGCTATGCGATTGAGAAAATGTCTCAGGGTAAGAGGAAGAAATACTTGACACATATGTAAGGTATTGATACGCAGTAATACTAGTAGTGGTACTGCTTTTCATGTGCAATCGTCCCAGCACGATATATCTGTTCGAGTAAAATAGTGCGTATCATTTGGTGCGGAAATGTGAACTGAGAAAAAGAAAGCAGTAACCGTGCTTTCTTTTTTATTTCCTCACTAAATCCAAGTGGTCCGCCGATGACAAACACAATATGTGTACCTTGTGGAATAGTATGAAATAATAGCTTAGAAAACGCAGGTGAATCCATCTCTTTGCCACGTTCGTCGAGTACAATCAAATAACAATCATTAGGGAGCACTTTGAGTATTTTTTGTGCTTCAGTAATACGAACTGTTTCTCGTTCATGTAAATCAGAAAAACGTTCTTCTTTGAGTTCTATATGTTGAAATTTGACATATAAATTCAGGCGTTTGAGATACTCTTTTTCCGCTTCTTTCCAGTACGTTTCTTTGAGCGATCCGAGGGTGATGAGGGTAATTTTTATCATATATATTCACTATACAGGACAGTGGTGTGGGGCGCAAGGAGAAACTTTTTTGGCTTAAAAAGCCCAAGAGGCCTAACAGGCTAAAATGTACAAATTATATGTAAGCCTTTTGAGCTTTTTAAGCCTCTTAAGCCTTCGTATACGACATCTCACATGTTATCCACAGATAGTTTCTTGACAACGATTATAAACTCGTGTACTATTGCGGAGCATTCAAATTGAGTGCACATCTCCTCGCTCTTGCGAGGCCATGTCCTAATAAGCATTACTGCTGCATCGGACCTCTGGTATGCGACTCCATATGGGAGTCATTACTCTCAATTGACACATTATTACAATGTCTATATCAAGAGCATACCAAAGACTTTGCCCAAGCAGATAATGCCCACACTCGTTGTTGGCCGCTTGGAAAGCGGTTTTTTGTTTCTCACCCTCGTTTCTCACAGTGTTCTTACAACCACGTTGTAGTCACACTGTGATGAATGAATCTGATTGACCATTACAATTGAATACGTATTTAAAGAAACAAATTAGGGTATAAAAAATGCAGCTATATTGTTTTCCTATGGTGGGGAAGCATATAGTACAACGAAGCGCTTTTTATCTGTTTAAGCGCAGATAAAAGCACTTACGAAGCACAATTGTGTGTTTTCGCAGTGTAAAGAGCGTATGGTGGATGCCTTGGCACAATGAGCCGAAGAAGGACGTTGCAGGGTGCGATAAGTCACGGGGAGGTCCCAAGCAACCTTTGATCCGTGAATCTCCGAATGGGGGAACCCAGTCATCGTAATGGATGATTATTCTCTGCCCAATACATAAGCAGAGGAAGAAGACCTGGTGAAGTGAAACATCTCAGTAGCCAGTGGAAAATAAAACAATAAAAAGCTTTCTTTATTTCACGGAGTAACATGGTTCCAATCTCACTTCGGTGAGAAAGTAACTGTGTTATTTCGTGAATTGAGAGTGTGATTCCGTCAGTAGTGGCGAGCGAACGCGGAACAGCCCAAACCACATATGATGTTGGTACACATGAGAGTAGTGTTCGCAAGAATATTAAGCTCGGTGTGCCTTAAAGGACAGGCCGTTGTCTATGTGGTGTAGTAAGATGTACAAGCGGTAACCTGAATAACCGACTGTATCGAGTGTTTGTATAGTAGAAAACTCCTGGAACGGAGTACTATAAAAGGTGATAGTCCTGTATACGAAATATTCTCACTCTACAGCTGTACATTCTTGAGTAGGTCAGGACACGAGAAATCCTGTTCGAATCTGTCGCGACTATGCGATAAGGCTAAATACTCATTGTGACCGATAGTGGACTAGTACCATGAGGGAAAGGTGAAAAGCAGCCCGGGAGGGCGATGAAATAGTATCTGAAACCATACGCTTACAAGGAGCGGGAGTCCGCAAGGATGACCGTGTTCCTATTGAAGAATGAGCCTACGAGTATATTGTGTGTCGCTTGCTTAAGGGCCTCTGGTCCGAAGGCACAGGGAAACCGAGTCTTAATAGGGCGCCGGTGGCACATATATAACCCGAAACCGGGTGAGCTATCCATGACCAGGCTGAAAGATCAGTAAAATGATCTGGAGGGCCGAACCCACGAGCCGTGCAACACTCCGGGATGAGTCGTGGATAGGAGAGAAATTCTAATCGAACTCGGTGATAGCTGGTTCTCCTCGAAATAGCTTTAGGGCTAGCTGTACGTGGTCCCTCTGGGGGTAGAGCACTGGATGAGATCGAGGTCCGAAAGGATACTCATGTCAATCAAACTCCCAATACCAGAGATTACAAGCGTACAAGTCAGACTGTGAGGGCTAAGCTTCACAGTCAAAAGGGAAACAGCCCAGATCGCAAACTAAGGTCCCTAAATTATCACTAAGTGTAGAAAGTGGTGTCGATTCTTATACAACCAGGAAGTTGGCTTAGAAGCAGCCATCTTTTAAAGATAGCGTAATAGCTCACTGGTCAAGAGTCTTCGCGCTGAAAATGTATCGGGGCTAAGTGATATACCGAAGTTGCGGGCCTCCAGTTTACTGGAGCGCGGTAGAGGAGCATTCAAAGCGGCGATGAAGTCGAATCGGTAACGATCGGTGGAGCGCTTTGAAGAGAGAATGTAGGCACTAGTAGCACCAATGCGGGTGAGAGTCCCGCACGCCGAAAATCCAAGGTTTCCAGGGTAACGAGAATCGTTCCTGGGTTAGTCGATCCTAAGGCCAGTCTGTCGCAAGGCAGGGTAACCGATGGAAAAGCAGGTTAATATTCCTGCACTTGGAAGCATTTGTTGATGTATCCGCATACTAGAAGTGTGAGCGTTGTATGGCTACACGTCTCGCAAGAGTGAGTTCAAGTCGCAAGACGAGGACAAGTCACATGTATAAGGTGCCAAGAAAAGTATATCAACGCGTGGTGCTTTCAAATCGTACCAAAACCGACTCAGGTGGATAGGTCGAGTAGACCAAGGCGCACGAGAGAAACATGGTTAAGGAACTCTGCAATACAACGGCCGTAACTTCGGGATAAGGCCTCCCCTCGTAAGAGGGGCTCAGTAAAAGACCACTTGCAACTGTTTACCAAAAACACAGCTCCCTGCTAAAGCGTAAGCTGATGTATAGGGGGTGATGCCTGGCCAGTGTCAGAACGTTAAGGAGAGAGGTGATCCCTGCTTGCAGGGCGTAGCTTTGAACTGAAGCGCTGATGAACGCCGGCGGTAACTATAACCGTCCTAAGGTAGCGAAATTCCTTGTCGGGTGAGTTCCGACCCGCACGAATGGCATAATGATGAGTGGACTGTCTTGACCATGTACTCGGCGAAAATGCATTAGTCGTGAAGATGCGACTTACCCGTAGCTAGACGAAAAGACCCCATGAAGCTTTACTATAACTTGGTATTGGTGTATTGCTTCGCATGTTCAGTGTAGGTGGGACCCGTAAGGGGCCAATGAGACACCACCCTTGTGCTGCGATACATCTAATCTATTCCCTTGAATCAGGGAGTGGAGACAGTATCTGGCGGGTAGTTTAACTGGGGCGGTTGCCTCCCAAACAATAACGGAGGCGTTTACAAAGGTAGGCTTAGCTCGGATGGAAATCGAGCTGGACGTGCAAACGCAAAAGCCTGCTTTACTGCAAGGGCTACCACCCGCGCAGTCACGAAAGTGGAAGTTAGTGATCCGACCGTTCAATATAGGATGGCGGAAGCTCAACGGATAAAAGTTACTCTGGGGATAACAGGCTGATCGCATCCAAGCGTCCACAGCGACGATGCGGTTTGGCACCTCGATGTCGGCTCATCGCATCCTGGGGCTGTAGAAGGTCCCAAGGGTTTGGCTGTTCGCCAATTAAAGCGGTACGCGCGCTGGGTTCAGAACGTCGTGAGACAGTTCGGTCTCCTGTCTGCTATGGGCGAAGAAAGGTGATGGAGCGCATTCCTAGTACGAGAGGACCGGAATGCACGAACCTCTGGTGTACCGGTTGTCCTGCCAAGGGCATAGCCGGGTATCTAAGTTCGGTACGGATAAGCGCTGAAAGCATCTAAGCGCGAAGTCGTTCCAAAGATTACCTTTCAATTGAGATCTGTCCGAGACGAGGACGTTGATAGGCACTAGATGAACAGATAGTAATATCTGCAGTCGAGGTGTACTAATAGATCGAAAACACTGCGAAAACACAAAGTTGTGCTTTTCCAATGTACCACTGAAAGAAACGAAAAACACTTCCTTAAATACGTATTCATTTCATCACATTTCTACGTCTCAAAAGGACATAGAATCTGGGTGCTTTTTGCGATAGGGGTCCACCTGTTCCCATCTCGAACACAGCAGTTAAGCCTGTCAGCGCCAATGGTAGTCGCAAGGCAAGAGTAGGTCAGCGCCCAGATTCTGTGTCTTTTTTCTTTTGTAAAAAATAATAATTGATGTGTGACACATATATATGTATTTGTGTGTCATACATCAATATTTATTTGTCTATTTATCCACACTTTCTCTCTTTATTTAGAAGATGTACTGTGGTATATTCTTGCATAGATTATTTTTTTCTTTTTTTGTATGACGATTGACACGTTTGAAAAAACAAAATCATCAGTTCTTTCTCATATCCAACAGGTGTTTGCTGAAATGGAGGAAGAGATGGCTATTTCACATCAAGAAAAATATGCGTTACTTGAAGACGCATTTGAAAATGCAAGTGATAACGATGAGTTGAAGGTTGCGTTTGAACAGTGGTATCATGAACATGAAGATGATTTGGATTTGGATATGGATGTTGATGAACTCTGGAGTCAGGCGAGTGGTATGGCGACAGAAAAAGAAGACGATGAAGACGACGACGATTTTTTAGATGGTATTGGCGGGGATATTGATGGGTTTGGTGAAGAAGAGGAAGATGATATGGCAGGTAGTAAGAGTGACTGGTAAATATATAATTTATAAAAAACTCTGCGTGCACTAGCGTAGAGTTTTTGTTTTTGGTATGATGTGGCTATACTATGTTATATGGATAGAAATCTTGCATTAGAATTTGTTCGAGTAACTGAAGCGGGTGCGCTCGCCGCCGCCGTATGGATTGGTAAAGGGGACAAAAACGCAGCGGATGGAGCTGCTGTATCTGAAATTCGTGCTCGTTTTGCTGATGTCGCTATTGATGGTGTGGTTGTGATTGGTGAAGGTGAAAAGGATGAGGCGCCAGAGCTCTATGTCGGTGAACGTGTGGGTATGGGGGTGGGTCCTGTGATTGATATCGCAGTAGATCCATTGGAGTGTACCAACAGTGTTGCGTATGGCGTTCCAAATGCTATCTCGGTGATCGCTACTGGTCCACGCGGGTCACTTCTATCAGCTCCGGACATGTATATGGACAAGATCGCTGTCGGACCACGTGCAGTGGGACGTGTCTCGTTTGACAACACTGTGGCACGTAATATTGAGTCAGTATCTGAAGCGATTCAAAAACCGATTGCAGATATGACAGTGGCAGTGCTGGATCGTCCGCGTCATGAACCATTGATTGCACAGATTCGAGACGCTGGCGCGCGTGTACGATTATTTTCTGATGGCGATGTTGCCTTTGCTATTGCGTGTTCACAGGACGATAGTGGGATTGATATGCTCCTTGGTGTTGGAGGAAGTACAGAGGGGGTACTTGCTGCTGCTGCGGTGAAGTGTCTGGGTGGTGAATTGTTGACACGCTTGGTGCCAAAAGATGATGCACAAATAAAGCGTCTGGCTCGTGTCGGTATCACAGATGTATCACGTGTATATACTCAGGATGATTTGGCCGTGGGTAATGATGTGAGTTTTACTGCCACTGGAATTATTGATGGACCATTGCTTAAAGGTATACGAGAAACCTTCACACATCACATTACTCATTCGGTCGTAATGCGATGTCGGAGTAAGACGGTGCGTTTTATAGAGACGTATCATTTAAAATAGTTTAAGATTGAGATTAAGAATAAGATTTTTTTCGGAGAGAATCTTAATCTCAATATACATTTTAATAATATCTAAATCTTAATTTCAATCTAAATTTTTACATTATGAATACTAATCTTTACACTATTGCCCGACAAATGGTCGCAGATAATAAAGGACTTCTCGCAGCTGACGAGAGTACAGGAACAATTCAAAAAAGGTTTGATGGAATTGGTGTAGAAAATACCGAAGATAATCGCCGTGCGTATCGTGAGCTCTTGTTTACGACACCTGGTTTTGAACAGCATGTCAGTGGTGTGATTCTATACGATGAAACGATCCGACAGAGTACACATGATGGTGTTTTGTTTGTTGACGTGTTGAAACGTATCGGTGTGTTACCTGGTATCAAAGTGGATCTTGGAACAGAACTATTTCGTGATAGCAGTACTGAGGTGGTGACCAAAGGATTGGACGGTCTCGCTGAGCGTCTCGTAGAGTACGCTCGTCTAGGTGCTACATTTACCAAATGGCGTGCGGTGGTGACTATTGGTGAAGGTATTCCAACCGACGAGTGTATCCGCGAAAATATGGTACGACTCGCACAGTATGCGAAGTTGGTACAGGAGGCGGGTATGGTGCCGATTGTGGAGCCTGAGGTGCTCATGGATGGGGCACACTCATTGCAAACATGCAAAGAGGTGACACTGAGCGTACAGTATACATTATTTGAAGAGTTGGAGAGAATCGGCGTTGATCTCAAGGGAATTATTCTCAAACCAAATTTTGTGGTTCCAGGAAAAGAGTCTGGTGAAGTATTTGATCCAGTCGTGTCAGCAAAAGAGACGTTGGATGTGCTGGGTGAGACGACGCCACTAGAGGTACCTGGTGTGATGTTTCTTTCAGGTGGACTTTCGGATACTGATGCAGTGGATGCCTTGCGTGAGATAAACCGTCTACGTGAAGAACATATGTGGAAACTTTCATTTTCATACGGACGAGCGCTCCAGACTGCTGTACTCAAAGCGTGGGGCGGGAAGAGTGAAAATGTACCTGCTGCACAGAGTGCATTTTTGGAGCAGGCGAGGAGAAATAGTGAAGCATGTGCTAAGAAATAGACATGGTGAGGTAAAACAAAAAACACCTGTTTAGGTGTTTTTTGTTCCAATTAAAAAGATAAAAACTATTTCTCTCTTTAGTCGGACTTCTCTGCGTAAGGCAGGTGCAGAGAAATCCCTCCTTACCCTTCTGCCAAAGGGTTACTCCTCGCCTGGGAGCATTCGATACGCGTGTCGCTTTAGAGCCACTTTCGTGTACTCAGCACAGCACTCGTCGCTGCAGAAGAACCTGACATTTGTTGGAGACCTTCGCATTTCTACATACTCGGTCCCCGCGGGAATTTGTGGTCTCGGACAACTGGGACGTCGGTCATCGTCCGCATTTTGGTATTTGGACCACATACAGGTCCTAGTCTTCGGACTTGTCATCCATTTTTTTTCCCATCTACTAGCCATTGTGGCCTTACGCCCCTCTCCAGCTGGATTGCTGGGTGATTGAGGAACGGCTTAGTATAGCAAAGAGAGAGAGAGAGATGTCAATGCTCAAAAGTGTATAAATCTGTGTAATTCTCACCCTACCCTCTCCCACTGTGGTGGGCGAGAGGTGTTTACCTGTACTGTTGTCAAAAACTGTCGACCAAAAGTTGACAGTTTTTTTATCCACAGGTACACTACGTATATATGGATATTTCACTACTCAAAAAAATAGGTTTTCCTGACAAATCTGCGGATGTCTATCTGGCTTTGCTTCAGCTCGGTCCTAGTTCTGTGCGCGTTCTCGCGGAATTTTGTGATCTCAACCGCGGGAGTACGTATGACGCCCTCAAGTGGCTGCAGGATCGGGAGCTGGTTTCTTTTTATAAAAAGGCCAGTAAACAGCATTTTGTCGTCGAACATCCGGAAAAACTGAAACAATTGATCGAAAAAGAACAAGAGGGGCTAATGAGTGCTCAAAAAGAGATTGATCGCTCGATGAGTGAGTTGTTGGCAGTGTACAATGCTGGGGGTAATCGGCCAGTGGCGCGATACTTTACTCCTGATACGATTATGCGGATTTTAACAGATGTGCTGGATACGTGTGAGGTGAGTGGAGAATTAATGTATCGGGTCTATTCTGTTGATGGACTGCGTGAACAATTATACAAAGATTTTCCGACCTTTAGTGATGCGCGTATTGGTAAGGGGATCGCAGTACGAGCGATTGCGATTGGTGAAGGTGGGGAGTTGCGTGGGCTCGATGAGCGAAAATACATGAAAGCGTCATCCACTACACCGACCTATATCATTATTTATCCTGGTAAGACCGCCTATATTTCACTCAATGCAAAACAAGAAGCGGTCGGTGTGATGATTGAAAATATTGGTATTAGTGAAACGCAAAAAGGTATTTTTGATACACTTTGGGAAACGTTATGATCTACATTGATTTTGACATGACGCTGTACAATACAGAAAATTTTGTAAAAGATATTTGTGATATTTTTCATACACATGGTGTACCGCTTGATATCGCGTATGAAGCAAAAGAAAGAGCGGTGGCAACAGATGTATTGTTACATTTTGATTATACATTTGAGCGGCATATTGCCGCTGTGCGATCTCTAGGTCAAGATGTGGATCAGAAAATAGTTTTAAAAGAATTAAACGGACTCTTTACGAATAAATACGTTTTTGCAGGTGCTATTGAGTTTATTGCTTCGCTAAAAGAATGTGGTCATAAAGTAATATTGCTCACAGCGGGAAATGCAAATTTTCAAAGATCTAAAGTTCAGGGAAGTGGTGTGAATGTGCATGTACATCAAGAAGTGTATATTCCTGGGGGTAAAGATGTCTACGTGCGAGAAAGAATGGAAAAAGAAAAAACATTTTTTATCAATGATAATGGACGTGAAAATGTGTTGGTAAAAAAGATGAATCCAGATGTAGAAGTAATTACAAAATTAAATCCAACAAAAAATTACGCACACGTATTAGAAGAGTTACATATTCCAATTTATTCTACATTTGATGAAATATATGCATATGTCATTACACATTAATCCAGTCATTCTCGCAGCCGGCGATGGAAAGCGTATGCAAAGCGATCTACCAAAGGTGATGCATCTTTTGCATGGAAAACCATTAGTGGAGCATGCAGTTGCTGCCGCAGAAGCAGTTTCTGATTTGCAAAAACCAGTAATTATAGTCTCTCCAAAACATACGATGGTCCAAGATCATCTGGGAGATCGGGCGCAATATGTTGTTCAGGAGCAACAGCTCGGTACTGGGCATGCGGTGATGCAGGCGCAGGGGTTATTGCATGGTGTCGCTGATCATGTGGTGGTGCTCTATGGTGATATGCCATTTGTGTCTCCCTCGTCTATTGAACAGTTGATTGCCAAACATATTGAGCGTGGCAACACTGTGACGTTGATGACTACGACAGTGCCAAATTTTGAAAACGAATACGCTTGTTTTGCAAAGTTTGGACGTATTGTAAGATTGGATGGTGGATATATCCAAAAAATTGTCGAAGCAAAAGATGCAAGTGATGGAGAGTTGCAGATTTTGGAAGTAAATCCATCAATCTTTTGTTTCAAAGCAGAGTGGCTGTGGCACCACTTAAACGAGATTCAAAATACAAATGCACAAGGTGAATATTATTTGACTGATTTGATTGAAATGGCAATTGCGGATCATCAATTAATTTCTTCTGTTCCAGTCGCGCCACGTGAGGCGATGGGGATCAATACAAAAGAAGAGTTGGATAGTGCTGCGACATTGGTATAATCTTTATTTTTTAATTCTGAAATTCTATGTGTGGCATTATTGGATACATCGGACATCAGGATACGTCACCTATTTTGATCAAAGGATTGCGCAAGCTTGAGTATCGTGGATATGATTCTGCGGGTATCGCTGTTCTTTCTAGGAATCAAGAAATTGTACGTGTTCGTGCGATTGGCAAGGTGGATAATCTAGCAGAAAAAGTAAAAGCAGTGCAACCTGATGGTCATGTTGGTATTGCGCATACACGCTGGGCGACACACGGTGGGGTCACAGAGGAAAACGCACATCCACATGTGGCAGGCGACGGAAAGCTGGTATTGGTGCACAATGGTATTATTGAAAATTATCGAGAATTAAAACAAGATTTAGTTGCACTTGGAACTGTGTTTACCTCTGAGACTGATACAGAAGTGTTGGCACATTTGATTGCACTTCAGTATGTAGGGCAAGAGCACACTGCAAATGGTCTACGCAATGCCGTGATACGAGCACTTGCAGAGGTGCGAGGAACATACGGTATTGTAGTGATGCACGCAGATTTTCCAGATCAGCTTATCGCTGCACGTATGGGGAGTCCGCTTGTGATTGGAATTGGTGAGGGCGAACATTATATCGCGAGTGACCCAACACCAATTTTGTCCTACACCAAAGATGTGGTGTATCTTGATGATGGTGAGGTGGCAGAAATTACTGCAGAGAAATTGACAACCTTTAATCTCAAAGATCAACAAGTGCTCAAAGCAGTAGAGACAATTGAATGGGATGAAGCAACAGCAGAAAAAGCTGGGTTTCCACATTTCATGCTCAAAGAAATACATGATCAACCAACAGTAATAGCCGATGCATTTCGTGGACGTATCAATATGACTGATGGGACGAGTTATCTCGGTGGACTCAATATGACTGAGGCACAGATGCACAGCATTGAGCGTATTGTCCTGATTGCGTGCGGAACTGCGAGTTATGCGGGAATGGTAGGAAAATATGCATTTGAGCGTCTCGCGGGAATCCCAACAGAGGTGGATGTGGCAAGTGAGTTTCGCTATCGTGATCCGATTATTGACAACAAGACATTGGTCTTTGCGATATCGCAATCTGGTGAAACAGCGGATACACTCGCAGCAGTGCGTGAGGCAAAACGTAAAGGCGCGTATGTGCGTGGTATTGTCAATGTGGTTGGTTCTACCATTGCGCGTGAAACTGATGGTGGTACGTACATCCATGCTGGTCCAGAATTGGCTGTTGCATCAACCAAAGCATATACCAATATGGCAACGGTATTGCTGCTCTATGCAATTCAGTTTGGGCGTCTCAAACGACTCAACCATGCAACCGGTGTGCGTCTCCTTACTGCGCTTCAAGAAATTCCAGAAAAGATGAAATTGATTCTCGCACAGAGTGATGCGATCAAACAAATTGCAAATAAATACAAAGATGCACACGATATGTATTTCCTTGGTCGCGGGATCAACTATCCTGTAGCGCTCGAGGGTTCCTTGAAATTAAAAGAAATTAGCTACATTCATGCTGAAGGCTATCCGGGTGGTGAGATGAAACACGGACCGATTGCGTTGCTCTCCCCTGAGTTTCCTGTCTTTGCGATTGTGACCAAAAATCAATTGTACGAAAAGATGAAGAGTAATGTCGAAGAAGTAAAGGCACGTGGTGCAAAATTAATCTTGCTCGCGACAGAGGGGGACGAGGAGATCAAACAGTTGGCGGATGATGTGATCTTTGTACCAGAGACAATGGAGTTGCTTGAGCCATTGCTCAATACTGTTGTGACGCAACTCTTTGCGTATCATACTGCGACGTTGCTCGGACGGGATGTGGATCGACCAAGAAATCTTGCTAAGTCTGTGACCGTTGAATAATCCGTCATTGTCATCCCGAGCGAAGCCGAGGGATCCCTTTCGTAAGTTTCTGTGCTATCTTTCACTTCGTTCTGGCTAGGTCAGATGTAAGAAAGAGATTCCTCCACTTCACTTCGTTTCGGTCGGAATGACAAAATAACATACATGAATATATGCAAAAGAAAAAAGTCGTCATCCTCGGCGGCGGTAATGGTGGTTCGATCTCTATCCGTGCGATGAAACAATATATCGATCAGTATGATATCTCTGCAGTGATTGCGATGAGTGATTCAGGGAGTTCATCTGGTCAGCTTCGTCGAGAGCTTGGGGTATTACCACCTGGAGATATTTTGCGCGCAGTGCTGGCGATGAGTCGATATGACTATGATCTGCTCAAGCGAATTTTTTATGATACTCGCTATAGTGAGAAAGGAAAATTACAGGGGTTTGGTGTTGGACATCTGTTTATTGGTTTGGTAGAAAAATACAATGGCGGAATTGTGGATGCTGTACGTGCGTTGGCGCAGGCACTTGATGTCGTTGGTCCAGTGTTTCCTGTCACGCTTGAGAGCGCTGATCTAGTGGCGGAGTTACAGGACGGGACACAGGTGGTGGGTGAACATGAGATTGACCGCCCAACCGGACCAAAAGAAAATCGCATTGTGAGTTGTTCGCTACAGCCAAATCCACAAGGGTATGACCGCGCACTCAAAGAGATACGAGAAGCAGATGTATTACTTATCGGTCCAGGAAGCTTTTATGCCAGTATTATTGCCACACTACTGCCGTTAGGTGTCAAAGAAGCAATTGCTCAGTCACATGCCAAACTCATTTTTGTATCGGGTAATGCGGTGGAGCGAGCAGGTGAGTTGGGACCAACGTCACTTTCTGGGTTCGTTTCTGCGTTGGAAGCCTATTTGCCGCGACCTTTGGATGTGGTACTATATAACCGTTCTATTCTCACTGAAAGTCAGCGATCTTTTTATGATAAAAAGGGCTGGATACCGTTCTTGGATGATGTGTATCAAGTGATGCGTCCCTGTATTGCGGAGAATTATGAGAAAGAAGAAGGCGGACTTGATCCAGATAAACTTGGAGAAATTATCCATATATATATCAAAGATTTGGTATGAATATAGAAGAACGACAATCGAGCTGTTTTCGTTTCTCTGTGGAGCGAGAGGGTAGTGAAGTGGGCCGTGCTTATCTGTATCTGATTCGAAACGATTTGCGTGAAGCACCTTATGGGTTTATGGAAGACGTCTTTGTGGATGAATCATGTCGAGGAGAGGGGATCGGGACGGAGCTTACCAATGCTGTGATCACCAAAGCAAAAGAGGTTGGTTGTTATAAACTGTTGGCGACAAGCCGAATGGAACGTCCACAGGTACATGCACTCTATGAAAAACTAGGTTTTATTAAATGGGGATTTGAATTTAGAATGGATTTACTATGATTGATATACTCTACGAAGACAACCATCTCATTGCAGTAAACAAACCTGTTGGTCTTTTGGTTCAGGGAGATGAAACAGGAGATGAGTGTCTCATGGATCAGGTCAAAGATTACTTGAAGAAAACATATCAAAAACCTGGGAATGTCTTTTTGGGGCTACTTCATCGTATTGATCGTCCTGCATCGGGTATTGTTTTGTTTGCCAAAACAAGTAAGGGTGCATCACGTCTGACAGCTCAGTTTCGTGGACGGACGATCAAGAAAGTGTACTATGCATTACTAGAAGGAATGCCAAAAGAAAAGAAGGGAACACTGGTGCACTACCTTCGCAAAGATCATAAAAAAAATATGGTATCAGCATATGACGAAGAACGTCCTGATACTCAAGAGGCAGAACTATCATACGAGGTGGTCAACGATCGTAAAGGGGATGCGTTGGTAAAAATTGATCTCAAAACTGGTCGTCCACATCAGATTCGTGCACAGTTTGCTGCGATTGGACACAAAGTTTTTGGGGACAAAAAATATGGTGCACGATCAAAATATGCAGACGGAAAAGGAATTGCCTTGTGTGCAACTGAGTTGCATTTCAAAACCGCGACGGGAGATAAGGATGTAGATCTTACAATTAATGTTCCGTTTTAAGCAACAATTAACTATTTACAAATAACATAAAAATACAAGTCAATTGTCAATGGTTAATAGTCAACCGTTTTTCTATATGATCCTCACCAAACCAACCCAATCACTTCTGCAGATGCTCGGCCCATCATTTTTATTTGTTGCTCTTTCGCTCTCAGGTGGTGAATTATTATTATGGCCTGACCTCGTATCACGGTATGGTCTGACAATTATGTGGTTTGTGCCACTGGTGTTGGTGCTGCAGTATGTAGTAAACATCGAGATCGAACGCTACACTATTGTGACAGGAAAAAACACCGTCTCTGGTTTGATTGGTTTGGCACCGTGGGTGCGATATTTTTTTCCTGCTGTGATTGCGATCTCTCTGGTTTGGCCAGCCTGGATTTCTACTGCGGGGAACGCGCTTGCATATGGGCTTGGTGTAGGGGAGTATGGAGCATGGGTGAGTGCCGCATTACTCGTAGCACTGTTATTTTTGTGGAAAAGCAAACAGAGTTACGCACGGATTGAGGGAATTGCAAAAGTAGGATTGTTTTTGGTACTCGGTGTCGTGTTTTATGCTGTGATACATATTTTTTCTCTCAATGCAGTGATAGAGTCAATACAGAATGGATCGTGGTTTCCTGCATCCAGTGACAGTGTCGCCTTTATTGCTGCGCTTGCCTATGGTGGTGTAGCAGGAGTGCTTAATCTCGTACAAAGTGATTGGATCATGAGTAGGCAATATGGTGCATCCATGCACGATACACCAGAACATATAGATTGGAGTCATGCCGACACTCGTGCGAACTGGCAGTCGTGGTGGCGTTTGGTTCGTCTTGAGCATTCTCTCCTTTTTATTATCGGAAATGTAGTTGGTATCGGTTTTTTGGCTGTATTGGCAGTACTACTCCTCTCGGGTGCATCAGTCAAAGGGTTTGGTGTGATTGCCTATGAAGTGGATGCACTTAATATGATTATGCCATATCTGGGCACCGCGTTTAGTTTAGGTGTGTTCTTTGTTTTTTTGATGGCGCAGATGACTATTTTGGATGCATGTGGGCGTTTGTTGAAACGGTGTATGTCTACATCACTTTCACATGAACAGCTATCAATGCGAGTGGGGAGTATCGGTGTATTGATATTATTGTGCGCAGCAATTATTCCTGGCTTCAATCAGCCTGCATCGCTTTTGCATATTTCTGCAGTCATCTCGGCGGCTGTGATGGCGATATACCCTCCACTTTTGCTGCGTCTCAACAAGCAGTTACCAGAATATACACGTCCACGATATGTTACTCCTCTTGTTTGGTTGTGTTCATTGTTCTATGGCGGTATGGTACTGTGGGGAGTGTGGACGTGGTTAGTATAATATTACGTTGTATGTCTATGGAAAGAAAAACACCGCTAGAAATGAGATCTCAAATAGAATTGTATGCGGAGCATTTACATCCGGATGATTTAGATCGCGGTCGTATTATTACATTGTTACAAGAACTATCACGTATATCTACTGTTGAAGGAGATAGGACAACAGAATGTGCACAAGAATTGATTGATTTGATACGTGGACATAAAGATGCTTTTATTCATTTTTTGCGCGAACAGCACCTACATAGAAAACATGACGATGTTGAGCATATTAAAGAACGTGTGGGGGTTTATGAGATGTATCGATCGGCTATTGGTGTACTACGTCAACAATTAGAAACGTGTTTGTTAGAGGACGATCCACGACAAGCGATACGTCAGTTAGACGGTTTTGTTGGTGCAGGGGCACATGGAGTATATTTGTCTATACCAGGTCATCCAGATGTAATCGCTAAATTTATAGATCCTTGGATAGAGTTAGAGATGGGGAAATATAAATCTGAAGGTATTAATGACGGTCAATTTTTAGAAGATACTATTGAATTTCATCTACAAATGATTGGGTATGCTAGAATGAAGGGGCAAAAACATTTTGCACAAATGGTAACATATAGTCCAGAAGAGCGGGTGTTGGTGGTAGAAAGACTTCATACGGTATCCCATGTGGATATAAAAAAACCATTTAGTACATATACCACAGAACGGCAGATACTTGAGTTTGCAGATTCGCTTCTTTGTGCAGCAAAATTAGGTATTGAGGTTGATGTTGGAAAAGATGATGTTATGGTTGATAGTCAGGGTAATTTTTTTGCTGTTGATTATGAATTGTTTAGGACATATCCACAATATGAAAATCCTAAAGATACTGCTCGTAATTATGTGTCTTTTGTTGAAAATTTTTTTATATCAGTTTTAGGATCAAAAAGACACCCCCTTGTATTTCAGATTGCAGATATACTAGATGACATTTTTACTGTGTATCAAAAAAAGTATATATTTTAATATAATTATCCTTATGGTTTTATTTGGGTTTGGTGATATGTAGTATAAATGTATATGACAAATCCTGAGGTAAGCAGAGAACTTGTGAGAGAATTCTTGGAAAAACAGGCGAGAGAGACTGTAGCTGCTTTTGATTTAGAAACATTTTTTCGTGAAGGCGGTAATTTTAATGCTCATATGGATACGATTGCGACGTATCTAGATGTGATGGTTGTTCCTGAATTAGTGAGAAAATGTGAAAATAGTTGTGGGTATTCTCCATTAGATGCCAGTGCTTTCTACGAACAATTTCGTGAAGGTATGATCGCTGAACTGGAATCTATGAAGAGTGGATTGTCTACAAAAAAACAACAAAAGCAATTAGATAAATTTATTAAAGAGATTCGTGATTTCGAATTTATTATTCCTGTATGAACCTATACGAATTTGAGGGAAAACAATTATTTATAACTCATGGGATTGTGACACCTTGTAGTGTTGTCGTACGTCGGGGAGATGATGTGACGACTGCGTATGCGTCGCTTGGTGTAGTAGATGTGGTAGTAAAGGCACAGGTATTGTCAGGTAAGCGTGGTAAAAACAATGGTATTCGGTTTTGTGCAACTCTTGAAGAAGTACAATCTGCAGTAGATGATTTGTTTTCTCTACAGATTCGTGATCAGTATGTGGCTGCGGTATTGATTGAAGAAAAATTACAGATTGCACGGGAACATTATTTATCTATTACCTATAACACTACGACCAAACAGCCAATGGTTGTCTATTCGACAAAAGGTGGTATGGATATTGAAGAGGTGGAAGAGAATGAAATTCGAAAAACAAATATCGAAATTCTAAATCCTAGTGTTCCAGTTGATATTCCTTATGTACAGGAATTGTGGAAGTGTTTTTTCTCTGAAGACGCGCGTGTTGTTGAGATCAACCCGTTGATACAAACCGCAGATGGTCGTTTTATTGCTGCTGATGCCAAAGTGGCACTTGATGATGATGCGTTTTATCGACATCCACAGTGGGAACAGTATGAACCACGGACAATGCTTGGTCGCCTACCAACTGAGCGAGAAATAGAAGCCAAAAAAATAGATGAGGGTGAAGCCTATTATCGTGGTACCGCAGGTAAATATATTGAACTTGATGGAGATATTGCTATGATTCTCAACGGTGGTGGTGCGAGTATCGCCAACATGGATGCGCTGATTCAAGCAGGGCTTAGTCCAGCCAACTATACCGAATATTCAGGAAACCCCCCACGAGAAAAAGTATACCAGCTCGCCAAAGTCGTCCTCTCAAAACCTGGGATCAAGGGGCTGTGGATGTGTGGTAATGTTGCCAACTTTACCAATGTCAAAGAAACATTCCTCGGTATCATCGATGCGCTTGATGAGATTAAACCGACATACCCAATCGTTGTTCGTCGTGATGGGCCTGAAAGTGCGGAGGGATTTGCATTGCTAGAAGAGTGTGCACAGCGAAATCACCTCAATATTAAGATGTTTAAAAAAGATGTGGGTATGAGTGAGACGGCAGGAGTATTGGCGCAGATGATTCAGTCATAATTTTTTATTTGTATGTTTGAAAAACTTTTTTCTTATCCAAAACGATACTGGGTGATGCTGCATGTACTAGAACTTGTGTTAGGATTTTTGGTGCTCATGGTGGGCCTAAATTCGCATATGGGTATAGAGGTGTTACCTTGGTCGCAAATAGTTATGAATTTTGTATCTACATTTGTATTTTTTGTTGCTATTAGTGTTGCCACATTTCCTATTTCAGCTGTTATGGTTCATAGCCTCGGAGAGATATTTGAGCGTTTGTCTGAGTATGTGTCCATTTTACTCGTGGTGCTGCCATTTTTTATATATTATGCATTGTGGCTTATTCCAGATTCAAAATGGAGCGAAAAACAAAAATATTGGGTAGTTCGATTGCGTATTTTTTGGTTTTTAATTTCTTCTGTAGCTGCATGGGTGGCAGTATTTCAACCATTGTAATATGTCCATTCTTATATCACAAAATACCAAAGTTCTCGTCCAAGGTATGACCGGAAAAGAGGGGGCTAAGGGTGCAAAAGCGATGAGTGATTATGGTACGTCAGTTCTTTGTGGTGTGACACCTGGCAAGGGTGGTCAAGAGGTAGATGGGAAACCAGTCTATAATTCAGTAGGTGAGGCGATGACTGTATTTCCTGATATTAATACTTCTGTCATTTACGTTCCGCCATTTGCTGCCAAAGCTGCAATTCTTGAGGCGATTGAAAATAATATCTCACTCATTAATGTTTTTGTAGAGCGTATTCCAATCGCGGATACTGCATACTGCCTCGCTGCTGCCAAAGAAAAAGGAATTCGTATTCTCGGACCAAGTTCGCTTGGGTGTGTAGTACCTGGAGTCGCGCGGTTGGGTGTGATGGGTGGACCGCAGGTGCAGGAGATTTTTACTCCTGGTTCTATTGGTGTCATTTCGCGCAGTGGTGGCATGAGTAATGAGCTATCATGGCAGCTGACGAAACAAGGGTTGGGTCAGAGTACGACCGTGCATGTGGGTGGAGATTTACTCATGGGGACGACCTACGCTGATTTGTTACGATTGTTCGAGGCTGATGAACAGACCAAGGCGGTGATGATCTATGGTGAACACGGAGGAAGCTATGAATTTGAGATTGTAGATTTGATACAGAATAAAGAATACACTAAACCACTGGCCATCTATATTGGTGGAAAATTTGTGAGTGCTTTCCCAGAGGGGATGAATATTGGACATGCGGGTGCGATTGTCGAACGTGGGAAGGGGGCTGCGGAGAAGGAAGCGGCACTTCATTCTGTTGGAGTGAGGATTGCACAGAGGTATGAGGATTTGGTTACACTAGTACAATAATGTGCAAGAAAGAATGGATCGTCTCAAAAAAAACTTCTCAACCTTATTTTGGATTAAGGCGTTTTTGAATCTAAAGACTTATAACATTGTTTCATCTTTGTTTTATATTCAAAGGGGTCTTGCTATCTCCGATTTGTTTGTGCTAGGTATTGTGTGGTCGGTCACCTCGTTAGTTTCAGAGGTACCATCAAGCTATCTTGCAGATAGATGGGGGAGAAGAAAGACGATTATATTGGGTGTGTGTTTTTCTCTTGTGCATTGGTGTGTTACCCTCTTGGCAGATTCATTTGTTGTTTTTATTATTTCATATATTTTTTACTCGCTTTCATTTTCAATGATTTCTGGTACTGATGAAGCTTTGCTCTATGATACACACAGAGAGCTGGGAGATGGACAAAGTGCTTTGGCTCGTTTGGGAAAATTGATGTCGGCAGAACGTTTTTTCAAAGTAGCTACTGTTTTGTTTGCTGTATTTATTGCTAAAGATTTATTGCCATGGCAGTTTAATGTGTTAATTATTGTAGACATTGCGGCGACCATCATAGCGTTGGGCTTTGCATTGGGGTTGGAGGAACCTATACATACGATGGATGTGGAAAAAATGGAGAGTGGTATTCTTGTAGATGGTGTTCGTTTGTTGCGGGAAAATATATTTTTACGAAAAGCTATGATTGCAAAGACGTTGATATTTATTGCAACGTTTATTCCGTGGCGTTTTCATGATACGTTTTTTACGAGTCTGGGTATTCCAATTATGTGGTTTGGTATTGCGTGGGCGCTGTATCAAGGGACATTATTTTTGAGTGGATTTTATATCAAACATATTTTACCATTCTGGTCGCTGAATGGGCGTATAAATTTGACGAATCGTATTGTGTTTATGTGGATAGCTCTGTTCATTGTTTCTTGGTATGCTTTTCCATCCCCATACGTTCTTTTGGCGTGTTATATCGGATTTGAGTTGTTTGGTAGTATCTCTAGTCCGTGGTATGGTAAGATATTCCACACACAAAGTGCTTCATTCAATCGAGCGACGACTATTTCACTCACCAATTTCTTGAAGGCTATATTTGATATTCCTCTTTTGGCTATAGCGGCGATTCTCTCTGGTGTGAGCCCTATCTTTTCTTACTACTTTGCCTGTGGTATTGTGTGTGTAGTCCTTCTCTTTTTATCACTACCAAAGTGGAAAGAAGTCAATTAATCATAATATATGCACATCAAAACCTCCATCACTCAAATCAAAGACGGTAAAGAAATTATCCGTGGTAAAAAGCTGGAAGATTTGGTCAAGAAATACACCTTTTCACAATCTATCTTTCTCCTCCTCACTGG